>JGI12053J15887_10000190_pt1 | contig 22447 bp, 37 predicted proteins | sample MedBloCAOM1_O3_FD_15887 | JGI IMG/M metagenome (IMG submission 15887)
GGTGACGACGTTGTTGTGTTCCGATGGATAATCTGTTGTTGGCCTTCAGCGACGTGCAAATTCGGCCGAAGGTCGGCTTTGCGCCAGCAGCGGTCATTCGCAATTCAGAGGTTATGGAAGAACTCAGCCATTGGCCGACCGGCGCCCGCAGCAGCGCAGGATATCCGGTTTTTTTACATCACGGGCCCGTCGACCACGCTTCGCCAGCCAGTATCCGTGAACCGACCTGAGCTTCCGTTGAACTTGCCGGCAACAGCACATCCCGCATCAGCCGTTTCCGCTCCCGGGCGCCATGGCATGCCATGGCGGAAAATTGCCACAAGCCGCCAATTGTAATCCTACGGGCGACGTGTTCTTGCAGGTCTCCATTGTCACTCAAGACGGAGAAATCATGAAAGCGCCCTCGGTTCTGGGTCTCGCAGTAGAAGAAGCCATCGAAAGCGATCCGCGATTCAGGCGTGATCGCGAGAATGTTCAGTATGGAGCGTTTTTCAGAACCGTGTCCGGAACGGCTTTCCTGATTGAAAGGACAACCATCAACCACATCAATCTCTGGATCCCCGAAACTGAGGCCGCAAGGCTAACCGCGGAGAGCCTGGGTCTTTCAGTCAGACGTTCGGTGCCCTGGCTCGATCCGTCAGACTACGGACGCCTCTCGACCCTCAAGACCATACCTGAGCTGGCGGACCAGCCGCTCAACAAAATTCCGGTGCATCGTCCGGAGCAAGCCCTGGGTGTGCTGGGCGCGTTGTCATGAATGCCGCTGATTCAGCCTGGCTGGCGAGATTTTCATCCGATGTCGTGACCGCTTCGGAAGCCGAGCTTCGCTCGGACATCACGCTGGGTGGGAAGCTCCTGCTTGGCAGGGAAGGCAGGCTGGAGGTCTGCTACGCACCCTTCGAGCACCTCGGGCGTACCGCGCGGGTGGTCCTCCTTGGGATAACACCGGGAAGACACCAGGCCACGAATGCGCTTCTTGAGGTCCGTCGTCAGATCATCTCCGGTGCCGATCACTGGACCGCCCTGGCCGCGGCGAAGTCCTTTGCGAGTTTTTCGGGACCTCTCAGAAGCAATCTGGTCGCCATGCTTGATTTCATCGGCCTCAATTCCTGGCTTGGCCTGCAAAGCTGTGCCACCCTCTGGCTCGGGGACAACGACCTCGTCCACTTCACCAGCGCATTGAGGTTTCCTGTTTTCGTGGATGGACAAAACTATTCCGGTCAGCCAAGTATAACGTCCACCCCGCTGCTCAGAAAATTCCTTGCTGAGTGCCTGAGCGAAGAAGCCAGCATGTTGTGCCATGCCGTCTGGGTGCCTTTGGGCCCTCAGGCGACGCTGGCAGCCGACTGGCTGGTCGAACGAGGATGCCTTCAATCCCATATGGTACTCAAGGGCCTGCCGCACCCAAGCGGTGCGAACGCCGAGCGCATTGCATACTTCATGGAACGGAAGCCCCGCGAGCTTCTTTCGCCGAAGACCAATGCCGCAACGCTGGACGCGGTCCGCAGTCAGCTCCGGTCAAAGGTTGCCACATTGACCGCATCAGGGTTGGCGTGACGCAAAGCGATTCATCAGTCTGGCTCTCTGACTGACGCAGGCGTGCTGCCGCCAACAACTGGAGCTTCCAGCCGGCGCCAAATGTTATGGAACATCATCGCTGGGGAGCTGTGAGCCGTAACTATCGCGACCGCCAGATGCTCGTCGACGGGGTTGCGCCTCATCGGTCGCTTCAACGCGTCCTGGTTAATAATTACTTAGTTGTGGTGCATATCTTATAAAACTTGTATTTGTTTTTTGCGGCGCGGGTGAGATTGTCGCCGCACTCTTTCAACACATGCACCAGAAGCTGCGCGGCGCTGTAGCCGTAGGTGTTGAAGTTCGAGTTCTTGTCGCCGTCCGGATAGTACTTCTCCATGAAGGCGAAATAGCGCTTCATGCCCGGATCGTCCTTCAACTGGAAATCGAGCGGATCCTTGCTGTAATTGGCGCTGATCAGCCCCTTGGAGGCTTCGAGGCCGGCCGGCTTCAGCACGGCGCCGACCGAGTTCGCGCCCATGTCGACGATGTGGATCGGATGCCAGCCGATCTCGGCGATTTTCTTGATCGCCTGCGCCGCCTGCTTCGATGTCGAAGCGCTGAAGAACAGCGTGGCGCCGGAATCCCGTATTTTCAGGATCTGCGAATCGATGGTCGGGTCGGTGACCTCGTAGGAGGCCTCGCTGACGACCATCTTCGACGCCTTGTCGTCGAGCCCGGCCTTGATGCCGTTGAGATAGTCCTTGCCGAAGTCGTCGTTCTGATAGAGCACGCCGACCTTGGCGTCGGGATGGTTTTTCAGGATGTACTGGCCGTAGATGCGACCCTCGACGAAATAGTTCGGGTTGAAACCGATAGTCCAGGGGTAGTTCTTCGGATCGCTGAAGCGCGACGCGCCGGTCGTGGCAAACAGTTGCGGTACCTTCTTCTGGTTGAGGTACTTCTGCACGGCGGCATTGGGCGGCGTGCCGATAATCTGGAACGTCAGCAGCACCTCGTCGCTTTCGANCNGTTTTCGAACCTGCTCGACGGTCTTGGGCGGGCTGTAGGCGTCGTCATACTGGATCAGGTTGATCTTGCGGCCGTTCACGCCGCCCTGATCGTTGATCATCTTGAAATAGGCGGCCTCGGTCTTGCCGATGGTGGCATAGGCCGAGGCGGGGCCGGAGAACGGAACGGTCTGGCCGACCTTGATCTCGGTATCGGTCGCGCCGGTGTCGTATTTCTTTTGCGCGTAGGCCGAAGACGCCGTCAGCGCCATCGCCAGCGCCGTACCGATGACCAGATGGAGAATACCCTTCCTCATATCGCTCGTTTCCTCATGTGTTGTGATTCGCCTTCCCACATGCAGAAATAGGGCGACGGCGAGCCACCCTTGCCGACGAGGTCGAAGCTGTGGCGGCTCGCCTTCAAACCCGGGAGTTTCGCGGCGAGCGGCAGATGCGTCTCTTCGTAATAGTGACGGAAATGGTCGGCGTCGGTACGGGTGTCCGTAAAGCACTACAATTTTTCTCACTTGATCCTCATCATTGAGCACTGATTCCTAGCTCCTTGATAACGGCGGTCCAGCGCTCCGTTTCCGAGGCGATGAGTCGCGCGAATTCTTCCTGCGAGCCGCCCATCGACTCGATGCCGAGTAGCGCCAGGCGTTGCTTGAACTCTGACTCTGATAGGATCCGATTGAGTTCGGCGTTCAGCCGTGCGGCCAGCCCGCCGTCCAACCCTGCAGGAGCCAGAACACCAAACCAGCCGGTCATCTCAAGGCCAGGGCGAATCGTCTCCGCGATAGTTGGGACGTTTGGGAGAGCCGCCGATCGTTTGGCGCTCGTGACCGCAAGTCCACGAACGTCGCCGGACGACAACAGTCCCATGGCTCCCGATACGAGGTCGAAATTAGCGTCGATCGTTCCGTTGAGCAGGTCGATATTGGCCGGGCCAGACCCTCGATACGGCACCTCAAGGACATCATAGCCGATGTCTTTCTTCAGAAGCGCCGAGGCGAGTGCGGGTAACGTTGCGCCGCCACTGTTGCCGATCTGAAGCTTGCCCGGGCGCGCACGCGCGGCCGCAACCAAATCCTCGATTGTCTTGAAAGGCGATTGCTTTCGTACAAGCACGACGACGGGAGAGTGGGCAAAAGCGACAATCGGCGTGAATGATTTTTGATTGTCGAATTGCAGGTTCGGATAAAACGCTGGAGCGCCAGCGAGGCCGTTCGACACAAGCAAGAGGCTCGTGCCGTCGGGCGAAGCTTGGGCAACGGCCGCCGCAGCGATCGTGCCTCCAGCGCCTGGGCGATTGACAACGACGATGATCGAGCCAGTGTTTGCCCGTAGTGGTTCGGCGATCAGCCGCGCAAGCAGATCGGCCGGTCCGCCGGCCGGGAATCCGACGGAAAGCGTGATCGACCGTGAGAGGGGAACGCCCTGAGCTCGCGAATTTGACGCAAACAGCCCGGCTGAGACCATTCCGAAGCAGAAAGACCGTCGAGAAACTCTTTTCGTCATAGAGGCTGTTCACTTCCTATTGCTGTCATCGACCGGGCCAGGAGCGGAAGGTCCCGCAGTGGTCCGGTGCGCAGAGCCGCGTCAGGCGGCCCGGTGCTGATTGACGACGACTGCTTCCGCAGTCCGCGCGAGCTTGGCCCAGGCGAGTTCGTCACGGGTGCTTGCGGCCGATACCAGGCGCCCGGGTGTTGTCAGACTCGATCCGGTGCGTTCAACGATCCGACCGCTCGACGACGACCTCGCTGAACTGGATCACCGGCGCGATGTCGGTGTAGTTGGCGAGGTCGCCCCGGATCTCGGCGCCGTGCTCCTGCATGGCGGCCTGGTAGCCTTCGGCCGAATCACAGATGAAAGCGCACATCGCCACGTAAGCGGGCGATGCACCTCTGCCGGCCAGGCCTTTTTCGACGGTGTAGTAGGCGCAGGCACTGCCCAGCCTGGCCTTCACCATCGGCATGTGCCGATCGCGGTAGTAGGCGTGGTCGAAGCGCGCGCCTTCGGTGTACGGGTACATCACGTTGATCTTGATCATACGGTTCTCCTTGCCATCATGTGAGTTTTTCACGGGTGCTTGCGGCCGATACCAGGCGCCCAGGTGTTGTCAGACTCGATCCGGTGCGTTCAACGATCCGACCACGCCATAGATGCGTCTTTTGGTCAGAAGCGTTTCGTCATTTCTTTGGCTCGAAATTCGTCTGATTTTGTATGCTCCGCCAAAGATTCCACACGATCACGTTCACCTCGAGCTAGTCGCGCCCCTGTCAGATAAGCAAAAGTAAGTATCGGGCCCAACGTAATACCTGGACCGGGATAGCCTCCTGACATGATCGACGCGCGATCATTGCCGGCTGCGAACAAACCATCGATTATCTTGCCTTTCCGATCCAGAACCTCGCCATGGGCGGAAGTTGCAAGTCCGGCATATGTACCGACTTCGCCAACGACTACTTTGATTGCATAAAAGGGTGGTTCCGAAACGGGGCGAACATTCGGATTGGGCTTATTAGCCGGATCACCTAAGTACTGATTGAACGCGCTGGTACCTCTTCCAAACGCGGGATCTTGGCCGCTCACCGCGTGTGCATTGTAGGTCTCGATTGTCTGTTGCACGGCGGTGGCGTTGACGCCGATTCTGGTCGCGAGCTCCGGAAGCGTTCTGCCTTTCGTCAAATATCCGCTCGTCAACGCGCCCCGAAGGGGAAATGGTCGCGGCTTCACGTATCCCAGCCCATATTTTCTCAAGGTCAAGTGATCACAAATCAGCCATGCGGCCGTCTCGTTAAGACCCTCACAAGCTTCAATCAGCGCCTCGCAAAAGTCGTGGTAGGAGTTGGACTCGTTCACAAAACGCGTCCCATCTTCAAGGACCGCGATCACGCCCGGCTTGTACCGATCGACGATATGAGGGAAGACCGCGAAGTCTCCCCCACGAGCCGGCACTCTGGACGTCGGCATCCATGCCGCCGGCCGCCCAGCTATTCCGCGAAAATCGGCCCCGACGCTCTCGGCTAACCTTATGCCATCACCAGTGCTGGATTTGGGTGCAGGAGACAGATGCTCGCCTCCCCTTTTTACATGCGGATAAAGTTGCGCCACGCGCTTCGCGTCATTGGGAAAACCGCCACACGCAAGCACTACACCGCGTCCGGCAAATATTTTGTGGCCCGAACGTTGCCCCCCGAGGACTGCTCCGATGACTCTTCCTTCCGATAGCAGGAGCTCCTCGACGCTGACATTGGTTCGGATGGATACTCCCTGATCCACTGCCGATTTCAAGAGTCTGGCTGCAAGCGCGTTGCCGCTGGTTAGCGAAACGCTCCGCCGGTAGAGCAACAATTCCCACAGATGCCTTGCGATCCGTTTGGCAACGAAAATGAACGACCGAAAGGAAGACGTCGCATTATAAAAATGGGTCAGATCCTTGGTGGCTGAGTTCAACATCATCCCGAACAAGGTCATGGTCCGGAGGGGGGCTCTAAGCAGCTTCAGCGACGACCCAAGCTGGGCGCCGTCGAATGCTGCCGTGTAAAGGGCCCGCCCCGCTAATGATCCGCTGCGGTTTTCCGGATGGTAGTCGGGATAGTCGGAGGGCAGGAATTTCACCGAGGTGCATTCCTCGAAGAACGTGACCATCTCCTGCCCGCTCTTCAGAAAGAGGTCTATGTCCTCTTGAAACCCATTGTCGCCCAATTCGGCGGTCAGATATTCACGGCCGCTTTTGATAGGGTTACGGTCGAACTTGTTTCCCGGAATCCAAAGGACGCCGCCGGAATAGGCCGCAACACCGCCAAGCACGTCTGACTTTTCCAGGAGAATGACGCGCGCACCTAGCCTGGAGGCCGTCACCGCGGTTGCGAGCCCGCCAGCTCCACCACCTACGATCAAAACGTCGCACGTCTCTTGCTGCATCGCTTCGTTGTCAACCTCTGGAGGCGCCGACGGACTCGAGGTCGAAGTCACTCGCATTCACTCCCGTCTTGATGATCAGCCGTGATGATGCTTGCGCCCTCATCATCGTATTCGGTTCGCTATCCATCAGCCGATGGCAGTCCTCCACCGAGGTGGCGGCGGATTGAGCGCGAAGGCGATCTCGAACGACTTTAGGATCGAGGCCCGCCATCGAAGCCCCCTCTTCAGCGGCGATAGCGGCCATTGTTCCGGCGGCTTCACCGAGCGCCATAGCGGTCGCCATGTGTCTGGAGCCCGCATTCGCCTCGTGCGTAGCCGATATCGCGCGCCCGGTCACAATCAAACCTTCGATGCCATCCGGCAAGAGACTCCGCATCGGAATCTGCCAGGGGCGCTCCGGCATCATCAGGGTAATTCCAGCTCCATTGGGATCGTGGACGTCAACAGGGCCGCACCCCAAAGCCACAGAATCCGGAAACTGCCTGTCTTCCAAAATATCTTTGAGCGTCAGCACATGGCGACCGCGGATTCTGCGGGTTTCCCGCACGCCAACGCGCGCAGCAATGTTCGCGAGCACCGCCTTCTCAAATCCGTCAACGTTCTCTTGGAGGAACTTTACGATGCTCTGCACCTGCCGGCGGCCAATATATTCCGCCTCGCTCAGATCGACCGCATCGAGCATGTCGAGGCCTTTGATGCGGCTCATAAGGCAAATGGCGTCATGCCCGCCAGGCGTACTCATGAAGGAGAGGCTTTCCCAGAAGATTTCACCCTTCTTGACGCCGGCCAGCGCTAGCTCCCGCTTCCGCTCGCGCGGGATCGCACGAAACCGCTTCACATCGACATTAGAGAGACGGAACACGAGTGAGGTTGGCTGCTTCTGATCGATCGCGCTGCTGTCAGACAGGAATTGAACGCCCGCCAAATGCGCGACGGTCGCATCGCCCGTCGCGTCTACGATCGCTTTCGCGGCAACTCCAATCCGGCCGCCGACACATTGCAGCGTCACGCCAGAAATAATGCCATCCTGGACGAGCGCGTCGGCCACCTGCGCGTGAAACAGGACGTCTATGTTCTCATCCTGAACAAAGTCGTCCGCAACGTATTTCACGACTTCGGGATTAAATGGGAAGTTGTAGATATTCATGGGTGAGGCCGAGGCCTCAGCCATTGTGTAATATGTGAATCCGTCGCTTCCGCCAGCCTTCACGATCTCTTTCAGGAATTCATTCGGTGTGCCCCAAACGGCCTGCAGCTCACCGTTAAAAAAGCCGAGGTATTGAGCGACGTAACAGGTCGTACCAACCCCGCCGAGGCAACCCTGCCGTTCAACGAGAAGTGTTTTCGCGCCATTCCGAGCAGCTGCTTTGGCCGCGATCAGACCTGATGCGCCTCCCCCGGCAACGACGACATCGTACTCTTTTCTCAGGCTTTGCTTCTTACCGCTTGCAAACATCGCCCCACCATCAATCCGCTTGAGTTCGCTATACGAACCTTATATCGCATTGCGAACTTTAGCTACAATGCGAGCATTGTCAATACCGCTTGTGATCTGCTCATTGAGCACGACCACGCGATAAGGGATTTACGAATGGACATCACGGCGCCGGAAGGCAGGGACAAAGAGCAGTTGTCCTCGTTCATTAGAGGTTTGGCAGTTATTGAGATTTTCTCGGAGCGGCCTAGGCGACTGTCTATCACCGAAGTAGCGGAGGCTGCCTCAACGACAAAGGCTACTGCCCGGCGTATTCTGCGCAGCCTAGTGGCGGCAGGGTATGCTGATTTTGACGGACATACCTTCAGTCTCACACCCCGGGTCTTGCGACTAGGGTATGCCTATCTTTCGTCGAAGACGATTATTCAGCTCGCTGAACCTGTACTACGCGAGCTCAGGTCGAAATCGGGCCTCTCAGCTACGATGTCGGTGCTCGACGGCGAGGAAATCGTGATCGTCGCCAGAGCCCCGGCCGATCAGTTGGTGACGATCCGTTCAGACATCGGAAACCGCCTGCCAGCCTTTTGCACTTCAATGGGCCGCGCAATGCTGAGCAGCCTTCCGGACGCCGAAATAGAGCGGATTGTGCGGAGTGAGCGCACCAAGCCTCTTACGCCGAAAACCGAAACCGACCCGAGGCGCCTCATAGAAATCGTGAGGGAGATCCAACGCCGTGGATACAGCCTTGTTGATCAGGAGATCGAGCGCGGCCTGGTCTCAATGGCCATGCCCGTTCGCAACACACGGGTTGGCCGTTGCTATGCGGTGTGCGTGAGTGCCCACACATCGCAAATGAAAGCCGGAGACATGCCGAACAAGGCCCTCAACTATCTGCGCGAGGCTGTCCGTACGCTCGATACCGCCAGCTGACCAACCGATGGAATTTTGAGTTGAAGACCCCGTGTCGCGCATGATCAGACCAAGCGGCATCGAAACGCTTAGGAATCGATCGGGTGAGATCGGGAATGCTTTGTAACAACCCTCAAGAAAGCGGCGCCTGAGCGGTTTGCTCAGGCGCCGAGTTCAGAGACTATACTTCAAAAACAAATCTAACGTGCGGTACAAACTTCTAAGGCAGCGCGGAGACCTCGATGCACCGTGTTTTTCAGGGGTTCATTGATCTGTTGTCGGTCGCTGGAGATGCTGAAGGCTTTTCCAGAGCCATGGCTACCACTGCGACCGCGCTGGACCTTTCCTGTTTTGCGTATCTGGCACTGCCGTGTCGGCTAAGCAGAGAACCTCTTGTAATTTCAACATATCCTGCCGATTGGGTTAACGCCTGCGGCGCGCGTATCGCCTAAAGCGGTTCCAGTGGCTGATGACACTTCTGCATCCATAATCACCCTGCATCAACCCAGGCCCAAGAAGGCCACCAAGACCCCGGCCGAACGCGCGCGGGAATACCGGCAGCGCAAGAAGGCGGGGAAATCCGTCACTGTGACGGATTTGCCGTTGCAGGTCCCGGCATCCGCCCCGGCCACTGTCTCGACCCCGGCCACACCTCTGCCCTCCCCGACGTTCCGCACCGTCACGCCGCCATCACGCCGTCACGCCGCCCCTATCCTCTTGACCGTCGCCGCGCTTGCGCTCGCCGTCGTCGGGATGACCATGAACGGCTGGTTTGCCCGGTCGCTTGGGTCGACCGACACCGCCGGATGGCTCTTCCTGGTCATCGGCGTGGCCGCCGATCTCGTTGCGCTGGTCATGCCCTCATGCGCCGCCGGGCGCGTCCACCGCTGACGCCAGCCCAATACGGGTTCTTGCGCGGCCGCAGGCGAAAGCGTTTCGCGGGTTGCATTCGCCCACCCACAATCGACAGGTGTTGGCCGACGAAAGAGAGCTTTCAGCAGCGGTTGTCTCAGCCTGCGGCGTACCGGCGATGTCCTTCGCGAACCGGGCGCCGCTTTATTCTCGCCGCCGACAAGCCGGCCAGCACTCGAGTCATACTGATCGGGAAGAGCCTCTGGCGGCCGGATAGCGAACCGCCCGACCCGTGGAATCCCCATACTGTTCTGATCCTCTTTTGGCGGCGGATGCCAACGCACTACATGACGGGCATTAGCCGGGCCTAGGAAGGCCGCCGGTGAGTCCGGATTTTGGGTGCTTCATGTTGCCGGTCGCGCCAGCGCGCAGTGCGTCAGCGTGGCATGCGGCCTAGGCGTTTGGATGGGTCAAGGTTCCACGGGGACGCTGCAGGAGATGCAGTTAAAGTTGATCCCATGCTCCCGGTGAACGACCTTAAAGCCCTGTGGAAGCACTTCCACCCGCGTGTCCCAAAAAAGTTCATCCGTTTGCGAAAGCTCGGCTACGCCGGTCTTTCGGCAATTGGGGCACCTGAGAGTTTCAATCCAGTGATCGCGGGCCATCCGACATAATGCGCCGCGAGCGCTCCGGTTCGAGCCACTGGGTTATGCGGGCAGCGCATGACTCGATTTATGAGTCGACCGGGTCTAGTCTGCAAACGCGTTACGCATCCGAGGCAATGTCAATGTCAGATCAGGACGATTGGAATTTTGTGAACGCGGACGAGGCCAAAACGGAGATCCGCGCCGCGGTTGAGTATCTGCTGAGAGGTGCTGCTACCGGTGGCGCCCGCGGTGATGTCGTGCAGGAGATCATTGCGATCGTGCGCCAGGTCGGGCGGGTTGCCGCCCGAGCAAGGCAATCCCTTGGAGGATGATATGCCGGGCGGCTGACAGGGTGCCCGGCGAGCGCACCGCGACGACCCCCATCTAGGTAGTGGGTCAGTTTGATTGCGGCAAAGGTCCGGGCTGGAAAAGGACCGCGTCGGGGCGCATATTGGAAGAATGAAAAAGCCGTGGAAGATAGTTGTTCATATTCAGGGGGTCGACGGTAAACCGAGCTGGAAAGAATATTTCATTGTCAGAGATACTGACGGGCAGGCGGCTCTAGCCACCCTACGAAGCGTCCGACCTGATCTTCTGTATTTCCTGAGTGAGGTTAAGGGAGAGGCTACTCAGGACTTCCTCGATTGGATTCAGCCGGACAAGGACGTCTTTTCCATCATGGTGGTGTCATGACCCACCCCAAACGCCATAGGGACCCCAACCAGCTCGAGCGGCCGATGCGGACAGCGAATACGTGATGATCGACAGCACCATCGTATCAGCACAGCGCTGCGCTCAAAAAAAAGACGGCGAATACCAGGCTGGGCCTGCACCCTACGCCACAAGCCAAAGCCCGAACCAAAGCCCGACTATCGCGGCGAGCGTTAGGTTTTCCCAACTGGCGAAGCCCCCGCTCATCGCGAGATCAAGGTCAGTGCCGTTGAGCGTGCGGTGATGCGATCGACGTGGTCGGCCCAGCCTCTCGGCGATAGCCCGGCGATCGATGTCAGCTAGCGCCAAGCGGTGGAGTGGCTTCGCGTGCTGGCGAAGATGGCGAGCGGTTCCGGTAAACGATCGCGGCTTCATCGCGGGTTCTCGAACGGCCAAGTAGCGTTGCATCACAGCGCCAAAGCCTTCGCCGTGGGTTACGCGTGTTGGGTCTTTGGCGCCAGCAACTAGACCGAGCAATCCCTTGGCTTCGGTGCGCGCTGTGTCGGGTGTCCAGGCAATAAACGGCAGACATGCTGCCAGTGACTCTAGGAAGGCCGCCAGTGAGTCCGCGTTTGGCAGGCTGTCATGTGCCGGTCGATCGGCGCCAGAGCAGGGTTTGTCAGCGCCGATGACGAAAGACGCCCGCCAACTGAGGCGGCGTTACTCAGGCTCGCGGTCAAAGGTCGCGATCTGACGGTCGCCCTGCCAAAGTTCTACGTCATGACCATCGACGAGTTGCCTTGCGTATTTTTTTGCGGTCTCGTCGTCGGGGAACACGAGCTCGATTGCCCTGCTGATACGACCGTCCTCGTCAAGGATGTACGCTCGATATTCCGCCATTTGCGGCCTTCCTGCCCTAGGCATTTCCGAGCATAGAAATCACTTTCTGTCTGTTCGGTCCCCGACTCCTAATTTCAAACTGGGCCACTGCGGCAAGACACACACGCACACCGCGGTGCCGAACGTGTGACCGCTGGCGCCCGGGATGGTCACGTTGCTTTTCCGGCAAGAAATTAATTGCCGGCCTCCGTCATCGGAATTCCGATGACGGCTTGATCTCGAAGCCAGCATCGAGCAGGCGCTGAATGACGATTTCGGCCGCGTGTTCGGTGTCCAAGACCACTGCCGGGAAATCGTCGGAGCCGAATAGATCGGACAAAACGATTTTCGGATCCAGCTTTCTTCCCATCATCGCAAGATGTTCGCGATCGATGCCGCGAACCCTTCCAATAACATCGTTGCGGCGTCCTCGCGGTCGTTGAACATCCACGCGTCGCGCTCCGCGATCTCTTGAAGGTAGGCCAGCTGGGCGAAGATACCGGGAACCGTGGTAGCCGTTGCCGCAATCAGGCACGGCAAGGCGCCTCACTCACTAGCCAAGCGGCTGCACTGTCGCCGATCTGCTCAAGGCGTGCTTGCTCATCAAGAGCGCTTCGGTGTGCCGCGCTCGCCCTCCGGTGGGCCTCGATCAGACCAAGCACCGGATCCGGCGTGCTGTGCCTGGACATGGTCACGGCCACGGGGCCGCTCGGGTCCATCGCAGCCGCAGCGGCGAGGGTGCCAGCACTGACGACGCTCGCGACCGCGGCCGTGGCGAGGAAACGGCGCCGCGTTGGATCGCGTGGCGGGAACATCATGGGGCGGTCGATTGCAGACGTGTTTGTGGGTGGCGTGCTAAGCACGCGGTCAGCCTGGGCCATGAAAGAGCTCCCTTATGGTTCGGGTTAGAGCCGGGGCGGAAGTTGGCGCTTCCCCTCGGCTTGCATTTACGTTATACGTAATTATGGCAAAGTCAATTACCGTTAAACGTAAAAAGGCAGGGCGCCCTGCTACCGGCACAGAGCCGCTGTACGGGGTCCGCATCTCTGATGAATTGATGGGCCAAATTCAAAAATGGGGCAGAGAAAATTCTGCGACCCGCTCCGAGGCCATCCGCCGCCTGGTCGAGATCGGGCTCAAGGTGAAGAAATGAGTGCTGGAAGCTTAAGGATGTGGACTGTTGAGCGCGGTTTCGGCTTTATCCAAGATGACGCCGGCGGCCCGGATATATTTCTGCACATGACTGCGTTGCAAGACGCCGGCATTTCTCCGGACAGCCTCAAGCGAGGCGATCGATTTGTTTACGAAATCAGCAGCACCCGCGATGGAAGGACGAAAGCCAGCAATGTTCGGAGGGCGTGACGCCTTCGAGCTCGGGCTGAAGGGGAAGAAATGAGCGAGCAGGAAGAGTTGATTCAGGATATCAGGGAACGTCTAGGCGAGATGCCAAAGAGAGCACTGCCGTTTAATCTGCTGACGTTTACCACCACTATAGGACAGCGCTACTCGATGACGGAGGACAAAATCATGCCGCTTGTTATGAACGAAGCCGAGGCCTTAGGCGTTAACTACCGCATCGGGTGATCTCGCGCTGAAGGCGAAGAAATGAGCGCTCCGGGGTCTCCGTGGACACCTGAAAAAGACGGGCTGCTACGATCGATGGGGGCGGCTGGCGAAAGCGTCGCCGCGATTGCAACTCTGCTCAAGCGCACCCCCAACGCAGTGCGCAAGCGGGCGCACTTACTCAAGATCAAGTTGGCCCGTTCGCAGCCAGGGCTGAAGGCGAAGAGGAAATGACAAGACTTAAACGAACCATTGATATTCATAATTCTGATTTTGACCGACGGGCGATCGGATTCTGGATGGCGGTCGAGGGCGAAAGCCCGGTCCGCCCGGTGCGGGTTTTTGTTACTTATGAGGCGCTCGCAAACCTTGGTCCGTCTCAGGTGCGTGATCTCAGTGGCGCTCTAACTACGTTCGTTATGAACCGTTCGCGGATCGACCATGCAGCCAGCTCCAAATTCGGCGCTGGCGGCGCTGAGGCTGAACTTTACGAGGGGCAGGCGGTGATAATTCTCAGGACAGACGATCTAACGTAGTCGAAACGCGCTGGTGGAGCGTCTAGCGCTCGCCAAGTTCGCAACGCAGGCGACGAACGCGAGATGGTCCTGATGCGCGGGGGATGCCACCGCCGCCCCGTACGAGGTTACAGGCACCATTGTCGGATTTGATGCTGCTCGGCGTGGCGCCGGATGCGTGCAGATAATTGAGCGCGGCCTTGTTCACGTCGTCAGACATCTGCGGCCCTCGCCCGTGAGATGGCGAGCTGATAGCCGGTCGCGTGGCCGCCGTCCACGTATTCCAAGCCTTGAACAATCATGAGGTTCCGTCGTTCTGATAGAGAGGACGAGAGAGCATCGCCACGATGATCGATCCCGAAGCCAAGCTGCTTGCCGTTCTCGACAAGGCGGAGGAATACCGTGGCCTCGCGATCCGAGCCAAGGATCGCCGCGAGCGTGAGTGCTACGTGCGTATCGTGGAGCTGTACGTGGAGATAGCTGAGGAACTTGAGGCGCTGATCGACGGGTGGGCCAGCCCGTAGCGGCCCGCAGCGAAAATAACATCGATCCCAACGCCGTGCCGTAGGACCCCCTTCCGTGCAGGACATCTTTTTGTGTCGCATCCCAAAGAAACGGCCCCAGCTCGGGGGAGCTGAGGCCGTCTGGTGGTTTGCTGTGCTCGACAAACGTGGGGGTTTGGGCGAACACAGCTAATCAAACCAGAGCATACGCTGGTTCGGCGTGGTGAGCTGTCTTGATCACCTTTGGGAGTTTTCCACAGCTTGTGCTGTGTTTTGAACATCTCATTTTGCGTGCAATCATCATGCGACCGTTGAGCGGAGATCAAAATCTCGACCGTGCGCGTTCAGCCATCGCCATCATACTCTTTGAAAGTTAGCGATACTGACCAGCGAATCGGGAACTGTGGAGAGTATGCTGGTTCCATCAGCGCCCCATTTGGGCATCTACCGGTGACTGAGTGTTGCGCTCCCGCCTGATCATGCGTTGCGTCCAATGTCCCGTTCCATGAGCTTAATCGAGCGCCATCACTGCCCAAAATGCCGGACCCAGATGATGCTGGCACGAACTAAACTGGCGCGCTTGGGATTCGACGTGCGCAGGTTTGCATGCGTCAACTGCTACCACGCTCACAAGGAGCATCTCGCAGCCGACCCCATGACTTCCTCGGAAGTGCTCGGTTGGTTTCTCGGCGAACTTAAAACGCCAAACTAGGATGTGATCCTGAAGGAAGAAACTTCGCCTGACATCCAAGATATGGCGGGACGCCAACACTCCGCCCGTGGCTCAGAACACCGGAACCTCGACCGCCGTCCCGTCCGCATAGAGCGTCACGGTTTCCTCGCCGGGCTTCGCGAAATGGGCGAGGAATTCCCGGAGCAGTTCCGGCGTGACGCGCCTGACATGACGGGCTCATAGCTGATCACATCGCCGCCGTCGACGACGAAAAAACCCTCGGTTTCTAACCGAGGGTTTTTACTATGCGAGGCGATGCGTTGAGGTGCTTGCGAGGCGACGCCTTGCCGAGCGATGCGCGGAGCGGCGGGGCATTGAGATGCGCGGAGACGCTGCGCTCACCTTCATAGCTGTCGCATCGCCGTCGTCGAGCGACTGCGGTTCCGACTGCCATAAATCGGTCACGACTTGCGCACCTTTCGATGCAAATATGTCCTCTCGTTTTCGGAGGCTCTCATGCTCAGTGTGAAGCCCCGCGCCACAACAATCCTCGCCACAACAATCCTCGGCGCCTTCGGAGAAGCGCAGTCCGAGCTTGTCGGTAAGGCCGTTGTCCTGACCGATGGACTGGCCGGGACCGTGGAGAACGTTTGGCTCGACGAAATGCACGGCCTGCGAATCTCGATCAGGGGCCACTATGGAAAATGGCCGATCTCAACCATCAAATTCGCGGAGGGCTACTGACCGCCATGGCGATCAAAGGCAGGGGCGAGCGGTCACGACAGCCGTCAAGGCGTTGACATCGCAGCATCTCAGGCGCGAGCCTGTCCTCCGAGGCGGACCATGGCGAATGTCTCGGAGTTTTCGATTGTCACGTACCTGCGCAAACCGGGGCATTGGCGTGCGGCCATTACCCCGAGGGGGCGGACTGATGTAGGCGGCCAGACGGTGCGCAGCGTCGTGACGCCAGATGACTTCGCTTCCGAGTCAGAAGCCCAGCTTGCGGCTGAAAAACTCATAAGACAGCGGGCTCTGACCTGTTCCAAGCCCAATCTATAGGGACGATTTGCCTGCCGCTGCGGCATACGCTTTGATGGGGGGCATGGCACCCCGCTTGCTGACCATCCTGACCGGTCGAAACCTGCCGAAAATCCGGCAGTCGAGAGTGGCTGAGCCGTCAACCATCAACGCCAAGACGATTGCGGACTTCACGCGGGTTGTTGAGCAGACGGGAATCCTGGCGCGCGGTCGCGCGCCAGATGAACGCCCGGAGGAGTGAAGGCCCATGCCCGAACTCACCCGCCGCCGATCCGAACAGCACCGCGAGGAATGCTGGCACATTTATTTCGGCGATGTTCCTGTCGGTACGATCGCCGAACGCACCGGCAATCCGCACGACACCGATCAGTCAGTGGGAATGGAGCTGCGGCTTCTATCCGGGATCAGAGCCGGGTGAAGTCAGTTGCGACACCGCCGCGACCTTCGAGGAGGCCCGGGCCGACTTCGAACGCGCATGGCAGGTGTTCTTGTCGAACCGCACCGAGGCCGATTTTCAGGCGTGGCGCGATCAGAGAGATTGGACCGCGCGGAAATATGCGCTGTGGGATGCCGGCAAGCGGCTTGAGCCGCCGAGCTATGGACCCGGCAAGCCTGCCCATCGCTTCCGGAAGTGCCCCTGCGGCGAGGTATTCGTCATGCACGGCCCCGAGGAAGTGTTCTTGCACCTGCCTCACGTCACGGCGAGCGAAATACACACATAGGCGCGCTTAGAGCGAGCCAACCGGGAGAGCGGGCACGACCCCCGCACGAGCAACCGGGAGAGTAAGTGCGAGGGCCGTGCAGGTCGCCTTGGGGTCTACGACCCACTATTTAATCGGGATTTTTCGCGGTCGTTCCTGCGACATTTTTGAAGCCCCCCGCAAGGGAACCCATGCGCCGTGTGAAGCGTTTTCGCAAAAGCGCGGCTCATGATGAAATATCGGGACATCGAATACACCGTCGTTCACGGCATTAGCGCGGCGTCTGGAAATGGTCCGCTTCGGTGGCGGGCGTGGTGATCAGGGGCCATGCGGCAATCAAATCTTAGGCGGTGGTCGCGGCCAAGAGGGCCATCGACCGGGCACTCGCAGCGAAGAACATGCGGCTCATCCCGCCCGAAGAAGAAAACAATTGATTTGCGGTGCGCCGCCACAATGTGAGCAAAATTGACCACGCTCCGATTGCGGAAAGGGCTATACTTCGATGATGGACTCGGAATTGCAAACGCTCACCCGCGAAGAGTTTGCCTCACTGCTCAGTGTGGGCAATATAACTATCCCCTTCGAGCATGAACTTCGGCTGACCATGCTAGGATACATCGCGGACCTTGACGGTAGGCTACGCGTGACCACGAGCGGCAACGCGCGGATCGCAGCAGCGGGATTACTAGATTTCCATTCGGCCCCCTAGGAATCGAAACAGGCCGGCCCACCCTGATGCGCCAACTGAGACGGCTACCTTTCGGGCAGGACATCCGGCGCTTGAGGACTTAGGTCCGGCAGAACGCTCGCCTCATCAACTTGAGATTTAAGATCAGCCGCTTTCTCAATCAGGAAGGCAGCAAGCTGAGCGTTGGTGGTTGCCTTGGCGAACTTGAGAAGCGTCGCCGCCTGACGCGTGAAATAGTACCTGCTTAACACGATGTTTCCCGCGATACGCCCTACTGACCAGAGCAACAAACGCGGTGTCAGGATTTTGGTTCCATCGTAAAACTTCACTCGGGGTGTGGGAACAATTGGCGGGCGCGTGGAATTACGGAATCGTGTCGGTATTACCCATATTGCCCACCCGGCACAAAAAAGAAGGCCTCAGCTTGTCCCCTAAGCTGGGGCCGCTTCATTGCGAGAGCTTGATGAAACTCACCCACAAATTTGCAGAGATGACGCCGGAAAAACGTCCGCAAGACCCGCATATGGACGGGACCGGCTTGCGCTTCGAAACATTGGAGCACGGCGGCGAATATCCCGACACGATGCCGCAAGCCATTAAGCTGATCGATGCTGAGGGCCGCTCCTGCATTTACGTGCCGATCATGCAAGACGGCAATGTGGTCGACAGCCAAGGCTTCATGCTCGATACGGAGGACGACTGAGCGCCCCACCCGTGAGGGCTGCGCCGCGAGCAGCGTGTGCGCCGGCTCCACCAGACGAACGCGCCCACGCCGCCGCGCTGATGATCCTGCCGCGCTACTGCGCTTGACCTTGGGCCGGATGCGGAAGCGGACCTTCGCGACTTTATTTTGTCTTGGCTTCCAGCCGCGTCACGAGCTGGTCGCCGCTCCAAAGTTCAATATCGTGACCGTCGACAAGGCGCTTCGCCCTCTCGATTGCCTCCGCATCGTCGCCACAGACAAGTGGCTCGAATCCTATGAAATGCCCGTCGTGGCCGACTATATAGGCCCGGTACTCTGCCATGCGCGTCCCACATCCACATTTGGAGCGGAGCGCGATTTACGCCAAATTGACTGCCCGGTATGTTCACTTGTGTACTCAACGATTCAAATTGGAACCGCGCCCGTTGATCGCTGCCATGGACGCGGGACCAATCGCCTGTATAATTCTGCACCCCGGGGGGGCGCTGATCGACCGTGTAGCCTATTGCGCTTGATCTTGCGCGGGATGCGGCAGCGGGCCTTCGTGGTCCTCGATCCACCCGAGATCGCGCGCGTCGAGATAGCCGCCGCACGCCTCGCACTTGAAAAAATGTTCGACCTCACAAACGCGACGCCTGTCGGCGCGCTCGCCGAGCACCGTCCCGCGTGGTCTCGGTTCACCGAGTGACCTGATCGCCGCCATCTTGATTCCTCTGAGTGTTGCCACCGGCTCTATGCTTCCCATCGGTTGGGTGGAAAGTGTCTCTCAGGCGCTTCCCGTGGAACCACGGGACGGTCCTCACAAAAAAATCAGGCACCGGAATTTCTCCCGAGGCCAGTCCTCCGTGTTGCTCTCTCCGATGTCCGCTCTGCAGCACATTACGGACTCAAGTCAGACATCGCGCCTAGTCCGAAAAGTGCCAACGCAGACTCATGCGGCGCAGCAGACAGGAGGTCTATTCCCCTTCGAGAAAGTGTCCCAGGGCCTTTAGCGGGCGCAACCTATCAGAAATGATCTTCAGAATGGCCAGCATCGGAACGGCCAAAATCGCCCCAAGCACGCCCCACATCCAGAACCAGAACACCAGCGACAGGATGATCAACACCGGATTTAGCGTGAAGCGCCGTGCAAGCAACATGGGCGTCAGTGTTTCGCCCTCCACCAGGTGAATTCCAAGGTAAATGGCCGGCGGCAGCAACGCCCACCATAGACTTTCGAAGCTCAGCAATCCGACCAGCACGAAGATGCAGACCCCGAATAACGGCCCTATAATTGGAATGTAGTTGAGCAGGAAGGCTGTGGTACCCCACAACAAGGGGTCTCCCAGGCCGCAAAGATACATCGCGACCGCCGTCGCGACACCCACCGCTCCATTCATGGCCGTAATCGTCACCAGATAGGCGGATATGTCCTCTTGGATCTGCTGAGAGATATCGACGGCTTGTCGCTTGTTGCTGAACGTCGGCAGGATTTCAACGATACGTCGAAGGAATATGTTGCCGGCCACCAAAAGAAAGTAGAGCACCAAGACAGTTGTAAACAGACCATCGAGTACGGAGCGCGTCCCTGCGAAAAGTGCGCCCGTTATGCCAAGATCGCGGCGAACCGAAACGATCGAACCTCGGCCAGGGGGAGCGTCTGCAGCCTGCTCGGCCTGTTGGATTATCTTTTGCAAAGCTTGGAGTGGGCCTTTTATAACCTCCAGGTGTGCCTCCAGGCGCGGGATGCCCTCGGGCAGCCGTTCAGCCCAGGTCGCGGCCGGTACCGATAAGGCCGCCACGAGACCTACAAGCGCTCCAATGACCAGGAAGACAGTCACGAGGGCCCCGACGGCGCGAGGCACATGCACACGTCCCAACAGACGGACAGCGGGTTGAAGAAGGAGATTCATCACTAAGGCGAGCACGACGGGAAGGATGATCGAGCTTGCAACGTAGAGCGCCGCCAAGGCGGCCAACGCGAATAAGCCACCAAGAAAGAACGTCCGCGGATCGGACGGCAGCGGCATCTCCGTCTCGCCGGCGACCTCCGTCACCGCTGCATTTGGCTCTGATGGCTGATCGTCCGGTACGGGCGTCATTGAGGGACGCTCCGGTCGTCGTGCGGCGGCAACCATTGGGTTATCGGAAGCGGGAGGAATCGGGCGGGCCGGCATAAATTACGCGGCCGCAAACGTCGCGTGCGTAACCGAAACTTTCGTTCCCAAAGCGCCGCTCAATGTCACCACTTGAGCATCAAGCTGGTTTGCGAGCGCCTTAACCACACCGGTACCAAGCCCGGTTTTCGGTTGAGCGAACACGCCATCAGGCTTACCGCAGCCGTTGTCGGAGACCGCAAGCTGCCAATCTGTTCCTGACACATCGTAGGCAACGGTAATCACGCCATCCTTTGTTGTTTGCTTGAATGCGTGCTTGAGGGAATTGATGACGAGCTCGGTGACAATTAAACCGATGCTCTCAGCGTTGCGGTTGGTGGAAATTCCACCGCTACCACTGAATTTGATCGAAATCGCCTGATTGTCGCCTATCATTGATTGCGCCAGAGCCGCGCAGAGAGTCGCAAGATAAGGACCCATTTCGATCGACCCGTTAATGACCGATCCATGCAAGTGTTTTTGAACTGCCGCAACCGAAATGACCCTGTTGTGAGCATCTTGCAAATGGCGTCGGGTTTCTTCCGACTCCACTGCTCTTGCCTTCAACATGATGATGCTGGCGATGATTTGCAGACTGTTGGCGACACGGTGTCCTAATTCCTCCAAAAGCACCTGTTTCTGACGTATCAAATCATCTTTTTCGTTTTCGAGGATGCGTTTGTCAGTAACGTCCTCAATGCCAACCAGGATTGTGGAGTGTGAGCCCTTCTCATAGAAGACTTTGCGGGCATTCAGGAGCATCGTGCGCCGGCCGATGCTCGGGAAGTCATGCTCGACTTCGTAGTCTTCCATGGCTCCCTGCTCGGGGATGATTTTTCCAAGCAATAAACGAAGCTTCGGAATATCCCATTGACCGTCTCCGAGGTCATACAGGAGTTTGCCCTGAGTGTCGTCGGCATTGACTTTGAATTTCAGGTAGAAGGATCGGCTCGCGGCAACGACACGAAGATCCTGATCGAGCACAATGAGAGGTTCTCGCACGGTGTCGACGATGGCGTGCGCAAGCGCCCAGGCGTCCTGGACTTTGGGGAACTGTTTTCTGAACATGTTTCTGAACATGGTGGACACCCTCGTAGGGGGCGGGAGTCTACCGACTCTCAGTCTCGGGCGCGCCCATCCGCGGCCGAAGATGCTTCTTACTCTACACCCACTATGTACGGTCGGCGACACATTTTGATGCCTTGAAAAGAGCCAAACCATCCGTTTGCCTGAACAATCTGCGTCCGTTAATGGGTCAAACTGCGACATGCCCGCCCAAACGGGCTATGTCCGTTTCACCCCGATACCGGAAGCGATGGCCCACACCACCGATGCGGGCGCTCAATCCTAAAACGCAAAAACTCCGGCGGACCCGGTTTCCCGAGCCCGCCGGAGCGGAGCTTGATTATGAAATTCTATGGTACTGAAAAGTTCTTGAGACGCTCGCGCTCGGCGTTCAACTCCCGCAGCGCGTCGTCGATTTCGTCGAGCCGCTGCTGAAGCAATTGCCGTGTCGGGTCATCGGCGGCCGTTTTGAATTGCTGTTCGCGGTTGAACTTGTCGCTGCGCAAGGTATCGCGGCTCACCTGGTTGATCTGTTATCGCGTCTCGGCCGATTCCCGCTGCAGATTGGCGATGCGCGCGGCCGCGACCGTGAGCGCAGAATCGGTTTCCGATTTTGCCACGCATTTGGCATAGCCACGCGTTGCCGGAAGATAGTCGGTATAGCCGGCTAAAGCCCCTGCCCCGCCGCCGATCGCCATGAGCGCCGTGACGACGCCGGCGATCAGCCGCAGGTTTCATTCTCCAGGTTCGAAAGTACATTGTTGACGTCCCGGCCCTACATCCCGATAGGCAGCGCTGCGATGCCAGCGGCGCCGGTCACGATGCCGTTGATCAGCGCCAGGGTATTCATCTTGAACATCTGCGCGGCGCTGGCTTTTGCGGTCGGAGCCTGATGACAACTAACGGTGAAATGCCAATGAAGATGGGCATTTCTGCCCCTAGGAGCCCGTCCAGATAGGCGTCGCGACCGGGCATTTGTCGCAGAGTAGCCGGCTCAGGCGGCCGTTGCGAGGGTGAACAGCTTCAGGAGATTGTGGG
>JGI12053J15887_10000191_pt1 | contig 22385 bp, 17 predicted proteins | sample MedBloCAOM1_O3_FD_15887 | JGI IMG/M metagenome (IMG submission 15887)
GTTTAACGGCGGACAAATTGGAGCCGGCGCGGGGTCTACTTCGTGAAACATTCAGATCGGCTTGCGAAAAGCTTTTTGTGTTTTGTAGTGTTCGTACCCATGGCGTAAGTAAAACTGATGAGCGCGTTTGCGGATTACGTTGGAGCGCACGGACATACTCTTACACCCGCGACTGCGCGCCCAATGTTCCGCGGCGCGCAACAGAAGAGCTCCCGTTCCGCGGCTGCGTCCGTCGTCGGCCACTATCAACCCATTGACTTCGGCGCGCAGTTGCACCTCGAGCAGCGGAGAGACGCTGACGTGCAGCCAGCCGACAACCTTCCGCTCAGGCGATTCCGCGACGAGCACGGCGTGCTGCGATGCGGGCTTTATTTTGCGCAATCGCTGGGCAATCTCTGTAGGTTTCGCGGGATAACCCAATTGGCCGGAAAGCTCCGCGATGCGCGCGGCGTCAATGCTCTTTGCGCGCCGTATTTTGATTCCTGCTTGCATGGTTGCGGGATTTGATTGTTTTTGATTTGTCGCCACGGCAGGGTATACCTAATTTATTTTCGGACCGAAATTTCTATGCGGTCAAAACGTCTTCTCGGAATCCAGCAAGATGGTCACCGGTCCTTCGTTGACCAATTCTACGGACATGGTGGCCTGAAAGACTCCCGTTCGCACCGGAACATTCAAGTTCGCCAAGGCCGCGCAAAATTCTTCATACAACATCTTTGCCTGTTCAGGGCGCGCGGCGGCCACAAAACTTGGGCGCCTTTGCCCACGTGCATCTCCGTAGAGTGTAAATTGGGAAACGACCATAGCGCTTCCTTTTACATCGACCAGAGAACGGTTCATCTTGCTTGCATCGTCTTCAAAGATGCGCAAATTCGCGATTTTTTCCGCCATTGACGTCGCCGTCGCGACGGTATCCGCGGTGCCCACACCCAGTAAAATCATTAGCCCGGCCGCGATCTCAGCTACGACCCGTTCTTCAATAGTAACGCGGGCGTGGCTGACACGTTGCAATACCGCTCGCATAAAATGTGGAATTCTCCTGTGGCCCCCGACTCGTGGCGGCCGTGTACCTATGGCGTCGGCGATTTTCTCGGCAATAATTCCGGCAACTGCGCTACGTTGTAGGCAAATACCGCCAACACCTGTGCGCCCTCGGCCAACTCGTCCCAGCGCACGCGATCCACTGTGTCGGCTTGCGAATGGTGCGTCTTGTCGTAATCGGCAACTTCTTGCACACACCAAAAGCCCGGTACTCCAGCCTCATCGAATGGCACGTGATCAGAGCCGTCTTCTTTTCGCACTGTAGGCTCCGCCAAACCTATTTCCTTGGCACGCGCCAGCGGATACATCACGCGATCAATCGTTTCTCGCGCTTCATAATTTCCCATAAGGCCGATGGTCAATACTTTTCCAGTGCCGCTATCATGCACCAACACGGCTGAGATTTTCTTGAGTTCATCCTGATGCTTCGCGACATAAGCCTTGGAACCGTTCAGGCCCTGTTCTTCGCCGGTAAATAATACGAAGCGAATGGTGCGCTTCGGTTTCACGCCGGACTTTTTGAGAGCGCGCGCCGCTTCGAGCACCGCGGTCGAACCAGTCCCGTTATCGGTGGCGCCCGTTGCCAAGTCCCAGGAATCCAGATGCGCACCGATAATCACGACTTCATCGGGCTTCTCACTGCCGGGTATTTCTGCAACGGTGTTATAGACTTCTGCGGGATTTCCGCTGAAACTTCCGCCGATGTTTACCTCAGCTTGCACGGGGCCAGAATCCAACAGACGCCACAGCAACGTGAAATCTTCTCTCACGATGAATGCCGTAGGGATTACGGCCGGCTGATAATTTTGACCGCTGANGCTCATGTGCAGCAGCCCAAACCATTTTTCTGAGCCGAGCAANACCGCNGCGGCTTTTTCCTCAGCAAAAAATGTCAACTCNGCCGCGCGCAATTTCAGGTAGGCNGTGAAGTCGAATGGCTTGTCGCTTTTTGGAAAGGCGATGGGAATGGTTTCTTCGCCCCAGGGCGTCAACAATGGATTTTGTGGGGCTTGCAACTCGACGGGTCTGTTCAAAACAACGATGGCTCCTTTCAGTTTGCCTTTGTATTGCTGCAGGTCTTCCACTTTTTCGACCGCTACGCCAACTACTGGTCCCTTTACGTTTCCCTCCGTAGACGGCGACCACCCACCTGTGGCCATGGTGAGGTTGAGTGAAGTGGGTGCTTCGCCAGGTTTCGTCTCCGCGCTCAAAAACACGCGTCCCGTCGCCGGTCCGCGCGACCAGCGATTGGCGATGCTCCACGGTTCCTGATGAGCGTTGGCGAGTCCGAGCTGCTGGAACCGCGCCAGCATCCATCGACTGGCTTGGTCGAGTTGTTCGGAACCGGTCAAACGTGGTCCGATGTGGTCAGTCAAAAATTGCAAATTTGCTTTCAACTCAGGTTCATCGGCTTTTACCTGCGCCAGAATTTTCGTATCCATTGCGCTAAGCGGGTCCGGTTTTGCTGAGGCTCCGTTAGCGTCGTCAGAATCCGTTGGCTTGGCGTTCGCTTCTTCATTCTTTTTGGCGTCTGATTTTGCCGCTTCTGGTTTAGGGTTCACGGGACGTCGCGGCAGCATCGCCGGTAACTGCGCGGTGTTGTAAGCCCACGCGGCGAGCACTTGCGCGCCTTGATTCAAATCGTCTTTCCATACTTTGTCGAAAGTATCCGATTGGCTATGGTGGGTCTTCGTGTATTCGGCGCCATCCTGAATGGCCCAGAATCCCGGTACGCCTACATCGTCGAAGGAAGCATGATCGGTTCCGAAGGAGCGCTGCATGCTGGGTTCGAGTAGTTTTAGTTCACGCAAAGGCGCGATTTCCTGGTCCACGATTTCTCGATCCTGATAATTGTCGTGCAAGCCCAGGGTGAGCACTCGGCCGGTGCCGGTGTCGTGCACCAGGATTCCTGAAATTTTGTCGAGATCAGCTTTATGCGCTTCAACATATTTCAGCGAGCCAACTAATCCTTCTTCTTCGCCGCTAAACAGCGCGAAGCGTATGGTCCGCTTTGGTTTCAACGGTAATTTCGCCAGCACGCGGGCCGCTTCCAGGACCGCCATGGAACCGGTGCCGTTGTCTGTCGATCCAGTGGCGAGATCCCACGAATCCAGATGCGCGCCGAGCATGACAACTTCGTCGGGCTTCTCGCTTCCAGGAATTTCCGCGACGGTGTTGTAGACTTCCACAGGTTTTTCGCTGAACGAATTGGTCATATCCAATTCCACTTCCACGGGGCCATGTTTTAACATGCGGAAAAGCATGCGGTAGCCTTCGCCGGTCACAAAGGCGGTTGGTATTGCTCCGATCTCGAATTTTTCGCCGCCGATACCGGTCATGTTCAGCAGTGCATGTGGCTTATTTGAATCGCGCAACACCGCGGCCACACCTTCTTGTTTGAAAAAAGCGGTGCGAGCTTTCGCGGCTTCCTGCAAGACGGCGTATGGGGAAGGGGCAGGCGGTTCGCCCTTCATCGGCGGCGGCACCTGCATGGGGCGAACAAATTCACTTTTTGAATCTTCGGGTTTGGGCGGTGACAAGCTGGCGGGTTCCTGGTAAATCACCACTGCGCCTTTAAGCTTTCCGCGAAATTTCTCGAACTCTTCTTTCTTCTTTGCATCGAAGTAGACTACCGGCGCGTGTAACAGGCCCAGGGTGCCTGGCGACCAACCCGCGGCGGCGATGGTCAATGGATGCTCGGCAGGTCTCACGATACGCGCATGCGCAGTGCCGCGGGTCCACGCGTGCGCGATGGTCCACGGTTCAAGGTGCACATTGGTCAGGCCATACTTGCGAAACATTTCCGCGGTCCAATCGTTGGCCTGCTTCAATTGCGGCGAACCAGTCAGGCGCGCGCCGATCATGTCCGATAAATGTTCCAGATTTTCCATTGTTTCGCTGTGCTCACGGATTTCTCTTAGGATTTGCGCGTCAGCGGCTGCGTAATCGTTGGTATCGCCGGCGGGGCGAGCCGTGGCATGAAGGACCCCCATCGCCAACAGCAGCACAAAGGCAAAAGCGATTACTCGACGTAAGTTCATCCGCGCTCCCTCAACAGTTTTGTGCATGCAAAAATACTTCCAAGCTAGTTTATTTCGTCTTTCGGCTGCGGCTGGCTAGCCGTTTTGACCGATTTCCAGATGATTTGACGTTTTTCTTACGATCGGGAGCGGCAGACTTGCGCCGCGATTTTGCTGGCGTGAACGATAAAGCCAGAAAACCGCGTGGGCCGATCTGACATTTGGGGCAGAAATAGCTGCTGCGCCCTGCCACGATGGCCCTGCGGATTATCGCTCCGCAGCGGTAGCACGTTTCGCCTTCGCGGCCGTAGGCCCGATGATGTTGCTGATATTCGCCGGGTTGCCCCTCGCCATCGACAAAGTTAGCGATGGAAGAGCCACGCATCACAATCGCTTTTTTCAGTATGTCTTGCAAAGCGCGATGAAGGACCACGGCCTGTTTTTTGTTGATACTCGCGCCCAACTTTGCAGGGTGAATTTTTGCGCGCCATAAACTTTCATCGGCATATATATTGCCGACTCCGCGGAGCACCGTCTGATCGAGCAGAAGCGCCTTGATGCGTGAGTGTCGCGATCGAATGCGGGTGGCAAATTCTTCGGCGGTCACTTCCAGAGGATCGGCGCCGAAGCCTTCGAGTTCGGCGGGCAATACTGCTGCTGACAAATAGGCCAGCCGGCCGAATCTGCGCGCGTCGGTGTAGCGCAATTCTCGTCCGTCATCTAACGCGAAGCTTGCATGGGTGTGTTTTTCCCAGGGCTGCGTGACGGCAGTGGAAGCGATGTGCCCGGTCATGCCCAAGTGAACGAGCAACGCCGACGGAGCGTTGTCAGCGTTCAAGGAATTTTCTTCACCCTGCGCGGCAGATAAACGTAGCAACATAAACTTGCCGTAACGTTCTACCGCTTCTATGCGGCGGCCTGGGAGCTGCCGCTCCATTAACGAAGGGTCATCGATGAAGTCCGTCTTTCTCAGCGTCACGGATAGGATCCGCCGGCCGAGTACGGTCAGCCGCAATCCCCGCGCAACGGTTTCGACTTCGGGAAGTTCAGGCATTAAGAGTGTTCATGAAAATATCACATTGCGCGTGACTGCTCGGTATTCGCCGGCCGACAGTCACGAAGCCGCGGCACTTAGTGCTTATGATAATTGGGGTACGGCGGATGCTCTGGGATGACTACGGGATTTTTTTTCAGAGCTTCCATCGTGACCTGCACGGCCTTTTCGAGTTGCGCGTCGTGTCCAGCGGCGACGGACGCTGGGTCATTTTCCACTTCGATGTCGGGCGCGATACCGTGGTTTTCTACTTCCCATTCGCCGTGTAGCCCATAGATCGCAGCCCGTGGCGCCATTACTCCGCCGCCATCCAGGAGCGATGGATATCCACCGATGCCCACAAGCCCGCCCCAGGTGCGCGTGCCCACCAACGGGCCAATCTTGTCTTGACGGAACATCCAAGGAAGCGCGTCGCCACCGGAGCCGGACATTTCATTGATGACCATTGTTTTCGGGCCGTAGATTTGCGCGAGGGGTGAGCACCATTTTTCGCCCTCGCGAGTGGTGGCGCAGTTTCGCAGCGGGCGTTCCAGCAAATCGATAATGTAATCGGCAATGGCGCCGCCGTGGTTGTAACGCTCGTCAATAACGGCAGCCTGTTTGTCGGTTTGTGCAAAATAAAAGCGGTTAAAGTTCAAGAATCCGCCGTTGGCAGTATCGGGCACGTGCACATAAGCGACTTTGCCGCCGCTGAGCTCGCCGACTTTGCGGCGGTTATCTTCCTCCCATGCGCGCGTGCGCAGCTCAGCCTCATCGGCTACGGGCACGACAGTTACATCGCGTGCGTCCTTGCTGTCCGGATTGGGCCCGACCTTAATGCGAATCTGCTTGCCAGCGGTATTTTCAAAGTAGCTGTAGACATCGTTGGGTGGGCGGACATCGGCGCCATTTACTTCCAACAAATAATCGCCCAGCTTCACGTCCACTCCCGGCTGCGTAAGCGGGGCACGCAATTCGGGGTTCCAGTTTTCGCCATTGAATATTTTGGCGAAGCGGTAGCGGCCGTTCTCGACTTTATAGTCCGCGCCCAGAAGCCCGCTTTTTACCTCGGGAACTTTGGGAATGTCGCCGCCAAAAATAAACATATGCCCGATGGTCACTTCGCCAAGCATTTCCACGAAAAGATGATTCACGTCCGCGCGCCCACCGGCACCCTTTAAGTACGGAGCGTATTTCTTTTCAGCGGCGGCCAAATCGAGGCCGTGAAAATGGGGATCGTACAAAAAGTCGCGTTCGATCCTCCACACCTCGTGGTACATCTGATTCCATTCCGCGCGCGGATCAACTTTCACTTCCATTTCGTCGAACTTCAACGCGCCTTCTCCTGCTTTGGGGGCTGCGCCGGTGGCGGCGATGAACCACGTGGGACCTTGTCCAGTGTGGTACAAAACTTTTTCTCCATTGGCGGAAACCTCGAAAGCACTAACCCCGCTTAGGAACGGCTCGGTTTTTCGCGTCTTAATATCAAATTTCGTTACGACCGCCGCCGGCGGAGCATTCAGTGGAGGAATGTCTGGAGTTTCCGTGAGGAAAAGAACACCCGCTTTCCCAGGATCAAGAGCAACGTAGTTGGAAGCTTTGATGGGCATGGATACGATGCGTTGACCGATATTCTCGAGGTCGATGGTGACTTTGACGGGCTCTTCTTTTTTGTCGGTATCCTTGGCTTTATCGTCGTCTTTGCCTTTAGTCTTATCGGCCTCGTTTTTTTTCTTATCTTTATCTTTGTCCTGGTCCTTTTTCTCAGTGTCTTTGGACTTGTCGCCATCCAACTTTTCGTCGTCGCTTTCCGGCTCTATGGGATTGGGGTCGGTTTTTTTTAAGACCACGGCGTAAATATTTCGCGATACGGGGCGTTGAAATCCGGAGAGATCGAGCCAGGTGATGGCCAGGCCAAGATCGGTACTCGCTGCGAAGTACAAAACTTTGCCGCCCTTATCGAAGACTGGATACCGCGCATCGCTTAAGCCGTCGGTAATTTGCGAAGTCTTCCCATTCTCGAGGGAATGCACGAACACGGCACGCATGTGATTCGGCAAGAATTTTGTGAACGTTAGCCATTTGCTATCTGGCGACCACGAGGGCGACATGGCCACGCCCCAGGCGTCGTACAAATCGGTGTCCACTTTTAGGGGAGCTGAAGCGCCTTTTTCGATATCCACATACCAAAGGTTTAAGCGCTTATCGGTGAAGGCGATTTTCTTGCTATCCGGCGACCACGTCGGGTTATAAAAAAAAGACGCCGGTTTCCCCAAGTCGATTTTCCTTACGGCTCCAAGCCCAGACTGTTCCACCAGGTGCAACGCATATTCGCCGGACTCATCGGAAAAAAATGCCACCCACTTGCCATCCGGCGACCAGGAAGGGTCGCGTTCGGCTACCGTGGCAGTGCGGGTTAGATTTCGCGTATTGCCTTTCTCTGCGGGCACAGTGAAAATCTCGCTGCGCGCTTCAAAGACNGCNCGCGCGCCGCCTGGCGAGATAGCAGCNGCGGTAATCTTGTCCGCGACTTTTTCAAAATGCGGACGGGTGGCGGGCAAGTCTCCTGCGATGTGAATATCTATTTTCNTCGGCGCTGAATTTTGAGGATCAAAAAGATAGATTCCGCCAAATTGTTCATAGACCAGCGCATCAGGNCCAGCGGAAAGCGATTTTAAATCCAAGCCCTNGTTCTCNACGGCCTGCTTGACGCTTTTCGTTTTGGTGTCGTACGCGAATAGAGTTACCGGGCCGTTGCGGTCAGATAGAAAATAAACCGTGTCGCCCATCCAGACGGGCGCGAAGTCATTCGAATTTTCGCGTGGCAATTTTTCGAGCGACAAGTCGCTTAGTTTGACGATGTACACTGGCGTGGTTTGTCCGCCGCGATATCTTTTCCACGATTCTTGCCATTTCAAATTTGGAACATAGGCAAGCCGCGATGCATCCGGCGAATACCAGCCGGTTTCTCCGCGCCACATCGGCAACACTTCTGGGACTCCGCCTTCTACTGCGACGGTGTATAGCCGGTCGAAATCGGCATAGGCTACGCGCGCAGATCGAAATAAAATCCGCTTGCTGTCGGGAGTCCAGCCCACCACCACGTCCGCTCCGGGGTGCCAAGTGAGGCGCTTTGGCTCGCCACCTTCTGCGGGCATTACAAAGGCATCCATATTGCCGTCGTACTCTCCAGTGAAGGCGACAAATCTTCCATCCGGGGAAAACTGCGGGCCGGTTTCATGACCGCCGGTTGTTAATTGCCGCGCGTTCCCGCCATCACGTGGCACACTCCACAAGTACCCGCCATACGCGAAGATAATTTCGGTTTTGCTCAAAGTGGGAGCTTGCACCAGGAGCGGGGTGTCTTCCGCGCCGGAAGAATAGCGGCCCAAGGCCAGCAAAAGACACAGTCCCGTCAGCAATCGAAAACGCATGTATCCTCCAAATATAGTCGTTAGGAATTTATTTCTGAGCGGGAGGGGGCCAGAATCCTGGCTCACTGATAACCCGCCCATCCTGTTTCTCGGCGAATTTTTTAACTGCCGCGGCAATCTCAGACCTTTTTCCGATCAAGGTAAAAACTAAATTGTCAGCAGGGAAATGTTTTTGAATCACTTGCATTGCAATGGCGGGCGTGACCGCGTCGAGGCGCGCTTCCAGGTCATTAATTTCACTATCGTCCAGGCCGTAAAATTCATGGACGGCGATTATCTGTGCCAACTGCCGGGAAGTTTCAATGGAGGGCGGGAATTGTCCTTTGATGTAACTCTTCGCGGATGCCAATTGTTCGGCGGTAATGCCTTGCTGGCGCAATTTCTGCAAAACCTGCAGCGCCATATCGATGGCTGGCACGGTGCTTTCGTTTTTGGTGAAGCTATAGATCCCGAAGGGCCCGGGGGCCTTGCGCGGATCGAACGCAGACTGCACCCCATAAGTCAGGCCCGACTCGACGCGCAACGCTTCATTCAATAAGGATGTGAACGACCCGCCGAATACGGTGTTCACCAGCCGGATGGCCACACGATCCGGATCCCCTGCGGCGGTCGCGACATTTCCAATGGCGAAATAGGTTTGCGTGGCATCGGGCTTGTCGACCAACAAAAGTTTTCTGCTCCTCACCGGCGGAATGACGGGGATTTTTACCGGTGTGACGGGCTTCGATGGCCATGGACCGAATACGTCTTCGAGCTTTTTCTTCATCTCCGCGGACTGAAAATCGCCGGCCACTGCGAGGATGATATTGCCGGGGACATAATACGATTCATAAAATTTCACAATCGCGTCGCGGTGAATCCTGGTCAGCGAGATTTCGTCTCCGTCCGACGGCCTTCCGTAACCATTCCCATTGAAGAGGTAGGCGTCGTAGTACGTCCCGAGCACGGCGCGTGGTTCATCTTTGGCCGCGCGCACTCCGTCCAAGCTCTGCGCCAACAATTTATCGACTTCGGGCTGCGGGAAAACGGGATGCATCAGGGCGTCTGAAAACAAATCCAGTCCACGAGTGAGATCTTTGTTCAGAAATTCCCCCGATGCAGTAGAAAAGTCCGCGCCTGCACCCGCTTCAACCGATCCGCCGGTAAAATCAGCATCGGCGGCGAATTGCTGCGCTGTGCGTTTTTGGGTGCCTTTCCTGAGTAATTGAGCAGTTATCGATGCCAGGCCTTCCTCTCCTTGCGGGTCGGCCGCGGCGCCGGTCTTCACCAAGGCCGCGAAATTCACGATCGGAACGCCGTGCTTTTCGAGCAAAAGAACGGTCAGCCCGTTTTTGAAAACCACTTTTTCGTGTGGAGGTATATGAATCGATTGCGCGGATAGTGCAGTAGGAAAAATGAGAACCAGGGCGATGAGAACAAAACTATACTTCTTCGACGTGCTCATGGTTTTGCCTTATCCTCGTTGGCCGGCAGCAGCGTCGCTACGGTGCGGTTGTTGGCTCCNAAATATGCGTTTGCAACCCGCTGGACATCTTCTTTGGTAACCGCGGCGTAGTTTTTGGCNGCGTCAAAAAGCTTTTTGTAATCGCCAGAAAATACTTCATAGGTGCCAATGGTGTTAGCACGTCCATTGATGGTGCGCACCTGCTGATAGAACTCCATCAAGCGGATGTTTTTAGCTTTTTCCAATTCTTGATCACTGATGGTGGAAAGTTTTACTCGTTCGAGCTCCTCATAAATGGCCTTTTCGCATTTCTCCGGATCGACGGCTTGTTTTGGCTGGGCCACGATGATGGCTATGGTGGGATCGAAAGCCGGCTCGACGGAGGAGGAAACATCCAGCGCGATCTGATCCTTATCGACAAGGCGTTGATACATCCGCGAACTTTCGCCCTGGAACAAAATGGTGCGCAAAATATTTGTGGCGTAAAAGTCCGGATGATTGGTCTGCGGTACGTGGTAAGCAATCATCAACAGCGGCAACTCCGCTTGTTTGTGCACCACCAGGCGCCGTTCGCCAAGTTGCGGGGGTTCCGCGGTGATCACCGGCGGAGGTGGCGCATGGGGAGGAATGGGCTCAATCGTTTTTTCGCAGAGTTGGAAAATTTCCTCGGGGGTGACGTCGCCGACCACCACCATGGTGGCGTTGCTGGGCGAATAGCCCATGGCAAAGTGATGCTTGAGGTCATCGATGGTCCAGTGCTCGATATCACTCATCCATCCGATCACGGGCCACTGGTAGGAATGGGCGATGAAGGCAGTCGCCCACAATTGCTCGTCCAGTAACCCTCCGTTGTCGTTATCCACGCTGGAGCGGCGCTCAGAGGCCACCACTTTTCGCTCGGACTCGATCTTCTGCGGATCGAAATTTAAGTTCTGGATGCGATCCGCCTCGATATCGAAAATGAGCGGCATTGCCGAGCGCGGGAACCAATCCTGATATACGGTGACGTTCTGACTGGTGTAGGCGTTGTTCGAACCGCCGTTCGCCTCCATAACTTTGTCGAGTTCGCCTGGGCCATATTTTTTGGCGCCGTTAAACATCATGTGTTCAAAAAAGTGAGATATCCCGGTGGTGCCGGGCCGCTCATTGCGCGATCCGATGCGATAAAAAATGTAGAGCGCCACGTTGGGAATGCTGTGATCGCTTTGCACCAGGACTTTCATCCCATTTTTAAGGATGCGTTCCGTCACCGGGAACTGCTGGGCAAGCGCGGGCGTGCCAACACAACCAAGGCACGCGACACACACCATCGCGAACGTGGCCATCCGTAACCAATTGTTTTTCATGAATCACCCTTACGCAGGACGCTCTTCCATCAGACGTATAAAGCCGACAAAATGTTGCTGAACCGTCGGTAATCGAGCTCGGCGTTGACGGCAGATTTCAAGGCAATAGCGCGAAAACGCGCACCGGCCCGCCGGACCCGCCTTCCAGTTTGATGGGTGCCACAACCAAAAACGCGCCCGCTTCGGGAACTTTACTTAAATCCGGTAAATTTTCGAGGTGATAGAGACCGGCTCCGAGCGCTAAATGATGAACGCTGAAATCTTCGGACGCTCCATAATCCACGCTTAACGTGTCGCAGCCCAATCCGCTTATACTGCGGTCGATCAGGATTTTGGCAGCCTCGGTGGAGAAACCGGGAAAATGCATTTTTCCCTGTTTATCCTGATTGCGATATCGCTCGGCGTCGGGCCAGCGCGAGGCCCAACCGGTGCGCAACAACACAATGGCGCCTGGCGGTATGCGTCCGTGGGCGTGTTCCCATTTTTCGATCTGCCTCACTGGTAGCCGATAATCCGCGTCTTTGGNGGCCTCGTCGCGGACATCCAGAAGCACCGCGGGGCCGAAAAACTTATTTGCCGGGATTTGATCTATCGTGGCTTGGCCTGGAGGGAAGTGCGCCGGCGCATCCAGATGCGTGCCGTAATGCTCCAGCATCCAAAAACTGCGCGTGAAGTAGCCATTTTTTTCGATGGTGGCATTAATTTTGGCTTCAAAATATTTTTCGTCGCCCGGCCAGGGCACCAGCTTGTCGTTGATNGCGTAGCTGAGATCGAGCACGTGCGTNTTTCCGCCGGGTATGCCCTCCAACATTGAGGCTTGTCGTGAAATTTCNGGAGAGATGGTCATAAACGCAGCGACAATAACGATCAATACGCCTGTGCGGAACAAGGACATGAATCAACCTGACGGATCAATGGGCACTGGTAGCGACCAGCGCAAAATCAATCGTGCCGGTTCAGGGCAGCGGTATCCCCGGTGTGGCTACGATTCCGGCCATTCGCAATATTTCCTGGTATTCAGATTCCGTGATGGAGGAAACCACCAGGCGCACATTCTTGAGCAATTTTACTTTTTTTAGCGCTGGGTTGGCCCGCATTTCCGCGAGGGTAATCTGCCTGGGGAGCTTATCAAAGGCGCGCAGGTCCGCCACCAGGTTCTTCTCTTTACGATCGTGCGGATCAGGGTAAGGGTCGCGGGTAATTTCGGCGATGGAGTAGAGAGAACGCTCCGGGGCAGAGTGGTAACACAGCACCCGGTCGCCCTTGCGCACCTGCTTCAGCGCGCGAATGGCGTCAGGTTTGGAACCGGCGCCGTGCCACATCTCCTTACCCTTCACGAACAGCGTGTCCCAGTGGTAGTGGTGAGGGTCAGCGCCGAAGATCCAGTAATGTCGTTGCGAGGTCGGAATTGCCATCGAGACTTCGAGTCGGGCAGCAATATACACGGCAGGAGCCAAAAAGCGAAACAAAATATGAGGGTTAGCCGGGTACGGGAGAATTAAATCTGCGTAATGGACAGGGTCATAAATATCGCTATTGCGTACGGTTACTTATGGTACTTGTTTTCTTGGAGATACGGAGTTATCGAGGAACGGCGGTGTCCACATAGACGTCTTCGCCGCGTAGCTGAACGGGGTAACACGCGACTCCCGGGGTTTGGTTGGGGGTCACGCTCCCGGAGGTTACGTCGAAGCTCCACCCATGCCAGGGACAGGTAACCACGTTTCCTTGCAGCGACCCCTGGCCCAGTGGTCCGCCCCGGTGAAGGCAGGTATTGCTAATAGCGTGGAATTGGCCCTCTACGTTGGCCAAGGCAATTGTCATTCCTTCCAGACGTATTTCGCGTATTTGGCCCGGGGCGATGTCGGTGGCCTTCGCTACGCGCACAAATGCCATGGATACTCCTAAACATCACTAGATATGGTATCCACAGGAACTTGCCGTTGCTAGTAGATCGTGGAGGACCAAAAAGGGGAGAAAACCTTTCAAAGGATTGTGGCAGTGGTGTGTGTAACTAGCAGACTCAAAACTATCCGAGCTTACTCGGAGTCCGTCCTGATGAGATTGCGGCCTGCACGTTTCGCCGCATATAGGGCTTTGTCGGCACGGCGCACCAGCGTCGTAAAATCGAGGGTGTCCTTGCCACTAAAGCCCACGATTCCGAAGCTGGCGGTTATGGAGACTTTTTCGTTGCCTATCTCGAACTGGTGCTCCACCAATTTTTCGCGTAAGCGTTCGACGGTTTTGTATAAGCCGTCGGCCTCCACATGGGTGATCACCATTAAAAACTCATCGCCGCCCATGCGGCCGCAAATATCAGATGCGCGAGTAAAGCTTTTCAGAATGTCGCTGAATTCTTTTAGCAATATGTCGCCGCCAGCGTGGCCGTGCGTATCGTTGATGCTCTTAAATGAATCGAGGTCCGCGAGGATCACCCAGTAAGGGAATCCGTGACGAGCGGCTCCCCGCAATTGCCGCGCAGCCCAATCTTCGATGGCGCGCCGGTTCGGCAATCCGGTAAGCGGGTCGCTGTGCGCCATCTCTTCCAAAAGTTTGTTCTTGGCATCGATCTGGCGGTGGAGGTCAATAATTCGGCGTCCCACGCCGATGCGCGCCAGCAACTCACCGGGATCGAACGGTTTTGTTAAATAGTCGTCGGCACCTGCGGCCAGTCCTTTAACGACGTTGTCTTTCTCCGCGATGCTGGTGAGCAAAATGATGTAGGTATAGCCGCGGTGTACATCGGCGCGTAGTCGCTGGCAGAGTTCCAGACCGGAGAGGTCGGGCATCATCCAATCGGTAATGACGATTGCAGGGAGATTGCGCGCAAATAAATCCAGCGCTTCCTGTCCGCTCTTGGCGAACATGAGGGAGTATGGATTGCCTTCTAAAGCATGCTCGACTAGCTTGCGGTACACGGGTGAATCGTCGACCACAAGCACTTGCAAGTCCTGCGCAGCGGCATCATTCATACACAATTCATGTTCCATTAATGCGGGCCTGGGCATTTGGTGCCACCTAATGTGCGAGGGAAACCGTTCGGTTTATTCTAGCAGTGCGCTTGGACAGGAGTTCTGCGCTGCAGGATCTGGTTCGAAATGGTAACCATTTGCTAGATGGTTAGAGACCGAGAGCGCTACGGCCACGGTATTAACAGCTCATGCAGATGATCAGAAATGGGCGGTGCTTCTTGACCTGTGCCTAGCTGGCGGCCTGCACTTTGGCGAGCAATTCGACAAATTTTTGCTTGCGCTCGGACTGGTCGTGGCCGGCTTCGGCGTCCGCCAGTTGAGTGATGTTCATGGAGCAGAATTTTGGCCCGCACATGGAGCAGAACTTCGCTTCCTTATAAAAATCGTCGGGTAACGATTCGTCATGCATGGCCCGGGCGGTGGGCGGATCGAGCGAAAGTTCGAATTGTTTATTCCAGTCGAACAGGAACCTGGCATAGCTTAGGGCGTCGTCGCGATCCCGAGCGCCCGGCCGGTGGCGTGCGACGTCAGCCGCATGGGCCGCAATTTTGTAGGCGATCACTCCTTGCTTTACGTCTTCCGGATTTGGCAGCCCCAGATGTTCTTTGGGCGTCACATAACAGAGCATCGACGCGCCGTGCCATCCGATCATGGCGGCGCCGATGGCGCTGGTGATGTGGTCATATCCTGGCGCGATGTCAATCACCAGCGGGCCGAGCGTATAGAAGGGCGCTTCGTGGCACCATTCCATTTCCTTATCGACCTGCTCTTTGATCTTGTCCAGCGGCACGTGTCCGGGGCCTTCGATCATCACCTGAACTTCATGTTCCCAGGCCCTAGTGGTCAGCTCGCCAAGCACTTTCAATTCGGCGAATTGCGCTTCGTCGCTGGCGTCTGCGATGCAGCCGGGGCGCAAGCCGTCGCCGAAGGAAAAGCTTACGTCGTGTTTCTTAAAAATTTTGCAGATATCTTCAATATTCTCGTACAGGAAATTCTGNTTCTTGTGATGCTCCATCCAGTGGGCCATCAGCGAACCGCCGCGGCTTACGATTCCAGTAATTCTCTTGCGNACCAGCGGAACATGTTCGCGCAGCACTCCGGCATGGATGGTCATGTAGTCCACTCCTTGCTCGGCCTGCTCTTCGATGACTTCCAGCATCAACCCGAGGGTCAGGTCCTCGGGACGGCGCACGCGGGAAATGGCTTCATAAACGGGCACGGTTCCAACCGGCACGGGAGAAGCTTCGATAATGGCTTTGCGGATTTTGGGGATGTCGCCGCCGGTGGAAAGATCCATCACGGTGTCCGCGCCATAGTGCACGGCGTGGTGCAACTTTTTCAATTCCTCGTCAATGTTGGAGGTAGTGGCGGAGTTGCCGATGTTGGCGTTGATCTTGCATTTGGTAGCGATGCCGATGCCCATCGGTTCCAGGTTGCGGTGGTGCACATTGGCTGGAATAATCAGGCGGCCAAGAGCGATTTCGCTGCGAATCAGCTCCGGGTCAATCTTTTCCCGGCCTGCTACAAAGCGCATCTCTTCGGTGATTACCCCGCGGCGCGCCCAGTGCATCTGGGACATATTGCGGTTGCCGTTGGCCGACGACTGCTCGCTCTCGCGCTTCTCGATCCACTTATCCCGGAACGCCATAATTCCCCCCTCAGAACGCTCGCATAGCGGACGGAGCCGTCTGCCTGATGCGAACAAGAAGTATCGCACCGCCCTTAGGGTGCCGCAACTGAGTGTCTGAAAGAGTGGTTGGTCAGTTTCCGATTACGCGACTTATACATTCAAACTTATCGGGACTTAGGGCGATTGCTTACGCGAACAGCCGTCCACTCACCCGTAATTCCGACATTGCCCACAAACGTACCGACTATTTCGTGCTCGTTCATTTTCCCAACCAAGAATGTTTTCACGCTTTGTCCGTCCGGTTGCGTAAGCTTTAGGCTAAAAACCAGAAAATTCCCGTCCTTGTGACCAAAATCGAGTTCACTTTCATCCTTCGGGCCCTTAGCATTGCCGTCCAGCCACTCGCCCTTTGGGCCAGAATAAATCAGCTTGCATACTCGGGACATTTCACCATGCGCACTCTTCAATTTTACGTTCCACGTTCCGAGACTCAGTCAAGCGTATTCGATAATGACCTCCTGCGGAGCTATCAATATTTCAACGATGGCAGGTGACTCCAAAAATTCCACAACCTCGTTGCCTGACATGAGTTTGTATCGGAATGTCACGTGGAAACTGCCAGGGGTGTGGGTAACAAATTTCCAAGTCCTAACATCGTCTTCGACAGCTCCTCGGAGCAACGGATGACCTGCCTCAGCCTCGGCAGTGCGCACCGATTCGCCATCGGTCGTGACTTTGACGCGCACTTCCCCTTGGATTCGTGTTTGCCGTGCGAGCGGCGGATAAATCGGTTCCGAGTGCTGAACCACCTTGGGCAAGACATCCGGAACTTCTTGCGCCACTATACGTGGTACGGACGCGAGCAAGACCGACAGCACTAAGATAATGTAAGGAATACGCATTAATTTCTGCCCTTTGTTGTGGTCGCTGTAGATCATAGTCAAGTTCCCTTCACTCTGATCAGCGCTTCGGAAACTAACCGACTACCCGTGAACGCGGAAAGGTTCTCTGGCGCTGATTCAATTGGGCTACGGGAAAAAGGGGTAGAAACACCGAAGCGTCAAATCTCTTCGTCGTCCTCGCTGGCACGACGTACAACGGTGGTCTTGTGCGTGATTCTCACACTGTGTGCGCGAATCCCGGCCACGATGGCCCGCCGGATCTCCACCGGGAGCATTTCAGGGGCAAACACGCCAGCCAAATCTCGCGGGAAAAACTTGATAAACAAGGCGGCCACGTGCGCGGTCGCGTAGGCCACCGGTGTAGTGAAGCGACCCTGTTGCCTTATCTGATAGAGCGTTGGGAACATGCAATCGGTTCGAATCAACAAGTGCTGGTCTTCTTTTTTGCCACGCTTGATGCCGCTGACCAGCGCCGTCGCCGCGAACCGAGCATTTTGCAAAACACCCTGGCGAATCAATTTGGCGATCATGCGCGGCGAAGACGTCTGCGGGAAGTTTTTCTTCTGTAGCCCGCGCGATTTCGATAATTTGCCTTGTTTGTACCAACGGCGCAGGCGGTCAAATTCGTTTCCGCCAATTTTCACGTCCATATTTCGCATGGGAATAAAGTAGGGGAGGGTGGTCACTTCGTCTTGCGCGGCTAATACCACGATGGCGTTTCCAATGGGCTCAGGGAATCTGAATTTCTCCAGCTCCGCGAAGCGCTTCTGCATCAGGAATTTTCCATTGCGGTAAACGCGCGGATTGGAGATAGCCTCGTCAAATGAGACTTCCGGCGACCATTGCGAAATAGGGTCACGGCTTTCGGTGCTCTCGTACAAGCGAATCTGTACCGATTCCACCTCATGGAGCGCTTCCGTGGCGCGCTTTACAAGTAAATTTGTCAGCCCTGGCGCGGCTCCGGTGTTGATCAGGGCGGTGCGGTTCTTTGCTTCAAAGCGTTTGGCGAACGCGAATTGCTCGGATTTGAAGGGATTGCGTGTTAGGTGCGAACTCAAATCCAGGTAATGCGCGCGCAATCGGAGCGCCGCACGCATGACGATCTGGTTAAAAACAGAAGCTGAAGCGTTGACGATGAGTTGACAGCCCCGCGCCGCACGAACAATACCCAGTAAATTACGGGCGTTCACTTCAGTAACGGGAATGGTGCTTTTCCTGCCGAGGAATCTACGCGCGCGAGCGAGGTCGCGGTCACCGCACCAAACGTCATGTCCCTGACGCTCGAGCAGCTGTGCAAGGAGTGAGCCGGTGGCTCCGGCTCCCAAAACGAAGATGCGCATGGTGTGGGCAGAACTCTACCACACCCGAATTGCGATGTGCCCGCGAGAGGATTAGACTAGTGCTGTAACTCCGATCCCTGCCGCCTAAACGGAGAAAAAACCGATGGCGCCAGGGACGACGTGATTCGCGCCGCATGCCTCGTTTCGGCGACTGATCGCTCAGGGTTCGGGTGGAAACGCCCGGGCCTCCCGGTACTTGGAAAGGAGCCCTTCTCCGAATCTTATTTCGGACGGCGCCCGATTCCATTTACCGAATCGGGTTTTTTGATTTTTTAGGCTCCTTGGATGAACATGGCGCTTCACGACAAATTCGGAAGGCAAATCACCGATCTGCGGATCTCCGTCACGGACCGTTGTAATTTTCGCTGCGTGTACTGCCGCTCGGCGGACCCGGAAAACTATCGCGATCACGACAAAATATTGTCTTGGCCGGAGCTTTATCGGGTCGCGGGTATTTTTAAGAGCCTGGGTATCCGCAAAATGCGTGTTACTGGTGGCGAGCCGCTGGTGCGGCCCGGCGTGGAAGAGTTCATATCGCACCTTCGAGACCTGGGTGTCGAAGATATTTCCATGACCACGAATGGTCATCTGCTATCGGAACGTTGCGCGCGCCTGGTTTCCGCCGGCTTGCAGCGTCTCAATATTAGCCTCGATTCCCTGGATGCGGCAAAATTCGAGCGCATCACCCGCACTAAATCGTTTGCGTCGGTGATGAACAGCATTGAGGTGGCGCAAGCGTCGGCCCTCGCGCCGGCAAAAGTAAATGCTGTTCTGGTCCGCGGGATTAACGACGACGAAGTGGAAGATTTCGCTAGCTTCGCGCGCGAGCGGGGCCTGATTATGCGGTTTATCGAGTTCATGCCGCTAGACGCCGATCATCACTGGAACCGCGGCCTGGTGGTGCCGGCTGTCGAAGTTTACGGTCGCATTCACTCAAGATGGCCGCTGGAAGAAATTCCTCACCATTACAGTGAGACGGCGCGAAAATACCGCTTTGTCGACGGCACACCTGGCGAAATCGGACTAATCGCTCCGGTGACCCAACCATTCTGCGGGCACTGCTCGCGCATACGGCTGACCGCGGACGGGAAAATTAGAACCTGCTTATTCAGTAAGGAAGATCATGATCTGCGGTCGCTTTTGCGCGAGGGTGTGAGCGACGAAGATCTCGAGACTTATGTAACTTCGGTGGTCATGGAAAAGGAAGCAGGCCATCGGATCAACGAAGCGGACTTCCACCCTCCGAGTCGCTCCATGGTCTTCATCGGCGGCTAACTGCACGGCGAGTATTTACCGTGGCCCGATATCTTTTTGGGTGTAGGCTACGGTGGGGGTCGCGTTTTTTGAACTTAGTTGCCGCTTTTCGGCATCACACTAGATACCAGTCAAACACTCAACAAGGCTCCCAAATGGCAGACGAAGACGACGACGACCGAGATCAAGACGAAACGCCAGAACCGCCGCGACGTCTCTTCACACTTACGGAAGCGGAACGAGCTCGCAAGGAAATTGAACCCGTGTTGGTGGAAGCGATGGGTTGCCGTAAGAAGCTCGCCGGCCTGGAAAGCGATTTGTCCGCGGTTTCGTCACGCATCGCGATGATGGGCGGCGTGATCGTGCCGTACGAAAAACTTGCCGCGGTACGTTTGCAGCATGATCAACTGGCGGAGACGTTTAATTCCGCGCTCACGCAAATTATTGAAACGGGCTGCGTGATTAAAGATCTCGATGTGGGGTTATTGGATTTTCCAGCCATTATCGATAATCAGGATGTTTATCTGTGCTGGAAACTGGGCGAAGACCGTATTCGGTTTTATCACCGGCAGGATGAAGGCTTTTCGGGCCGCAAGCCTCTCGACCCGCGTGATCTTGGTTCGAGTGACATCGTTCAGTAAGCGGACCAGTAAGCGNCTGCGCAAACGCCATAAAAACTGGCAAATCTCTTCGCTAAAAGGAATTTCTTGCCGACACATNCCGAAAATCGCCTGAAAGANTCCGCCAGTCCCTATCTGCGCTCCGCCGCGCATCAACCCATCGATTGGTACGAGTGGGGCGAGGCAGCATTCGAACGCGCCAAAGCTGATGACAAACCGATGCTGCTGGATATTGGCGCGGTGTGGTGCCACTGGTGCCATGTTATCGACCGTGAATCCTACGAAAATCCAGACATCGCCAAAATCATCAGCGACAATTTCATCGCGGTGAAAGTGGATCGCGACGAGCGGCCTGACGTCGATTCGCGTTACCAGTCGGCTATCAGTTCCATCTCCGGTCAGGGCGGTTGGCCGCTAACTGGATTTTTGCTGCCGGATGGCCGTCCGTTTTTTGGCGGCACGTATTTTCCGCCTGAGGATCATATGGGCCGCCCCGGATTCCGGCGCGTTCTTCTCGCGGTGGCCGAATCGTACCGCAGCAAACGCGCTGAACTGGAGCGAGCCGCCAGTTCGCTTGCGGAGGCGGTGGCGCAAGCCGAAGTATTCACCGGTGCTCGCGCTGCATTTGATCCGGCGGTGGTGGAAACGCAAATCGCATCCATCACGCAGCTCTTCGACATTAAGAATGGCGGCTTCGGTAGCGCGCCGAAATTTCCTCACGCTTCGGCAATGGATCTGATTTTGGAACGCTTTCAGCAAACTGGCGAAAAACATTTGCTGGCCATGGCTGAAAGCACGCTGGTAAAGATGGCACGCGGCGGCGTCTATGATCAGCTCGCCGGAGGCTTTCATCGATACTCGGTGGATGAACGGTGGCTGGTGCCGCATTTCGAAAAAATGAGCTACGACAATTCCGAGCTGCTGCGAAATTATCTGCATGGCTGGCAGATTACGCAGAATCCGTTTCTGCGACGGACTGCCGAAGGCATCATTGCGTGGGTCAATGAAGATTTATCTGATCAGGAAAATGGCGGTTTTTACGCGAGCCAGGACGCCGATTATTCGCTGGACGACGACGGCGATTACTTTACGTGGACACTGGAGGAGCTACAGGCCGCGTTAAGTCCACTGGAAGCCCGCGTCATGGAACTTCATTACGACGTCGAAGCGCACGGCGAGATGCACCACAATCCCGCTAAGAATGTTTTGTGGATTGCCCGCGACGCGGGAGACATCGCTGCGCTGTTGGGATTGGAAGAACAAGCGGTCGCAGCCGCCATCGAAGTGGCAAAAGGAAAAATGCTTGCCGCTCGCCTGCTACGTCCGACACCTTACGTAGACCAGACCATGTATGTTTCCTGGAACGCCATGTTTATATCCGCTTATCTCGAGGCGGCTCGCGTTTTGGATGACCTGGTAGCTGAGAGCTGCCGGCGGTTTGCGCTGAAAACTCTGGAACGCATGCTCAAGGAAGCGTGGAACGAATCGCGTGGTTTTGCTCACCGCGTCGGCGGGCCGGCGCTGGATGGCTCACTCGACGATCAGATTTTTGGTGTGCTGGCGTTGCTGGACGCGTACGAAACCACACTGGATCCGCGCTATTTCGAGGCTGTGAAAAAAACTATGGACCTGGCTATCGCACGGTATGGGGATCCCGATGGCGGAGGTTTTTTTGATCGTCCGAAGGATGCCGCACCCATGGGCGGCTTGGATGTCCGGCGAAAACCTTTTCAGGATTCACCTACACCCGGTACCAATTCCGTGGCGGCCATCGCACTGATTCGTCTTCAATCCTTCAGCGGCGAAGAAGTGTATAGGATCGCCGCGCAAAAGACTCTGGAGGCCTTTGCGGGTATTGCGCCGCGGTACGGCTTGTTCGCGGCAACCTATGGACTTGCGGCTACGCTTTTTGCGCATCACCCACTGCAAATTGTCATCACCGGCGCAGCGGACGATTGGGTAGCGCAATCGCTTGAATTGGCCGCGCATCGTGTATTTCGCTTCGGCAAAGCCGTTCTGTGGGTAACTCCGGGAACAAAACTCGCAGCTCTGGCAGGTGCCTTGAAAGAAACACTTCCGCATCTCCCCGCTGATAAACCGCTCGCGATTGTATGCGCCGGTCAAACTTGTTTGCCGCCCGCGACGGACGCGGCGCAGTTAACCGTTTTGCTACAGAACCGCGTGGCCGGCGCCGCCGCGCCCGCGTAGAACAGAAGCGGAAAAAACAAACGGACTCGACACACTATCGAACCCGTTTAGATTGTTGCAAAGTTTTTCGCGCTACTTTTTTGGGCGCGATTCTGGCGGCACTAATCCAGACAAGCGGTAATAAATCACCAATTGTCCATA
>JGI12053J15887_10000192_pt1 | contig 22347 bp, 22 predicted proteins | sample MedBloCAOM1_O3_FD_15887 | JGI IMG/M metagenome (IMG submission 15887)
TCCAAGAACGTCATCTACACCGGCCAGGAGGCGACCCAGCAAATCCTCGCCGGCCTGAACTGGATCGCCAAGGAGAAGGGCGCCAAGTCGTTCTTCTTTGTCGGTTCGGACTACATCTGGCCGCGCACCTCGAACAAGATCGCGCGCAAGCACGTCGAGAACGTGCTGAAGGGCAAAGTGGTCGGCGAAGAATATTACCCGCTCGGCAACACCCAGTTCAATTCGGTGATCAACAAGATCAAGCTGACCAAGCCCGACGTGATCTTCACCGACGTCGTCGGCGGATCGAACGTCGCGTTCTACAAACAGCTCAAGGCGGCCGGTATTGACCTGTCGAAACAGGCGCTGCTGACGATCTCGGTGACCGAAGACGAAATCGACGGCATCGGCGGCGAGAACATTGCGGGCGCCTATGCCTGCATGAAGTACTTCCAGTCGCTCGACAATCCCAACAACAAGACCTTCGTGCCGGCGTTCAAGAAGTTGTGGGGCGAGAAGACCGTGATCGGCGACGTGACGCAGGCGGCCTATCTCGGCCCGTGGCTGTGGAAGTTAACGGCTGAAAAGGCTGGAAGCTTCGATATCGACAAGATCGCGGCGGCTTCGCCGGGGGTCGAATTCAAGGGCGCGCCGGAAGGTTACGTGCGCATTCATGAAAACCATCACCTCTGGTCGAAGACCCGGGTCGGGCGCGCCAAGCTCGATGGCCAGTTCGAGCTGATCTATGAAACCGCCGATCTGGTCGAACCGGATCCGTTCCCCAAGGGCTACCAGTAACAAGGGCTACCAGTAACAAGGGCTACCTGTAAGCGCGCGGCCTCTGTCGCGTTCTCCGCTCAAGCAACCGCTCCCTGGCGTGGATCGTCGATCCCCGCTCAAGACCCCCGCGTCGCGAACCCGCTCGCGACGCGGGACTTCCCTCAGACGGAGAAGATCGATGTTCGGCGACTATTCGATTGGTGATCTCGGCTCCATCTTCGTCATGCAGGGCTTTGCCGGCCTGATCCTGTTTTCCGTCTACGTGCTGATGGCGCTCGGCCTTGCCATCATCTTCGGCCAGATGGGCGTCATCAACATGGCGCACGGCGAGTTCATGATCCTTGGCGCCTACGTCACCTGGATGACGTCGAACTTCTTCCAGTCATACCTGCCGGGTTTGTTTGCCGGCTATTTCTTCCTGGCGATGATTTTGGCTTTTCTCGCATCCGGCGCACTCGGCATGCTGGTGGAATGGGTGCTGATCCGGCATCTCTACAAGCGTCCGCTGGACACGCTGCTCGCCACCTGGGGCTTGAGTCTGATCCTGCAGCAGGCCTATCGCTCGATCTTCGGCGCGCGTGAAGTCGGCGTCGAACTGCCGCAATGGATGCTTGGTTCGCTGCATGTTTCCGACAGCATCGAGGTGCCGATCAACGGCATCTTCGTGATGTGCCTGACCGTCCTGATCACGCTCTGCGTCGCCTACATCATGTACAAGTCGCGCTGGGGCCGCCAGGTCCGCGCCGTCGTGCAAAACCGCATCATGGCCGGCGCGGTCGGTATCAACACCGAAAAAGTCGATCTCTACACCTTTGGGCTCGGCTGCGGCATCGCCGGCGTCGCGGGAAGTGCCTTTACCATGATCGGCTCGACCGGGCCGACATCCGGCCAGCTCTACATCGTCGATACCTTCCTGGTGGTCGTGTTTGGNGGCGCCGCAAGCCTGATCGGTACGATCGCATCGGCCTTCAGCATCTCGCAGACGCAGTCGACNCTCGAATTCTTCATGTCAGGGTCAATGGCCAAGGTTTTGACGCTGCTTGCCGTTGTCGGAATTCTCATGCTGCGGCCGCAGGGTCTGTTCGCCCTCAAGGTCCGCAAATAACAAAAGGGCTGAAGCCATGACCGACAATCGCTTTGTCAATCGATCGGAGCTTATCGGGATCCTGGTGCTCGCCGTTTTCCTGGTGGTGGTCCTGCCGCTCTGTCTCGATGTCTTCCGGCTCAATTTGGTCGCGAAATACCTCACCTATGCCTTCGTGGCGCTGGGTCTGGTAATTTGTTGGGGATACGGCGGCATTCTCAGTCTGGGGCAGGGCGTGTTCTTCGGGTTAGGCGGCTACTGCATGGCGATGTTTCTCAAGCTTGAAGCATCGAGCCCGGCAAATACCAAGATCCAGTCGACCCCCGGGATTCCCGATTTCATGGACTGGAACCAGATTACGTCGCTGCCGCTGTTCTGGAAGCCCTTTCACAGCCTGACCTTCACCATCGCCGCCGTCATCCTGGTGCCGGGCATCTTTGCGCTCATCATTGGCGCGGCCATGTTCAAACGCCGTGTCGGTGGCACCTACTTTGCCATCATCACCCAGGCGGTCGCGGCGATCCTGACCATCCTGATCGTGGGGCAGCAGGGTTACACCGGCGGCATCAACGGCATGACCGATCTGCGCACCCTGAAGGGATGGGACATCCGGCCGGATCACGCCAAGATCGTACTGTACTTCTTCGAGGTCGGCTGCCTGTTCGTTTGCATCTTCATCGCCCAGTTCATCCGGCATTCGAAGCTCGGTCGCATCCTGGTCGCGATGCGCGACAAGGAGGATCGGGTTCGTTTCTCCGGTTACAGCGTCGCGAATTTCAAGATCTTCGCCTTTTGCGTGGCTGCGATATTCGCCGCTATCGGCGGCGCCATGTTCGCGCTTGAGGTCGGCTTCATGTCACCCTCTTTTGTCGGCATCGTGCCGTCGATCGAGATGGTGATCTATACGGCGGTGGGCGGCCGGCTCTCGATCCTGGGCGCGGTCTACGGCACGCTGCTGGTCAACTTCGCCAAGACCAGCCTGTCGGAATCCTTTCCCGAATTGTGGCTGTTCGGGTTAGGCGGATTGTTCATCGCGGTTGTTCTCGCCTTCCCGAATGGTCTGGCCGGCATCTGGAGCGACTATGTGCAGCCGCACCTCGATCGGCTGATCTCGTCGCGCAAATCGAAATCCGACGACGGCTGGACCGACAAGTCGGTTGCTGACGGCGCACCGGCGGAATGAGGAGATAGATCATGCTTGTAGGCCACCAGCCCAAGGAGTTTCTGCTCTCGGTCGAGGCGCTCACGGTTTCGTTCGACGGCTTCAAGGCGGTCAACGACCTGTCGTTCTACGTCGATGAAAACGAAATCCGCGTCATCATCGGCCCCAATGGCGCCGGCAAGACCACGGTGCTCGATCTGATTTGCGGCAAGACCAAAGCGACATCCGGGTCGATTCATTTTCGAGACAAGGACCTCACGAAAATGAAGGAGAACCAGATCGTCCAGGCGGGGGTGGGGCGCAAGTTCCAGACGCCGTCGATCTACGACGATCTCACGGTGTTCGAGAATCTCGAGATTTCGTTTCCGCGCGGCCGTACCGTGTTCGGTGCGCTGACCTTTACCCGTGACGCCGCCGTGCGCGACCGGGTTCATGAAGTCGCCGAAATGATCTTCCTGAAAGATCGGCTCAACGTGAAGGCCGAACTGCTCAGCCACGGCCAGAAGCAATGGCTCGAGATCGGCATGCTGCTGATCCAGGATCCCGAGCTGCTGATGCTCGACGAGCCGGTGGCCGGCATGAGCGTTAGCGAGCGCGTCAAGACCGCCGAATTGCTCAACCGCATCATCAAGGACCGCTCGGTGCTGGTGATCGAACACGACATGAAATTTGTCGAGGACATCGCCCACAAGGTCACGGTTCTGCATCAAGGCCAGATCCTGTCGGAAGGTTCGATGGAGCACGTCAAGAACGATCCGAAAGTCATCGAAGTCTATCTCGGGCACTAGAGCATGATCCCGGAAAGTGTGGTCCGGTTCATGCTCGAAAGACAAGGAGCGCTCTAATGCTGGCTATCTCGGATCTGCATGTTGCCTACGGCCAGAGCGAAGTGCTGCACGGCCTCAACGTCTCGGTCGCGCCCAACGAGATCATTGCGATCATGGGCCGCAACGGCATGGGCAAGACCACGCTGATGAAGTCGCTGATGGGGATCGTGCCGACCAAGAGCGGCTCGGTGACCATGGAAGGCGCCGAGCTCTCCACGCTCAAGAGTTATGAGCGTGTGGCGAAGGGGCTGGCCTATGTGCCGCAGGGCCGGATGATTTTTTCCGCCATGACGGTGAAGGAAAACATCGAGACCGGCCTGGTCGCGTCGGGCGAGACCGAGGTGCCCGGCGACATCTATGAGCTGTTTCCGGTGCTGCTGGAAATGAAGAGCCGCCGCGGCGGCAATCTGTCCGGCGGCCAGCAACAGCAGCTTGCGATTGCGCGGGCGCTCGCCACCAAGCCCAAGGTGCTTTTGCTCGATGAGCCGACCGAAGGCATCCAGCCGTCGATCATTCGGGAGATGGCGCGGACGTTAAAGCGCATTCGCGACGAGCGCGGACTCTCGATCGTGGTTTCCGAGCAGGTTCTCAGCTTCGCGCTCGACATCGCCGATCGCGTGCTCGTCATCGAGAACGGCGAGATCGTGCGCGACGATGCGCGCGAGGGCGTCGATGCCGCGCAGATTTCGAGATATCTGTCCGTCTAGATCGTAACCAACACTTGTAAACAGGGGAGCTTTTGATGCCAGAGACACTGATCAAGGTCGATCTTACGCAATCGGCCTACGAAAACGATATGATCCACAACCGCTGGCATCCCGACGTTCCGATGGTGGCGTGGGTCAATCCGGGCGACGACTTCATCGTCGAGACCTACGACTGGACCGGCGGCTTCATCAAGAACAACGATTCCGCCGACGACGTGCGCGATATCGATCTGTCGATCGTGCACTTTTTGTCCGGTCCGATCGGCGTCAAGGGCGCGGAGCCCGGCGATCTCCTTGTTGTCGATCTGCTCGACGTCGGCCCGATGAAGGAGAGCCTGTGGGGTTTTAACGGCTTCTTCTCCAAGCAGAACGGCGGCGGATTCCTGACCGACCATTTCCCGCTGGCGCAGAAGTCGATCTGGGACTTCCATGGCATGTACACCTCGTCCCGGCACGTTCCGGGCGTGAATTTTGCCGGCCTCATTCATCCCGGTCTGATCGGCTGTCTGCCGGATCCAAAATTGCTGGCGACATGGAACGAGCGCGAGACCGCGCTGATCGCGACCAATCCGACGCGGGTGCCGGGTTTGGCCAATCCGCCATTCGGCCCGACCGCGCATATGGGCCGGCTGAAAGGCGACGCCAAGGCGAAAGCCGCGGCGGAAGGCGCGCGCACGGTGCCGCCGCGCGAGCATGGCGGCAATTGCGATATCAAGGATCTGTCGCGCGGCTCAAAAGTCTATTTCCCGGTCTATGTGCCGGGCGGTGGTCTCTCGATGGGCGATTTGCATTTCAGCCAGGGCGACGGCGAGATCACCTTCTGCGGCGCGATCGAGATGGCGGGCTGGCTGCATCTCAAGGTCGACATCATCAAGGATGGCGTCAACAAATACGGCATCAAGAATCCGGTATTCAAGCCGTCGCCGGTTACGCCGAACTACAAGGACTATCTGATCTTCGAGGGCATCTCGGTCGACGAGCAGGGCAAGCAGCATTACCTCGACGTACACATCGCATACCGGCAGGCCTGCCTGAACGCGATCGAGTACCTCAAGAAGTTCGGCTATTCCGGCGCGCAGGCATATTCGATTTTGGGCACGGCGCCGTGCCAGGGCCATATCTCCGGGGTGGTCGATGTGCCAAACGCCTGCGCGACGCTGTGGCTGCCGACGGAGATCTTCGACTTCGACATCATGCCGTCGTCGGCCGGCCCGATCAAACACATCAAGGGCGACATCCAGATGCCGCTATCACAGGACAAGTAGCTCCCCGCGCGACGGGGTGCGGGACGGTTAAGTATTTGCCGCCCCGCATCCGCGGTGGCGAATGGTGTGAATTGGATCTCGCGGGAGGATTAGGATGCCGGTCTACGAATATCTCTGTAACGATTGCGGTCCGTTTACCGACATGCGGCCGATGGCGGAATGCGACGCGCCGCAGGACTGTCCGCGCTGCGAAGTCGAAGCCCCGCGCGTGATTCTGACGGCGCCGAATTTCTTCTGTATGCCGTCGGACAAGCGCAAGGCCCACGCCACCAACGAGCGCAGCGCCAATGCGCCGAAGACCGTCGGCGAATACAAGGCGTCGCATGGCTCGGGTTGCGGCTGCTGCGCGACCAAGCCGTCGCGGCTCGTCAAGCAGACCAAAAGCGGCGCGAAGAGTTTTCCGACCGCACGGCCCTGGATGATCAGCCACTGAAGCTACGCCGCCGGGGCCGTTAGGTTGCCCGACCCGCCGGCAGTGCCATAGATCTGCACGGGCTTGTTCGAGCGCGAAGGTTCCTATCGAGGCAGGGTGTCCCTGCGAACTCCGCCGGCGGATTCCTCACGCTTGACTTCGGGAAACAGCCACATCGCGAAAATCATGAAGAATCCGAGGAAGGCAACCACGTACTGGACAACATCGTGCCCGAGCGCGTGTTGATAATAAGAGGCAATCGCCGCCACCAGCACGACGAGCAGTGACAGGCCAAGCTTGATCTTTACCGGCATTGTCTATCCTCCCATCACGACATGCCCGCCCACGCCAGGCCGCCGAGCTTCGCCAGAGCTGCGAGAGCCAGCATCTGGATTCCGACCAATGCAGTCAGCCCGGCGCTTCCATCGCGCAGTGACGATGGCCAGACTTCGAAAAGCCCGGGCGCGAACAGCACGACAAGGCCAGCCACGACAATGAGCGTGCTCCGCCTCAGCTCGGCGTAGCCGTACCAGCCCGTACCCGTCAAAAGGACGACCAGCAAAACGACGTTGCTTACAATCAGCAACGTCGCCATGCCCGACTTCAGCGAGTCCGGACGCGAGCGCAGCGGAAACATGCCGGCAACGACGAGGAAAGCCACAGCGCAGACCGTCGCGAATGCCGTGAACCAAAGCAGGGAAATCGAGTGCGGTTCGATGGCGTCCATCGCTCTTCTGCCTGTTGCTGGACGAATCCCGGGCTCATTCGGCCGGGGTAGCGAATCCCGTCGGGTGTCCCGTCACTTTCGGTTTCGGCGTCCGCGACGTCTTGCGCATATTGGTTTTCACGAAGCGGGTGTCATAGCCGTTCAGGAGATGGCCAACCAGACCGCGATCCAGATCGGAGGTGCCGAACAGCCAATCCATCACCGGAAAGGTCAGGTTCATGTTCCGCTCCATCATGATGGACTGATTGTGATGGGCGGTGTGATGACGCCGGATCGTGTTGACGAAGGGCGCATGGCGGACGAACCAGTTTTCGTCGACGTGGCAACAAAAATGCATGAATTCGTAGATCAGGTACATCGATGTCGTCGTCGAGATCAGCAGCCAGCCGACATTGGGCGAGATCAGCCAGCCGAGAACAAGCGCCGGCGGGATCGACATCATCGTGAAGGTCACCAGCGCGTAGGGCGGAAAGAACGTCACGCGCCAGTCGTTATGGTCGGCGAAGCGCATCTCCCGCTCCGTGAAGAACTGATGATGCATCAGGGTGTGCCGGTTGTAGATCGCGCGGAACGCCTTTACCTGCGACGGACGGTGCATGACGAAACGATGAATCCACCATTCGAAGAAATTGGCGGCGAGAAAGGTTGCGGGCACGATCCCGAGTTCCCACCAGCGCAGGTCGCTGATGTCGGCGAAATAAACCGACAGGGCGGTGAATCCGATCACATAGATGACGAAAGCATGAAGCCAGCCGTTGTACCAGCCGGCGATGCGGTGGCGGTACGTCGCGCGGTAGTTCCGCTGCCGCTCCGTCATGGGACTCGATGATATCTCCATCCGCCGCCTCCGTCCGCTTTCGAGCCATTTTGCGACTGATATATCACCGGTCTATTACTTCGGCAACGGGTTTTTCGGGTTCTTGACAGGGATTGGCGGGGAAAAAAGCGCTTGATGCGATGTCGCTGACATATTTATGGTTTGGCGACAAGCGCGCGGACAGAAGCGGCGTATCGGGACCGCGACGTCATGCGCGTGATCGCGGGCAAGATCGAAGCCGCTTCGTGACCAACCGCGCGTGCTGACATTTGACGACAGGAGGGCCGAATGAAGCATTATCTGGGAGACCGGACGATCGACGGCGTCAAGGTGACGGTCGATGGGGCACCGCTCGATCCTCGCGTTGACGTGATGGAGTTCACCAGGAACGGCTTCGAGTGGAGCTATGAGGGGCCTGAGCCGCGCCAGCTCGCGCTGGCGCTGCTGGTCGATCATCTCGGCGACAACGCGGCCGCGATCACCGCGGTCGAGACCTTCATGCGCGCCATCGTTGCGAATTTCGAAAACGAGTGGGAAATGACGTCGGATGATATCGACCTGGCGCTGACCGCGCTTGACGGCAAGGCGGTCGCGTAAATGGCGTTCCGGTATCGTGCCGCGGTGCTGCATGCGCCGCAAACGCCGCTGTCGGTCGAAACCGTCACCGCCGCGGGTTTGAAGCCGACCGACGTGCTGGTGCGGATGATCAACGACGGTTCCGCCGCGCTGAAGCAGGGCAAAACCATTCGCAGTGTCATTGCAATTGATTGTGGGTGGTCAGGTATCGATCGTCTTGCGCGCGAAATCCTCGATGTAGTCGATCAGCCGATCCGACGCGGTCGCCGCGGCCTTGATTTTCTTCTGCGAGACCGCCTCCGCGACCGCGGCGTGCAGCTTGGCGGCAAGCGGCAGATCCGCGACTTCCTGATAGTGCTGATACCAGAACCGCCGCGACAACGCGTTCATCAATCCCATCGACCGCCGGGCGAATTCGTTTCGCGCCGCGGTCGCGATCAGGATGTTGAAACGCTGGTCGAGACGCATGAATGCGATGTCGTCAGACTTTGCGGCGGCGACGAGCATGGCTTCAGCCACCTCGGCAAATTCGCGGCGTTCGTCCGCTGTGGCGCGTTCGGCCGCCAGGCTCGCCATCAGGCGTTCCAGCTCGCGCCGCACTTCGAGTAGCCGCAGTTGCAGCCTCAAATTGATCTCGGAGACCATGATGCCACGCCTCGGCATGATCACCACCAGCCCGTCCCTCGCGAGGCGCTGCAAGGCTTCCCGGATCGGGGTTCGGCCGATCTTCAGACGCACCGCAAGAGCCTGCTCCGACAGCACGGTTCCAGGCAACAATTGCAGCGTGACAATCATCTCTTCAAGCTCGCGATAGGCCCGGTCTGTCAACGTGCCGTCCTCTGCCTCGACGGCGCGAGACCGGCGTTTTGTCGATGTTTTCGATTTCAAATCGGTCCTCACATCCGTCAGCGAAGCGGCGAGCGAAAAGGCTTGGGGTACGTTCATCCCAAGCGTATATTGGTCGTATATCATGACGCAACACTGCGGTGCGACCGGCGCGTTTGATCCGACCGAAAATGCACCAAACGGCGGGTGGAAATCAGGCCCGGTGCAGGAGGTGCGCGTTCAGCTCTCCGAAGCCACGTCGCAAGCGCCGTGAATTCCGCTGATATTTCAATGGTATCCGCTTGGAGGCGAATCTGAAGGCCGGCTTACCAGAAGGCCTTGTGAGATCGTGAGGCCATCACCGGCTTGACGTCACTGGAGCGGACCCCTGAATCAATTTTGTACAAGACGACAGCATGCGCCAAGAGATTGCGTCAGCCCGCCAGCGGCGTAGAAAATCCGGCGACAAGCTTGACCAGATCGGCCTGACGAGCAACGCCGGTTTTTTCAAACAAGCGACTGACGTGGGTCTTGATGGTGGTGACCGCAACACCCAGCGCCGCCGCCACCTCGGGGACACCGCCGATATCGACAATGGCAAGCAACACGCGCAGCTCGGTCGGCGTCAACTTGTACATCTCGCCAATAACTTCGGGAGGAGCGAAAGCCTCCAGGGCTGCCTTGCGGATAAACAATGCGGCGACCGCGTTGTAGGCCAGGCAGGCGACGCGCCGTGCGCCCGAGGTCAGCGGTAAGACGTGAGCGACGTAGCGCACGCCATCATGCGCGGTCAACGGCAGGGCGATGCCCTTGACGCCAAGTACCGAGTCGCCCGCGTTTGCGGCGACCAGAATCTCGCGCAAGGCCGTGTTGATCGCGGGATCGCCGGCAACGAGCCGGCCGCAGACCGTGCGCAGAAAGTCGGCGGCCTCGAGAATGGCATTGCCGGCGGCGTTGGCATGGACGATCTGGCCGTTGACGTCGACCAGGATCATGCCGGCGCTCAGTCCATCAAGAATATCCGAAAAGCAGACCCTCTGGGCTTGCTTGAGATTGATGGTCTTGCCGATCAGCAGTGCGCGACGAACGTGGGGTACCAGCAGCGCCATGCGTCGGCGCATTTCGTCGTCGACCAGGCCGCTCGCCTCATGCCGAACAACACTGAGAAACGTGCAACTGGTCGCCGATTTCTCGATCACCACGCTTGCGACGTCGACCCAGCCATTTGGCCGCGCCCACTCGCGATAAAACCGGCCGCGGCGAAATTCGTCGTGGGGCACGAGCTGCGCAGCACTCACGACCTGTTGCACGCCGAAGTGCGGCAAGTCCGCGGTCGGGTCGAGTTTCGGATAGCTCTCTGAATAGACTTGGAGGCTGTCCGGATCGGCCCCGACATAACAATACAGATTCTCAGATTTTCCCAAAGAATGCTTCGAGAGAAGGCCTCCCGACTGACCGCCGCTAAAACCCGCAATTTTTTCGAGGACGTCGATGCGTTGTGCGGGGTCGAGCGCGGCATCGTAGATATCGCCGATAAGCGCCGAAAATTGCTCTTTATCGTTCATGGCTTTTAGCCTCAAATGCAGTAACGCGGAAATGAAATAGCGGTCGAAGTCCGTCGGACAAGCATTACGATTCAATGGCATTTCCAAGGCGGTATTTCCCCACCTCTCTCATTGCGTAGCGCAAAATGGCTATGCGGTGTTGTGATCTATCTCACTCGCCGATCGTCGCTGTCCGCGATCATCAAGTCGTGACGAGGCATCCTCCGATCGGGGGATGCTGGCCTGTTCGAGAGCAATGGCTTGATCAGGAAAGTGGCATGGTCAAGAGATCGTAATCGTCCGTCGTCTGTTCGAATGACGACTGAATGGCACCCGAGTCCTATGGTTGCGCGCACGCAAAACATAGCAAGGGAGGTTCGATGCACGCATTTAGAACCGAAGCGGCGCGACTGTCCGACCCGATCGTTAGTGCCGTGCGATGGAATTGGAAAAGGCGACGACTATATTCCCGGTTGCGCAATTTCGCGCGGGTCCTCGCGCCCGGCATGATCGATATTCGTAGCGGTCTGCTCAAGGCGTTACATGACTCACGAAGCCTGTTGGCGGCTCGCTTGATCGATCAGCATCAGCATCTTGTTCAAGACTACCGATGTATCGGCGTTCTTCATTGCGCTGACGATGCGGGACTTGAGCCGCGGCAAACTGAATGACGGAGCAATGATTTCATGGCGTGGCGAATTCATTTCATGCTGACGATCCTGATGATTGTCCTTGCATTTTCTCACATCCTCGCTCTGCAGAAATTGAATGCAATGCAGAGCGAGAGGCCGGCTACGGTCGATTTGCTGGCAGACTAGAGCGTTTTCAAGCGAAAGCCTGCCCCGGACCTGATCCGGGGTGGAGACCGGTTCGCGTCAAGAAAACGCGTCAAATTAAGAATCGTGAGTCCCGTTTCGATTTCTATCGAAATGGAAAAGACTCCAGAACCCGTCGCCTTGGCGAGCGCGGCCTTACAACGGAAGCCCGACGCTGTGCAGCGCATCTAGAACGCGATCGCGATAGGGTTCCGGCAGCGGCGGCATGCCTTGCTGCACGTCGGAGATGGTCAGCCCCGGATAGCCTTCCTGCAGGGCCGAGACGCTGAGACGGGCTTCGGATTCGGCTCCAACCAGCACATAAGCGGGACACATGGTGCGATGGATCCAGCTTGCCGACGGATGCTCGACCAGCGCGCGCTGCTGCCAATCCGCGGCTTCGAGATAGCGGCCGGTCTCAAAATGCGCGCAGCCGATTCCGACCATGCTATTGAAAGCGAGGCAGTCGTTGGGAGCGAGATCGAGCGCAATCTTGAACCGTTCGATGGCCGATCCGGCATCGCCATTGTATACATCGATCCATCCGCTGCGGCTCCACGCCCACGCCGAGCCGCCGTCGATCGAAAGCGCCTTGCGGATCACTTGATCCGCTGCGTCGAGGTCGTGCAGCAAGGTGAGGGCGTTGCCGAGAATGGCAAGCACTGTCGCGTCTCCGGCGAGATTCTGCGCCTTTCGAGCCAGTTCGGCGCTTCGCGCGCGATCCTGGTCCGGCGTGGCGGCGAAATGATAAATGACGCGCTGCCCATGTGCCCAGGCGGCGAGCGCCGTCGCCAGCGCATGGTCGGGGTCGCGCTCCATCGCCCGTTCCAGCAGGTCCAGCGCGCGAGCATTGCCGTCGGCGTTGAGTGAGAGAACGCAAGGCATCGCCCGCAGCGCCAGATCATGTGGGCTCAGATCGGCGTCCGGCTTGCGGCCGGCCCGATCGATTTCCGCCAGGCGCAAGCATGGCTGCAGCGCCGCGACGATTCGGGTAGCGAGATGCTCGTCGCTCCCGAGCGCGCCATCGCAGCGATGCGCCGACAGATGACGGCCGGTTTCCGCATCGATCAACCGGAAGGTCAAGCGTGTTTGCCGGTCTGATCCGCGGATCATGCCGGTCAACTGGTAGCGCGCCGAGCCGGGCTGGTTGGTCACGGAGACGCCGGCCCGCGTGAGAGCGGTTGCGAGCTCATCCGCGATGCCGCGCGCGAGGTCGCTGTTCTCCGGGCTCGCATCGATCGGACCCAGCGCGATGGTCGGCCGATCGCTACGGGAGACGAGCAGCGACGGCATTGACGTTAACGCACCGGCGAAGACAGCTTGCCGCTTCAAGGTCTGCGATGGTGTTTCGCCGTAGCGGCGACGGTACTCGATGGAAAACCTCCCGCAATGCACCAAACCGTGGCGCTGCGCGACGTCAGTCACTTTGGCATCGGGCAGGCCCCGCAGCAGTTCGCGGCGGGCGCTGTCGAATCTGATATCGCGAAGTGCCGTACGCGGCGCTTTTCCGAGAAAGATCCGAAATTGCCGTTGCAGTGTTCGACTGGATACGCCAGCGACGCCGGCCAGCTCGGTCACGCTCCAGTCGCGCTCGACATTTGCATGCATCGCATCGAGCGCGCGGCGGACGCCGCGCGGCAGCAGAGGTTTGCTCGAAGAGCCGTGGGGCCATGAATTCATTGGGGCACTCCGACAATACGACGATGAAAACCAAATTCAGCGAAAAATGTCATGATCGGGATAGCGCTGTCGCAAGTTGGATAGAGGAAAGGCCGCGGCCCGATCTTAAGTCTGGAAATTATCAAACTTTAATTTGAACTCGGTTCAGGAGAAGTTAAATGGCAGGCTTGGTCGCAGTCATTTATGGAATCGGCGCCTACGCCGTGTTCCTTGTAACCATACTGTATGCCATCGGTTTCGTCAGCAACTTAGTCGTTCCGAAGTCGATCGATTCGGGCGTGGCCGGCCCGCTGATCGAGAGCATGCTTATCAATAGCATGCTGCTCGGGTTGTTCGCTGTACAACACAGCGTGATGGCGCGGCAAGGCTTCAAGCGCTGGTGGACGCGCATCATATCGCCACCGATCGAACGGAGTACATTCGTGCTGCTCTCCAGTCTCGTGCTGCTTTTGCTGTACTGGCAGTGGCGGCCGATTCCCGAGCCGATTTGGTCGGTGCAGTATCCACTCATCGCAACCGCTCTTGAAGCCATTTCCTTTTTCGGCTGGGGCTTGCTGTTTGTCAGCACCTTCATGCTCAGCCATTTCGAACTGTTTGGGCTCAGCCAGGTGTTCGCGCGCCTGTTCGGCAAGCAATTGCCGGCGGCAAAATTTCGCGCGCCGCTGTTGTATCGGGTGGTGCGGCATCCGATCTATCTGAGCTTTCTGCTTGCCTTTTGGGCGACACCATTGATGACGGTGGGCCACCTGCTGTTCGCGGTGGCGACGACCGGTTACATTCTGATCGGCATCCAGCTCGAAGAGCGCGATCTCATTGGAATGTTCGGCGATCAGTATCGCAGCTACAAAGAACGGGTTTCGATGCTGTTTCCATTGCCCGGTCGCAAGTTCGACGATCGGACGGACACGCAGCCTCGGTCTGCCGAGCGTTGAGGGTCACGACGCCGGCAGCAGGCTAAGCCAAAAGCAACGACATCCACAAATTTGAATGGAATAATCATGTCATCATCTCCCGCCATCCAGAACGTCCAGGACGGCCAGCCCGATCTCGCAGCGTTGAAGCTTCGCCAGCATGCCGCGTGGTCGTCTGGCGACTATGCCGTCGTCGGCACGACGCTGCAGATCGTCGGTGAAGAACTGTGCGAAGCCCTCGATCTGCGCTCGGGACAGAAGGTTCTCGACGTCGCCGCCGGAAACGGCAATGTCACGCTGGCCGCAGCGCGCCGCTGGTGCGACGTCGTGTCCACCGACTATGTGCCGAGCCTGCTCGAGCGCGGCCGACTGCGCGCCGCGGCCGAAGGTTTGTCGGTCGAATTCAAAGAGGCCGACGCGGAAGCGCTGGGCTTTGCCGACGCCAGCTTCGACGTGGTCGTGTCGACCTTCGGCGTCATGTTCGCGCCCGATCATGACAAGGCGGCAGCCGAGCTTGTGAGGGTATGCAAGAGTGGCGGCAAGATCGGGCTGGCCAATTGGACGCCGGAAGGGTTTATCGGGCAGCTCTTCAAGGTGCTTGGCAAGTACCTGCCGCCGCCGGCCGGTTCGAAGTCGCCGCCGCTGTGGGGCTCGAGGGCGCAAATCAGCGAGATGTTCGGAGCGGCGGCACTTTCCATCAGGGCCGAGTCGCGCATCTTCGCGTTCCGCTATCGATCGCCGGAGCATTTCGTCGAAATCTTCAAGAACTATTACGGGCCGACGCTGAAAGCCTTTGCCGCGCTCGACGAGGCGAACCAGCAGGGATTAAGAAACGATCTGCTCGCGCTGATCAGGCGGATGAACCGCGCTGAAGACGGCACGATGGTTGTTCCGGGCGAATACCTTGAAACCGTGATCACCAAGCGCTGATCAAATATTCCCTTGGGCGAGGACGTTTCGCGCAGCCGTCGGACGACCGATCGATCGATTGATCGATTGGTCTTCCAATCGAAGGTCGTCGTCTGGCGCAACTTTCGCTAACCTTGTCTGCGCTGTAGGAACGCTGACACCATGATCGAAGACGGGGCCGGGCACATCGACTACGACGAAAGCGGGGAGGGCCCTGCCGTCGTGCTTGTGCCGGGATCATGCAGCACCGGCGCGGCATGGCGGCCCGTCATTGCACAATGGGCGAACGGTTTCCGCTGTGTCACCACGAGTCTGCTCGGTTATGGCGGCACTGTCGAACGCCGTATCGCGCTCGATGCGGATATTGCTCACGAGGCGGAGGTCCTTGAAGCGGTGATCCGGCGCGCGGCCTGCCCGGTGCATCTCGTCGGCCATTCGTTCGGCGGCCTGACCGCGCTCGCCGTAGCGTTGAGAGGGCGGGTGCCATTGCTGAGCCTGACGATCGCCGAAGCTCCTGCGCCGGAAATATTGCGGACGATGGGCGAGTATCGGCACTATCTCGCATTCCGCGAGATGACCGAAGCCTATTCCAGGGCATTCCAGGCCGGCGAGACTGCCGCGATCGAACGGATGATCGACTTCTATGGTGGCGCCGGCACTTTCTCCAGTTGGCCGGATCGTGTCCGCGAATACGCCGCTCAGACCACGCCGGTCAACCTTCTGGACTGGGAAAGCGCTTACGGTTTCGAGCTAACGCCCGCGTTGCTTGCGACGGTCGAAACTCCGACTCTTGTGTTGTGGGGCGAGGCCAGTCACCCGGCCGCGAAACGCGCGAACGAACTTCTGGGACAGTGCATACCGAACGCCGTGGTCGCCGCTATCGCGGGAGCGTCCCATTTCATGATTTCGACTCATGCAAGGGAGGTGGCCGGCATGATCGCACAACAGGTGGCTCGAACAGATCGTAACCGCAGATCGGCAGCCGCGCTCAACCAGTGACGGCCAGAATCCGATCCAGCTTGGCTGAACCAGACTCGCCGCTTATGTCTTGTTCAGGCATGATCTTTGTCGAAAACCGGTTTCCACTTTGCCGGATAATGTCGTAAACGCATTTGGGCGACAACCCATTCGGCGGTGAGAGCGACGAAGGGGAACCCGAGCCAGCGGGTTCCCCTTCATTGTAATTTCGGAATTGTAATTTCCGAAATTTGCGGTGTCGCTGTCGGTTCGCCGTCGAATGAACCGAGCGCTATTCGGCGACGGCTTCGCCGGAACCGCCGAATTCGGCCGGGAAATCCTTCAATTTCGGCAGCCCGTCCCGCATCGGCAGCACCGTCTCGGCATAGTTGACGTGAACGCCGGGGACGAAGGCAAGCGTTGGGATCGTTGCGGCGAATACGTCGACGAGGCCCAATGTCGGATGATTGCTCATCAGGTGCCCGCCGCATTTGCTGCAATACTGGCGCTGGGTGAGCGGGGTCTTCTGGAATGTGGCCACATGCTCGGCGCCCGATGTGACGCGCACGGCATCCGGCTTCCACAGGCTGAAAGCGTTGACAGGGCCGCCGGACCATGAGCGACAGGAACTGCAGTGACAATAACCCATGGCCTCTGGCGAACCGGTGGCCTCCAGTTTGACCGTACCACAAAAGCAGCTTCCAACGTGAGCCATTGTTCTCCCTTTCGAGTTTTGCATGATGTAGGTCGGCAAGCAGGCGCTGCGGACTAGTGATTTCGCGTTAGCAAACTGATTGGTGCTCCGCGTCCATCGATAGGAGGACACGGAGCGAGAGTATCAGGCTGCGGCCCGCAGATTCAATAGGTGTGACAGCCGGTATGTACCTCCAAGATCAGGAGATCGGTTGCCGCTGGAATTCCAGCGAGAAGCCTCGATTCTTTGGCCGAGCTGGTTTCCGGCAGCGGTATTCACATCCTCCGACCGCAGGACGCGGCGCGTTTCGAATAACGTTACGGTCCCGTCGAATTCCGCTGCAAGCGGGATCGTCAATTGGGCAGGTTGGACGTGTTCACCCGTCCTCGTCGTTGCGTTCGAAGAATATTTTGAGGAGCTATTGGTGAGTAATGAGGCCGCTATTTCGTCTTGCGAGCTGGCGTTGGCTTGCGCGGATTTTTTGTTGAGCCAGGACGCTACGCTGCGAAGCCTCGGCCTGGAGCGACTATCGATTAAGCCTGGGCACGCCACGGTCGCGATGACCGTGCTGCCTGCCATGGTCAACGGCATCGGCATCACGCACGAAGGCGCGGTTTTCACCTTGGCCGATGCGACATTTTCGCTCGCGTCCAATAGCTACAATGAACGGACCGTAGCCGCGCATTGTTGCATTTCGTATTTGCAACCGACCAGGCTTGGCGACCGACTGGTTGCGACGGCGACGCAAGTTGGACGTTCCGCACGATCCGGCATCTACGATGTCAGCGTGACCCTGGAAAATACCGTGATAGCGGAGTTCCGCGCACATTCGCGCGTCGTTGGCGGCGCCCTGCTGCCCGCTGCGCCGGCCGGGCAAAGTCGCACCGCCGCAGAATCCGTCAATCAATAGACTTTCGGTATTTCCGGCGCACCCGTCGGAATGAGGGACGCTTCGCGTTCTCGCCGAAGCGTCTTTAACTTGGGGCCCAGCGCGCCGGCGCTGGGTCCTTTTTTAATTCAAGCAATACATGCCGAACGGAGCTGAAGCTTAGCTGTAGATCTCGAACAAGCCCGCGCCGCCCTGACCGCCGCCGATACACATGGTCACGATGCCCCACTTCGCCTTGCGCCGACGGCCCTCCTGAAGAATGTGGCCAGTAAGCCGCGCGCCGGTCATTCCGAAGGGATGGCCGATGGCGATCGAGCCGCCATTGACATTGTACTTGTCGGGATCGATGCCAAGCTGGTCACGGGAATAGAGGCACTGGCTGGCAAAAGCCTCGTTGAGCTCCCAGAGATCGATATCCCCGACTTTCAATCCGTGGCGCTTCAACAGCTTGGGCACCGCGAAGACGGGACCGATGCCCATCTCGTCCGGCTCGCAACCTGCCACCGCCCAGGCGACAAAACGGCCGAGAGGTTCAAGACCGCGTTTTTCTGCATCCTTGGCTTCCATCAAGACGACGGCTGCCGCGCCATCCGACAGCTGGCTGGCGTTGCCGGCCGTGATGTATTTGCCGGGACCTTTTACCGGCTCGAGCTTGGCGAGGCCTTCGATGGTGGTCTCCGGCCGGTTGCACTCGTCGCGATCGACGACATAGTCGACAATGCTCTCAGCCTTCGTCGCCTTGTCGACCAGCTTCATTTTGGTCTTCATCGGGACGATTTCGTCCTTGAACTTATTGGACTGCTGGGCTGCGGCCATACGGCGCTGCGATTCCAGCGAGTACTCGTCCTGGTATTCGCGGCTGAGCTTGTAGCGCTCTGCGACGATATCGGCGGTGTCGATCATCGCCATGAAGATGTCGGGCGCCGCCTTGAGCAGATCCGGATCGATCGACTCCTTCGGCGTGCCGCCTCCGGGAACCGAGATGCTTTCCACACCACCGGCAACGATACAATCGGCGCCGTCGGAGCGAATGCTGTTCGCGGCCATCGCAATGGTCTGCAGTCCCGACGAGCAGAAACGGTTCACCGATACGCCGGCCGTCGACTTCGGCATGCCCGCGAGCAGCGCGGCCTGGCGGCCGATGTTGGGGGCGCCATGCGCGCAATTTCCGAGGTAACAATCCTCGACGTAATCCTTGTCTACACCGGCGCGCTCGACGGCGTGCTTGATGGCGTGGGCAGCCATGGACATCGGTGGGGTAATATTGAACCCGCCGCGCCCGGATTTTGCCAGCCCGGTACGGGCATAAGAAACAATCACGGCTTCACGCATTTTTTTCTCCCTCTGAGGTGGCCGATCATGGCGCGTAAAAATTGTAAATCGTAGATATTTTTCCCTGTTTAGGCCTCCGTCGGCGAAATCACAACCGGCCTGGACCCGGAGAAACCGGGCGTAGGGGCACGCTCCGAGACCAGGATGCGCTGCGACATCCGCTGATTGTACAAGCAAGGCCAGTGACGGCGCTCGATGTGGTCAGGCTGTGTCGTGAGGTGGGTCTCGATGCGGCGGCGCGCCTGGCCGCGAACCCCAGCCGACTTCCCCCGCTTCATCAATTTGAAACGACTTCGTCGGAGCGGATTGATATGCGCGCTGAATTCGAGGGCGGCCTGAAAGGCAGCGCCGACGTGCGCTGCCTCTTGCCACCGATCCGAACATCGCCCCCGGACCTTGCCCCGTCCGATCAAACGGCCGGGGCGTTTCGTCCCGCTAGTTCCGATACGACGTATCGACGCGGTCAAGCTTTCGGAGCAGCGCCGGCCACGCCAGTTCACCGTTCCGGTTGGGTAGCTCCGCGCGCGGTTTTACCTTGTCGAAGGTTTTTTCCAGGACGTCGTCGGGTGGGTAGACCAGCTTGGTATTGCAGGATAGCGCCATCACCTGCACTTCGCAGGCGCGCTCCATACGATACAGCAGGTTGAATGTCGCAGGGATGGTCCGTCCGACGACGAGCAGTCCGTGGTTGCGCAAAATCATGGCTTCGTGATTGCCGAGGTCCGCCACCAGCCGCTCACGCTCGCCGACATCGTCGGCGATGCCTTCAAAGTCATGATAGGCGATGTGAAGAAACCGCATCGACGTTTGCGCCAGCGGAAGCAGCCCGCATTCCATCGCCGAGACCGCCATGCCGGCCGGCGTGTGCGTATGGGCCACGCAGTCGACGTCGTGGCGGGCCATATGAATGGCGCTATGAATGACAAAGCCGGCGGCGTTGACGCCGTAGTCCGAGGCATTGAAGACCGTGTTGCCCTCGAGATCGACCTTGATCAGGCACGACGCATCGATTTCCTCGTAGAGCATCCCATAAGGATTGATCAGGAAATGGTCGTGCGATCCCGGGACGCGGCACGAGATGTGGTTGGCGATCATCTCGGTCATGCCGTACATCGCGGTGAGACGGTAGCAGGCCGCGAGATCGACGCGGGCTTGCCATTCCTCGGGGCTCACCTGTTCGCGGACTGATTTGACAATTTTGATGGCGGGAGAGCTTATCGGAGGGGTCACGGCACTTTCTCCATGGAACGGGGGCCATTTTCTTGTGGGCCCGGCCTGATCGTCGGACCATCAGAATACCTGCAACAATTGCTGCGCCGCAAGCCAGGAGTGGCCGCCAACACTGCAATGCAGCTATCGCCGATGCGCTGCGGCATGCCAAATCCCGGAGCCATACTCCCGGGTCCCCAGCCGGTTTGCGCGAGATAATCGGGTACCCCGTTCGACCGGCAAGCCCTGCGGATTCAGCGGCAAAAGTGCGCTCCGAAGGGTCGCGCTCCAAGCGCAAACTGCAACCGGATCTGCGCGCCTTCCGTGAAGGTACTGATGCGTCGCAGGATTGTCAGTATGAAGCCCCCGGCCTGCACTGCAGCAGCGAGATCACCTGTTCTCCTTGGGTTCAAGTCCAATCCGGTCGATCGTAATTCCGCCGAGCGACCAAGTGCCGCGTCGCCTAGGCAGCGGTGACAATAGCCGGTCTCTTCGCAAGCATCGTTCGTCGATCGTGAATCAAGCTCTCCAACCGATGCGCCGCGACATTCAATGTAGCGTCATCCACCGCGCTCTCGTCCCCGGCAGCGGATCTGGTGCGCTGCGACTTGAGGATGTCGTCGATCTCTTCTTCGATATCCGAAAGTTCAGCCTCGGTGCCGACCTTCCGGATTCGGCGCCCCAGGGCATAGAGAGAATCCAGCGGGCCTTGCCTGGTTGCGGGCTCGCCGAGGCCGAGAAATTTCCAGGCCGCAGCCAGCACGGTGGCCGCGCCCCCCAGCAACATTGGCGTCAAATAGATCCAGTTGCCGTATTCATCCATAAAGCTCTGCTGGGTGCCGTTGTAAAAGGCTGCCGCGCCGGGATGCAGAGGAAGGTAAGCGTCCGCGTCGGTGCTGGGAGCGGTGATTTGCGCGAAAATAGGCTCCTCGCCCATAAGGTCCCTGCGCACCCGCATAATCGTTTGGGTCAGGCTGGTTATCAGGTCAGCGCCGAGCTTCTTTTGCGCAACCAGATACAGTGAAGCCCTCAAGGTGGTCAGATCATCGTCCGGCACCGGCGGCGATCCTCGCAGCGTGCCCTTGGGGACGTCGAAACTTTCGTAAGCACGTTCGGCTTCTGCGATCGCCCCGGCGGATTCGATCGGGATGAGTACCGGCAACGCTTTTGAGCCCTGCTGAAAAAAATTTCGCACCAGCGACAGATATTTTTCAGCCAAAGGGATCACGATAAGCAGCGCACTAACCTCTTTCGATTGAAGTGCGCGCCGGGCATCCGGCAACGCGATATCCTTGAAGACTTTGGCGCGATCGAGCCCAAATTCCTTGCTCAGCACATCGACAATTTTGCTATTCGCGTCCCCGCCGATCACGCCGACACGGCGGCCCTTTAATTTGTCGATGCTGTCGATGGTCGAACCCGGCGGCGCGACGATGAGGGCGACCACATGGCTCACAACGACGACGGCTTGCGCCTGAGACAGGTCGCCGACATCACCGCGAACCACCGCGAGGTCCACATTGCCCGCCGAAAAAGCCTTGGCGGCTTCAAGTGCCGTACCGCTGTCGATAACCTTGAGCCGCACCGGCGCGTTAATCGAAACCAACCGGCTCGCAATGGCTGACATTGCCTTGGCAGCCTCACCGTCAATCGAGCCCACCGCCACGCTCAGCGTCACCGGACGGGAATAGTACCGATAGGCGACGAGGCTTGCGCCCGATGCAAGACCGACAACACCAACGACCAGGAGAAAACGAAGCCATAGCGGCAAATCCAGCGAAACCATGCTCGTCTCTCCCAACGCAAGCGAGCAATCCCCGGCGCGTGTCTCATGGGATCAAGCAGATGAAGGGACCTTATCAGCGAGACTCATGATGGCCTCAATCTAGTCAGGTGGGAATTGCTGGCAGCGTCACAACCAAAGGTAAAGTCATTCTGACGTTCAACAGGCATTCTGGTGTTCAAAGGCCTCTGCAAACTTTGCATCCGACGCGATGTGAGAGCAAGCGCTATCGTCACCGCATTGCGAAAGGCGCGTCGGCCAGATTCCAATGACGATGTCCCAAGTGGCTAGGCTTTTCGACCGTAGTTCAACAGTCCGCCGCTGCCCTTCGGCGGATGGGCACGCAGTGCCTCTTCGTTGGGCTCGGTGCCCCAGCCGGGCCGGTCCGGAATGACGAGATAGCCGTCTTCAAAGTCGGGCGCGTGGATGAAAAGCTCGTGGTCCCATGCCAGCCGGTCGATGT
>JGI12053J15887_10000193_pt1 | contig 22338 bp, 21 predicted proteins | sample MedBloCAOM1_O3_FD_15887 | JGI IMG/M metagenome (IMG submission 15887)
ATCGGCGGCCAATTCGGCAGCAACTCCGATGTATTCGTCCGCGCCTGAAGCGATCAGCCTCGACAAACCCAGTTCGTCTAGGATGCTGCAAGCCATCCGGGAGTAGAAGGTTTCCCCGCCCTTCCTCGCGACGACGGGCACACCGTTCCACAGACAGTCGAGCATCGTCGTCGTGCCGTTGTAAGGGAAGGGGGCGAGCGCGATGTCCACGGCTCCAACGAGCCTATAGTATTTCTCGTAGGAGATCACGGTGTACATGGAAACGCGCTCGGCGGCAACGCCCGCGCGCGTGAGCGCTTCGAGCAGCGCAGCCTGCGTCGACCCCGCCGCGACCCCCGCAATGACGAATCGTGAAGCGGGCACGGACTGGAGCAACCGCGACCAGACGTCGACGACCTCGGTCGTGATTCGATAGTACGAGTTGAAGCTCCCGAAAGTCACATGACCGTTCGCTTTCAGGGGGAGGGAGGAGATCGACAACGTGGTTGAAGGGTTGTAGGCCCAGCAGGTCCTTCCGAGGCGATAGAGTTTCTCGGAATAGTATCTGTCCGCGATGCCGCTCGGATCGCAGTACTCGGTGGTGAGCCGGTAGTCGAACGAAACAAGTCCGGTGGTCGTCGAGTAATCCAGATAACTGACCTGAACCGGGGCTGGCTTGCGGGCGCACGCGAGTACCCTGTTGCCCGCGCCGTGTCCGCACAAATCAACGAGCACATCGATCCGGTGGGAACGAACCGCGTCCGCGATCCCGTCGTCGGAGAGCGCGTGCACGTCGTGCCAGTTATCGAAATACGCGGCAATACGGTCAGTCGAGCGGTCGCGAATGACGCCGGTGAAGAAGCAGTGGGTTTCGAACTCGCGCCGGTCGTGATGCCTCAGTATGGGCTCGACGAAATCGCCGACTATGTTGGTTCGGAGGTCGGGCGACATGTATCCGATCCGAATCCGCCGGTCCGGATCCGGCTCGTTCGCGTGCGCAGGCTGCAGCGGTAGTAGCGGCTTCTCGAAGCGCTCGGCGAATTCACGGTGCTTATCGTAGACTTGCTGCGCCGAGAAATCGTCCACGCACATCATGCAGAAGAGCAGGTTTTGAAACGGGACGACCGGGTTCGGGTCGTGCCGGATCGCGAGCTCGTAATGCCTGACGGCAGCGGTTTGCCTCCCTTGGTTTCTGAGGATATTTGCCAGGCCGTTGTGCGCCGCCGCCAGGGTCGGGGTTTGTCTTAAAGCCCGTTCGAAAATTTCTCGCCCTTCGTCGAGCTCGTTCAAGAACCGGTGAGCATCGCCAAGCGTGATCAGAGCAGCCTCATCGTTCGGCCGCGACTGCAGATATTTAGCTAGCGCCGCTTTGGCGCAGGCGAAATCTCCCGAGTGATACGCGGCGACGCCGAGGTTGTAGTGCGCCTCCGCGAGGTCAGGCTCGAGCGCAAGCGCTTTCCTGAAGTAGGCCAATGCACTTCCCGGCCCGCCCTGCCTCACGATGAGGTTTCCCAGATTGACGTACGCCGCAGCAAGGTCCGGCGCGAGCGCGATGGCCCTTTCATAGCAGGAGGCGGCCTCCTCAAGGCGCCCCCGGTCCCTGAGCGCGTTGCCGAGGTTGAAATGCGCCTCCGAAACCTCTGCATCAAGCTCAAGGACGTGCTCACAGCATGCGATCGCTTCGTCGAGCTCGCCCCGTTCGTGGAGTAGGTTACCGAGATTAACGAGCGCGTCGGGAAAATCCGGCTTCGCCGCCAGCGCCTTTCGGTAATAAGCAACGGCCTCGCCGCGCTTACCCTGACCTTTCAGCGCGTTCCCCAGATGGTAGAGCGCTGAGGGGGAGTCCGGCGCAAGCAAAAGCGCCCTTTGGCAAAAGGTGACGGCCTTATCCAGTTCGCCTAACGTCCCGAAGCGCCTCGCGAGACTGATGTGTGCATCGGCGTCCTCCGGCCCGAGCTCGGCCTCGTCATGGGCGAGTGCCTCGCGTTGTCTTTGTTGATCCCGAGAAGCGCCCTCTAATTGGGAGCGCGCCATGAGGAAGTTCGGCGCAATGGAAAGAGCCCTTCTAAGACACGCCGCCGCTTTTTCGGGCTTGCCGAGCTCCCTCAACCCGGCTCCCAGGTTGCAAAGCGCGTCCGCGTTGTCCGGCTGGAGCGCTAAAGCGTCGAGAAAAGAGGCTAATGCCTCCCTCCACCTGCCCTGCGCGGACAACGCGGCTCCCAGGTTGCAGTGTGCCGGGGCATTATAGGCATTGCGCGCCAGCGCTCTCGAGATCAACTCGACGGCACGCGAGTAGTCTCCGCGCTGATGGGAGATCACCCCGAGGAAATGCAAGGCATCAATGTTTTCAGGATCGGCCGCAAGAACCTCGCGATAAAGGACTTCGGCTTCGGAGAGGCGCCCGTCTTGATGGTACTGCAGGGCGAGATCGACTGGCCGCAGGCGGGGCGTCGCCGCCCCCGCGCCGGAAGAGCTCGAGGAATCCCGCTTCGCCTTTTTGCTGATCCTGGAAAACCATCCAAACATTGAGGGACTCTCGCGTCGCTAAAGCCACTGCGCAACCACGTTATACTCGGCGGACACGGCTCGCGTATCGGCACTAGCGCGAACGGGACGCGAACGCGCTGTGCGGGGTCCGATCGCGCGGCGAACCTTGTCTCTTGCGCCTGCCGCGGTGCGGCGCGATATCGGCTATGCGCGTGTGCCCGCCCAACAGGATACGCGGGCCGCTATGCCTAGTCGGCTAGCGCGTCCAGCGCCTTCTGGAAGCGGTTGGCATGAGAGCGCTCCGCCTTGGCGAGCGTCTCGAACCAGTCGGCTATCTCGGAGAAGCCTTCCTGACGCGCGGCCTTCGACATGCCCGGATACATGTCGGTGTATTCGTGGGTCTCTCCGGCGATTGCGGCTTTCAGATTCAAGCGTGTGCCGCCGAACGGGAGGTCCGTCGCCGGATCGCCGCATTGCTCGAGGTATTCGAGATGGCCGTGGGCATGGCCGGTTTCGCCCTCGGCGGTGGAGCGGAACACCGCCGCGACGTCATTTTGCCCTTCAACGTCGGCTTTCGCCGCAAAGTAGAGATAGCGGCGGTTTGCTTGCGATTCCCCAGCAAATGCCGCTTTGAGATTGCCGTGGGTCTTGGAGCCTTTGAGCTGCATGTGTGCCTCCGTGTGTTGGACTGAATTAGACTAACTCTAATCTGTGGACAAAGGATAATCTTGGGGACACCCTGCTGTCAAGCACGAGTCAATGCCCTTGCGCTCAGGGCGGTCTTACGTCAGACAGTCAGCGTGATGCGATTTCCGCCGGAAGAGGCTTGCGGCCCTGGCCGCGAAACAGATAGCGGGCGAGCTCGGTCAACGCGTGCTGGTAGACCTCTCGCTTGAAATCGATTACGGAGTCGAGGGGTATCCAATAATCGTTCCAGCGCCAAGCATCGAATTCGGGGCGCTCCGAAGCACGCAGGCGCACATCGCACTCGCGCCCGACCAGCCGCAGCAGGAACCAGATCTGCTTCTGCCCCCGGTAGTTGCCGCGCCAATCGCGTTTGAGCCACTGCGCAGGCACCTCGTAGCGCAGCCAGTTGCGCGTCCGNCCCAGGATCTTCACGTGGCTGGGCAGGAGGCCCACTTCTTCCCGCAGTTCGCGGTACATCGCCTGCACCGGCGTTTCCCCAAGCTTGATCCCGCCCTGCGGGAACTGCCAGGAGTGTTCCTTGACGCGCTTGCCCCAGAAAACCTCGTTGCGCCCGTTGCAGAGGATGATGCCGACGTTCGGCCGATAGCCGTCTCGATCGAGCATACGCCATCCAGCAAAAAGTCTGTCGACGCCCATTCTTTCACAAATCGCCGGCGATTTGAAGGCGAAGCCGCGCGAGGCTGTGCGGCATGCGAGTTCAAGTAGAATGTCGCGTCCTAGCTCGCTCCCCGCTATGCGCACTTCGCGATACTTTCTTCCAACGCTCAAGGAGGCCCCTGCCGACGCGGAGCTCGTGAGCCACAAGTTGATGGTCCGCGCGGGCCTGATCCGCAGACTCGCTGGCGGAATCTACACTTGGATGCCCCTAGGCCTGCGGGTCGTTCGCAAGGTCGAGGCCATCGTTCGAGAGGAAATGAATCGCGCCGGAGCGCTGGAGCTTTTCATGCCAGCGGTGCAACCCGCGGAGCTGTGGCAGGAGTCCGGTCGGTGGCAAGAGTATGGGCCGGAGCTGCTGCGCTTCAAAGACCGCCACCAGCGGGATTTTTGCATCGGCCCGACGCACGAGGAAGTCACTACCGACATCGCGCGGCGCGAGATCCGCAGCTACCGGCAGCTACCCTTGCATTTCTACCAGATCCAGACCAAGTTCCGCGACGAGATCCGGCCGCGCTTCGGCGTCATGCGCGGGCGCGAGTTCACGATGAAGGACGGCTACTCGTTCCACGCCGATCACGCCGACCTGCAGCGCGAATACCGAAACATGTACGACACCTACATGCGCATCTTCACCCGGCTGGGACTGAAATTCCGAGCGGTCGCTGCAGACCCGGGTGCAATCGGCGGTACAGGGTCACAGGAGTTCCACGTGCTGGCCGAGTCCGGGGAGGATGCGATTGCCTACTGCCCGCAATCCGATTACGCGGCGAACGTCGAGCTGGCGGAAGCTCTGCCCTCCAATGGCGCGCGAAAGCCTCCCACGGCCACGATGAGAAAGATTCCGACCCCCGGCAAGACGCGCTGCGAGGATGTGGCGAATCTGCTTGGCGTGCCGATCGAGAAAACGGTGAAAGCGATCGCGGTCATCCGCGAACAAGCTCAAGGTGGAGCATCGGGATCGTTTGCAATGCTGCTCGTACGCGGCGACCACGACCTGAACGAGGTCAAGACCCAGAAGGTGATCGGCGCATTCCGATTCGCAAGGGACGAGGAGATCGAACGAACATTGAAGTGCGGCCCCGGCTACATCGGACCGGTGAGCAGCGTGCCGTTGAACCTCTACGCCGATCGCACGGTGGCGGCAATGAGCGATTTCGTGTGCGGTGCAAACGAGGCGGGATTCCACTTAACAGGCGTCAACTGGGGACGTGACCTTCCGGAGCCCGGTCATACAGCAGACATCCGCAAGGTTGTTGCCGGCGATCCCAGCCCCGACGGGAAGGGGATTCTGGAAATCGTCCGGGGGATCGAGGTCGGACATATCTTCCAGCTGGGGACGAAGTACTCGCAAACAATGAAGGCGACGTTCCTCGACGAGGCGGGCAACAGCCGCTTCCTCGAGATGGGGTGTTATGGAATCGGCATCACCCGCATCGTGGGCGCCGCGATCGAGCAGAACCACGACGAGCACGGGATCGTGTTCCCGGAGCCGATCGCGCCGTTCCATGTCGCCCTGGTTCCCATCGGCTACGGCAAGAACGCCGCCGTCCGCGAAGCCGCCGACTCGATCTATCGCACGCTCACCGATGCCGGTTTCGAGGTGCTGCTCGACGATCGCGACGAGCGGCCGGGCGTGATGTTCGCAGACATGGAGCTCATCGGCATTCCCCACCGCATCGTTGTCGGCGAGCGCGGCCTCAAGGACGGATTGATCGAGTATCAAGGCCGGCTCGACAAGGAGACGAAGAAGTTCCCGCTCGGCGATCCGCTTGCGCCGCTGCGCGCGGGCTCATGCTGAAAGGCGCCGGCCTGGCGCTGATCGGGATCGCGTTCCCGGGGCTTGCTCTCGCAGGAGCCCAGATCTATGAACCGCTCGCCCGCGAGGTGCGGGCGGGCCTGCAGGCCTCGATCGCGGACAAGCCGGCGCCGCGCCATGCCTTTGCCGACTCGGAGTCGGCAGTCGCCTGGCTCGAGGAAATGTCGCATCGCCTGGAAGCGAGAATGCCGAACTTCCAGTCGCGCGTGGAATTCCTGCGCACGGTGCACTTCGAAGCGAATCGCGCGAAGCTCGACCCGCAGCTCGTGCTGGCGGTGATCCAGGTCGAGAGNAATTTCCGCAAATACGCAGTGTCACGCTCGGGTGCCCGAGGCTACATGCAGGTCATGCCCTTCTGGGTCGGATTGGTCGGCCGTCCGGGCGACAACCTGTTCAGTCTGCGCAACAACCTTCGCTACGGCTGCGTCATCCTGAAGTACTACCTCGACCGTGAAAAAGGGGATCTCTTTCGCGCCCTGAGTCGATATAACGGATCCTTCGGCAGGCCCGAGTATCCCGACATGGTGATCGGCGCCTGGCGCAGCGTGTGGCGCTACGAAGGCAAGCTTGCCGCCGCTCCCGCCTCGCCTGACGCCGGCTAGCCCGTCCGGATATCAGCCGGGAAATTCGGTCGCAATCGTCGCCTGAATCGCTTGCGCCGCGGCACGAGGATCGGGCGCCTCGCGGATCGGGCGGCCGACGACGATGTAGTCGGCGCCGTTCGCAAAAGCCCGCGCCACGTCGACCGTGCGCTTCTGGTCGCCTATGAGCCGATTCTGCACCGGTCGGATTCCCGGCGTGACGATCAGCAGCCGCGCACCCAGCTCGCGCCTCAGCGCCGGCGCCTCCAGCCCCGAGGAAACGACTCCATCGCAGCCGGCCTCGAGCGCCCGTCGCGCCCGCGAGAGCACCAGAGTCTGTACATCGCATTGAAAACCGAGGTCGTCGAGATCGCCCTGATCGAGGCTGGTAAGAACCGTGACCGCGAGGATTTTTACGTCCCCCTTGGCCTGTGCCGCCGCCTCGAGCATCGCCTGGTTGCCGTGTACGGTCGCGAAGGTCACGCCCCGATTGCCAAGCCCGCGCACAGCGGCCCGAACCGTCTCAGGGATGTCGAAAAACTTCAGATCGACAAACACCTTCTTCCCCGTTCGCGCAAGCCAATCGATGAAGCCGAAGAATCCTTCCGCCATGAACAATTCCAGGCCGACCTTGTAGAAGCTCACGCTGTCTCCAAGGCGCTGTACAAGGGCTTTCGCCTCTTCGACGCCTGCGACGTCCAGGGCTGCTATCAGGCGCTCGGCGCGCGGGATTGTCTTTGTCTGCGATGTCATAGCGTTCGGAGCGAGGATTCTAACGGATCAACCCCTCTCCCTTTCAAGCAGGCGCCCGAGGGGCAGGTTCAAGGTTTCGTCCACCCGCGCGGCAAACTGCCCCAGGAGTCGCTTCAGGGGTTCGCTGCGCCCTCGCTCTCCTGGCCCTTCGCCATCCAGAACGAACTCGCGATACACGTCAGCCACGAGGAGGCGTTCCTTGTCGACGACCATTGCGTAGCGCTCGCCGGAGGACCTCGCCACCCAGCCACGCGCAACCAGGCGTTCGAGTATGCGCTCGGTCTGATCCACCGTGAGCGATGCGTCCTGGGCGATTTTCCTCAATTCGAGAAGCTCCGGACCTTGCTGGGCGCGCGCCAGAATCAGAAGAATCTCCAACACGTCGCCGAGGCCGGCTCCCGACGGCCGCCGGGCTGTCTCGCGCAGCACGGTGAAATCCGGCGCCAGCGCGGCAATCAACGCGCCGATCACGATCACCACCCAGGAAAAATAGACCCAGAGGAGAAAGACCGGGATCACTGCAAATGCGCCGTAGACCAGCGTATAGGTGGGGATTTTCGCGATGTACAGGGCGAAGCTTCGCTTCATGATCTCGAACACCAGGGCCGCGACCAGGCCTCCGATCAGGGCGTGGCGCGGCTTGACCGCGCGGTTCGGCACGAAATAGTAGAGCAGCGTGAACGCTGCACAGGTCAGGACGAATGGAACGAGTCCGAGAATCGCCGCACCTGCAAAAGGACTCTGCCGCGCGATTCCGAGGGATACACCAACCAGGTACGAGGTGATCGAAAGGCTCGCGCCGATGAGAACCGGCCCGAGGGTGAGCGTTGCCCAATAGATGAGGATGCGCTGCGCCAAGGGACGCGGGCGTGAAACCCGCCAGATCGTGTTGAACGCGCGCTCTATCGTGAACATCATGAGGAAAGCAGTGACGGCGAGCACCGCGGAACCAAGCGCGGTCAACCGCCCGGCCTGACCCGAGAATTGTTCAATGTATCCGGTGACGACCCTTCCTGCCGTCTCGGGCAGCATGTTCGCGAGCAGGAACGCATGGATGTGCTCCCCCAGCCCCGAAAAAATCGGGAACGCCGTCATGAGCGCAAGCGTGAGGGTGACGAGGGGTACGAGCGCAAGCAAGGTCGTGAAAGTGAGACTCGATGCGATCTGTAGACAGCGGTCCTCGTTGAACCGCTTGAACACGTGCGCAAGGAAGCGGCCCAGCTGTCGCAGCGGAAAGGGCATGGGATCCCTGAATCGGAGACTGAACGTCTCCTATGATATAGGGGCCTTCACCCCTGCGGGTTGATTCGCTGGGCGCCCTGTAGCTTGTTGAGTGCATTGACGTAGGCCTTGGCCGAAGCGACGATGATATCGGTGTCGGCGCCTACGCCGTTGACTATCCTGCCGCCCTTCGCGAGGCGCACGGTCACTTCGCCTTGCGACTCGGTCCCCTGCGTTACGGCATTCACGGAGTACAGCAGCAGCTCGGCGCCGCTCTTGGCCACGCGTTCGATCGCCTTGAAAGTCGCATCCACCGGGCCGTCGCCCTCGGCGTCGGTCTGGCGCTCCTTGCCGGCCTCGGCGAGCACGAGCTTCGCGTGCGGACGCTCGCTAGTGCCGCTTGCCTGGCTCATGCGCACCAACTGCCAGCGCTCCGCCGCGGCGGCAGTCGCACCGTCGGAGACGAGCGCCTGCAGGTCCTCGTCGAAAATGTCGGCCTTCTTGTCGGCGAGGTCCTTGAAGCGCTGGAACGCCTTGTTGTAGGCGTCCTCCCCGTCGAGCTCGATGCCGATCTCCTTGAGCCGCTGGCGAAAGGCGCTGCGGCCCGAGAGCTTGCCGAGCACGATCTTGTTCGTGGTCCACCCAACGTCCTCGGCGCGCATGATCTCGTAGGTGTCGCGGCTCTTCAGCACACCGTCCTGGTGGATGCCCGAAGCATGCGCAAAGGCGTTCGCGCCCACCACCGCCTTGTTCGGCTGAACCACGAACCCGGTGATCTGGGACACCAGACGCGAGGCCGGCACGATCTGGCTGGTGTCGATGCGCGTCGCGAGGTTGAAGAAATCGCCACGGGTGCGCACCGCCATGACTACTTCCTCGAGAGAAGTGTTGCCGGCGCGCTCGCCCAGGCCGTTCACCGTGCACTCGATCTGGCGCGCGCCCCCGATCGTGACCGCGGCGAGCGAGTTCGCCACCGCCATGCCGAGGTCGTTGTGGCAGTGCACTGACCACACAGCCTTGTCGGAGTTCGGGACCCTCTCCCGCAGCTTCCTGATGAACTCGCCGAACTGCTCGGGTACCGCGTAGCCAACGGTATCGGGAATGTTGATGGTATTGGCGCCTTCCTTGATCACGGCCTCGAGGACACGGCAAAGAAAATCGGGGTCGGAGCGGCTGCCGTCCTCGGGCGAGAACTCGATGTCGTCACGGTGCTTGCGCGCAAAGCGCACCGACAGGGTCGCCTGCTCGAGCACCTGTTCCGGCGTCATGCGCAGCTTCTTCTCCATATGGAGCGCGCTGGTCGCGATGAAGAGGTGAATGCGCCCGGATTTCGCCTTCTTCAGCGCATCGACCCCGCGCTGGACGTCGCGATCGTTGGCGCGACACAGGCCGGCCACCGTCGAGTCCTTGATCATGCCCGCAACCGCCTGCACCGCCTCGAAATCGCCGTTCGAAGAAGCCGGGAAGCCCGCCTCGATCACATCCACGCGCATGCGTTCCAGTTGCCGCGCAATGCGCAGCTTCTCCTCCTTGGTCATGGAGGCGCCGGGGCTCTGCTCGCCGTCGCGCATGGTGGTATCGAATATGATGAGTCGTTCTTTCATGGTGCCGCTCCGCATCCGAATGCCTGAGATCGTTCCGCGGCGCCTGCTTGCGCCGCGACCGGGTACTGCCGAATTGGGTTTGGGATTATGTGCGCGCGAGGCGCAGCAGCAGACCCGCCAGGGGCAGGCTGCCGAGGGTGAGGCTGAGAGCGAGGGTGCGGAGATGCATGCGGGGCAATATAACGGGTTTCCCGGGCTACTGCAACCGCGCGGGGCCCCGAGGGCGGCGCTTCTTCCACAGCCAATACACGTACCCGGACAGCCCGTATGCGACAAACAGCAGGAACAGGATGATGGGCGGATCCGTGGATATCAGGATGAAGCCGAGGACGATCAGCAGGATCACGGCGAACGGGACGGAGCGTCGCAGGTTGATGTCCTTGAAGCTGTAGAAAGGCACGTTGCTCACCATCGTCAGCCCCGCGTAAAGGGTCAGGAACGCGGCCACCCAAGGCACGCCGTAGTCGTCGACGGGAATCTTGTTGTCGCTCGCAAGCCAAAGAAATCCGGCCACCAGGGCTGCCGCTGCCGGGCTCGGCAGCCCCTGGAAGAAGCGCTTGTCGACTACTTCGATGTTGGTGTTGAAGCGGGCAAGCCGGAGCGCGGCCCCGGCGCAGTACACGAACGCTGCAATCCATCCGAAGCGCCCCAAATCCTTGAGCGCCCACTCATAGATGACCAGGGCCGGCGCGGCGCCGAAGCACACCATGTCGGACAACGAGTCGTACTCGGCACCGAACGCGCTCTGCGTGTGCGTCAGCCGCGCCACGCGCCCGTCGAGGGTGTCCAGGATCATGGCGATGAAGATGGCGACGGCGGCGTTGTCGAAACGCTGGTTCATCGCCATCACGATGGCGTAGAAGCCGGCGAACAGCGCCGCGGTCGTGAAGAGATTGGGCAGCAGGTAGATTCCGCGGCGGCGGATCTCGGTGTTCAGCAACGGTCGGCGGAAATTGGGCTCAAGCATGATGCGGCAGTGTGGCAATCACCGTGCTGGTCGCGTAGACCTTGTCTCCCAGTGCAGCCACGAGATTCGCGTCTTCGGGGACGTAAACGTCCACGCGGGAACCGAAGCGGATGAAGCCGAACCTTTGACCTCGCGCCAGGCTGTCCCCCTCGTCGACGTAGCACAGAATGCGTCTCGCGATCAGGCCGGCGACTTGCACGCAGGTCACGTCCGAACCCCGGGTCGTACGCAGCCACAGTGCGTTGCGCTCGTTCTCCAGGGAGGCTTTGTCGACAGCGGCGTTGATGAAACGCCCGGGATGGTACCAGCGTTTTTTCACATGGCCGTCCACCGGTGAGCGATTGGAGTGCACGTTGAAGACATTCATGAAAACGCTTACCTTGATGGCGTTGCGCTCGAGATAGGGGTCGCGGGCCCGTTCCACCGCGACGATTCGTCCGTCGGCGGGTGAGACGACGGTGTGTGCGTCGCCGGGCGCCTGCCGCGGCGGATCGCGAAAGAATTGCAGCACGAAAAGTACGGCAAGCCAGAGCGGAGCCGACCACCAACCGATCAGCCAGCCGGATGCGACCGCCAGGACGACCGTCGCGGCGAGGAAAGGCCAGCCTTCGCGTGCGATGATCGGATGCGGATAGCTCGCATTCATTGCGGGCATGGCTCTTTATGCCGATCTCGGCCGCGCCCTAGTTCCGCGATTGATCGACCAACTTGTTCTTCTTGATCCAGGGCATCATCGCCCTGAGCTTCTCGCCGACGATTTCGATCGGATGCTCGGCGGTCATGCGGCGCCGCGAGAGCAGCATCGGCGCGCCGGCCCGATTCTCCAGGATGAATTCCTTCGCGTACTCGCCCGACTGGATGCGAGCAAGCGCCGCGCGCATTGCTTTCTTGGTTTCCTCGGTGATGATCTTCGGCCCGGTGGCGTATTCCCCGTACTCGGCGTTGTTCGAGATCGAGTAATTCATGGTGCCGATTCCGCCTTCGTACATCAGGTCGACGATGAGCTTCAGTTCGTGAAGGCATTCGAAGTACGCCATTTCCGGCGCGTAGCCGGCCTCGGTGAGTACCTCGTAACCCGCCTTGACGAGTTCCACGCAGCCGCCGCAAAGCACCGTTTGCTCACCGAACAGGTCGGTTTCCGTTTCTTCCTTGAACGTGGTTTCGATCACTCCCGCACGAGCCCCGCCGATGGCTGCCGCATAGGACAGGGCGAGGTCGCGCGCCTTTCCGCTCTGGTCGCGATGCACCGCGATCAGCATGGGCGTGCCCCCGCCCTGGGCGTAGGTCGAGCGCACCGTGTGCCCGGGGGCCTTCGGCGCGATCATCACGACGTCGAGATCCTCCCGCGGCATGACCTGCCCGTAGTGGATGTTGAACCCGTGGGCGAATCCAAGGGTCGCGCCTTTTCTGATATTGGGTTCGACTTCGGATTTGTACACGGCAGCGATGTGCTCATCCGGCATCAGCATCATCACGAAGTCGGCCCCCTTCACCGCTCCCGAAACCTCCTCGACGTTCAAGCCGGCTTTCTTTGCCTTGTCCCAGGAGGCGCCGTCCTTGCGCAGGCCGACCGTGACTTTCACTCCCGAGTCGTGCAGGTTCAGGGCGTGGGCGTGCCCCTGCGACCCGTAACCCACGATCGCGATTTTCTTGCCCTTGACGAGGGACAGGTCCGCGTCCTTGTCGTAATAGACTTTCATGCTGGTTCCTTTTGGTTCTGCCGCGCGGGCTCAGACCTTCAAGACCCTCTCGCCGCGCCCGATGCCCGAGGCGCCGGTTCGCACCGTCTCCAGGATAGCGCTGTGCTCGAGCGCTTGAATGAACGCATCGAGCTTGGCTCCCGTGCCCGTGAGCTCGATGGTATAGGTGCTCTCGGTCACGTCGATAATGCGACCCCGGAAAATATCGGACATCCGCTTCATCTCCTCACGCTCCTTTCCCATGGCCCGGACTTTGATGAGCATGAGCTCGCGCTCGATGTGGGCCGCTTCCGANAGATCGACTACTTTGACCACCTCGACGAGCTTGTTCAGCTGTTTCGTGATCTGTTCGACCACATCGTCCGAACCCGTGGTGACGATGGTCATGCGCGAAAGCGACTCGTCTTCGGTCGGCGCCACGGTGAGCGTTTCGATGTTGTAGCCGCGCGCCGAAAACAGACCCGCGACTCTCGAAAGAGCCCCCGGCTCATTCTCGAGCATGATGGAAATGATGTGTCGCATTGTTCCCTCGCTGAGGCCCGGCCCTCGGCGCATTTCGCGCCCCTTGTGACGCGGCGCTCGTGGCGCCGCCGGACCAAGCTCCCTTCAGCCAACGTTGATCGAACCCGATGCGTATCGGGCTTACAGCTCCTCGGCAAGAATCATCTCCGTCAGGCCCTTGCCGCCCTGGACCATCGGATAGACGTTCTCTGTCTGGTCGGTGACGAAATCGAGGAACACCAGGTCGTTTTTGCGCTTGAACGCTTCCTTCAGCGCCGCCTCGACATCGCCAGGCTCTTCCACCTTGATGCCGACGTGGCCGTAGCTCTCGGCAAGTTTGACGAAGTCGGGCAGTGCGTCCATGTACGACTCGGAGTAGCGGTTCCCGTGGAAGAACTGCTGCCACTGGCGCACCATGCCCATGTACTTGTTGTTGAGATTCACTATCTTGATCGGGAGCCGGTACTGCTTGCAGGTCGAGAGCTCCTGGATGCACATCTGAATGCTCGCCTCGCCGGTGACGCAAGCGACGGTCGCGCCCGGGTTCGCGAACTGAACACCCATGGCCGCAGGCAGGCCGAAGCCCATGGTGCCCAAGCCCCCGGAGTTGATCCAGCGGCGTGGCTTGTCGAACTTGTAGAACTGCGCCGCCCACATCTGGTGCTGGCCCACATCGGAGGTCACGAACGCATCGCCTTTGGTGACTTCGTAGAGTCTCTCCAGCACGAACTGCGGCTTGATGATCTTGCTCTTCTTGTCGTACTTCAGGCAGTCCTTGGATTTCCACAGCCCGATCTGGGACCACCAGGCGCTGAGCGCCTTCTGGTTCGGTCTGTAACCCGCGGCCTCGAGTTGCCGGCTCAGTTCCTCCAGCACATCGGACACGTTGCCGACGATCGGGACGTCGACCTTCACGCGCTTAGAGATCGACGACGGGTCGATATCGATGTGAATGATCTTGCGCTGTACCTGCCCGAAGTGGGCCGGGTTGCCGATGACTCGATCATCGAAGCGCGCGCCTACGGCAAGCAGAACGTCGCAATTCTGCATCGCCATATTGGCTTCGTAGGTGCCGTGCATCCCGAGCATGCCGAGGAACAGCGGATCGGTTGCGGGATACCCTCCCAGGCCCATGAGCGTATTGGTGCACGGGAATCCCAGCATCCTGACCAGCGTCGTAAGCTGCTTCGCCGCCCCCGAAAGAACGACACCGCCGCCCGCGTAGACGATGGGACGGTTCGCCTCGGTGAGCAACTGAACGGCCTTCTTGATCTGACCTGGATGCCCCTTCACGACCGGGTTGTAGGAGCGCATCGTCACCGTTTCCGGATACTGGAACGGGCACTTGGCCGAGGTAACGTCCTTGGGAATGTCGACGAGCACCGGACCGGGCCGCCCGGACTTGGCGAGATAGAACGCCTTCTTGATCGTGAGCGCGAGGTCCTTGACGTCTTTCACCAGGAAATTGTGCTTCACGCAGGGTCGCGTGATGCCCACCGTGTCGCATTCCTGGAATGCGTCCAGGCCAATGGCGTGGGTGGGCACCTGCCCGGTGATGATCACCATCGGGATCGAATCCATGTACGCGGTGGCGATCCCGGTCACCGCGTTGGTGACACCGGGCCCCGAGGTCACCAGCGCAACGCCCACCTTGTCGCTTGAGCGCGAGTAGCCGTCCGCAGCATGCGTCGCGCCCTGCTCGTGGCGCACCAGGATGTGCTTGACTTTGTCCTGTTTGAAAAGCTCGTCGTAGATGAAAAGGACCGCGCCGCCGGGATAGCCGAAGACGTACTCGACCCCCTCCGCCTGGAGGCACTTCACGACGATCTCTGCGCCTGTCAATTCCATGCCGCGTCCGTCCTTTACACGTGCTTCGACGAAAACTTTAGAGCGTAATTGCTGAGGTCTGATTGGTCAAGTTTTTCCCCCGCTCCATTCTGCGCCGGAACCCGGCTTTTGATACCATCGGGCCACAGCGGCCGGGTCATTTCGGCCGACAAAAAAGGAAGCTCTTCTGGCTTCTCGAAACGAACTATCCGAGTTCCTCGCGAGCGTAGAGCGACGCGCGTACAAGCAGGCGCTGTTCGCGGTCCGGGAGGCGGAGAACGCCCTCGACATAGTGCAGGACTCCATGCTGAAGCTGGCGGAGAAGTACGGAGCCAAACCGGCGGCGGAGCTGCCGATGCTCTTCCAGCGCATCCTCCAGAACACCATTCGCGACTTTTATCGCAGGCAGAAGGTGCGGTCCCTGTGGGTGACGCTGTTCTCGGCCCTCTCTCCGGGGCGGGAAGACGACGATACCGACCCGCTTGAAACCTTGGAGAGCGCGGACACGTCCAAGTCCAGGGAGGGCCCTGCGGACCTCCTCGAGCAATCTCAAGTTGTTGAAGTAATTGAGAAAGAGCTGCAACGGCTGCCGCCGCGTCAACGGCAAGCGTTTTTGCTGCGTTACTGGGAAGAGTTGGACGTCGCCGAGACTGCAACCGTCATGGGTTGCTCTCAGGGCAGCGTCAAGACCCATTGCTCCCGCGCAGCACACGCTTTGGCGGCGGCCTTAAGGGCAAAGGGGATTGAGTTATGAACGAACAGCAGATCGCCTACCGAATCAAGCAGCTTCTCAACAGGGGGCTCGATCTGGACGCCGGCAAGCTCGCGCGCCTGAAGGACTCGCGCGAGCGGGCTTTGGCGTGCCAGCACGTCGAGTCCCGGGTTTCGGTATTGGCCTGGGCCGGCAACGCGATCGGCAGATCGGGCGGTCCTTCTGCGCTCATTCCGCGCTTGCTGCTTCCGATGGCCGTACTGATCCTCGGCTTGATCGCGATCAACCAGTGGCGGGATACCCAGGTCGCCGCCGAAATCGAGGAAATCGACGCTGCGGTGCTGACCGGCGACTTGCCACTGGACGCATATCTCGACAAGGGATTCGATGCATGGCTAAAGCGCTCTTTGCAGTAGCACTTTGGCTCTGCACCTCGCTCTCCGTCCTCGCCGCCACACCACAGAAAAAGCCCCCGACATGGGGCGAGTTGACTCAGGAGCAGCAGCAGATTCTCGCGCCGCTTGCGGGCGACTGGGACAATCTCGAACCAGCGCGCAAGCGCAATTGGATCGGAATTGCCAAGCGTTATCCGAAGATGAAACCCGACGAGCAGGTGCGCGCGCAGCGGCGCATGCAGGCCTGGGCCAAGCTCACTCCCGAGGAGCGACAAAAGGCGCGCGAGCGCTATAAGAAGATGGAAAAGCTGCCCCCAGACAAGAAGCAGGGGTTGAAACAGCAGTGGGAAGAGTACAACCGGCTGCCCGAGCAGGAGCGGCGCAAACTGGGCACCGCGCCGCGAAAACCTGCCGCGCCCGCGCGCGCCTCCAAGCCTCCCGCCGAGCCCGCATCGCCGCCAGCCGCGCCGCCTGAAGCAAGCCCGGTCGCGCCGGCACCGCCCGCAAACCAGTAGGCCCCGCATCGATGGATTCGGGCGCCCTTGCCCCGCCCGGTCCGACGGTGCCGGGCATTGGCAGGCGGGTGCTGGCCATGCTGTACGAGTCGCTGGTGGTGTTCGCGATCGCTTTCTTCGCCGGTCTCGCGTTCCACGGTGCGACCCATGGCTGGCTCTCCGGGAACACCCGTCTCGTATTCCAGCTGTACTTGTTCCTGGTCGTCGGGGCCTACTTCATAGCTTGCTGGAGCCGCGGGGGTCGAACGCTGCCTATGCAGACCTGGAAGCTGCGGCTCGTCCGAGATGACGGCCTTTCGGTGGGGATCGCCCGGGCAGCGCTGCGCTACGCTCTCGCCTGGCCGTCACTCCTGTTCTTCGGAGTCGGTGTTTTTTGGGCGTTCTTCGATCGCGACCGACAGTTTCTGCATGACCGACTGGCCGGCACTCGCATCGTCGCGACCCGTGACGCTGGAGCCCGGCACCGGTAACGCAAGGGCCGGACTGCGGCGGGCTACCTTCTCTCCACCCACCACATCATCAGCGCAGCTGCGCCCAGAAAAACGGCGCTCGGCAGGACGGCACTAACGAAAGGCTGCCAGTTCTGCAGNAATCCCAGATGCGAAAATAGGCTGTTCATCATGTGAAAGAAGATCCCCAGCATGATCCCGGAGAACACTTTCACCCCCACGCCGCCGGCCCGGACGTGGACATAGGCGAAAGGCAAGGCAAGCGCCATCATGACAAGGGAGGCGAGCGGATAAACGAGCTTTTTCCACATGGCGATTTCATAACGTTCCGTCCTTTGGCGGTTCTCGGACAGATGCCGGGTATATTGGTACAGGTTCCATGCAGACATGCGCTCCGGAACGACGAACAGCACGGCGAGAATGTCCGGTGTAAGAACCGAGTTCCAGTCCATTTCCGCCAGGCGCTGCACGTTGCTTCCGCCGGTCGTGAAGCCAGTGTGCACGATCTCGCGCAATCGCCACATATTCTTGCCGAGGTACCGTCCCTGCTTGGCGACACTGATCGACTGGAGCCGGTATTGGTCGTCGAACTCGAATACCCTGATATCGGACAGGCTGGTATCGGGCTGGACTTCACGAACGTTGACGAACCGCCGGTCGTCCTTCACCCACAACCCCGTGTGAAACTCGCTGGCCACGATAGTGCTGGTCAATGAGAGCTTGAGCTGCTTCGCCGCGCGCTCCGAGACCGGGGCGATCAGCTCGCCGAAGACGAGCGTGGCGACGGCAAACACGATGCCTATGCGAAACAGCGTGCTTGCCGCGCGCCAGGGCGCAAGCCCCGAGCCGCGCATCACGGTATATTCGGAATTGGCGGCGAGATGGGAAAGGGCATAAAGCGTTCCGATCAACACTGCCACTGGAAACAGCTCGTACACGTGGCTCGGCACCGTCAACGCGACGAAGGCGAGCGCGTGCTGCAACCGGTACCCGCCCCTGCCGAGATCGGTGAGTTCGTTGATGAGGTCGAAAAAAGAGAACAGGCTGAGGAATGCGGCGAAAACAAACAGCGTCGCGCTGTAAATCTCCCTCGCCATGTAGGTGCGCAAGGTATCCACTTCAGCGCCTTCCGAGCAGGGGGCCCAACCGAAGCCTCCTGTAAAACAGCAACGCGAGGACGCCCAACATTGCGGCGTGCACCACCCACCACCCCGTATTGAAACCCAAGCGGCCCTGGGAGACCCAGGCCTGCACGATGCTCAGCAAGTTTGCGTAGACCATATAGGTGAACAACGCGAAGAGCAGATTCACCGACCGGCTCGCCCTGGGGTTGACGAAGGACAGAGGGATCGCGAGCAACGCAAGAACGAACGCAGCGATCGGCAAGCCGATGCGCCACAGCAGCTCGGCCAGGTGACCATTGCCGCGCGCTTGGAGCAAACCCAAGGTGGACATGGCTTTGGTGGAAGCCTCTTCCGCGCGCGCTTCGCGCGTTTCGACCTTCATCGCGTAACGCTGAAAATCCATCACCTTGAAATCGAGATCGCCAGGTACGCCCTCATAGCGCCGCCCGTCGAGCAAAACCACGAACCGGTCGCCGTTTTCGGCCGACTCACGGTATCCACGCCTGCTGACGGTGACGCCAAGCGTGCCTTGTCGCATCTGGGCGATGAAGACGTTTTGCACGTTGGTCTGATCGCCGGCGATTTCCTCGACAAAAAACACCCGGTCTGCGCTGCCCGCCTCGCGGAAGACTCCAGGGGCAACTCGTGAAACGTCGTCTTGCAGGTTCATTTGGCGCCTGTACTCCTCGGCCTTGCCGATCGCCCAAGGCGACAGGAACAGCGACAGCACCGCTACGAGCGCAACCAGCGGCGCCGCAAACAACAGCACGGGACGAATCCACGCGAGGAGCGAAAGGCCCGAACCAAACCAAATCACCATCTCCGATTCGCGGTAGCTGCGCGAAAGCGTCATGAGCACGGTGATGAAAAGCGTCAACGAGAGAAGTACCGGCAGATAGTTGAGGGCTGAAAACGCGAGCAGCGCGGCCACGCCCTCCGAGAGAACTTTTCCGATCGCTGCTTGCCCGAGCAGCCGGATCAGCTGCGTCGTCAGCGTGATGGCGAACAGCGTCGCGAACACCGCGAGCGCAAGGTTGCCGAATTCACGCAGCAGAGCGCGCCGAAAGATCACTTTGCGAACAGAAGGACGTCAAACGAATCATGTCGGATCGTAGGCGAAACACGCCACGTTGCTTTGACTTCGGCGAAGCAAACCGGGGATAATCCTTGCATGTTCCCCGAGTCGAGGCCGGATGGAATTTAGCACAAAATTCGCGGCGCCGGAGAAGCAACAGGTCGCGTGCGTCGCCGCAGGTGTATTCGAATCGCGCAAGTTATCGGGCGCAGCGGATGCGCTGGACAAGGCGGCGCACGGCCAAATCCGCGAGCTTCTCCGATCCGGAGACATGGACGGCAAGATCGGAACCACCCGGCTGCTGTATCGCGTTCGCGGTGTCGCTGCAGAACGCGTGCTGCTCGTGGGCCTGGGGAGGGAGAAGGAATTCGGCGAGAAGGAGTACCGCGACTGCGCACGCGCGGCACTTGCCGCCGTTCAGGAAACGGGGGCGCGCGACGCGTCCCTGTATTTCGCGGAGCTGGAGGTCCCCGGCCGCGACGCCGCCTGGAAAGCGCGTCAACTCGTCCTGGCCGCGGCCGACATCACCTACCGCTTCGATCGCATGAAGAGCAAGAAAGGGGAAGAAACGTCGCTCGTTCATGTCTCTATTTCGGCCGTTTCCAAGCGCGATGCCGCCTTGGAGCGGGGCATGCGCGAAGGGAGCGCTATTGCCGCCGGCATGACGCTCGCCAGGGATCTCGGCAATCTGCCCGCGAACGTGTGCACGCCCACGTACCTCGCCGACACTTCGGNAAAGCTCGGGCGTGAATGGAAGCTGGCGGTGGAAGTGCTCGAGCAGAAAGACATGGAAAAGCTCCGGATGGGCTCACTGCTTTCGGTAACGAAGGGATCGCACGAGCCGCCCAAGTTCGTGATCCTCCGCTACGCCGGGGCCGGCAGGAAGGATCGACCCGTAGTACTCGTGGGAAAAGGCATTACATTCGATACCGGCGGCATTTCCATCAAGCCATCGGCCGATTTGGACCACATGAAGTTCGACATGTGCGGCGCGGCGAGCGTGCTGGGAACTTTGCGCGCCGCGGCGGAGCTCGGCCTCAAACTGAATATCGTCGGACTGATCCCCACCTGCGAGAACATGCCTGGAGGAGCGGCCACCAAGCCGGGCGATATCGTCACGAGCATGTCGGGCCAGACCATCGAGATTCTCAATACGGATGCGGAAGGACGCCTCATTCTTGCCGATGCCCTGAGCTACGCCGAGCGCTTCGAGCCCCAGACCGTGGTGGACATCGCGACGCTTACGGGGGCCTGCATCGTCGCCTTGGGCCACGTCTGCTCCGGGCTGTTCGCGAACAAGGATGACCTGGCGCGCGAGCTGCAGGCAGCGGGCGCAGAGTCGCGGGACCGTGTATGGCGGCTGCCGTTGTGGGAGGATTATCAGGAACAGCTGAAAAGCAACTTCGCCGATTTTGCAAATATCGGCGGACGCGCTGCTGGCAGCGTTACCGCCGCGTGTTTCCTTTCCAGATTTACACGCAAGTACGACTGGGCCCACCTCGACATTGCCGGGACCGCGTGGAAATCGGGCAAGGAGAAAGGAGCGACCGGCCGGCCCGTCCCTCTGCTCACGACGTTCCTCATGAAGCGCGCGGAACCCTAGGGTCGAGAAATGAGCATCGAGGACCCAGAGTTTTAGTGCGCCTGGGACGCAGGTTCCCTCGAACCGCGGTCCCAGATCCTCTCGCCTCCATCATGACGCGCATCGACTTCTACTCAAACGCCGAACCCAAGCTCCAGGTCGCCTGCCGCCTTGTCGCCAGGATTGTCCAGCAGGGGTTGCGCGTCTTCGTTTACGCACCCGACGAAAACACGGCACGCACCTTCGACAATTTGCTGCGAACCTATCAAGCCGTTCCCAGCTGCGCGGGTCATCACGCACTTTCTTCCGAAATCCCGGTCGTCATAGCATCCCAAGATGTCGAGATCATGCATCACGAGATCATGATTAATTTGCACCCCGATTCGCCGCCTTCGTTCAGCCGTTTTGAGCGGCTGATCGAACTCGTCGGCCTCGACGACGACGATCGTCAGCTCGCGCGAAGCCGTTTTCGTTTCTATCGGGACCGCGGCTACGAAATCAACCATTACGACCTGTCCAAGGCGAGCATATGAGCGACTCCGATGATCTGCTGGGGAAAGCCGACGCGTTCCTGAAGCGCTACCATCCCTCCGGCACGGCCGCTCAAGGCGACGTCCCGGTTCTCACGGAGATCATCGCCGAGCCGGGCGCGACGCCAGCGCACCCCTCATCAGGCGCGGCGCTCCAGCGTGGTACGGCCGGGAGCGAATTGCCGGAACTGGAGCGAAGGCTCAAGCAGGGCATCCTTGATGCGATCGGCCCTCACATCGCGAAGTTCGTGGAGGAACCCTTGCGGGCACGCCTCGACGCCCACTTGCAGCACGCCCTGACCGCCCTCAGCGCCCAGGTGAAGACCGACATCGAGGCGATGATTCGCGACGCGGTCGCCCGGGCCGTCGAGCTCGAAATCGCACGTGCGCGCGGACAGTCGCGGGGCGGCTGACGCTATAATCCGCCGGAGCGCGTCGAAGCCGGGCTCCCGCGGGGGTGCCGCTCGGCGCGCTTTCTCTTTTGAACTCAACTCACGTGGAACTCGCCAAAAGCTTTGACCCGCACGAGGTCGAGTCGCGCTGGTATTCTCTTTGGGAGTCGCGCGGGTACTTCCGGCATTCGCCCGACTCGCAAAAACCGCCCTACTGCATCCAGCTGCCCCCGCCGAACGTCACCGGCACCCTGCACATGGGGCACGCCTTCCAACAGACACTCATGGACACCCTGATCCGGTATCACCGCATGCGTGGCTTCAACGCCAATTGGGTGGTCGGCACCGACCACGCCGGTATCGCCACGCAGATCGTGGTCGAGCGCCAGCTCGAGTCGGAAGGCAAGACCCGCCATGACCTTGGCCGCGAGGACTTCGTCAAGCGCGTGTGGGAGTGGAAGCAGCGGTCCGGTTCGACGATCATGCGCCAGATGCGGCGGCTCGGCGCGTCTGCCAACTGGTCCTTTGCCGATACCGAGGGGGAGAAGTCCGGTTACTTCACCATGGACGCGCGCATGTCGCGCGCGGTGATCGAAGTGTTCGTGCGGCTTCACGAGCAGGGGCTGATCTACCGCGGCAAGCGTCTCGTCAACTGGGACCCGGAGCTCGGCACTGCGGTGTCCGACCTCGAAGTGGACAGCGAGGAGGAAGACGGGAAGATCTGGGAGATACGCTATCCGCTGGAGGACGGCAGCGGCTCGTT
>JGI12053J15887_10000194_pt1 | contig 22317 bp, 19 predicted proteins | sample MedBloCAOM1_O3_FD_15887 | JGI IMG/M metagenome (IMG submission 15887)
CCGCATTGAGGGCAACTGCATTGGCGCTGTGGGCCATCCGCATGTGCATTCCCGTCGAGCCGAGAATGGAGCATCCGATCGTGCCCGAAGCGTCGTACAGCCCGCCCCCGATCGCCGAACACACCACATCAACATAACCGAGCACCACTGGCAGTCCGCTCGGCAGCCCGGTCGCGGCCGCGGCGGCTTCGGCGAGGCCGTGATGCGTGCGCGCGCCGTCGATGATGTCGGGGAGAAGATGGGCATGACGCGCAATGCCGAGCCGCTCGCTCACAACGGGCGCGTAGCTTCCCGTACGAAAATCGCCATAAGTAAAGATGCCTTCCGCTGGATCGACGGCGCGCCGGCCGGTCAGCTTGAAATAAAGCCAATCCTTGCAGTGCAAGGCGTGGGCGGCTTTCGCCAGCCGCTCGGGCTGATGTCGCTGCAGCCAGGCCAGCTGGATCGATTGCTGGCAGGCGTTGAGGCCGGTGCCGGTTGTCGCATAATGGGCTGCGTGATCGGGTCCGGCAACGAAGGTCGCGGCCATCTCGGCCGCACGCGAGTCGAGCCAGATCAGGGCATCGCCAATCGGCTCGCCGCCTGCATCGATCAGCCAGCAGCCGTCGCCCTGGCCGGTCACGGCAAGACCCATCGCGCGGCTTGCCAGATCGGGTACGATCGCCGCCAGATCGCAAAGCGTCTGCTTCGCGTCGTGCCAGGTCCGCAGCATGTCCTGCTCGACGCAGCCGCGACCGAAACGGGCGTACGAATTCGGGCGCGACGCCACCCCGACTTGCACGCCGTCCAGCGTAAACGCTACGGATTTCAGGACGGAAGTGCCCGCATCGATGCCGATAATGAGATCGCGCGTCATGCCGCTCGCACTCCATGAGCGAGTGCGAGTGTGGTCTGCGGATCGAAGAGATGAAGATCCTGCGCTCGCACCCCGTACGGCACGCTTTCCCCGATCGTAGCCCTCACCCGCACATGCGACACCACCACCATCAGCTTTCCTGCCACCGCCATCGCCACATGGCTTTGGTCTCCGAGCCATTGGTTCGACACGACGCGAGCCGTCTCGCCACAGCCCCCGCCCAGCGCGACGCGGTGAGGACGAACGCCGATGACGATCTTTCGCCGGTTGCCGATGGCCTGCCGGATTTCCGGCCCCAACTCGTTGTCGCCGAAGCCAAAGCTCGGACCATGGTCGAGCTCGAACGTCGTCCGATCGCCGGTTCGGACCACCGCGGCATCGAACACGTTCATTGGCGGCTCGCCGATGAAGGTCGCAACATAAAGATTTGCAGGCCTTTCCTTGAGATCATGCTGATTGGCGAACTGCTGCAGCACCCCGCCTTCCATCACCGCAATCCGATCCGCCAACGCGTTCGCCTCGGTCTGGTCATGGGTAACAAAAATCGATGTCATCGCGCGGTCCTTGAGCAGGTGTTTCAGCCGGCCCCGCAGCACGGCGCGCAGTTGCGGCTCGAGCTGACCCATCGGCTCGTCCAGCACATAAAGATCGGCATCGCGCACCAGGGCCCGCGCGAGCGATGCGCGCTGCTGCTGGCCTCCGGAGATCGAATTCGGATAGCGATCGAGGATCGATTCGATTTCGACCAGCGCGGCCATCTGCTGCACCCGTCGCGCGACGTCGCTGCCCGACAGCCGGCCGCGCTTCAGCGCGAAGGCAATGTTTTCCCGCACGGTGAGCGGCGGATAGAGCGAATAGCCTTCGAACGCCATGGCGACGTTGCGCGCCGCGGGCGCCAGACGCTCAACGCGCCGGTCAGCCAGTGCAATGGCGCCGGCGCTGACTTCCTCGAATCCCGCGACCATGCGCAGGGTCGAGGTCTTGCCGCACCCGGACGAGCCGAGCAGTGCTACGATCTCGCCACGGCCGACATCCATGCTGAGTGCTTTGACCGCGTGAACCGACGACCTGCCGCGAGGATGGTAGATCTTGTCGACGGCACGGATCGAAAGCGATGCGCTCATAGCCTTGCTCCCATGTTGTCGGCGGGAATGAAACGCCTGCCGCATGCGCGATCGAACAGCAGCACGGCATCGAGATCCAGTGCGAGGCGCGAAGGTCCGGTGCAACGCGGCACTTCGCGATCTCCCGCCTCCGAGGCCAGCAATTCGTTTCCGTCTTCCATTGTGAAAAGAAGCACAGACTTCTCGTTCAACGGCGTCACCGCCACCAGATCGACGGCGATCGTCCCGGGGGGTGCTCCATCAACGAGGTGCAGCGATTCCGGCCGCAGCCCAAGCATGTAATTTCCGCCGGCCGCGGCGGCGTAGCTTGCAGGAAGCCGGATCAGCGCGCCGCCCACCAGAATTTCCGGCACACCGTCGACCATCCTCGGCTCGACTTCGACGAGGTTCAATGTCGGATCGCCGAACAGCCGCGCGACGCCGATGCTGGCGGGCTCGGCATATATCCGCGCCGGTGTGTCGCATTGCGCGATTTCGCCGTCGAGCAGGACCGCGATGCGGTCGCCCAGCGCCATCGCCTCCTTGAAGTCCTGCGTCACATACAGCACGGTCGAGCCCGCGCGCTTCAGCAGCGCCGGGAGCTCCAGGCGCATTTCGTACCGCAGTTTGGCGTCGACGTTGCGCAAGGGATCGTCGAGCAGCAGAATGTCCGGTTCCGCGACAAGGGCCCGGGCCAGCGCCGTTCGCTGCTTCTGCCCGTTGGACAATTCACGGGGCGAATGGTTGAGCACGTGGCTGATCTTGAGTAGTCGTGCAACCGCGTCGACCTTCCGCGCGATCTCGGCGGCGTCTGCCTTCCGCGCGGTCAGGGCGCTGGCAATATTGTCGCGTGCCGTCATGTGCGGAAAGAGCGCAAAATTCTGGAACGCCATTCCGATGCCGCGCTTTTCGGGCGGGGTGCCTGACGCGTCACGGCCGCGAAGATCGATCGTCCCGCCGTCCGGCGCGTAAACCCCGGCAAGCAGACGCAGCAGAACGGTCTTGCCGGTTCCGGAGGGCCCGAAGAGCGCGACGATTTCGCCCTTGTCCACATTCAACGACAAGCCCTTCAGGACGGCGTCGTCCTTGAACGATTTGCGAAGATTTCTGACTTCGATCTGCGCCATGCTCAGCCCTTGACGGCTCCCAGCGACAATCCCTCGACCAGCCAGCGCTGGGCATAAAGGGCGAGCAGCAGCGTCGGCGTAACCGAGAGGACGATGGCCGCGGCGACCTGGCCGTACTGGATTCCGGATGCCGTCACGAAAGCCAGCGCGCCGACCGTGACCGGCTGCTTGTCGGCGGAGGCAAGGATCAGCGCGAAGACGAAGTTGTTCCAGCAGAAGATGAACGACAGCAGTCCCGCCGCGGCGATGCCTGGCCCGGCCAGCGGCACGGCAATCTTGAAGAACGTCCGCGCCCAGGAATGGCCCGCGATGCGGTAGGCGTTCTCGACGTCGGGCGAGATATCCTCGAAATAGCCGCGCACGATCCAGAGGATCAGCGGCAGCGCGATGAGCTGATAGACCCAGATCAGGCCGACATAAGTGTCGACCAGCCCGAGATCCTGGAAATACAGCGAGAGCGGCAGCAGCACCAGCAGCGGCGGCGCGAAGCGGAAGGACAACAGCGTGAACGCAATGTCCTCGCTGAGCCAGAACTTGAAACGAGCGAAGGCGTAGGCAGCCGGAACGCCCAGGATCAGCGCCAGCACGACGGCGCATGTCGAGAGCAGAACGCTGTTGCCGAGGTTGCGCATGAAGGCAATGTCGAGCGTACCGGCACTGGTGAGGAGATGTCCGCTGATGAGTGCCTTGTAATTGTCGAGGGTCGGCACGAACGTCAGGCTCGGCGGAATGCGCAGGATCTGCTCATTGGTCTGGAATGACATCAGCAGGATCCAGAAGATCGGAAACAGGAAGAAGATCACGATCAGCGTCAGCAACAGGCCGCGAAAACCGCGTTCGATGAATGAAATGCGATCCATGACGGATCTCCCTAGGCCGACGCGTGGCTGCGCTCGCGCAGGCGCAGCCAGTTCTTGATGAAGATGTTCGACAGNAAGTAGGTGATCGCCCAGAGCACGACGAGCAGCGCCGCCGATTTGCCGACGTTGGTGTATTGGTAGAATTCGAGATAGGCACGCACTTGGAATACCAGCAGAGTGTTCCCCGGGCCGCCCTGCGTCATCGCATAGACGATGTCGAATTGCTGGATCGCGTCGAGCAGCCGGAACAGGCTGGCGGTGATGATGTAGGGCGACAGCATTGGCAGGGTAATCCGGAAAAATACAAACAACCTGGGAACACCGTCGAGCGCGGCCGCCTCGAACGGCTGCTGCGGCAGCGATCGCAACCCCGCCAGCAACAGCACCATGATAAAAGGCGTGTAGACCCAGACATCGACCAGAACGACCGTGAACAGCGCTGACGACGGGCTGGACGCCCACCTGAAATCGGAAACGCCAGCCAGGCTGACGAGATAAGACAAGATTCCAAAGCTCGGATTGGTCATCAGCTTCCACATCAATGCCGCGATCGCAGGCGCGGTCATCAGCGGAAGCAACAGCAATACCGAGATCATGTNGTTGATGCGGGTCCGCCGCTGCAACAACAGAGCGACGATCAATCCCAGCACCAACTCGACGCCGACGGAAATGGCGGTGTAGCGCAGGGAAATGCTGACGGTGTTCCAGAACTCGGGGTCATACAGCAGGTTGGTGTAATTGCCGAACCAGATGAAGCCCTTCAGAGCCGGAAGGTTTAGCCGAAATCGCAACGTCGAATAATAGAGGGCGGTGACGAACGGAATCAGAATGCCGATGCAAACCAGCAGCGCCGGAAGGCTGAGCAGGTACGGAAGCCACTCGACCGGGCGGCGGTGGACAACGCGGACGGAATCGTCGATGGGCTGTGACGTCATGAAAAGCCTCCGGCGCCCGACCCTGACGGGTCGGGCGGAGCGAAAATGACCAATGGCCAGAAAGGCCGAAGACAACGCCTAGCCGAGGCCGGCTTCTCGCATTTGCTTGTCGATGCTCGCGGCCAGCTGGTCGAGGCCTTCGTCGACCGGGACCTCCTTGGCGACCATTTTCTGCAGCGTTTCCGCCCACTGGGTGGTGACGTCGAAAAACAGCGGTTGCGCGGTGAAATAGATCTTCGCGCCCGGTGCCGAGACATCATGCTGCTCGAGATAGCCGGGATAGGATTTCGCGATCCGGTCGCGGAATACTTCATCCTTCCAGACCGAGGCCCGGACCGGATTGACAAAGTCCATCTTCCGGGCTCCGAACAGATCGTGCTCGAGCGACGTCGCCCACTGCATGAACTTCCAGGCCGCGTCCTTCTTCCTTGAGAAGCTGGACATCGCCAGCGACCAGATCCAGACGTTTGGCGTCGGTGCTTTTGCCGCGGGATTTGCGGCAAACGGGGCATAGCCGAGGTTGCCCTTTTCCTTGTTGTCGCCTCCGTTCTCGAAATAGCCGAGAATATCGGCATCGAAGATCATCGCCGACGCGCCTGCGCCGAGGTCGGTCCCGACTTGATACCAGGTATAAGTCGACCAATTCTTCGGCCCGGACTCCTGGATCATCTGCACCCATTGCTTGTGGAACGCCTTTGAGCCCGCCGAATTCATCGCGGCCTTCAGCTTTCCGCCGGGGCCGACCGTGAAATCCTTCTCGCCGAAGTTGGAATATCCCGAAAGGAAGCCGGGATGAATCGTGGCCCAGGAGCGCGAGCCGCGCACGCCGATCCCATAGGGCCCACCGAGATCCTTCGTCAGCTTCGCGGCCGTCGCCGACAACTCGGACAGGTTTTTCGGCACGCTCACCTTGGCCTTGTCGAACATTTTGCGATTGTAAGCGAGATTGTTCAGCTCATAACCCCAGGGGATGCACCATTGCTTGGCGTCCGCCGAGCCGAGCGCGCCGCCGGGAACGCCGTTCCAAGCGGTGGAGGAGCGTAGACCGGGCAGCACGTCATCCCAGGCGAAATTTGGATTGGTCTTCTTCGGATCCTTTATGTACTCGTTGAGATCGACCACCCATCCGGCCGGGCCGTAGGTCCAGGTCATATAGGCGCCGGTCATGAAGGCATCGTACTGATCGGATTTTGACGACAGGGCAGCCGTCACCTTGTCGAAATAGACGTCTTCGGGAAACACATCGTAAGTGACCTCGATGCCGGTCAGCTTCTTGAAGTTCTCGATATCGGCGATCATCGCGTCGGCATAGGGATGCTTGTCGAGCAGCAGTTTGATGGCCGTACCCTTCTGCGCTTGCCAGTCATAATCGGCGGCCATCGCTTCAATGGCTGAGGAGCCGAGCAGGAAGTTGGCGCTGGCAGCCGTGATACCGAGACGGGCGGCTCCCCGCATCAGATCGCGACGGCTGACACGACCAGCCGCATAGGCGTCGAAGAGATCCTTAATTCTGTCTGTCATGTTTCACTCCCTTTGCTTTGTCGTTGGTTTTCACGCGACGGCTTTTGCCGCTCTTTTTGTCGAGAATGCCTTCGCAGTGTTCGTTCACGAGACGGCGCGCGGTGAGTTCGTCAGTGATTAGCCCTTTCAAAAATCCGCTGGCGAGGGCAGCGCGGATGCCTGCGACCTTGCTCGGCCCTCCCGCTATCGCCACGATGTTGCGGCCGCGCAGATCCTTTGGAGGCAGGGAAATCGATCGGCCGGAGAGTTCGGTTTCGACGATGTTTCCATGCGCATCGAAGAAATGTCCGAGCATCTCGCCGGCGACGCCCGCGCGCTCAAGTTCGGCGACCTCGTCGGGCCGGATCATGCCGGTCTGCACCAGCGATCCGCTTGGGCGCGCCTCGCCGATGCCGACGAGCATGAGATCCGCCTGACGCGCGATATCGAACACAGCGGAAATGCCCAATTGCGCGAGCAACACGGCGCGGTCCGCGGCGCTGTTCGCGTAGAGCGGCACGGGCATCAAATAGGCTTCGCTGTCGGTTCGTTCGGCAATGAGGTGGATGACGTCGAACGGGCTCGCCGAAAACTTCCGCGTCAGGCCGCCGAGCAGCGAGACGAACTTGACCTCTGAAGTTGGCATCGTCGGCAAATGGCGGACGACCGCGGCCAGCGTGCGTCCATGGCCGACGCCCACGATCCGGCCCGCGTTGCGCTGCAGGACTGCATGGAGATAGCTCGCACCGGCGAATGCCAGCGCTTTTAACGGAAGTCCCGGCTCGCCGAGATCGGGAGCCACCTGCACCGCCTCGAGTTGGAAGCGCGCCTTGAGAATTTCCTCAAGCTGAACGCATTCCGCGACTGCCCCGTCGACGAAAATGCGGATCAGGCCATCGCGGCCGGCGCGCGCGATCAGGCGATGCGCCTTCATGGCGGGAACGTTCAGTCGCGCGGCGACCTCGCCTTGGGTCAGACCGCCGGCGTAATGAAGCCACGCGGCGCGCGACGCCAAGCTCACATCATCTTCAAACGGTGAAAAAGGTCTCTCGCCGCCGCTCACACGTCCCCCTGCAATATTTTTCATTGAAGATAAAATTTCACAGGACCACAGAGCTGTCAATCGCGATAAGAGGATTTTGCGATGCAAAAAACTTGCTCAGGGCAACCTTCCTCCGTGACACTCGTCGGGTAGGCGAGACGCGATGGTCCCCCGCCCAAGTCAGAAACGAACGGAGCAACCCCGGGTGTCGACGATGCACAAGCACACACATGGGGCGAAGTTATCTGCCGCTCGCGACACTGCCGCAGCAGAGCGATGCGATTGGTTGAGAGACCTGTTCCGAAACTGACTGCATAATGCCAATGCGTCAGCTCTGCGAAGGCAAAGGTCACACGTTCGAATCGTGTCGGGCGCGCCATGCTTCGCCATCGGGTGCGCGTTCGTGCGCGATGTTGCTCCTTCGCCCGCTATACGAGCCAGCGCGCTACCCGAGGGCCGCATTCGCTCTTTGCTGTGGATTTCGCCGATTTCGACAAGACCAAAATGCATATCCCAGCTAGCCTTGATGGATTCGCGGAGCCCGCACCATGAGCCGAGCCCAGCCAAAGTCCCCGTCGACGGACGAGCATGCGAGACGGATCGCGCGAGCGATCGCGAAGGGGCATTCGCCCCCGTTTAGCGACGCCTTCGATCGGTACTGCGAAAGCTCCCCGCGCGAAATCTTCGCCGCTTTCACGGGTTTGGCTCGCCACATGCCGCCGACCGGCAAGGATGAGCCGCTCGCAATGGGTTATCTGTTTCTGCTGCAACGGCTGCTGGAGCATCTCCGTTACCGCACCGATCGAGGCTATGAGGACGCGGCCAAGCTGATCGCGGATTTTCAGGCCGATGTCGTCGCGCAAGTCGAGGCTGGAAGCGCCGACGGACGCATGCTCGCGTTCGTGGGAGGAGCCCTGCATCAGTCGAAAATTCCTGCCTCGCCGGAGCTTGCCGCCGCATCGGCAAAGCAGCCCATCGACCGGAACGAGGACGCAGCGCTTCCGAACGACATCCGCTCCGCTCTCGCCGGCATCGTCGAAGCCTGCGGCGGCGATCCGTTCCTCGCCGTCGGCGCGCTGACCGAAAGCGGTCATGCCATGCCCACGGAAGCTCGCGGCGCGTTGGCCGGCGCCTTGGCGCTCGCGGGCGGTCCCGAAGGGCGTGGCGCGGCAGTTCTGTTCCTGCTCGATCCGGATTCGGTGGTGCGCCGCGCGGTTGCCGGCGCGCTCGCGCAGGTCGCAGCGACGCTGACGCCGACTGAGGTTCGGCGGCTGATTGCGATACGCAATTGGCGTCCCGAGAACGAGCGAGCCGACGTGGACGCGATCATCCGCAAGGCGCGGGCGGAAGGGATCGATTGCGCGCCATGGGACGCGGGCAGCGTGCAGGCAATTGTCGCCACCGCCATCGATGGCGCCAACGCGCAAGCATTCCTGCTGATATCGCCGGCCGGACGGCAAAAGCGGCTCTCGTCGATCCTGATCAAAGATGGAATTGCTGACGCCTTCAGCGGCGAGCCGGAAGCGCGCCGTCAGATCGAGATGAGCCTCGCCGCCGCCGGGATGGGCGCGCCTACGCTTTCCGCATCGCGTTCCTATCTCGATCGCACCGTCGCCCACCAGCTGGCGCTCAGCATCACGAAAGGGGAACCACCGCCGTTCGGCCTGCTCCAGGTCGCCGAGACGATCGGCGGCGCCGATTGGCAACCGGCGCACATGGTCTTTGGTGAAACGCTCGCCGGGCTGATGGCCGAGGTCCCCGAAGCCATGTGCCAGCCTGCCGCGATCGCATCAGTGCTGAGCAGGAGCAACGAACTTGCCGATCTCGAGACCGTGGCACAATCATGGTTCGAGGACGACCCGCAGGTTACACAAGCGGTGAAGCGGGCGCGCGGTCGTAATCGCGCCAAGCTTGCTACCTATCTCTTGCAGAGCGTCATGGCACGTCGTCGTGACAGGTGGGCTGAGATCGTTTTGCGCACGGCTCTATGGATGCACGAGGCACCTGAGGCGGCCCATCTATGCTGGCGCGAACTCGCGCTCGTCGCAAAAGCGCTGGCCGAAGGACGGGATCTGACCGAGATCGGGTTGATGCGCGATATCGCATTGCGGACGATCGCTGTGCTCGGGGACGCGGGGCGGACATAAGGGGCCGCGCGGCTTGCTCCGACGGAGGCTAGCGCGAATGGCAAGCAGTTGCAGATTGGACGATCCGAGCGCACAGTAGGCACCTATGTCGTCGCGCCACGGCGAAGCAATATTGCCCATCTTCGCCGAACGCGGCGCGCCGGTATTACGCATCAAGCAAGCCAATTCTCCACATTCAGGCCGCGGATACGTTTGAACTCGCTGGTATTGGCGGTCACGATCGTGGCGCCGGTCGCATAGGCGTGGGCGGCGATCAGCAGGTCGTTGCCGCCGATCGGCTTTCCGGCCGCTTCGAGCTCCGAGCGGATTCCGCCGTATTCCGCGTCAGCGGGAACATCGAACGGCAGGACGCTGATTTCGCCGAGCAGGTCTTCGACAGCCTTGAGCAGCCGTTTCGAGCCGCTCTTTGCGGATCCATAGCGCAGCTCGGCCGCCACGATGATGCTGGTGCAGACATTGTCTTCGCCCACCTTTGCGATCCGCCTCGCAGCTTTGCCCTGCGGATTCCTGATCAGGTCGGAAATGATGTTCGTATCCAGCATATAGCGGGTCAAAGCAGGTTCTCCGGCACCGGCACGGGATCGTCGATTTCAGGAAAATCCCGTTCCAGCGGCTTCATCGTCTTGAGCAGGGCGACCAGTCCGCGCTTACGCACTGGTTCTATGACCAGGCAATCGCCGTCGCGGCGCATAACCGCTTCGTCGCCAGGCAATTCGAACTCCACGGGAATACGGACCGCTTGGTTGCGGCCATTGCGGAATAATTTGACGTGTCTTTGGTCAGGCATGAGATACCTCCAAGCATATGCCATAGACCTATGCCATGGCGCGCCCGGGCGCAAGTGGGCCGCCGATTGACCGATTGGAGCGGATGGCGGGTCGCCGCATCATGGCGCCACGGCTTGCAATGATCGGCCAGGTCGTCGGGAACACCTTTCAGGCTTATGGGGCGCGGGGAGTGACGATCAGTGAATCGCCGCAGCCCATCTTGCTGGCGTAAGGCCATAGGCGAGCTTGAACTGCCGCGACATGTGACTCTGATCCGCAAATCCGGCCTGCAGAGCGGCTTCGGCAAGGCAAGTGCCGCGCTTCACCGATCGGCGGACCTCGTCCAATTGCCGAAGGGTGCGAAAACGGCTGGGGCTCGTGCCGAATGCCGACCGGAACTGGCGCGCCAGCGACCATCGATCGAGCTCCGCCACACGTTCGAGTTCCTCGATCGATTTCCGTTTCGCAGGGCGCGCGGCGATGAGGTCCCGAACGTGCAACAACCCACGAAGATGCAACCTGGCGGTCTGCCTGATACCGTTTGAGGAAACGGCCAACAGGAGATCGGCGATCGCGGCAGTGATTTCGCTCCGTCCGAGGTCATCGATCCGGGTCTCGATGTCCCACGCAGATGAAAGCCCATCCTTCTGACGAGCTGTCAGATCGATGACGGGATTTGACGCGAATGGAAGCGGTCTGCCGCCCAATGCCTCCTGAATGAGCGAGGGATCGACGTAGACAATCCGGTAGGCGAAGCCATCGTCAGTGCCTGATGCGCCATCGTGCAGCTCATCGGGGTGCAGAATGTGACACTGGCCGGGCAAACAGTGCCTCTGCGCGCCGCGATAGCAGAATGTTTGAATGCCAGCGAGGGTGATGCCGATCGCATAAGTATCGTGCCGATGCGGAGAAAAGGCCCGGCCACGAAAACGCGCTTCCAATCGTTCAAGGCCGTCGCAGCCCGGACCAATCAGGATACGCGCCACGTCGTGAGCACCGGCGGATGCGCGTTCGCACAAACCTTCAAGACCATCCTCGTCGCCGTCGGGCATCGTTCCTTGCATGTCGACGATGTTACAGGAACGGCGATGGCCGAACACGTTCTTTCTTTCGCGGAACACTGGCGAGCGTTGCTGACGCTGGTCTTGTCATCCGCGGTCGTGATGGGGAGTCCGGGGCCATCAACCATGAGCGTGATGGCGGTCGGGGCCGCCTTCGGGCTCCGCCGGTCGCTGGGATACATGTTCGGCCTTGTCCTCGGGACTGCTGCCGTCCTCGTCGCCGTCGCGACAGGTGTCGTTGCCATGCTTCGGTCGATGCCCCGCCTCGACCCGGTGCTTACCTTTGCGGCTGCCGCATATATCGTCTATCTTGCGTTCAGGATCGCGACGGCGCCGCCGTTGTCGAAGCAGGATCCCACCGTCCTCGCCCCCTCCTTCGCTGCAGGTTTCCTGCTCGCCATCGCCAACCCCAAGGCCTATTTTGCGATCGCCTCCGTGTTTACGGGTTCGACGCTCGTCGAACATTTCCACGCGCCAGACGCGGTCTTCAAGGCGGCCGTCCTTGCGATCATGATCCTCATCATTCACATCTGTTGGCTGCTCGGAGGTGCTTCCCTGACCGGCTTTCTCCGCGATCCCGTGAGGTCGCGCATCACCAACGCTCTGTTCGCCGTGATCTTGATCGGAACCGCAATATTTCCGCTGATGCACTGAGCCCGAGCCTTGGGATGATCGAGGAAACGTGCCGGAGGCTGTCCAGCGACCTCTGACGTTCGACCCATCTCGGGGACGTGCACAAACGTTCAAGACAAGGCGCTCCGGTTCAAGGCCACTGAGGTGCGACATCTCCGAAGAGGAAGGCCATGACCGCAAACGTGTCACCCACCGTTGGTTTTATTGGACTCGGTGCCATGGGCGAGCCGATGGCGCTGAATCTGGCCCGGGCAGGTATCCCCCTCGTCGTTTGGAATCGCTCCTCGGTTAAAGCCAAGCCGCTCGAGGACGCAGGCGTCGCGCTTGCCGCGTCTCCCAAAGATGTCTTTGCCCGAACCGAGACAATCATTCTCATGCTGGTCGACAGCACGGCTATCGATGCGGTTCTGCAACGCAAGAACGACGATTTTGCCGATCGCGTACGGGGAAAGACCGTCGTTCATATGGGAACCACCGCACCGGCGTTCTCCCGGCGGTTGGAAATCGATCTCAACGCCGCAGGCGCTTCTTATCTCGAAGCTCCGGTCTCGGGCTCCCGCCTTCCAGCGGAAGCTGGCCAGCTTGTCGCGATGCTTGCCGGAGACGCAATGGTCGCCGAGCGGATACGTCCGCTTCTCAATCCCATGTGTCGTGAGGCGACATATTGCGGCCCGGTCCCCTCGGCACTGCTGATGAAACTGGCGGTCAACGTGTTCTTGCTGCCGCTTGTGACTGCGCTCGCCGAGCGTGCACTTTGCCGAGCGCCATGGGCTGAGCCTTGAACAATTTATTGGGATTCTCGCTGCTGGGCCCATGGCAAGCCTCGTATCGCGCACCAAGGCGGCAAAGCTCGCCGGCCGGGATTTTGCTGTCCAGGCATCGGTCGCCAACGCTTTCGAGAATTGCCGTCTGACGGCAGAGGCAGCGAAGCAGGCAGGCGTATCGTCACCTTTGATCAACGTGTGCCTCGCACTGTATGGCGAAGCCCTCGAGCTGGGCCTTGCCGATCTCGACATGGTTGCGGTGTTGCGGGCCTTGGAAGAACGCACGTCGAAGCGGGGCTAGCCGAGTGGGCGCGCGCAGTGTTCGCAACTGGCGGCCCGCATCGGCAGCCAGTCCACCGCCTCGATACGGTTGCCGGAATCTGTCGTTTTGTGACGCGAAGCGACGGTTGCGGCCGGAGTCCGGCCGATCTTGCACGAAACCGCCAGTAATGGATGGCGTTTTGGCTTCTCTTGGCCTAAAAGCATACCCACCTCACTCAAATCCGTCGGGCCACGCGGCTGCGCATCTTCCAGGCAGCTGCTTNGANCCGTTCCCTGTTCAATGTTCAGGCGCTAAGCGCCGACAAAGGTCTGCCATCTCGTGACATTCTTGCCCACCAGCCCGCCGCTCGCCCGAGCCTTGGCGGAGCGCAGCTACGATTCTCCGACGCCTGTCCAGACCGCCGTGCTGGCGGACGCGGCTGCCGACCGCGACCTGCTGGTTTCGGCGCAAACCGGCTCGGGCAAAACCGTCGCCTATGGGCTGGCGATCGCAAGGAATCTTCTTGATGGCGCCGAGCGGTTCGGGCGGGCTGCGGCACCCCTTGCATTGATCGTCGCGCCAACGCGGGAACTTGCACTTCAGGTGCAGCGCGAACTGGCGTGGCTCTATCAATATGCCGATACGCGCGTCGTTTCCTGCGTCGGCGGCATGGATCCGCGCCGCGAACAGCGCGAGCTCGCCGAGGGCGCCCACATCGTGGTCGGCACGCCGGGGCGGCTGTGCGATCACTTGCGGCGCGGCCGGCTCGACGTCTCGGAATTGAAGGCCGTCGTGCTCGACGAGGCCGACGAGATGCTCGATCTCGGTTTTCGCGAGGATATGGAATTTATCCTCAAGACCACGCCGGACACCCGCCGCACGTTACTGTTTTCGGCGACCTTGCCGCGCGGCATCGTCGCTCTGGCCAAGCAGTATCAACAACAGGCCTTTCGCGTCGAGGTCGCGGGCGACGAAGGTGGCCACGCCGATATCGAGTACCGCGCCATCCGTATCGCCGCCGGCGATGTCGAGCACGCGGTCGTCAACGTGCTGCGATTTTTTGAATCACCGAGCGCGCTGGTGTTCTGCAACACCAGACATGCCGTCCGGCATTTGCAGGCGACGCTTCTGGAGCGCGGCTTCTGCGTGGTCGCCCTTTCAGGGGAATTGACGCAGAACGAGCGAACCCAGGCGCTGCAAGCCTTGCGGGATGGACGGGCCCGCGTCTGCGTGGCCACCGACGTGGCGGCGCGCGGCATCGATCTGCCGAACCTTGACCTCGTCATTCACGCGGATCTGCCGAATGACGCGGAGGTCATGCAGCATCGCTCCGGCCGCACCGGCCGTGCGGGCCGCAAGGGCGTCAGCGTCCTGCTGGTGCCTGCCGCGCGAAAGCGGCGCGCGGAATTGCTGCTTAATCTGGCGGGCATCGACGTCGTCTGGGGCACGGCCCCCACCGCGGATGAAATTCGCAAGCTCGATCAGGAGCGCATGCTGCGCGATGCGCTGTTCGCGGAGGTGACGACATCGGACGATCTCATTCTGGCGCGGGCGTTGCTCGCCGAACGGTCGCCCGAGGATATCGCCACGGCGCTGGCGCGGCTGTATCGGGCGCGGCTTCCCGCGCCCGAGGACATTCTCGATCCCGGTCAGGGCGCCGGCCGATCCCGTGACATCAGCGGTCGGGAAAAAGACGGCCGGGCGTCGCGCGGCGACGATCGCGCGACCGCGCCACGATCGAAGACGACAAAAACATCGCCACGTCATGGCATGGCGGACGGCAGCGTGTGGTTTCGCGCCGCCATCGGACGGCAGAAAAACGCGGAGGCGCGCTGGCTCTTGCCGATGATTTGCCGTCGTGGCGGTATCGACAAGCATGACATCGGCGCCATNCGCATTCTGGAAACGACCACCGAGTTCGAAATTTCCAACGCGGTCGCAGAGGCGTTCGCCGTCAAGATCCGGCGCCCCGACAAGGAAGACAACATCCGCATCGAGCCGCTGGCGGATGCCGCCCAGGGTCAGGCGCCTTCGGAGAAGCGATTGCACCCGCCTCGCCGCGAAAGCAAGGAGGCCGACCAGAGCGCTCCTCGGAACGATAGATCTCGCGACGGGCCGCAGCAAAACGGCAAATTTCACAATGCAAGCGGCGCGAGATTTGACAAGGAAGCGGGTTCCAGGACGAAACAACGGCAGCAGAACCGACAACCGCAGCTTGCCGGCGCATCGCCTGCGAAACCTGCATTCGGAAAGAAGGCCAAGAAGCATCGTCGCGGTTGATGCTCGTGCGCCTGCTGTCGCGAACCCTCACGCCAATAGGTGTTTCTCGATTTCGTGGACCGGCATCCTGACAAGATCCTTGTCCAGCTCGCCATGGAGCGCTTGCCGGGATTCGTTGCAAACCGGCTTCACCGGGTCTCCCGCCGAGCGCGCCGGCGAGCTGGCTTACCAGGTATTGTTGTCAAAAAGGCCAAATCCAAATCGCGGTTGTTGGGCGACCAGCACCATCGACGGGGCCACGTTGGCTCTTGCGATTCTGCGCTTGTGCACCGGCTTCGGTTCCGGCTTCTTCGGTTCAGACGGCTTGAGCTCGGCAAACGCCTGCAGCGCGCGCCCGGTTGCCGGCACGTCGGAAACCGTTGTCGGAGCCGGAACATGGGTCTCGATCTTTGCAGTTTGCGGGGGAACGATCGTCGGGAGGTTGGTATCGAAAACCACCCGTTCGGGCCATTTTCGATCCGAGCGGATCCTGATGACGGGTTTGTCGGGGCCCGCCTCTGCCCTCTCCGCCTCGACCGGCAATTTCGGTAGAACTTCATTGCTGAGAAACAGCAGCGCCAGCAGAACTCCGCCAACGAACAAGAAATATCGCGCCACGGGCATTTCAGTATCGCTCCCATCCGCGCGGGCGCGCGGACTACTCGCTTAACTGGGGATCGCGCGATTGGTTCCTAGGGCTATCGCGCCCATATAACGGCGATGTTACCGGGTGTGGTTACCGCCCCCGGCGCATAGCCGCCGCTACACGCGGCTGGCGGTAACCAGCGAGCACTTGGCCCGGTCGGCGTTAACGTTGACAAAGCCGACATGCAGGCGGGCAAAGGTTTTGCGGCCCTTCGTATTGAGGGTGTCGTGGATCATCCGTTTGCGGTCGGTCAAATGGCTTCCGTCCCGGCGGGCAAAGGCGCAGAAAATCTCGATATCCTTGACGGCATAGTCGTTGCCGTTGCGCAGCGTGAATGTGATCAGGGCTTTCGACCCCAGTCCGCCCCGGCGCCAGGATTGCGATGAAATCTTGAGCCCGTCCACCGGAGCCGCTTCCACAGGTGCGATCGCTTCCAAAGGCAGTGTCGCTGTCATTTCCACGGACGCTGTCGCCGGATTGGGCGGGGATCCCTGCTGGGAGATGTTGGTGGCGGGCGATGGCGCCGGTGCCGCGGCCGCCGCCAGGCGCACCGGATCGCTGTCGGCGGTTGTTTTGCTGGAAGAGCCGGACATCAGCATCCATGCCCCGAGCCCGATGATCAGGGCGGCCGGCAACCAGACAAATCCCCGCCTGAAGGTTCTGGCCTCCACCCTCTCAGGCTGATCTGAAAAATCGTCGCCGCTGACCCTGGCTAGCCTCGCGAGCCCGGCTAGCTCTGTCCATTCGATACCATGCAGCCCGGTGTTCATTGGTCTTGCCATCGACAAGCGTAGCGGATCCGGCCTATTTGCGCCGCATCGTAAAAAGCCGCGCGGGCATTACGCCGCACGGCCTTCCACACGACTGCCGATTGCGCGGTTCCGCCGATTTATCTTACATTCAATCAATGAAGGCGAAAATGGTTGCGTTCAAACTCGACAATCTTGGAACGCTAATGACGAGATGGGCCCGTCGGGGGACCGAGGGGATGGCCATGCGCGAACGCGGCCGCTAAATTGGCGCGGCTGCAGCCGCGGTGGCGCGCGGCCACAAGCGACTCGCAAGAAAAACAAGGGGAGAGCAACGATGCCGATCGTCACCTGGGATCATATCCATTTGCGCAGTCCGGATCCGGAGGCGACCGCGGCCTGGCTTGAGGACATCCTCGGCGGTGTGATCGTCCGCGGGCCCGGGCGGATCGACGTCAAGCTTGGCGGCGCCAACGTGTTCATCGCGCCGGTCGCGGCCGGCGACGGCGTCAACACGCCGCCGGTGACGCCCTATCAGGGGCTCGATCATTTCGGGTTGGCGGTGAAGGATATCGATGCGGTGGCCGCGGAGATCAAGGCCAAGGGCGTCGAATTCACCCGGGAGCCGACGACAATCCGGCCGGGCGTCCGTATCTGCTTCATCCGCGGGCCGCAGGGCATCTCGGTCGAGCTACTGGAGCGCGACCGGAAATATGCGTGAGGGCCAACGCGAGCGGAGCTAGGTCATGCTGCCCGGCATGAAGCAGCGAATGGTCAGCCCGAGATAGCCGCGCAACGGCCATACCATGGTTCGGCCGATGCGGTTCGGTTCGGTAATCACGGCTTCGTCGGGCACATCGAGCCATTCGCCGTCGAGCCGCACGCGATAGTGCCCGCTGTGGGATTGCCAGTCGACGTCGCTGACCGCGGTGCCGTCGGCATCGGAGCAACAGGGCCCCTTGCCGCTCTTCAGGCCTTCGAACCACGCTTTCAATTCGGGGTTGGCGTTGGCATATTGGCCGCGGTCGCGCGCATGCCCGAGATGGGACGCCAGCGCCAGCAGCGCCGCCGCCACGCCGACCGTCAGCGGTGCTTTCTGGCGCCCCGCGCGGCGGTGGTGCGAATGATCCGGGTTTTTGTTTTCAAGATCCTGGTTTTCCAGATCTCGGAGTTCCAGATCTTGGAGTCCCAGATCTTTGTTTTCCCAGTCGTCGGTACAGAAATACGGCGCATCGCCGCCGGAATCGACCCAGTCGCTCACGTGTCTCCTGCTCCAGCACCCCGGCCAGTGCAGTGACACCTATGCATTTCGCGGGCCAATTTCTGGCCGAGCCGTCCTGTCATCTTTACGTCATACAGTAGGCCGAGATTCGAACAGTTTGCACCGGCCGACCTGCCGCGTTGACGCTGCGTACCCCGCTTTGGCATAACAGCGCATCGACACCGCTTTGACGGATGTCGAACCTCGGGACGTCATGAAAAACGGTTTGTATTCGATCCACGTCAGCCTGCAGGACGGTCGGTCCGGCAAGGGCAGCGGCGTGGTCTTGTTCCGGGATGGCAAAATCTTCGGCGGCGATGCCTATCTGTTTTACACCGGCAGCTATACGTCGAAGGGGGATACCTTCAAGGGCGAGGTTCTGGTCCAGCGCCATACCTCCAGTCCCGACGCCAATCCGCTGTTCGGCGGCCCAAGCCCTGTCGGCGTCGGCGTCTCCGGCACGTTCACCGACACAGCGGCTGTCATGGACGGGACGGCTCTGGTCGGCAAGGCCAGCCAGATCTTCAAGGCGACCTTACGCAAGCTGGTCGAGATCGACTAGCAACGCTATTCCGCAGCCTGCTCCAGCGGCGCGATCCGGGGAAGAATCATCTGGATTCGCGTGCCGCCGCCGGGCTCGGAGTCGAGATCGAGCCGGCCGCCGAGACGGTTGGTCACGATGCTGTAGACGATATGCAGGCCGAGCCCGGTGCCGCCCTGATCGCGACGCGTCGTGAAGAACGGGTCGAACGCGCGCCGCCGGACGTCGAGCGACATGCCGCAGCCATTGTCGGAAAAAATGATTTCGACGTTGTCCTTGCCGGACTCCCGCACCTGGATATCGACGGCGCCGGGCCTGCCGTCCGGAAAGGCGTGCGCCACCGAATTGAGGAACAGGTTGGTAAGCACCTGGCCGTACGGTCCGGGGTATGAGTTCATGGTGAGATTGGGCTGGCAGTCGACGTTGAGCGCCAGACGGTGCTTTCGCAGGCCCGGCCGCAGGCTCATCACCACCTGCTCGGTCAGATCGCCGAGGTCGAAGATGCGCTGGTCCGAATAATTCCGGTCGGCGGCGACCTGCTTGAACGACTGGATCAGTTCGGCCGCGCGATTGAGATTGGCCACCAGCTGCGAGGACGCATCGCGACTGCTCTCCAGGAATTCAATCAGGCTGGAGCGCTTGAGATTGCCGCGCGCGACTTCGTCGGCGAACATTGCCGTCTTGCGCTCCAGCGATGACGCGACCGTCAGGCTGATGCCGACCGGGTTGTTGACTTCGTGGGCAACGCCCGCCACCAGCCGCCCGAGCGCTGCGAGCTTTTCCGCCTCGATCAGTGAATTCTGGGTCTCGCGCAAGTTCCGCAACGCCGCTTCGGCGGCGTCCTTGGCCTTGCGCATCTCCAGCTCGCCGCGCTTGCGCTCGCCAATGTCGAGCGCGACGGTGACGATATTTTCGATCTCGCCGTCGCTGTCGAGCAGCGGAAGCTTGTTCACCAGCCATTGCCGCACATTGCCGGAGGAATCCATATATTCCTCTTCGTAGAATCCGAGCCCCCTGCCCGCCGCCAGTACCCGCTTGTCGTTCTCGTCGGTCTTTTGCGCGCCGTAGCGCGACATCAGATCGCTCGTGGTGCGGCCGATCGCATCCGCCGGCTCGACGCCGAAGATACCGGCCATGTAGCGGTTCATCAGCACGTAGCGCAGCTGTTTGTCCTTGACGTTGATCACCGCCGGCACGGTGTCGATCACCTGCTGCAGCAGCCGCCGGCCTTCGGCGATGGCATCCTCGGCGCGCTTCTGATCCGTGATGTCGCGCACCGTCCCTTCATAGCGGATCGCCTCGCCGGCCTCATTGCGAACCACGGCAGCGCTATCCGAGAGCCAAAGGTTCGCACCGTCGCGCGCGCGCGCCTGATACTCGAACTCGCGAACCGTCCCGTCGCGCCGCATCAGCGACTCGTATTCCGCGCGCGCCGCCGCGTGAATGTAGACCGTATCCGCAATGTCGCGGATGCTGTGGATCAAATCCTGCGGCGTCTCATAACCCATGATCCGCGCCAGCGCCGGGTTGGCGTTGAGCAGCGCGCCGCCGGGCGTCGTCACGTAAATTCCGTCGACCGAACCCTCGAACAGCTTGCGATAGCTTTCCTCGGCGAGGCGCTGCTCGGCCAAAGCATGCACAGCCGCCTCGCGCGCGGCGTCGGCATCGACCAGGGTGCGGCGGAATACTTCGGCGGCACGCGCAATATCGCCGATCTCGTTGTGCACGTCGGTGGCGGGAATCGATGTGTCCTTCTCGCCTCCCGCCAGCGCGCGGATCGAGGCTGCGATGGATGCGAGCGGACGGACGGTGCGTCGCACCACGAAGAGTGCCGCAAAAAGTCCGAAAAAGATGCCGGAGGTGCCCAGTATGATGCTTTGCCATTTAGCCTCGGTCAGGGTCCTCGCGAAATCACGGGACAGCACGTGGCCGCGGCGCGCGCTGACCTCACGCAACAGTTCGGTGACTTGCCCGATCAGGCGTCCCTCCGAGCCTAAAACTTCCCTGTCGATATCGGCGATCTGACGTTCGCAGATCGATATCGCGACGATCGCGTCGGCGTAATGGTCGACGGCCGCGCGAAGCCTGGGATTTGATATCGTCAGCACCCGCATGCTTTGAGCGGCCTGCTCGGCGGCGGACGGATCATGCGCCAGCAGGGCCGAGGCGATGCGGCTTTGAGCCTGAAACAACGTCGCCGCGATCACCGGGTCGGGGGTCTCCGCAATCGCCGCATCGAATTGCTCCCGCAGCGGCGACAGGCCGGCGACCAAATCGGCGCGGCGAGAGATCAGCCCCGAAATGCGCTCGATACCGTTGCGATAGGTCGACAACCGCGCCGTGACGCCGTCGATCATGTCCTGCTGCTCGGGGGCGAGCTCCAGCCGGGTCTTTTTGAGGATTTCGCTGAGCGAGGCGGCGGCCCCCCCGACCTGGCTGGATTGCGCGCCCGGATCGGTCACGAAGTCGCGGGCGGCGAGCCGCAATTCGTTCATCCGGCGATCGATGTCTTCGGCCAGGTCGCCGACGCTCTGCAGCCGCTGCAGTTCGGCAAACGTCGAATCGATGTGACGGATGGCGATGACGCTGGCGACGCTGGTGATCATGATCACGGCCAACACCAGCAAGAACCCGCCGAATGTCAGCTGACCGATCGACAGCGAGAACGATCGTATCCTTTGGACGATGGCGGCAATAGGCATGAGTATCGGGACCGGCTCCAGACAATCCTTTTATATACGCCGGAATTAACCCCAAGGGGAACATACCCGCAACATCATGACACCGGCGGCGCAGGCGATCTTGCGGTTATCGGGCCGCTCACCGACAGGTAGTCGTCTGGCCGATCGCTCAACTGCTCCGGGCTCAATCCGCCGTGATGCCGGCCTCCTTGACGACCTTCGCCCACAACGCGACATCGGCCTTGATGATGTCGGCGAACTGCTGGAGCGGCGCGCTCTTCGGCTCGCATCCGGCGATGTCGAGCTTTTGCTGCACGTCCGCTGTCGCCAGTGCGGCCTCCAGCGCCTTGCTGATGCGTTCGACGATCGGCTGAGGCATGGCTGCCGGCACCACAACGCCGAACCACGGCGTTACCTGCGCCTCGGGAAAGCCCTGCTCGGCCATGGTCGGCGCATCCGGGAAATATTTCGAGCGGCCAAGGATAATTCAGTTGCAGACCGTCATTGCGAGGAGCGAAGCGACGAAGCAATCCATCCTTCCTTTACGCGGTGAAATGGATTGCTTCGCTTCGCTCGCAATGACGTCTAAACGCACGTTCGCGGCCTCGCCGCGCAATGCGCCCGAGCCGTTGGCGGGCGATGACGGCTGCGGGTATGGCGCGTTCGTGCTTTGCGACAGATTCAATTTTCAAACCGCCAAGGATCATTCAGTTGCAGGCCGTCATTGCGAGGAGCGAAGCGACGAAGCAATCCATCCTTCCATTACGCGGTGAGATGGATTGCTTCGCTTCGCTCGCAATGACGTCTAAACGCACGTTCACGGCCTCGCCGCGCAATGCGCCCGAGCCGCCGCCCGTCGGGCAAATCATCAACCCGCGGCGCGGAAATTCCAGGATGCACCGGCAACGCGCGGCGCCTTTGCCCTCTGGACATGAACCTGCTGCAATGTCCAAACTCGCCTGGCACAGAGGAGCTATCCCGATGACTATTATCGATTCCCAGGTTCATGCCTACGAGGCGAACACTCCGAAGCGACCTTGGCACAGTGTGCCGAACTGGCCCGATCACGTCACGGGTGACGAGATGGTGGCGGCGATGGACAAAGTCGGCGTCGACGGCGCGA
>JGI12053J15887_10000195_pt1 | contig 22238 bp, 21 predicted proteins | sample MedBloCAOM1_O3_FD_15887 | JGI IMG/M metagenome (IMG submission 15887)
GATTGCGCGTCAGCGTCACGCTGGCGCCGGGCCTGACCGCGCTGACGCGGTAGGGGCCGGAACCGATCAAGGGCGTCATCGTGGTCTCTTCGAACGTCGCGACATCGACGGCGTGCTTGGGCAGTATCGGCATCAGTCCGAGGATCAGCGGCAATTCGCGGTCATTGGCAGCACCGAGGTCGAACCGCACCGTGAGCGGGTCGGGTGCCTCGGCCTTCGCTACCTTGGAATAATACTGGCGATGGTGTGGACGGCCCTTGTCGCGCAGCAACGCCCACGAAAACAGCACATCCTCGGCCGTTACCGGTTGGCCGTCCGAGAAGCGCGCCCGCGGATCGATATGGAAGGTCACGTAACTCCTGATGTCGTCGGTCTCCACGCTCCTGGCCAGGAGACCGTAGAGCGTGAAGGCCTCGTCATTGCCCCGCGCCATCAGGCTCTCGATCACGAGGCCTCTCATTTGCTGCGCGGCGGCGACCTGCTGCACGGCTACGCCCCTGACGATCAGGGGGTTGAGGCTGTCGAAGGTACCGAGGATACCCTGCACCAGCCGGCCACCCTTCGGCGCATCGGGATTGGCATAGGGCATATGGGTGAAATCGGCCGGCAAGGCCGGCGCGCCATGCATGGCGATGGCGTAGTTGTCGCCTGCGTGGCAGGGATCCAGCGCGAGCCAGATACCGACGATTGCACCGGCCATGGCTCGAAGCCGTCGCCACTCGGAAACTCGCAATGACGCGCGCTGATTTGATTCGAAATTAGTCACAGGCAAGTCTTATCATGACCGCGATTTCCGGTCCCGGCGCGCGGCAAAGATGCCCGTCGCCATTGATCTTTTCGTCTGCCACTGTATGAAGACGTGCCATTGACCAAGACGGCCGGGCTTGTCACGTATCCGCCTCAATTGGCAAGGAGACAGCCGGACCCAAACGGCAAGGTGTCGGTGCCTGCAGCGGTTTCGGGCGCTTCCGTTCAGAAAGGGTTTTCCGCAATGAATTTCCGTATCTTGGCCGCGCCGGTCCGGCCGCGTGGGCGGGTTCTCGCTCTGTTGGCGGCAACGGCACTGGCCGCCGCGTTCCTGGCTCCAGACGTGCAAGCTCAGGCGCCTGCACCCGGTGTTCCGGCTGCGCCGAAGGCCAAGGCCGCGCCGAAAGCGGCGCCAAAAGCGGCTCCTGCGGCACCGGCACCGACCGCTCAGCAGCAGGCCCCGCCGGCGGCTGGCGCTCCCGCGGCCGGTGCCCAGCCCCCGGACCAGCAGGTTCAACTGATCTATGCGCCCTGGACCAAGTTCTGCCTCAAGGGCCAGGATGCCAATGCCAAGCAGGTCTGCTTCACCGGCAAGGATGGCCGCATCGAATCCGGCCAACCGGTGATTGCGGCCGTGATCATCGAACCGGAAGGCGAGCCGAAGAAAATCCTGCGCGTCACGCTTCCGCTGGGCATGCAACTGGTTCACGGAACCCGCGTGATTGTCGACGGCAATCCGCCGGCGCAGAGCCCCTATGTGATCTGCTTCGCCAACGGCTGCATGTCGGACTACGACGTCAGCCCGGAACTGCTCGCGAACATGAAGAAGGGGCAGAATTTGGTGGTTCAGGCGATCAACTCCAACGGCGCGCCGCTCACCCTGCCGCTGCCGCTCGCGGAATTCGCCAAGGCCTATGATGGCCCGCCGACCGATCCGAAGGTGTTCGAAGAGACCCAGAAGAAGCTGCAGGAAGAGTTGCAGAAACGCGCCGAGGAAGCGCGCAAGCGGCTCGAGGCTAACCCGCCTAATGGCGCGGCCGCGGCCAATCCGGCTGCGAAGTAACAAGCACAACTGCTCTTTATCAACGGACCAAAAAGGCGCTCGGATCGGGCGCCTTTTTTAGCGAGGCAGAGGGTTCAACGTCATCCCCGGATGAGCGCATTCGCGCTCAGTCGGGAGGTGCGAGCCGTTGCGAGCCTCGAAGGATGACGAGCGAAAGCGTGCACGTGGCCATCCTTCGAGACGCGGCTCGCAGCCAAGCTTGCGCAGGCTGCGTATACTTGCCTGTGTGTAGGCGGCAGATTGCTAATTCAGCGATGGGTTGCGCGGGCGATAGCCGCCCGATTTGTCCTTGACGAAAATCTCGGCGACTTGCGAGTGCCGGATCGGCTCGCCGGAATCGTCAGGCAACAGATTTTGCTCGGAGACGTAGGCGACGTATTCGGATTCCGAATTCTCGGCGAGCAGATGATAGAACGGCTGATCCTTGTGAGGCCGGACCTCCTCGGGGATCGACAACCACCATTCCTCGGTATTGTTGAAGACCGGATCGATATCGAAGATCACGCCCCGGAACGAAAAGATCCGGTGACGGACGATCTGTCCGATCTGAAATTTGGCGGTCCGGGCTTTTATCATATCTCGTCGAATAGACCATGATTGTGGCCGATGCTAGAGGCAAAAGGACGAATTAACCTCTGCTGCTGCTGGTCTGTCGAACCCGCCGATCGGGGCCAACAACGATGAAGAGACGCATGCCCCATGATCGACGTTCTCAACCTGGCGTTGCCGTATTTCGGCCTGATCTTCATTGGCTTCGCCTGCGGCAGGGCCAAGGGTCTCCCGGAAACGGGATTGGCGTGGATGAACTTCTTCCTGCTCTATGTTTCGCTGCCCGCACTGCTGTTCGGAATCATGTCGAAGACGCCCTTCGAGGAACTCAACAACCCGCCATTCCTGGTCGCAACCACCCTCGGCACGATGAGCGCCTTCGCCCTTGCCCTGCTGTCAGGCCGGATCATCGGGCGGCTGTCGTTCCGCGAGGCCACGCTGGCAGGCCTTTCCGGCGGCTATGGCAATATCGGCTATATGGGCCCCGGCCTGGCATTGGCCGTGCTCGGCGCGAAGGCCGCAGCCCCGACCGCCCTGATCTTCTGCTGCGACAGCATCTTTCTGTTTTCGATCGTGCCGCTGTTGATCGCGCTGACCGATGGCAAGCACCGGCCATTGTTGCACACGCTGGGCGTCGTGGTACGGCAGATCGTTTTGAATCCGCTGATCATGTCGGCGTGCGCTGGCGCCCTGGCGGCGGCGCTCCACATTCATCCGCCAGTTGCGATTGACAATACGCTGATGTTTCTGCAAAACGCCGCGGCGCCGGTGGCGCTGTTCGCGCTCGGAGTGACGGTCGCGCTGCGCCCGTTCGGTCGTGTGCCCTGGGAAGTGCCCGGTGTTATCGCCGTCAAACTCCTGATCCATCCACTCGTCGTTTTCGGATTGATGTTGCTGCTGGGGCCATTCGCGCAGCCGTGGGCGGCCACCGCGGTGTTGATGGCATCGCTGCCGCCGGCGCTCAATGTATTTGTAATCGCTCGACAAAACGACACATGGATCGAGCCCGCGTCGGTCGCCGTGCTGATCGGAACATTCGCCTCGGTCATCACGCTGACCAGCGTGATGTGGTTGCTCCAGACCGGCCGGCTGGTGTTTCCGTAAGATAGCGTTTTCGAGCGAAGGCCTGCCCCGGATCGCGTCCGGGGCAGGCTTTCGCTTGAAAACGCTTTAGCCGGCCCGCCGCGTCGGCCGCCACGAAGGCGCCAGTCCCTCGCGCATGGCGAGGCGCCGAAGCGGTCCGAATGAACCGATCAGATGCAGGCCGGCCGCGCGCAGCGATTGCATCGGCAGAAAATCGCTGAGCAATGAGCGGTTTGCGGCATCGATGGCGAATGTCCGGCTGGCGATATCGGCGCGCCGCGCGGTACCGAAGCGCTTCAGCACTTGCGGCGAGCCTGGATCCTCGCCCGACAGCATCGCGTCCCGCACGATATCGGCGATATCGGCGGCATCGCGCAATCCCAGGTTCAGGCCCTGCGCGCCAATCGGCGGCAGCACATGCGCGGCCTCGCCGACCAGCGCGATGCGGGATTTGGCGAATTGTCTGGGCTGTTCGATCGCGAGCGGAAACAAATGGCGTCCCGGTTCGACATGGATACGGCCGAGAATGGAATGCGATTGCCGTTCCGCGGCCTCGGACAGCTCGTCATCGGTCAACGCGATCAGCCGCTCGGCTTGCTTCGGGGCCGCAACCCAGACCACGCTGGAGCGGTCGCCGGGCAGCGGCACAAACACGCAAGGGCCCTGCGGCGTATGAAACTCGGTGGAGATATCCCGGTGCGGCCGCGAATGGCCGATATTGAAGGTCAACGCGGCCTGATTGAGTTCGCGTCGCCTGACCTCGATGCCGGCGGCCTCGCGGCAAGCCGATTGCCGCCCATCGGCGCCGACCACCAGGTATGCCGACAGTGATTTTCCGTCGCCAGTACGAATTGCAATGTCGGCGTCATCCGGGCTGATCGTCTCCGCCTCATCGTCGAACCGCGTTAGATTTGAAAGCTCCGCGGCGCGTTGTTCCAGCGCCGTCAGCAGCGCACGGTTATCGATGTTGTAGCCGAACAGTTCGAGACCGATTTCGTCGCACGAAAAACGGACCTCGGGGGCGCGGATCAGGCGGCCGGTATCGTCGACCAGACGCATCGTCCGCAGTGCCGCCGCCTTGTCCTTGCAGCGCGGCCAAACCTCCAATTGTTCCAGGAATTCGACCGAGCCGCCAAGCAGGGCGGTGGTGCGATTATCGGCATAGGGCGCCCGGCGTGCGATCAAAGCGATTTTCGCGCCNGATTGCGCCAACGCGATCGCCGCCACAAGTCCGGCCGGGCCGCCGCCGATGACGGTGACGTCGTATCNCACTGATGCCTCGTTCATATCAGGACAATTGACGTTCCCGGCGAGGTTTTCAAGCCCGCTTCACGCTGTCAAAAATTCACCGATATACGCGGCGGAACGCCGCAAGCGCGGATGTGCAAATCGGGCGATTCCTGATAGCAGTGCGGGCAAATGAATCAGGAAAACCAGCAGGATTCGATAATATCGCCGGCCACGCGGGCCACCGCCTTTTCCGTGCATATCTTTACCGCGATGGGGGCAGGCGTCGCCCTGCTCGCGCTGCTGGAGGCGGTGCGCGAGCACTGGGCCGCGATGTTTGGCTGGCTTGGGGTCGCGCTGGTGATCGACGCGCTCGACGGCCCGATCGCGCGGCGGCTGGACGTCGTGCGGGTGCAACCGAACTGGTCGGGCGAAGTGCTTGATCTCGTGGTCGACTTCGTCACCTACGTCTTTGTGCCGGGCTATGCCATCACCGCGAGCGGCCTGCTGCTGCCGGTGGCGGCGCCGCTTCTCGGCGCCGGAGTCGTGGTGTCGGGCGCGCTCTATTTCGCGGATCGTCGGATGAAGGCCGCGGACAATCATTTCCGTGGATTCCCGGCGCTGTGGAATGCCGTGGCATTCTATCTGTTCCTGCTGCATTTGAACCCCGCGCTTTCGAGCCTTGCAGTCGCTGCGCTGATCGTGCTGACATTTGTTCCGGTCCATGTCCTTCACCCGGTGCGGGTCGTGCGCTGGCGCGGGCTCACCCTGTCGTTGATAGGCATCTGGGCGGTGCTTGCGATATTCACGCTGGCAAGCGATTTCGACGTGGGCGCGCCCGTCACGATCGGTCTCTGCGCGATCGCCGCCTATATCGTCGGAAGCGATGCGGCGATCCGGCTCGCAAGATCGTTCAGCAAATGATCGAGTTGTTGACCAGCCCGGAAGCCTGGGCCGCATTGTTGACCCTGACCGCGCTGGAAATCGTACTCGGTATCGACAATGTTATTTTTCTATCGGTGATCGTTTCGCGGATTCCGCAGGCGCAGGCGAAGCGCGCGCGGCAAATCGGGCTGGCGCTGGCGCTGGTGTTCCGTATCCTGCTGCTGAGCCTCCTGGTGTGGTTGATCGGCCTGACGCAAGACGTCATTTCCGTGAAGGGAATTGGCTTTTCATGGCGCGATATCATCCTGATCGGCGGCGGGCTGTTCCTGATCGGGAAGGCGACCCACGAAATTCACGCGGAAGTGGAAGCGCGTGACGAAGAAAATGATGATGCTCCGCGCGCCAGCGCGTTCTTCTGGATCATCATCCAGATCATCGTCATCGACATGGTGTTCTCGCTGGATTCCATCATCACCGCGATCGGCATGGCGCAGGACCTCGCCATCATGGTCGCGGCGGTCGTCATCGCCTGTCTCATCATGTATCTGTCGTCCGGCCCGGTCGCGCGATTCGTGGGCGAGCATCCGACCACCAAGATGCTGGCGCTGGCGTTTTTGGTGCTGATCGGGGTCGCGCTGGTCGCCGACGGATTCAAGTTTCATATCCCGCGCGGCTACATCTATTTTGCGATCGCATTTTCCGCCGCCGTTGAAGGCTTTAACGTCCTGGCGAAACGCAACCGCAAAAAGGCGGCCAGGCCGGGGGCCAGACGTTCCCACGGCGGTTGAGTTGACAACGCAGTCTCGATAGCTTTCGTTTGATTTCAAGTGAATGCCAGCGGAGAACCTGAAATGACCAAGGCGGTGCGCGTGCACAAGGTAGGGGGCCCGGAAGCCCTGGTTTACGAAGCCGTGGACGTGCCCGCGCCGGGACCCGGCGAGGTGCGCATCCGTCAGTATGCCGTCGGCCTGAACTTCATCGACGTTTACTATCGCACCGGCCTCTACAAGGCGCCCGGACTGCCGTTCATCGCCGGCAATGAAGCCGCCGGCGAGGTTTTGGCAGTCGGGCCCGGCGTGACCAATTTCCATCCCGGCGACCGGGTCGCCTATTATTTCAATCTCGGCGGTTATGCCTCCGAGCGCAACATCCCCTGGGAGAAGCTCGTAAAACTGCCCGACCACATCACCTATGAGCAGGGCGCCGTCCTGATGCTGAAGGGACTGACGGTGTGGTACCTCCTGCACAAGACGTTCAAGATCGAACCGGGCCACCGGGTTCTGATTCACGCCGCCGCCGGCGGCATCGGGTTGCTCGCATGCCAGTGGGCCAAGGCGCTCGGCGCCCATGTCATCGGCACCGCCGGCACCCGGGCGAAGGCCGACCTCGCGCTCGCCAATGGCTGCGATCACGTCATCCTCTACAACGACGAGGATTTTGTCGCGCGCGTCAAACAGATCAGCCGCAACGAGCTTTGCGACGTCGTATACGACGGCGTCGGCAAGACGACGTTTCCGGGTTCGCTGTCCTGCATCAAGCCGCGCGGGTTGTTCGTGAGTTTTGGCAACGCCTCGGGTCCAGTGCCGCCATTCTCGATTGCCGAACTCAACAACCACGGCTCGCTGTTTGCGACCCGGCCGAAACTCAACGACTACATCGGCAAGCGCTCGGAACTGCTGGAAGGCGCCGACACGTTGTTTGCGGCCGTCATCAACGGCAAGCTGCACGTGCCGATCAACCACGCCTACGCACTGAAGGATGTCGCCAAGGCGCATATCGACCTCGAGAGCCGCGCGACGACGGGAGCCGCGATCTTGCGGCCGTAGAGTCGCTGTCACGCGTCCTCCCGGCGAAGGCCGGGACCCATAATCCCTGTCCTTAAAAGTGAAAAAGGTCTTCAGCTCCAGTGCCGAAACGAGAGTCCGCGCCGCCGCGATGAGCGCACTTGCGCTCACGCTGGGATCCCGGCCTTCCCGGCACGGCATGCGGGGAGGCTTCCTTCGCCGCCGATCGGCCCAGAAAGCGTCGACGCAACCTACGCTACGCGCCTCGCCGCGCCCATCCTGGTCAGGATCGCATCCAGGCATTCGATCATTGCGGCGATTTCTTCCCGTGTGACGTTGAGCGCCGGCATGAACCGCAGCGCATCCGGCTGCGNCGAGTTGAGCAGCACGCCATCTTCGCGGGCTTGGGTAACGATCGACGCGCCGATGGAGTGTTTTAGATCGAGCGCCAGCAGCAGCCCTCGGCCGCGGACTTCGCCGAGACCGTGCCGCGCGGAAAGCCGCTGCAGTTCGCTTTCCAGAAACAACCCGCTATCGACGACCGATTTCAAAAAGTCCGGGGCGGCGACGCGGTCGAGAACGGCAAGCCCGGCCGCGCACATCAAGGGATTGCCGTTGAAGGTGCCGCCCTGGTCGCCATGCTCGAAACAGGACGCCGCTTCGGTGGCGAGCAACGCGGCCAGCGGCACGCCGCCGCCGATTCCCTTGCCAAGCGTCATGATGTCGGGCTCGATTCCCGGATGCTCGTAGTGGAAAAGTGCTCCGGTACGGCCCATGCCGGTCTGGATCTCGTCGAAGATCAGCAATAGACCGTGCGCCTTGGTCAGCGATCGCAACTCGCGCAGGAATTGGTCGGTCGCAGGCCAGACACCGGCTTCGCCCTGGATCGGCTCCAGCATCACGCCGACGGTGTTGTCGGAGATCAGCCGTTTTACGGATGCGAGATCGTTCAGCTGCGCTTTGGGAAAGCCGGGTACCTTCGGCTCGAACAGCGGCTCGAAGGCTTTCTTGCCGGAGGCCGACATGGTCGCCAGGGTCCTGCCGTGGAACGCGCCTTCGAAGGTAATGATTTCGTACGCGCCGTTCTTGTGCAGGGCGCCGTATCTGCGCGCGAGTTTTATCGCGCCCTCGTTGGCTTCCGCGCCGGAATTGGCAAAGAACGCCTGGTCGAAGCAGCTGTGATCGACCAGCGCCTTTGCGAGCTTCAGGCTCGGGGCATTGTAAAACGCCGGGCTCGGCGTCAGCAGCAGTTTTGCCTGTTCGGCGAGCGCTTCGGCGACTTCAGGCGGCGAATGGCCGAGGCAATTGACCGCCCAACCCTGGATGAAGTCGAGATAGCGCTTGCCGCTGTCGTCCCACAGCCATGAGCCTTCGCCCCGCACGAATATGGTCGGCGGGCGCGCCGTGATGTCCATCAGCGCGTCGAACGGATGGGTGGCATTGGTCATGTCGAATTCCTCTGCGGGTTGAGATGAAAGAATGGTGCGAAACGCAAGAAGGCCGCACTTTTGAGGGTGCGGCCTTCTCGAAAACGTTGCTGATCTATTTGTTCAGCGTTGTCGTCGGACACGGCGCGACCCATCATCGTCGATCGTGCGACGACGGAAAGCTGCGCGGAAAGTGGTCCGGTTAAGTGTCATGATGTCGCCATACAGCGCAATGGCCGGCGATGTCAAGGGCGTCAAAACCCCGCCACGCTGCCGTGCAGGTCGTATTCGTCGGCGCGTTCGATTTTCGCGGTGACGATTTCACCTGTTCGAAGCGGACGGCGGCTCGACAGATAGACCGCGCCATCGATCTGCGGTGCATCGGCTTTGGATCGGCCTTTCGAGACGGTCGGACCGACTTCGTCGATGATAACCTGCTGCCGCGTGCCGACCTTGCGCTTCAGCCGGCGCGCGGAAATTTTTTGCTGCCGCGCCATCAACGTGTTCCAGCGTTCCTGCTTGATCTCCTCCGGCACGGGATGACCGAGCGCATTCGACGGCGCACCGGCGACCGGCTCATATTTGAAGCAGCCGACGCGATCGATCTCGGCCTCTTCAAGCCAGTCGAGCAGATAGGCAAAATCGGAATCGGTCTCGCCGGGAAAGCCGACGATGAAGGTGGAGCGCAGCGTCAACTCGGGGCACTCCTCGCGCCACGTTCCGATCCGCGCCAGCGTCTTGTCCTGCGCCGCCGGGCGTTTCATGGCCTTGAGGATTTCTGGGCTGGCGTGCTGAAAGGGAATATCGAGATAGGGCAGGATCTTGCCCTGCGTCATTAATCCGATGACTTCATCGACGTGCGGGTAGGGGTAGACATATTGCAGCCGCACCCATGCGCCGAATTCGCCGAGCTCTTTGGCCAGATCAAAAAACCGGGCGCGAACTTCGCGATCCTTCCACGGGCTCGCCGCATACTTCAAATCGACGCCGTAAGCTGACGTGTCCTGAGAAATGACCAGCAGTTCCTTGACCCCGGCGGTTACCAGCTTCTCGGCCTCACGCAGCACGTCGCCCGCCGGACGCGACACCAGATCGCCGCGCAGTTTCGGGATGATGCAGAAACTGCAGCGGTTGTTGCAGCCCTCGGAAATCTTCAAATACGCGTAATGCCGTGGCGTCAGCTTGATGCCCTGCGGCGGCACCAGGTCGAGATGCGGATTATGCACCGGCGGCAGCGCGCGATGCACGGCGTCGAGCACGCTTTCATATTGCTGCGGTCCCGTGATCGACAGCACGCCGGGATAGGCCGCCTCGATCTGCTCGGGCTCGGCGCCCATGCAGCCGGTGACGATCACCTTGCCATTCTCGGCCATGGCTTCGCCAATGGCGCCAAGCGATTCCTGCTTGGCGCTGTCGAGAAAGCCGCAGGTGTTGACGATGACGAGATCGGCACCGTCATGCTTGCGCGCCAGCTCATAGCCCTCCGCGCGCAGCCGCGTGATGATGCGCTCGGAATCCACCAGCGCCTTGGGACAACCGAGTGAAACAAAGCTGACTTTGGGCGCGGCGGCCTGTTGCATGCTTGATCTGCCTGATTGATTGGCAGGAGCTAGTCCCAATTGCCCATAATTACAAGGCTTTGAGCGGGCTTGCGGCGTGCTATGGATGGATGGCCGGAATGCGAGTGATCGATGGGCGCCGAGTCGTCTCCTAAAATCGTCATTGTCGACGAAAGCTCGATCCGCGCCGCGATCCTCGAGGAGGGATTGCGGGAGGCGGGTTTTACCGGCGTGGTCCGCATCAGCGAGATGCAGAGTCTGCTGGCGCGGATCTATGCGCTCGATCCCGACGTCATCCTGATCGACCTGGAAAATCCCAGCCGCGACGTTCTGGAGCAGATGTTCCAGGTCAGCCGCGCGGTGCGGCGGCCGATCGCGATGTTCGTGGATCAGAGCGACGCGGCATCGATCCAGGCTTCGGTCGATGCCGGCGTCTCCGCCTATATCGTCGACGGATTGAAGAAGGAGCGCATCAAGCCGATCCTCGACCTCTGCATCTCGCGCTTCAACGCCTTCTCGAAGCTGCAGGATGAACTCGATCGCGCCAAGTCCGCGCTCGAAGACCGCAAGGTAATAGATCGCGCCAAGGGCATCCTGATGAAGCTGAAGGGGCTGACCGAAGACGAGGCCTATGTCCTGCTGCGATCGACGGCGATGCGCGAAAAAAAGAAAATCGGCGAGATCGCCCAGTCGATCCTGACCGCCTCGGAGTTGCTGAAATGACCACACCGCTTCGCATAGGTTTTATTCCGCTGGTCGATGCCGCAGCCCTGATCGTCGCCGTCGACAAGGGGTTCGCCAAGGCGGAAGGGCTCGATGTCACGCTGGTGCGGGAAGTGTCGTGGTCGAATGTCCGCGACAAACTCAACATCGGCCTGTTCGACGCCGCCCACCTGCTGGCGCCGGTCGCGATCGCGTCGAGCCTGGGGCTCGGCCACGTCAAGCTGCCGATCGTCGCCTCCTTCAATCTCGGCCTCAACGGCAATGCGATCACGGTATCGCCGGCGCTGCATGCGGCGATCATGAGCGAGATCGAAGGCGATCCGTTCGATCCGATGGCGACGGCGCTGGCGCTGGCGCGGGTCGTCGCGGCACGGCGCCAAAGCGGCGCCGAGCCGCTGACCTTCGGCATGACCTTCCCGTTCTCGACCCACAATTATCAATTGCGGTTCTGGATGGCCGCGGGCGGGGTCGATCCCGACGAGGACATTCGTATGGTGGTGCTGCCGCCACCTTATATGGTCGACAGTCTTGCCAATGGTCACGTCGATGCGTTCTGCGTCGGCGCGCCCTGGAATTCCGTCGCGGTCGATCTCGGCGTCGGACATATCCTGCATTTCGTCGCGGATATTCTGGTACGCGCGGCGGAAAAGGTGCTTGCGACCCGGCGGGAATGGTCGGAGAAAAATCCGGACATCCTGGCCGCGCTGATCCGCGCGCATCAGCGCGCCGCCGAGTTCATCGAGCATCCGCACAATCGCGCCGAGGCCGCCGGTATTCTGGCGCAGCCGGAACGGATCGGCGTCGATGCCGATGTTATCCAGCGCACGCTCGATGGCCGCCTGAAGATTTCCCCCGACGGCACCATGCGCGAAAGCAGCCGTTATCTGCTGGTGGGGCGCGAGGGCGCGGCCCGGCCCGATCCCGTGCAGGCCGCCTGGCTTTATGCGCAGATGGTGCGCTGGGGGCAGGCCACGATCAGCCCCGAGGCTGTCAGGATAGCCAAGGCGGTGTTCAGGCCGGACCTGTATGAAGCGGCGTTGGGACACGATGGCAGAGCCACCGATGCGTCCGGCGCCATTGGCGCTTTCGCCGGCCCGGCTTTCGATCCCAACGATATCGCCGGGCATCTGGCGGCGTTCAAGATTGGACGTCGGAAATCCTGACCTTGGAGCTGATGGAGCAATGTTGAGCATCCGGCTCAACAGGCTAATTTTTAGGCTACCTGCTCGAAATAAGCAGCGACGGTAGCCCGCAAAGTTCCATCGTCGCGCTCTAAACACTTGAAAGAGCATCATATTTTATGTCCGTCCGGATGGCACGTAACTTGAATGTTGCGATGCGGCCAGCCGTCGCAGATGCCCGCTGGCCAACGTCCTTGATGGATTTCCGCAGCAACGAGGCTGGTCGGACCGCTCCCTGGAAATTGAATCCGGCGTGTCATCGCCGAACCGATTTCGGCGCGGTCACATTCCCTTTCCCGTTGACGCCACCGCTCGTGGCCGCAGGAGCTTCGTCGCGCACCATGAAAATCGAAACCCTCTCAGTCGACTTTACCGACGAGCAAAAACGCTACCTCGAAGGTTTTACCACGGGGCTGCAGATCAGCAGGGTCGGGCGCGGGCTTGGCGGCGCCGGCACCGGCAAAGCCGACGCTGAACCGAGCGGGCCTGACGCTGCGCATTTCAAGGCGCAGGAAAAGGTCATCGCGTCGGGCAAAAAACTCGCCGATCAGGAAAAATTCAAACGCGAAGAGCATCCGTTCGATGCCTATCCGCGGCTGAAAGAGCAGGCGCTCACCAACGCGCCGCCGTCTACAGCGGATAATTTTCGCTGGCGCTATTACGGCCTGTTTTACGTGGCGCCGGCGCAGGATTCCTACATGTGCCGGTTGCGGATTCCGAACGGCATCCTCAAGCACTGGCAGTTCTCAGGGATGGCCGATCTCGCCGAACGCCTGTGCGGACCGTTTTGCAATGTCACCACCCGCGCCAATCTTCAGGTGCGCGAAATTCCGCCGAAGCATGCGGTGGCGCTGATCGAGGGCATCCAGGATCTCGGCCTGTGCTCGCGCGGCTCCGGCGCCGACAACATCCGCAACGTCACGGGCACGCCGACCGCTGGGATAGATCCGCAGGAACTGCTCGACACCCGCGACTACGCCCGTGAATGGCATTACCATATTCTCAACGACCGCTCGCTGACGGGACTGCCGCGCAAGTTCAATGTCGCGTTTGACGGCGCCGGCAAGATCGCGGTGCTCGAAGACACCAACGATATCGCCTTCGCCGCGGTTGAGGTGAAGGACGGCTTTGGGATCGAGCCCGGCGTGTGGTTTCGCCTCGGTATTGGAGGCATCACCGGCCACAAGGATTTTGCCAAGGAGACCGGTATCGTCGTCAAGCCGGCCGACGCGACCAGGGTTGCGGACGCCATCGTCCGCGTGTTCATCGATCTCGGCGACCGCACCAACCGGCTCAAGGCGCGGTTGAAGTATGTGATCGACGGCATGGGCACGGAGAAATTCCTCGTCCTGGTCGAGGAAAAGCTCGGACACACCTTCGCCCGCGTGCCGCCGGAAGCCTTGGCGCCGCGCCCGGCGTTCGACCGCATGGCGCATATCGGTGTGCATAAGCAGAAACAGGGAGGCCTGAACTGGATCGGCGTCGCCTTGCCGCTCGGCAAAGTCACTTGCGAACAGATGCGCGGCCTCGCCAAAATCGCCCAGGATCTTGGCGACGGCGATATCCGCCTGACCGTGTGGCAGAACCTTTTGATCCCGGGCGTGCGCGACGAAAATGTGGGACTTGCCGTTGCGGCGATCGAAGCGATCGGCCTCGCGGTCACGGCGTCCCAGATCCGCGCCGGATTGATCGCCTGCACCGGCAATGCCGGCTGCAAGTTCGCGGCCTCCGACACCAAGCGGCACGCTGCCGCGATCGGTGACTGGTGCGAGCCGCGGGTCGACATCGATACCCCGCTCAACATCCATGTCACCGGCTGTCACCACTCCTGCGCGCAGCATTACATCAGCGATATCGGCCTGATCGCCGCAAAAGTCCGGTCGGCGAAGAAGACGATCCCGTCGAGGGCTATCACCTGTTTGCGGGCGGAGGGTTCGGCCCCAATGCCGATGTCGGGCAGGAAGTCTACCACGACCTGAAGGCGGAGGATGCGCCGAAGACCGTCGAGAAGCTGTTGAAGGCGTATCTGGCGCACCGCACGTCGTCGGACGAAACATTCCTGACATTTGCACGACGCCACGATGGCGAAGCGCTGCGCAGACTGGCGGACGCCGAGGTTTCCTCATGAACCAGATGACACCTCCTCCGAAGATCGAAATCATTCCTTCAAGCGCGCCGTTTTCCGAAGCGCAGCGCTCCTGGCTGAACGGTTTTTTTGCCGGGCTGCTGTCGACCGATGGTCCTGCGCCATTGTCGGCAGAGCAGGGTGCTGCCGTGCTGGCGGGCGATGGCGACGACGGCGAAGCGCCGTGGCACGACCAGACCATGGCGATTGCCGATCGCATGAAGCTTGCCGAAGGCCGCCCGTTGCGGCGCCGCATGATGGCGGCGATGGCACAGCAGGATTGCGGCCAGTGCGGCTACAACTGCAACGACTATTCGGATGCGATCGTCAACAAGGCCGAACCGCGGCTCAACCTGTGCGTACCCGGCGGCAAGGAAACCGCCCGGATGCTGAAAGCGCTGAACGAGGAATTGGAGAAGGCGCCTCCGGCTTCGTCAGGGGCGGCAGCGGTACCCGCGGTAGCGGCGCCCGCTCCCGCCGGGGAGCCCGGACGTTCGCGCGACAATCCGCTGCCGGCGACCTTCGCGTCGCGCCGCTTGCTGAACGCAAGCGGATCGGAAAAGGAAACCTGGCACATCGATTTCGATCTCAGCGGTTGCGGCCTCGACTATGTCGTCGGCGACTCCTTCGGCATCTTTGCGCGCAATGATCTGGGTCACGTCGATCAGATCATTGCCCTGCTCGGCGCCTCGCACACGACGGAGGTCCGAGGCAAGACCCTGCGCGAGGTCTTGATCGACGATGTCTCGCTTGCACCTGCGCCGGATTCGCTGTTCGAACTGATGTCGTTCATCACCGGCGGCTCGCAGCGCGAGAAAGCGCGCGCGCTGGCTCAAGGCGAGGATCCCGATGGCGACGCCGCGACGCTGGACGTGATGGCGGCGCTGCAAAAATTTTCCGGCGTGCGTCCGCATCCCGAAGCGTTTGTCGAAGCGCTGGAGCCGCTGCAGCCACGGCTCTATTCGATCTCGTCGTCGCACAACGCCACGCCCGGCAAGCTGTCGCTGACGGTGGACTGCGTGCGCTATGTCGTCGGCAAGCGCAAGCGCCTCGGACTGGCCTCGACCTTTCTGGCCGAACGCATCAAGCCCGGCGATCAGCTGAAAGTCTATGTGCAGAAGGCTCACGGCTTTGCGCTGCCGCAGGATCCAAAGACGCCGATCATCATGATCGGGCCGGGCACCGGTATCGCGCCGTTCCGCGCCTTCCTGCTCGACCGCCGCGCCACCGGCGCTCCGGGCAAGAACTGGCTGTTCTTCGGCCATCAGCGCAGCAGTTGCGATTTCTTCTATGCCGACGAGTTGAACGCCATGAAAACGTCAGGTCTACTGACGCGAATGTCGCTGGCGTGGTCGCGCGACGGTGACAAGAAATTCTATGTGCAGGACCGCATGCGCGAGGTTGGCCGCGAATTATGGATGTGGCTCGCCGAAGGCGCCAGCATCTATATCTGCGGCGATGCCAAGCGGATGGCGAAAGATGTCGAGCGCGCGCTGGTCGATATCGTCGCGCAGTTCGGCGCGCGCTCGACCGACGAGGCGGTCAGCTTCGTTGCGGAGCTCAAAAAGAAGGGCCGGTTCCAGCAGGACGTCTATTAGCGGTTCAAGCCGGCTTCGATCCGAACGAATAAAATTCTCGTTTGAATTCGCCAGAGAGAATTTTTGACTGCAATCGGAGTCTGTCAAGGCGTTACTATCGCTATTTCCAAGTCGTATTGAATCCCGCCGCAATCGGGTACTCCATTATCTGCCGATGCGGCGTTGGAGAGCGACTATGCGCGAACTATCGGCGGAAGCCCGCCTGCACTTGTACGCGCGTTCGCTTTCGAGGCGCACGAAGCGAAGTTTGCATACGGTTGCTCTCTATGGCGCCTTCGCCATCATTGCCGCCGTGGTGTTCGGCACGCTGTCGGTTCATCCGTTTTAGGCGCGGACGCTAACTTGCTTTCTTGAACGGCGCGACTTCAACACCAGCTTCCTTCAACGCCTGTCGGACGCCGCGCGCGATATCGACCGCGCCGGGCGTGTCGCCGTGAATGCATACGGTGTCTGTACGCATCTTGATCACTTTGCCGGTGACCGACACCACGGCGCCGTCCTGCACCATGCGCACCACGCGCTGTGCGATCTGCTTGGCATCGTGCAACACCGCGCCCGGCTTGCGGCGTGACACCAGCGAGCCGTCGTCTTCATAGGCGCGGTCGGCGAACACCTCGTGCACCATCGGCAGGTTGGCGGCTTCGCCGGCCTGCACCAGCTTCGAATTGGCGAGCACCACAAAAATAAGATCGCGGTCGACCGCCCTGATCGCGGATGCGATCGCGCGCGCGGTTGTTTCGTCCTCGCAGGCAACATTCGACAGCGCGCCATGCGCCTTGACGTGGGTCACCCTGTGGCCGGCCATGGCCGCGATCGCCTGCAATGCGCCGATCTGGTAGGCGACCAGGTTTTCGATCTCGGATGCCTTCATGCCCGGAAAAGGCCGGCGGCCAAAGCCGTGCAGGTCGCGGTAGCCCGGATGCGCGCCGATGCTGACGCCGCGCGCTTTCGCCAGTTCCACGGTCTTGCGCATGGTGTCGGAATCGCCGGCATGGAAGCCGCAGGCGATGTTGACCGAGGTGGCGAGGTCGATCATGGCGGCGTCGTTGCCCATTTCCCATGCGCCAAATCCCTCACCGAGATCGCAATTCAGATCGATTGTCATGATGTCATGTCCGCTTGCCGTGAGTGGAACTCTGGTTGGTCTTGTTGCGTCAGCTGGTCTTGCGTCAGCTAGTCTTGCGCCGGCGCATCCGCCGGCGATGGAATTTGCCACGTTCCGGCGTCGACCGCACTGACCGCGGCGCCGGCGACATTAGCATCTCGCAGCGCCTCGATGTTGAGCGCAAAATTGTCGATCGGTCTGAGGCGGTCGGGCAGGCTGCGCAGCATTTCCGAAAACTTCCGCGCCTCCGCCTGCGCCTCAGCCATGCTGACGGCCTTGAAACGAAAGCCGGTTCCTGCCGGAATCTGCGCGAACCGGCCGAGATCGGCGGTAATCAGGGTGGCGATCTTGGGATAGCCGCCGCTGGTGCCGCGATCCGGCATCAGCACGATCGGCTGGCCATTGCCGGGCACCTGGATACTGCCGTTCACGGTACCGTCGGAGACGATGTTGTGACCGTGCAGATGTTTTATCACCGGGCCTTCAAGGCGATAACCCATGCGGTCGCTGGCCGACGATATCTTCCATTCGCGGTCGAGGAATAACTCTTTGGCATCCCCGAACTCATCATCCTGCGGACCCATCACCACCCGGATCGGGCCGTCCACCAGGGGCGGAAGATCGATCCGGTTCTCCGCCGCGCCGCTTGCGGCCGCCGTCTGCAATTCGTCGCCGGCCTGCAGCGGGCGTGGATACGGGCTGCCGAGCCCCGCGCGCGCGTTCACTGCCAGGCTGCCGAACATCGGTTCACCCGCAATCCCGGCTTCGATCGCGAGGTAGCTGAACGAGCCGCCGCGGGCGAAACCCAGCGTCAGGGTTTCGCCGTCGGCTATGGTCGTGGATGTATTCGATGCAATCGCGCGTCCCGAGATGTCGGCGTTGCGCGAGGCGCCGGCGAGCGCGATGCGAACGGCACCCTCCCGCGCCGTGAATTTGGCGCCGAACGGGCCGATTTCAATTGCGGCGGCGAAGGCTGCGTTTCCGACCAGACTATTCGCCGTAGCGAGCGCGAACCGGTCCATCGCGCCGCTCGGCGTCAGGCCATAACGCTGGGCGCCGTAACGGCCGCCGTCCTGCACCGAGCTTGCCGGGCCAATGGCCGAAATAGCGAGTTTGCTCATGAGGTCATCAACTCGGCGACGATCTCGCCGGCTGCCGCGGCGCGATCCTGCTCGGCGAAAGTCTTGGCGTCGACCGCGGAGAACGTCACGGCATCGCCGGGTTCCAGCAGGAAAATCGGATCGCGATGCAGTTGGTAGGTTCGCACCGCGGTTCGCCCCAGCAGATGCCAGCCGCTCGGACCGGCGAGACATTGCACGCCGGTCTGCACGCCGCCAATCGAGACGGTGCCAGCCGGTGTCACTAGCCGCGGATTTTGCAGCCGCGGCATCTGCAGCGAGGCGTCAAGGCCGCTGAGATACGACCAGCCCGGTGTAAAGCCGATCATGGCGACGCGGTAGTCGCCGGCGACATGCCGCGCGACGATGCTGTCAGGCGTCGACTTGAGCATCCTGGCGACGGCTTCGAGATCGATGCCATGCTCGCCGCCGTAAGCCACGGGAATGCGCCAGCGCCGCATTTTCGTGACCGGCGGTACCGGCAACCGCGCGAGGGTGACGAGCTTTCCGGTCAGCGTGTCGAAGTCGATCTGGACCGGGTCATAATGCACCAGCAGGGACCGGTAGGTCGGCACGGTCTCGGTTACGCCGGTGATGGTCTCGCGTGCAAGGGTGCGATCGAGCGCCAGCACCCGCTGGTTCGCCATTTCATCGATGTTGCGGCTGAATTCAACCGTAATGGCGCTGTCGCCACTCGGCAACAGGCGGGGCGGGGATCGTGTCGCGGCCATAACCTCACAAACTCGTCGGCGGGTATCAAGCTCTANCCTGTTTTGCCGCGAAGTGGAATCCGCTTCACACAAATCGGCCAGCAAGTTCAATAAATTAATCTCTATACGTGTGATATGATCCGGTGATCGCGCCATGCGATGCCGCGCCTTCAGCCGTGAGTTCCCGATACTTGACGCGATGCGCTTGCACCGCAAGATGCACCCGCCTGATCATCCGCAACCGGAGCTACGTTTTCGATGTCCCTGACCCCCGAAGCGATCAAGACCCTTTCGCACGTGTCCACCGCCACCATCACGACGGTTCTGCTCAAGAAGGGCCTGCGGAATGTCTGGCTGCGCGGCTCGCGCCCGCTGCGGCCGGGACAGAAGCGGCTGGTCGGACCGGCCTTTACGTTGCGTTTCGTGCCTGCGCGGGAGGATCTGGCCACGCCGGAATCATGGTCATCGCCGATTTCGACCCGGACCGCGATCGAAGCCATGCCCGAAGGCTGCATCGCCGTAGTCGACGCCATGGGCATCACCGACGCCGGCATCTTCGGCGATATTCTGTGCGCGCGCATGGTCAAGCGCGGGGTGGCTGCGCTGGTGACCGACGGCGTCGTACGCGATCTCGAAGGCGTGCTCGGCACCGGCTTGCCGGTGTGGTGCGACGGTTACGCGGCGCCGCCCTCGGTGGCCGGACTGACATTCGTCGGTTGGGGCGAGCCCATCGGCTGCGGCGGCGTGGCGATCTTTCCGGACGACATTATCGTCGCCGATCAGGACGGTGCCGTGGTGATTCCGAAAGCGTTTCTCGACCTCATTCTGGCCGAAGGCGCGGAGCAGGAGCGAATGGAAGCCTGGATCGTCGAACAGGTGAATGGCGGCGCAGTGTTGCCCGGTCTCTATCCCATGAATGCCGAGACCAAGGCGCGCTACGCGGCTTCGAAAAAATAGCCAGGACGTACCGGAAGCGTCCGCACAAGAAGGAGGAATGCCATGAATATCCATCTCGCCGGTTCGCGGCCGACACGCCTCGCCCCCAAGGAATATTTTACCGGCACGGTCTGGCAGGATCCGATCATTGCCACCGAGGCCCCGGCGCGGATTGTCTCGAACCGCGTATCCTTTGAGCCGGGCGCGCGGACGAATTGGCATACGCACCCCCTCGGCCAGACGCTGTATGTGATCTCCGGGGTCGGCCGGGTCCAGAGCAAAGGCGGGCCGATACGCGCGATCAGGGCTGGCGATGTCGTCTGGATTCCGCCGGGTGAAAAGCATTGGCACGGCGGCTCGCCGACCAACGGCATGATCCACATCGCGATGCAGGAATCGCTGGACGGAAATCATGCGACCTGGATGGAGCAGGTGACCGACGCGGAATATGCCGCCCCCGTAGGTTGACAGGAGGTCGGTCGTCATCCTTCGAGTGTCGCCACAGGTGGCTGGTATCTTCGGGTGACGCCATACGGTGCGGCTAGATACGCTGCGCTGTCCAGGTACCCGAGCACAATGCGCCGCGCCAGGTACCCGATCCTGACGTCGCGCTGAGGTGACCCGACCCGACGGCCCGCTTGATTCCGCTTATCAGGGTTACGCTGATGCCGCCGGCATCGGCGACCCGGCCCGTTGCCTTCATCAATGCGTTGCTGGATTCGACCTGGCCATTGTTGATTCCGATCGAGATGGTTGCCCCGCCGCCGCATGCGGCGTTCGCCGAGGCAATCTGGACGTTCCATGCGCCGTCAAATGTCGCGGCCGCAACGGGCGTGGCGACCACCATTCCCAGCAGTACCAGGATGCGGGTGGCGACGAATGTTTTGCAAAAGTATCCCATGACATGCTCCCTTGGTTCCGGCGCAATCAACCTCTCAGATCGGTTCGTCGGAGACTGTGAGAGAAATCACATGAGGAGATAAGGCCTTGGGCTAAGAAACGATCACGGGTAACATCAGCGAAATAGTGCAGGCTGGGTTATTTTGGACGGGGATTGCCATGAAGCGAGTTTTTCTAGCAATGCTTTGCGGAGCCGCTCTCATCGCGGGCTCCGTTGCCTATGCCGGGGATGCGGTATCCGACAAGGAAATGGCCGACCGCTATTCACAGGCGGCGCAGTCAGGAGACAGCGACGCTCAATTCTATCTTGCTGCGCTTTACTCGTCGGGTGTCGGGCGCCCGAGGTCGGATGAAGAGGCCTTCCGATGGTTTTCGCGCGCCGCTGACCAGGGTCATTCGCATGCCATGCTGGTTCTCAGCGGCATCTATGCCGTTGGGCGAGGAATTCAGAAAGACAACTTCAACGCTTATAAGTGGGCTTACATTGTCTCGGTTGGCAGCCGGGTTGACGAATTCCGGAACGGAAGTCGCCAGCTCATGGGCGTTCTGGAAACAAGGATGACGCGCGACGATGTCGACCGCGCCAAGGCCGAAGCCGGCCGCTGGCACGCGACATCGAGCCAGCCGAAGCCTGCCGTTGCTCCGGCTCCGGCCGACAGTCTCACCCGCGACTACCAGTCGCCGCAACTATCCCCGGCTGTTTCGAAACTGCCGCCCGCGACGACGAGTAACAATTCCACCGTTACCGGCAGTCTTCCGGGGCCGCGCAACACCGGCGAAAAGAAGAACGATATGGACGCGCTATTGGATCGAGTGCCCTCCGGGCTGCGCAAGCGGTTCGGCTTTTGATATTATATTTTAGGAGAAGCCGATGTCTTCGCGCGGTCTTGTCTGGTCTGGATCAGTGCTCGCGGTGCTTGCCGTTGCCGCCGTTGGCGGGGCCTATTGGAAGTATCCGGACTTCTTTCGACCACCGACCGTAACCACGGGAGTGGCCCTTCTCGGGCCCGTTTCAGAGGCCGTCTATGGCACGGGAACGGTGGAGCCCGAGCGCTGGGCCAAAGTCGTGCCGCTGCAAAGGCGTCGATTGATCGAACTCTGCCGCTGCGAGGGCCAAGCCGTCAAAGCCGGTCAAGTCCTCGGCCGCCAGGACGACGCCGAAGAGGTCAGCGCGCTCCATGAACTGGAAATCAACAACGAACAACTCGCACGCGATCTGGATCGCGCGAGCCGTGATCGTGACAAGAGCGAAGCCGCGAAGACCGAATATGAGCAGCGCTCTACTCAATTTGAGCAATCCAAATCGCGGATTGGCGCCCAAAAGACCCGCATCGATTCGCTGGTGCTTCGCGCGCCGCTCGATGGCATGGTGTTGCGTCGCGACGGCGAGGTCGGCGAGATTGTCGGACCAACGGAGGTGCTGTTCTGGGTCGGCCCGCCGACGCCGATGCAGGTGGTGGCCGAAATAAACGAGGAGGAAATCACCAGGATCGCCGCGGGGCAGAAGGCCTTTTTGCG
>JGI12053J15887_10000196_pt1 | contig 22171 bp, 22 predicted proteins | sample MedBloCAOM1_O3_FD_15887 | JGI IMG/M metagenome (IMG submission 15887)
CCGGCTCTCGACGTCCTGCACCAGCCAGTCCCGTTGGGCCGGGTTGTTCGCCAATGCCAACATCGCGTGAGACGTCGTCTGCTTCGTGGTGTCGTTGCCCGCCGACGACAGCAGGATCAGAAACGCGCCGATCTCTTCGTCCGTCAGCCGGTGACCGTCGACTTCGGCGTTGACGATGCTGGTCATCAGGTCATCGCCGGGGTGGCTGCGACGGTACTTGGCAAGTTCGATGCCCGTGTTGGACAACAACATCATCTCGTTGATGGTGTTCTGCGCCCGTTCTTCCAGTGATGAGTATTCGTCATCGCTCATGGAGAACAGCTTCTCGGCGGCCTTGGCGACGGCTTCGCGCTCCGACGGTGCAACACCGAGCATTTCGGTGATGGTCAGCATCGGAAGTCGCGACGAGCACGCCGCAACGAAGTCCACGTCGCCGGCGCCGACCAGATCATCGACGACGGCCACCGCGTTCTTCTGAATCTGCTCTTCTATGCGGTGCACATTGCGCGGGGTGAACGCCGAACTGATCAGCCGCCGGTAGGTGGTGTGTTGCGGTGGATCCATCGCCAGGAAGAACGTGGCGATCTGCTGAACCTCGAATGGCATCGGATCCAACGCGATTCCGCGAGCGGACGTGAACAACTCGGGATGCTGGCTGACGTAGGCGATGTCGGCCCGCCGGGTCAGCGCCCAGAACCCGGGCTCCTCCATCGGGAACATCGTCGGCAGCGGATGGTGCCAGCTCAGGCCGTCGGCGGCGCGCAGCGCCGCGAAGGTCTCGTCCCGCACCTCAAACGGCTGGCTCCAGAACCGGCGTGTCGAAAGGTCGAGCGCGCTGTACTCTCGGACCTGCGGCGAGCTGGCTACAGTCACCGATTCAGCGTGACACTTCGACGAAAATTTGTAAAGCTGTCATGGTGCGCCCGTCACCCGTGGACGAAGACAACTCGACTCGGCAGCGAATTCTGGCCGCTACCGCGGAGGTGCTCGGGCGCAACGGAATGACCAAGCTCAGCCTTTCCGAGGTGGCGCTGCAGGCGGGGGTGTCGCGGCCGACGCTCTATCGCTGGTTCGACTCGAAGAGGGATCTGCTCGACGCCTTCGTGGTCTGGGAGCGACGGTTTTACGAGCACGCGGTGGCCGAGGCGACCGCAGGCGTGCCGCAAAGCGAGAGGCTCGATGCGGCTTTACGCGTCATCGTGGAATACCAGCAGTCGTATCCAGGACTGCGCATGGTCGACATCGAGCCCGCGCAGGTCATCAAGCGACTTTCCCGCGTCATTCCACTCATGCGCGAACGTCTCGCGCGACTCACCACGGACCCGGATGCCGACTTGGCTGTCGCAACGGCGGTGCGCGTTGCGATATCGCACTACCTGGTGTGCAGCGACGACGCCGACGACTTCCTCGCCCAGCTCCGGCACGCGGCGGGGGTCCGTGCCCGCGGGAGGACATCGTGAGCATCCCGTTCCGGACAGAGGAGCTCACGCCGGACTGGTTCAGTGAAGTCCTCGGCAGCCCGGTGACTGGCGTCGAGGTACTCGACGCCCACTCCGGCACCACGGGCCGGGCTCGCGTGGGCCTGACCGGCGCCTCCGACCTGCCCGCCACGGTGTTCGTCAAGCTGCAGCCGTTCACCGAGGAGCAGCGAAAGTTCTTGCGACAGATCGGTCTTGGCGTCGCCGAGGCGCGCCTGTACGCGAACGTGGGTAAGGAGCTGCCCGTCCGGGTGCCGCGGGTGTACCACGCCGACTTCGACGGTGACGACGGCTCGTTCGTGATGGTGCTGGAGGACCTCGAAGCGGCCGGATGCGTCTTCCCCAGCCCATCGGACGACGACATTCAGGCCGTCGCCGTGTCCCTGATGGACGAGCTCGCGACACTGCACGCGGCCTTTTGGGGGAGCGACCTGGCCTGGTTGCCCACACCGTCGGGGATGAAACGCAAGCCCGTGGACTCCGAAATGGCCAACCGTCGAGCGCAGTTCATCGTCTCGGCTTTGGACCAGTTCGCCCGACATGCCATCGGTGTTCCGGCGTCTCGGCGAGCTGTACGCGATGCGATCCCTTGACGTGATCGGGTTGTTCAGCGAAGGTGAGCGCACCTCGTCGAACGGACGTGGAAGTTGGTGGGTGAACGACTCGTCGGCGGCGGAGTAACCCATGGTGACTACCTACCCGTCTTCGGGCTGGCGCCGGCGTAGCAGCCGCCGTCAGCCAGGTCGACATCCGGGCGGGTTCGCGTCGTCACCTCCACGCTCATTCGGACAGCGTGACAGTTTCGCTGCAATCTGTAAAGGTCGGTTTACGAGCTTCGACGCGTCTTCAACTCGGCAAGGATGTCGTCGGTGTGCTCGCCGAGCCCGGGTGCGGCCGACCGCGGCTCCCACGGCGTGCCGTGAAAGTCCGCAGGCGTCGCCACCATCGGCACGCTTGAGGCATCGCGGGGTACGTAGACGACGCCGCCTGCCGCGTGGAACTGCTCGTCGGCCACCACATCTTCGACGGAGTTGATCGGTGACCAGAAGAAATCCGGTTCGCCCGCAAAGACTTTGGCCCATTCGTCGAGTGGCCTGGCGGCGAAGATCTCGTCGAGCTCATTGATGAGCTCGACGGCGTTTGCGGCACGCGACCGCCCGGTGGCGAAGCGGGCATCGGTAAGCCATTCGGGCCGCCGAACAGCCCGACATAGCGCAGGCCAGTGACGATCACCCTGCAGGCCGACGATCCAGAACCGCCGCCGGTCGCCGGCCACATAGTTGTTCATGCACGGATTGCCCATCGTCTCGCGCTGGCCGATCGCGATGGAATGCCCGGTCATCAGGAAGGTGTTCAGGTCGAAGCTGATGGTGTAGGCGCCCTGCCGGTACAGCGAGGTGCTTACCAACTGTCCCTTCCCGGTTCGCGTTCGCGCAACCAGGGCCGCACAAACCGCCGCCGCGAGGGTCATGCCCGCCGAGTGATCACCCATGCCGCCGCGCTGAAACGGAGGCGTGTCACCTGGTCGGGTCAGCAAGTGCGCCAATCCCGCTCTGGCCCAGAACGCGGCGACGTCGTAAGCCGCGCGGTCGGCGTCGGGTCCGCTGTCGCCGTATCCGGTGATCAACCCGTACACCAGCCCCGGATTGGCTGCGGCCACGGTATCGAAGTCAAGGCCGATCCGCCGCAAAGCGGCGGGGCGCACGTTGGTGAGAAAAATATCTGCGCCCCTGAGCAATTCGATCGCTGTCGCGCGTCCGGGATCGGTCGTCAGGTCCGCCACGATGCTGCGCTTGCCACGGTTGTCCATCTCGAACGGCGGGCTCTGGCCGTCTTCGATCCCGAGCATCCTGCCGAACATGCGCGCCGGATCGCCGGTCGGCGGCTCGATCTTGATGACGTCCGCGCCCCAGTCGGCCAGTATCCCGCCTGCCGCCGGCCCGGCGACCCAGACGCCAAGTTCTACGACCGTGATGCCCTCCATCGGTCCTGCCATCGTCATCCCTTCTCGCAGGAGCTTTACAACTCACCGCAATTTTGTAAACATGGCGAGATGAATCGGGTTGCGCCGATCGTCGGCCTGGCGTCGCATCTGGGCCGCGGTGTACAACGTATCGCCACTGACGCGATCGTCGGCCGCGTTCGATCGCTGCCCCGCACAATCGGCGACCTCGACGCTAGGGCGCTCTCACAGATCATCGGGCTCACGGTGACGTCGGTGTCCGTGATGAGCGGCGATGCGGGAACGTCGTCGCGAGCCCGGCTGGCACTCACCGGTGATGGTGTCCCGCAATCAGTCTTCGTGAAGATGGCCGCCGAAACCGCCGCGACCCGCATGATGGGCGAGTTGGGCCGTCTCGCTGAGACCGAGACCCGCTTCTACGGCCGGCTCGCGGCCGAACTGACCGGCCTGCCCAAGGCGTACGGGTCGGCCTTCGATCCGTTGACCGGCCGCTTCGTGCTCGTGCTTGAGGATCTCGCGGTCGATAGCTGCGAATTCCCCGACACCCTGCATCCGCTGGACAAGGACAAGGCCGGCTTGATCGTCGAGCTTCTCGCCCGGCTTCACGCAACGTTCTGGGGCCGCGTGCCCGGCTGGCTGTACACGGCGTCGGCCGACAGCGCCTCATTGCTGACCGGGCCTCTGCTGAAAACGTCCGCGGGCCGGCTCGCTGAACGCACCGATATCCCCGTCGAGAACGGTCTCTTCATCGACGAGAACTACCGCGCGGTGGCGCGATTCATCGATGCACCGCCACACACGGTGATGCACGGTGACGCGCATCCTGGAAACGTTTACTTCCGTAACGGTGGCGCGGGACTGCTCGACTGGCAGGCCGTGCGGCGCGGCCACCCGAGCCGCGAGCTGGCCTACACGCTGGTCACCTGCATGTCGACCGACGACCGCCAGGCCAGTGAACGTGACCTGCTCGACGGCTACCGCGGGGCGCTGGTCGCCGCAGGCGGGCCCGAGCTAGATCGCGACGACCTGTGGGATCGCTACCGGCAGGGCGCCCTTTACCCCTACGTCGCGGCGCTGATCACCGCGGGTATGGGTGGCATGCAAGACGAAGGCATCGCGTTGGAAGGCCTTCGGCGCGCGGTGGTCGCGCTCGATGACCTCGACACCGTGGCGCTACTGAGGAAGTCGCTGTGACCGACGCCGGGCCGTGCCGCTGCCGTAACCGGGGGTCCCAGCAATTACCATCATCAGAACGCAACGATTGAGGCCAAGGAAGTGAACGAACCACTAACTGCAGGGCGCGACGCCCCCGACCTCGCCGAAGACACGTCGACGAGGCACCGGATTTTGGTCGCCACCGCGGATGTGCTCGCTTGCAGTGGTCAGACGAAACTGAGCCTCTCGGAAGTAGCGCTGCAAGCCGGGGTCTCCCGTCCGACGCTGTACCGCTGGTTCGCCTCGAAAGGGGAACTGCTCGACGCGTTCGGCGTCTACGAGCGCGAGATGTTCGATACGGGTGTCAGCCGGGCGACGGCGGGCCTGCGTGGGACGGAAAAACTCGACGCCGCGTTGCGGTTCATCGTCGAGTACCAGCATTCGTACTCGGGCGTGCGACTGGTCGACATCGAACCCGAGGTCGTGATCGCCCAACTGGGCAGAATCATTCCCGTCATGCGGGCACGCTTGCTGAAGCTGATGCCAGGACCCAACGGAGCCGTCAAGGCCGCGACCGCGATTCGCGTTGCGGTGTCGCATTACATCGTCCGCAGCGACGATGACGACCAGTTCCTGGCGCAGCTCCGTCATGCCGCTGGGATCAAACAAAACGGCTGACACTTCCGCGACAATTTGTAAAGCTGTCTCCTATGACGGGAGTGCAGACTGACGCGGGCGTGCTGGCGGGTGACGAGCGGATGCTCATCGACGGCGAATTGCAGTTCACCAGCAGCGGCGCGACATTCGATGTGATTCATCCGGCCAGTGAGGAAGTGGCCGGGCGGGCCACCGACGGCACCGTCGCCGACATGGAGCGCGCTGTCGGCGCGGCCCGCCGCGCATTCGACGCAGGCGATTGGTCGCGCGACCTCGAGTTCCGCTACCACTGCCTCACCCAGCTCCATGCGGCACTCGAGAAAGACAAGGAGCGGTTGCGCCGCGTCCTGATCACCGAGGTCGGCTGCCCGGTTACCGTGTCTGGCAGTCAGATCGAAAGCCCCATTGGGGAAGTCAGGCACTGGGCCGAGCACGGCCGGGCGTTCGAGTACCTCGTCGACACCGGGTTGCACGAAACGCCGCTCGGCCCGGCACGGCGCAAGGTCCACTACGAGCCGGTCGGTGTGGTCGGTGCGATCACGCCGTGGAATGTCCCGTTCTACCTCAACGTCGCTGAGACCGTGCCCCCGCTGATGGCCGGCAACACCGTGGTGCTCAAACCCGCGCAACTCACTCCGTGGTCAGGCACCGAGCTGGGCCGGATCGTCGCGGAGGAGACCGACATCCCGGCCGGGGTGTTCAACGTGGTGGTGTCCAACGCCAACGAGGTGGGCGCGGCGCTGTCGGCCGACCCGAGGGTGGACATGATCACGTTCACCGGGTCGACGGCGACCGGCCGGGCGATCCTGGCCGCAGGCGCGTCGACGGTCAAGAAGACGCTGCTGGAGTTGGGCGGCAAGTCCGCCCACATCGTGCTCGACGACGCCGACTTCAACTCGGCCTTACCGATGGCGGCGATGATGGCGTGCGTGATGTCGGGCCAGAGTTGCATCCTGCCGAGCCGAATCCTGTTGCCCCGCAGCCGCTATGAGGAAGGGTTGGCCATCCTCAAGGCAAGCATGGAAGGCTTCCCGGTCGGCGACCCGTGGACTCCGGGCAACATGCAGGGCCCGCAGATCAGCGAGACCCAGAGGCAGAAGGTCCTCGGCCTGATCAACAGCGGTATCGACTCGGGAGCCCGGCTGGTCACGGGCGGGGGTATCCCAGAGAGCCCGCCGACGGGCTACTACGTGCAGCCGACGTTGTTGGCCGACGTCGATCCCGATTCGCAGGTCGCACAGGAGGAGATCTTCGGCCCCGTGCTGACCGTCACGCCGTATGGCTCCGACGACGAGGCCATCGGGATCGCCAACAACACCATCTACGGGTTGTCCGGCGAGGTCAGCAGCGCCGACGTCGGCCGGGCACTCGAGGTGGCCAAGCGGATCCGCACCGGCAACGTCACCATCAACAGCAAGAGCCACTTCGGAATCACCAGTCCGTTCGGCGGCACCAAGCAGAGCGGCCTCGGCTATCGCAACGGCGAAGAAGGCTACAAGGAATACCTGGAGGCCAAGACGATCGGCATGCCCGACTGATGGACGAGCTCCAGATCGCTGCTCTGCTGTACAGGTACGCCCGCGCCGTCGACACCAAGGACACCGAGCTGTATCGCTCGGTGTTCACCGACGACGCCTACATCGATTACTCGTCGGCTGGTGTGATCGCGGGTTCGCGCGACGAGGTCGCCGACTGGCTGCGCCAGGCATTCGCCCCGATCCCGATGTCCATGCACTACATCACGAACATCGAAAGCGAAATCGACGGCGACACCGCGAAAGTGCGGGCGATGTTCTCCAACCCGATGCAATTGCCGGGGACGACGGAACTGAGCTGTTCCGGCGGCTATTGCCACCACGAACTCGTGCGCACGCCCGACGGGTGGCGCAGCCGTCATCTCCGTGAGGAGAACGTGTGGTTCGTCAACTCGCCGGCCGGCGCTGCGGAACCACACATCTGAAGTTGTCCGCCGAGCAAGCGACAACGGCCACGGGTTCGACGATGGGGACCAGGCATCGACTGCTGGGCATAGAGCTCCGCTATGCGCTGTCAGCCCTCGGCCGCCAACTGCCCACAGGCCGCCGCGATTTCGCGGCCACGGGTATCACGCACCGTGCATGACACGCCGCGCTCCCGCACACGTTTGACGAACTCGCACTCGGCCGCCTTCGGGCTGGCGTCCCACTGGCTGCCGGGCGTCGGATTCAACGGGATGACGTTGACGTGCACCAGCGCTCCGAGCGCACCGTGCAGCCGCTTGCCCAAGAGGTCGGCGCGCCAAGGCTGATCGTTGATGTCGCGGATCAACGCATATTCGATCGACACCCGTCGCCCGGTCGCATCGGCGTAATACCGTGCCGCGTCAAGGGCTTCGGAGACCTTCCACCGATTGTTGACGGGGACGAGCGTGTCGCGCAGCTCGTCGTCTGGCGCGTGCAGCGACAGCGCCAGCGTGACGCCGAGGCGTTCGTCGGCCAGCCTGCGGATCGCTGGGGCCAGCCCCACCGTCGACACGGTCACCGATCGCGCCGAGATGCCGAACCCGTGTGGCGGCGCCGCGGTGATGCGCTGCACTGCCGCCAGCACGCGATTGTAGTTGGCCAGCGGCTCCCCCATGCCCATGAACACGATGTTGGACAGGCGCGCCCTGGCGCCCGGGTGCGCCGATCCAGCGCCGTCGCGGTCACGCAATTCCACCGCTGCGGCGCGGACCTGTTCGAGGATCTCCGCCGTGGACAGGTTGCGGGTCAGCCCGCCCTGCCCCGTCGCGCAGAACGGGCACGCCATGCCGCAGCCCGCCTGCGAGGAGATGCAGACTGTGTTGCGCTGCGGGTAGCGCATCAGCACCGACTCGAACGTCGTGCCGTCGACCGCCCGCCACAGCATCTTTCGCGTCTCGCCGGCGTCGCACTCGATCTCGCGCACCGCGTCGAGCAGGCGCGGGAACAACGCGTCGGCGACCTGGTCGCGCACCGCGGCCGGCAGATCGGTCATCAAGTGCGGATCCGCGATCAGCCGCCCGTAGTACTGATTGGCCACTTGCTTGCCGCGAAATGCCGGCAGTCCCAGGTCCGTGACGGCCGCGGCGCGCCCGGCCTCGTCGAGGTCGGCGAAATGCCGCGGCGGCATCGCGCGTCGCGGAGGGTCGAAAACCAGGGGCAGGGGGGTGGGCATTGTTCCCCGTCAGTATCCCATCCCGGGCGGGCGGACATTGAATGGCGACGGCCGACGTTGGTCGCGACTGTGGTCAGCATGGCTCTGCCCCCGATGCCGCTGCGTACAGTGTCGAATCTGACGTTCTTTACGCGCTCGGGTATCCCATTGGCGCGCTTGCCGTTTCAGCGATGTCGCCGATGGCGGTGCTGGTGTTCCGGTTCGGGCTGGCCCGGCTGCGGCGTGTCCCCGCAAGCGGGAGGTGCCCCCAGGCGAACGCCAGGGGGTCACGCAAGAAGCGACAGGACGATCCAGGTCGCGACGGCCGAGGGCAGCACCGAGTCGATTCTGTCCATCAGTCCCCCGTGCCCGGGTAGCAGTGTGCCCATGTCCTTGATCCCCAGGTCACGCTTGACCTGGGACTCCACCAGGTCCCCGAGCGTTCCGGTGATCACCAGCATCAGGCCAAGCGGGACGCCCACCCACGCCGGTTTGTCTAACAGGAAGGTGACGGCCAGCACCGAGGCTGTGATGCCGAGGACCAACGACCCGCACAGACCCTCCCACGACTTCTTCGGGCTGATGGCAGGAACCATTGGGTGCTTACCGAACAACACGCCCGCCGTGTAGCCGCCGATGTCGGAGAAGACGACACCGAGCATCAGGCAGAGCACCCGCCATCCCCCGTCGTCGGGATAGACCAGCAGCACACCAAACGCGCCGAACAGCGGAATCCAGGCGGCCAGGAAGACTGTCGCCGAGACATCGCGCAGGTAGTTGACGGGCGCGTCCTTCAGGCCGCCCGAGAGTAGCCGCCAGATCATGCACACGAGGACGGTGCCGCCGAACGCACCGAGCGCTCCGGCCGCCCCCAGCGGCCAGGTCAACCAGATCATCGCCTGGCCGCCGAGGAGCAATGGCACCACGGGTATGGCGTAACCCGCAGCGCGCAGCCTGCGCACCACTTCGTGGGTAGCGACGACCATCGCGACCGCGACGACGCCGATCCACACATACGGGACAAAAACCAAGATCGCGATGACGCTGAACCCGAGCGCGGCACCGACGGCGATGGCGGCCGGCAGATTGCGACCGGCCCGGGATTGCTTCTTCGTCGGCTCCGTAGGGCCGGCGTCGGTGTCTGCCACGGGACCTGCTTGCTGATCGGCCACTAGACCTCCAGCAGTTCGCCTTCTTTGTGCTTGACCAGCTCATCGATCTGGTTGGTGTAGGTGTGAGTGGTCTTATCGAGGTCCTTTTCGGCGCGACTGACCTCGTCCTCGCCGGCCTCGCCGTCCTTGCGGATGCGATGCAACTCCTCCATCGCCTTGCGACGGATGCTGCGCACCGAGACCCGCGCGTCCTCACCCTTCGCCTTGGCCTGCTTGACCAGATCGCGCCTGCGCTCCTCGGTCAGCTGCGGAATGGCGATGCGAATGACGTTGCCGTCGTTGGTGGGGTTGACGCCGAGGTCAGAGTTGCGGATCGCATCCTCGATGTTGCGCAACTGGGTGGACTCATAGGGCTTGATGACGACCAAGCGCGCCTCTGGGACGTTGATGGACGACAGCTGCGTGATCGGGGTCATCGCGCCGTAGTAGTCGATGTTGATGCGTGTGAACATTCCCGGGTTGGCGCGACCGGTGCGGATGGACGACAGGTCGTCGCGCGCCACCGACACCGCCTTCTCCATCTTCTCTTCGGCGTCGAAGAGGGTTTCGTCGATCACGGTGAATTCTCCCGTCGCTAGCGCTCGCCCCGACATCCATCCCGTTAGGTGGTGACCAGTGTTCCGATCTTCTCACCCGCCACCGCCCGCGCAATATTGCCGTCGATGAGCAGGTTGAACACCAGGATCGGCATGCCGTTGTCCATGCACAGGCTAAACGCGGTGGCGTCAGCGACCCGCAGTCCGCGGTCGATGACCTCGCGGTGGGTGATCGCGGTGAGCAGCTCGGCGTCCGGGTGTTCTCGCGGGTCCGCGGTGAAGACGCCGTCGACGGCCTTGGCCATCAGCACCACATCGGCGCCGATCTCCAGCGCGCGCTGCGCAGCGGTGGTGTCGGTGGAGAAGTACGGCAGTCCCATGCCGGCCCCGAAGATCACCACCCGGCCCTTCTCCAGATGCCTGCGCGCCCTNAGCGGTATGTAGGGTTCGGCGACCTGACCCATGGTGATCGCGGTTTGCACCCGGGTCGCGATGCCTTCCTTTTCCAGGAAGTCTTGCAGCGCGAGGCTGTTCATCACGGTGCCGAGCATGCCCATGTAGTCGCTGCGGGTCCGCTCCATGCCGCGCTGCTGCAGCTGGGCGCCGCGGAAGAAGTTGCCGCCGCCGATGACGACGGCAACCTGCACACCGCTGCGGACCACTTCGGCGATCTGGCGCGCCACCTGGTGCACCACGTCGGGGTCCAGGCCCACTTCGCCGCCGCCGAACATCTCGCCACCGAGCTTGAGCAGCACGCGGGAGTAGTACGGCCGGATTGGGGCAGGTGATGCTTCGGCGCCGTTGGGGCTGGTGGTCTCCGCCATCCGACTCCTTCGGGGTCCTCGCATGAGATCGCCACCCCGGCGAGTGACCTGGACGGCACCCCTAATCCTGCCCCATAGCGGCCGGATAGCCGCTATGGGGACCCCCGTGGCGGATCAGCTCTCGGGCAGGTGAGCGGACAGCAGCCAAGCCGGGACCGACTTGCGACCGTTGGGTTCGTCGCGTACGTCGCCGAACACCATCCCGACGCCCTCGGCGCCGTCAGGGAAGTTGGCGTAGATCCGGGCCGGCTTGATCTCGTCGATCACCCAGTACTTCGACACCACATCGCGCAGTTCGTCCTCGGTGACGGGGTTGGCAGGGCCGTTGGGCAGGCCGGCGCGATCGAACACCAGCGCGTAGTACGTGGCGCCCGGCGCGGCGGCGCGCACGATCGACCGCTGGTAGCCCTCACGGGCCTCCACCGGGATGCTGTGGAATAGCGTCGAGTCAACGATGGTGCCGAACCGGCCGTCGTAGCCGGTGAACGCGCTGATGTCGGCGACGTCGAAGGTGGCGTTGGTCAGGCCCCGCTTGGCTGACTCTGCCTTGGCCAGCTCGATGGCCGTCGACGAAAGGTCGAGCCCGACGGTGGTGAAGCCCCGCTCGGCGAGATGCAGCGAGACCGCCGCCTCGCCGCAACCGACGTCGAGCACGTCGCCGTGGAACTTGCCCTGCTCGATCAGCGCCGCGAGCTCCGGCTGCGGTTCGCCGATGCTCCACGGCGGCCTGGTCCCGAGTCCCAGCTCATGGGCCTCGCCCTTGTATGCATTTTCGAAGAGATCCTGTGGCATTGTCATGACCCAGGTCTATCAACCAAGTTGATATGTGTCAAGATGCTTGATATGGACGAGCCGTTCGAGGATCAGCCGCTGGGCTACCTGTTGAGCCGGGTGGCAAATACGTTGCGAGCGGAAGTCACGTTGACGGTCCTCGACCCGCTGGCGGTCGCGTTCCCGCAATACCTCTGCATGCGGGTGCTGTCGAAGTTTCCTGGGCGCTCCAACGCCGATCTGGCCCGCGCCCTCAACGTCTCACCGCAAGCAATGAACATGGTGCTGCGCGGGCTCGAAGATCGCGGGCTCGTCACCCGGCCGCCAAGCGTGTCGTCGGGCCGATCGTTGCCCGCTCAGCTCACGCATGCGGGCATGGAGCTGCTCGAGCGCACGGACACCGGTGTGGGCGCAGCCGAACGCAAACTAATGGCCAACCTGACCGACGACGAGCGACACGAGTTCAAGCGCATCCTGGCCGCGCTTGGCTCCGACCTGGTGTGATTTGTGGGCAGTTAACCGCTCTGAGCGCTCCCAACTGCACAGATCGCGGCGGGTCAGTGGTGGTGGCAGGCCGCCGGTGGTGAGGGCGGGACGTCCAGCGCCGGGTTGCCGTCGAAGAAGCCCACCGGCTTGAGGTGGAACCCCGTGTAGGCACACGGCATCACCGGCCAGTCCTCGGGGCGCACCACGTGATGGGCGCCCAGGGTGTACCAGAGCACCACGTCTGTGTTCTCCAACGGCGCATCGTCCGCGATGAACTCCGGCAGGCCCTGAATGTCGGACGACTGGTACATGTAGTCCCCCGCCGCGAACTTTTCGTCAGGGTGGTACTTGGTCACCCACAGGTTGTGCTGCACGAACCGCGCGCGGTCATAGATGTGCGAACCCTCCTGCACCATCACCGGCACCATGTCCTTCGGCGTCAGCTTGTACGCCACCGGGCTACCGAGCTCGTTGCGCTTCGACGGGTTGGCGATCTTCCAGTAGCGGCCCTTCGACCAGTCCCAGTCCCGCGCCCCATCGGCCTCAGAGGCCACCAAGGTGTCGCGGGTGATCCACGCATTGTGGTGTGGGTTGAGCTCCGGATCGGGTTCGGGAAGCGAGTCGACCTCATACACGCTGTTGCCCGCACCATCGACGCTCATGTCGAGCCGGAAGCTGAAGAAGTGCTGGTGATTTGGGCCGTAGATGTTGGGCGCGACCAACTTTCCCCATCGCGGCTCCTCACCGTCCGCCACCGCCCCGGTGGTGAGCACCCCGGAGAGCTTGACCTCCACCTCCATCGACGCGTCGTTGTAGAAGTACCAGAAGAATCCGTACTCGTAGTTGCCGACGGTGCAGATCATCGAGATCACCAGCCGTCGGGCCCGCCGCACCTCCACCTCACCGGTCCGGAAATCGGTGTGCTTCCACGAGATTCCGTAATCCTCCTCATGCATGCAGATCGCGTTCGGGATCGTGACCGCGTTGCCTGAGGAGTCGTTGACCGTGCCGTCGAAGTAGAAGATCTCGCCAAGGCAGTCACAGCCAAGCGTCAACGGGTTGGCAGAAAAGCCCATTCCGACTTCGCCCATGTCGAAGACATTCTTGTTCCAGTGCGTCGGCTGGGTATCGCCGTACGGCACAACCATTTCCGACAGCGACGCCCGGTAGACGATGGGCCGGGTCGTGCCGCGATCGGTATAGGTGATCTCGTGCAGGGTGATGCCTTCGCGTGGGTTGAAGCCCACTCGCATCGACCACTTCTGCCACTGCACCTTCCAGCCGTCGACGGTGAAGCTGGGCCCATCGGGCTGGGTGATCTCGATGGCCTTGACGTCGTCACGGAACTTGGTGAACGCCGGCCGGTTGTTCTCGTCGAACATGAACTTCTCGGCGTAGTTGCCCGCGGTCGGCGGCAGCGGCACCAACCCGTGGTCCTCGATGTCGATCACCTTCATCGCGTCGAGGTCGAACGTGACGATCAGACCCTCGACAGGACGCGCGTAGCCGTGCTCGGAGGGCGCGGCACGCATGAACGTCAACGGGCGACAGATCAGCGGCGAGTTGTCGTAGTGATCCTGGCTGCCGTAATAGCCTGCGGGCCAGGGATCGATCATCGCCAGGTCGAAATCGATGACACCGCGCTTACGCATCGCCTCCTGCCAGCGTGGGTCTGCCCGCACCACCTCTTCCACGCCGGTCATGTGCTCGACGAGGTAGGACGGGAAGCGGCCGGGCACCGCCTTCCAGGAGTCGATGACGCGCGCGCTGAGGTCGACGACGGCCTCGTAGATCAATTTGGCCGCGCCGTCGTACATCGAGACGAACGCCCGACGCGGTACTTCCACCGCGCCATCGAACGTCAGCTCCGGGGTCTTGTTCGGTTCCGCCAACTGGATCATCACGAATTTCAATGTCGGAGTGCAATACTCCGAATCGGTGATCACCGCGGCCGCGGTTTCGATCTCCGCTCCGGTCAGTGGATCAAGCGGATACCGAGTGGTGTCGTCCCTCGCCTCCGTGCTTGGCACGGTGCTTTCCATCGTCATTTGGCCTCTTCCTTCAACTCGAGTACTGCCAGATGTGCCAGTGCGTCTTCCTTGCTGACCTTGGCCGCCGACCGGCGGCCGAAGAAGTAGACGATGGCACCGAGCACGAACATGCCGACCGCGATGCTGCCGACCCAGGTCATCCAGGTGGAAGTCGGGACCTTGATCCACGGTGCCGCGAACGAGTAGTAGACACCCGCGCACGTCGCGACGATGCCGATCGCGGCAACGGCGTAGACCGCGGGCATGCCGCCGGGAATCCTCCAGAAGTCCTCGCCGGCATAGCGATCCGCATACTTCTTTCGCGCGATCAACAGCGGGATGAAGAAGAAGAATCCGGAGAGCAACCACACGACGCTCAGACCGCCCTGCAGGTAGATCGTCACATTGGCCATGCTGCTCTGCGAGTACAGCCCGATCACCAGCAGCGACGAGAGCACGCCCTGGATGAGCACCGCGGTGACGGGGTTGCGGGTGCGAGGGTTGAGGTGAGTGAAGATACGCGGCAGATGGCGCTCCAGTCCGGATACGAAGATCAACCGCGAGTACGCCACCTGGTAGGTCGTCATCGCAACGAAGAAAATGACGGCCATGAGAACCGCGGCGACCTCCATCAGGCCGGGGAAGCCGGACACCTCGAGGTTCCCGATCACGCCGGTGACAGCATTGATCTGGTCACCCGGCAGCACCATCATCGTGCCGAGGGTGCTCAACAGGTAAATCGCGATCAGCGCGATCGATCCCAAGCCGATCATTTTGACGGCACTGCGCTTGACCGACAGGAATTCCGCACCCATGTTGAACGGCGTCTCGACACCGACCAGGTAGAGCAGAACGGTGCCGTAGAGGAAGCCGGCGCCTGCGAAGTTGGGAATCAACGCGTCGTGCGCACTGAACGGCGTGGCCGATCCATGGCCAGCTGCGTAGATGACACCGCAGATGAAGATGGTCAGGGTCAGGACGCAGTAGACCACGAACGTGACGTTCATGATCCGTTGGTTGGCAGCCAGCTTCGCCAGCGCCAAGGCCACCACGGCCCACAGGATTACCAGCTGCACGATGATACTCATCGTGAGCCCTAGCTCCGCATGAAACGCTAGGAGCAGGAACTGTAAGACGATCGCAGGAGAGGATGCGGTATTCAGCACGACGGGAACCCAGGACAGGTATCCGCCGAGGAACGACCATCGCTCCCCCATGGTCCGGAAAGTCCAGATGTAGACGCCGCCCTGTCCGGGCCACAAACTGCCCAGCTCCAGCACCGCCAGGGCCGCGGGCACCAGGAAGGTGATGATGCCAAGAACCCACATCGGGATCGCAGTCCAGCCACCGGCCGCCATCACAGACGACCCGGTGATCCAGCAGATAATGAACACGTAGGTCGCGGTCAGACCGAACGTGCCAAGCACTTTCGGCAGAACTTGCTCGGGAACGAGCTCGGCGGTCATGAGCGCGTCGCGTTGAGGCGGTGCAGCTGCCTCGAGTTCTTGGGTCATGTGTACTCCCAGATCTTTTGGATCCCACTGGATCCGGGTCAGTTGACGATTTGTCCGTCTTTCATTCGGACGACACGGCTCGCTTCGTCGGCCACCGTGGGGTCGTGCGTGCTGGCGACAACGGTGACGCCAAGGGTGGAACACAGGTCACGCAACATGCGCACCACCGTCTCCCCGGTACGGTGGTCGAGATTGGCCGTCGGCTCGTCGGCGAGGACCAGCGTCGGGCTGCTGATCAGCGACCGCGCGACGGCGGTGCGCTGCTGCTCGCCCCCCGACATCTTCGTGGGCTGATGATGGACGCGATGCCCGAGGCCGACCAGCTCGAGCAGCTCCATCGCCCTCTTGCGAAGCGACTTGCGGTCATATGGCTCGAACATCAGCGGCAGCTCGACGTTCTCCACCGCCGACAGGAACGGAATCAGGTTGTAGCTCTGGAAGATGAACCCGATGGTGTCGTGGCGCAACGCCGCGAATTGGCTCTCGCTCAGCAGCGACGTGTCGCGGCCCGCGAGCTTGACCGTCCCCTTGGTCGGCCGGTCGAGGCCACCGATGATGTTGAGCAGCGTCGACTTGCCACTGCCGCTTGGCCCCATCAAGCAGACGAATTCACCCGACATCACCTGCAATTCGGCGGCGACCAGTGCACGGACCACCTCATCGCCGAGCTTGTGCAGCTTCCAAACATCGGAGATCTCGANGACCGGTGTCGGGTCATCGGCTTGGATCGTCGTGTCTGCTGTTTCGTCGATGGCGGTCATCTCTAACCTCCCGCGGTCAGGGAACGGATCGGCGGTCGCGAGGCGGCGTTCCAGGTGGGCACGATGCTGGTGGCCAGCGCCGCGACGATGCTGACGCCGATCGAGATCGCCGCGCCGAGCATCAGCCCCTCGACCGACACTCCAGTCGCCACCAAACCGACTGCGCCGAGCACGATCCCGCTCACGGCGGCCAGCAGCGCGCCGAGCACCGCGCCAAGCACCGCCGCGATCACCGGTTCGACCAGCAACGCGGCCACCACGGGTGTGCGCGGCACACCATTGGCGCCGAGCACCCCCAGTTCGCGAGTGCGGTGGGCGACGGTGCGGGTGGTCGCCACCGCAACCTCGACCACACCCACCAGCAGAACGGTCACCGCGATCAGCACGACGGCGCGGCCGATCTCGTCGGCGTGGCCCAGCGACGCTGACTGCGCGCGGATTCCGTCGGACATGCCGAACACGATCACCACCAGGAACGCACCCGTGGCCGTCGTGACGACGGGCAGCACCATCTCGCGGATCCGCCGCCGCGCGGCCAGCCACCCGTAGGACAACCCCTTGCGCAGCATCAGCGCCCTCTGTTCTTCGCGCAAGCACTCATCAGCGCCCTCTGTTCTTCGCGCAAGCACTCATCAGCGGTCTCCCAGCAGCGAAACGGGTCGTTGTTGCAGCAGCCGGTGCACCGGGATCAGCGCGCCGACGATCGCCATCGCGGGAAGGAACGCGGCGACCATGCCTGCGGCCTGCAGCCACGCGGTCGGNGTGGCGATGCCGGGAATCACCAGCGCCACAGCGGCGCCCGCGCCGATCACGCCGAGCAGGTAAGCGGTGAGGAAGACGATCCCCGACTCGACGAGGAAGAAGTAGAGCACCTCGTCGGCCAGTCCGATGCTGGACATGATGCCGAATTCGCGCCGCCGCTCGGCCACCGCGGCCAGGAACGACGACACCGCGATCACGAAACCGAGACCGAGGCCGATGGTCGAGATGAGGCCGAGCGTCGAGCTGGTCACCTTGCCGGAGAACAGCGCGGAGAACTTCTGCTCGAACGTCAGCGGACCGGAGCCGCCGACGGTGTCGTAGATCAGGCCNCCTCCGTTGGGATCCGGCTTGACCGATGGGTCCGACGTCGACTCGAGGCCGACCGTAGGGCCGAAGATCTGCGCCAGGTCGCGGCGCTTCTCGTCGCCGGGAGGTGCGAAGATCGTCCACCAGCCGTTGTCGCCGACGACCGACCGGGCAAGCGGCGTGGCCACGGTGATCGACTGGCCGCTGCCTGCGACGCTCACGACGAGGCTCTGCCCGCCGACGACGATGCGATCATCCCGGTGCAGGTCGAGCCGCCTAGCCAATTCGGATCCCAAAGTGGCTTGACCACCGGCGATTTCGTCGCCACCCCGCAGCGAAACCTCAGTGCCGTTGATGTCGGTCACTCCGGACAAGGTGCGGGTCGCGGTCCAGCCGGCAGGAACGGTGATGTTCGGGGCGGCGCCGTCGGCGACAAGCGCCTGGGCGTTGGTGTCGTAGTGCACGCCGGCGGCAGGCACCGCCCACAGCGCAGCGCCGCCGAGCACATCGGTCACCGAATCGGCGCCGGTGATCGCGAAACTCGCCGAGATCGTGCGAACGACGGCGACGCAGGCGATCGCGAGCGCGATGCCAAGCACGGACAGCACGAACCGTTCGGGGCGACGGCGGATGTTGGCCAGCGCGAACCGGACCAGGCACACGAAAGTGTTCCCGGAGGCGGCCGCGATCGCCGGTGATCGAACGGTTGTGGGCGCATCGCTGACCTGGTTGGTCTCCACAAAAGGGATGGTCGGGTCGAAAAGTTTCACCGACGGCCGCGCGGAATGTCGGCGGCGTTAACTCAGACGCCCTTCGGTTACGGTGCTATTGCGCCTCCGCAACGGATTTCGTTGTCGGATCAGCTGCGGCGGCCGATTCCCGCCATCATCATCGGCGTGAGCAACCGGACGTTCTGACTGAATCCGGCTGACGCGGCGTCGGCTTCCTCGGCCGACAGCAGTCCGGCGTCCACGATGGCGCCGCGAAGGCTTTCGAAGGACAACCGAAAGAAATCGAAGCCCGGCGATGTCGAGTCGATCAGCCTGGCACGACCCTCACCGCGAATGTCGGTGAGGCCGGCAGCGTCGATGTCGCTGACCACCCGACGCCCATAGTCGCGCTCGAATCCGGCNTTCGCCATGAAACCCAGGATCACGTCGGCGATATCTCCGAANCCCGGGGTTTCGNCCTCGAATCCGAAGCAACTCCAGTCGTAGTCCTCGATCAGGATCCATCCGCCGGGCCGGAGCGTCGCGNCCAGGCGGTCGAGGATCTGGCGGCGGTCCGCGAGGTGTTCGAGCACAAGTCGAGCGTGCACGAGATCGAATTCGTTCTGGGGCAATGTGTCGGTGCGCAGGTCGACGCGACGCACTTCGATCGCATCCGAGGCGAGCGACTCAACGAACCGGGTGTCGATGTCGATCGCCACTACACTGGCGCCCTGGTCAGCCATCCACTGCACCATCGATCCGCCGCCTGCACCGACTTCGAGGCAGCGCCATCCGCTCCCGATTCCGAGTTCGCCGAGCAGCGCCTGCGAGCCCGGATCCCACAGTGACTCCATGCCGGACAGCCGCTTTCGCTCCTCGGCGAAATGCGGGTCCATAACGTAGTCACGGGTCATGACCGAACGCGAGACCATTCAGTGTGGGGTTGACCCCTTGGTGCGGGCGATGGCGGTCTCGACGAGCTCACCCGCCGACACCGTTCCGGCCCGCATTGCGTCGACGAGACCGACAGCATCAAGGTCGCCAAGGGCATCGTCGCCGAAGGCGTGAATCCGTGTCATGCAGTGACGGTACCAATTCGTACCGTCGCTGTTCAGGCCTGCCCGACCGCAACGATCAGCCACCGCTTGCTCCACAGTCTTGTCCCCGGCCTTGCCGGCCTTCAGACTGTCGACAGCGGACGGGAACATCCAGTAGGAAAAGCGCCGAAGTTCAACACGTCCTCTAAGTGGTCCTCTAAGTGGTCGGAGAGTCTGATTGGTTTCCGGTGCGCCGTTCGCGCTGACGGCCGGCGTTGACGGCTCGAAGCATCATCGCCGGGCGCATCAGTCGAATTGGCGGGTCGACCAGGGCGCTGACCTTCGACAGTTGTTCGAAAACAACGGCGTCGGATTCAGCTGCGGCCAGTAGCTTGTCGACATACCAGTTGGTGATATGTATCGACGCAGGCCTAGGTCCTTCGACTTCGGGCAGCGCTAAATCACCACCGGCCGCGAATTGCCAAGCCACTTTTATCGGTTTCGAGGCAGCGCGGAAATAGCGCTGTGCCAATCGATCCTGTCCATGGCGTAGACAACGCTTGAGTGCGATCGCCTGTAGAGCGGCCACTGTCATTCCTTGGCCATAGATCGGATTGAAACTGCAAATCGCGTCGCCAAAGGCCAGCAGGCCGGCGGGGAATCGGCGCATCTTGTCATAGCGTCGCCACTGGCTGGCAGGGTAACGGTAGCGAGACACTTCGGTGAGCGGCTCCGCGGTACGCAGGGCTGCTATCAGGTGAGTCGGAATCAATCCTTCAGCGAACTGAATCATCTCGGCTCGCTCGCCCGGCGGCGCACAACCCGCCATCCCTATCAGTGTCAGCATCCAGGTGTCGTGCTCGTTGCGGAAGAACGCCAACCCGGTGGGTCGGCCCGCGACGGGACCCACGAGAACAGCAGTTTCGCTGAGGGTCCCTGGTGCGATCCGCAACACCTGGCTGGTGTAGACGAGACGTACGTCAACATGATCTTCGGCGGGGCGCCCGTATCCGAGGCTGTCCAGGAAGGCGGGTGTGCGGGCACCTCGGCCCATTGCGTCAACGACGAGATCAGATTTCAGCTCTTGTTCGATTCCCCCGTCGCGGGCGCTTACTTTGACGCCGGTTACCCGGTCCCGCATTGCGGTCGACGTCAGTGTGACAACGTCATGCCCCTCGAGCATTGTGATGTTGGCAGCTTCGCACGTCCGTCGCCGCACCTGACACTCCAATAGAGGTCTGCTCGGAAAGTAGACTGGCGGATGGTTCTTGAGTCGGCCTGTGGCCACGAGTCGGTGTCCGCCCAGCGTTACGGGCCATCGCGAAACATCTGGTAGTCGTGGACGGGCACTCCGGCTGCAACGAGCTCGTCGAGGATTCCGGGGAAAAGTTCGCCAAGGATCTGGGAACCACGTCCAAGCAAATTGTGGACGTGATGGCCTTGCGGAACCCCGCGCCGGTTAGCGGGGGATTCTGGTAGCAAATCGCGGTCCACCACGCTGACTCGGTCATAGAAATCTGCCAGTACCCGCGCAGCCAATAGACCGCCGATGCTGGCTCCCAGTACAACTGCATGCTCACCGACGCGCGGCGTCTCGCCCCCCGGGCCGAGCCTCCTCATCCCAAGAGTTTGCAGCGTCTTGCCAGCTTGCGTTAAGGAATCGCGCAAAGACGCGACAGGTCACCACAGAGTTGCTCGGTAGCGGGAGGCGGAACGCAACCGGTTCCCATTGCCCCTGCCGGGAACTGCGGTGCCCCACCGTTCACCACCGAATCAATTGACCGGCAAGCAAATTCGCTGCTCCCCGGCACATGGATCGACCCGAGAGAGCGTCACCAAACCGTTGACAATGCACCGACAGCCGGCTTCGGCAGCCACGACACATGGCAAACAAGCCTGGAGACGCCGCGCCTTCGCACCGTCGCTGTTCAGGCCTGGCCGACCTCGAAGCGGACGAATCGGGTGACGGTCACACCGGCAGCGTCGAGCAGCGCCTTGACGGTCTTCTTGTTGTCAGACACCGACGGCTGATCGAGCAGCACGACGTCCTTGTAGAAGCCGGTCACGCGGCCCTCGACGATCTTGGGCAGCGCCTGCTCGGGCTTGCCCTCGTTGCGGGCGGTTTCCTCGGCGATGCGGCGCTCGTTGGCGACGACGTCTTGCGGCACGTCCTCACGGGTCAGGTACTTCGCCTTCAGCGCAGCGATCTGCAGGGCGACAGCGTGCGCGGCCTGGGCGTCGGAGCCGGTGAACTCGACGAGCACGCCGACGGCAGGCGGCAGATCCGCGGCCCGCTTGTGCAGATACGTCTCGACGGCGCCGTCGAAGTAGGCGACGCGGCGCAGTTCGAGCTTCTCGCCGATCTTGGCGGACAGGTCGGCGATGACCTGCTCGACCGTCGTGTCACCGACCTTGGCGGCCTTGAGGGCGTCGACGTCGGTTGCCTTCGATGAGGCCGCGGCGGCCACGATCTGATCGGCGACCGTCTGGAATTCGGCGTTCTTGGCGACGAAGTCGGTCTCGGAGTTGAGCTCGATCAGTGCGCCGCCTTTGGCCGCGACCAGTCCCTCGGCGGTGGCGCGCTCGGCGCGCTTGCCGACATCCTTGGCGCCCTTGATGCGCAGCAGTTCGACGGCCTTGTCGAAGTCGCCGTCAGCCTCGACCAGCGCGTTCTTGGAATCGAGCATTCCGGCGCCGGTCAGCTCCCGAAGTCGCTTGACGTCGGCAGCGGTGTAGTTCGCCATTTCAGCCTTCCGTGGTCTCGGTGGTGGTTGCGCCGTCGGTAGTTCCGGACTCTGCGGTGGCGGTGGCACCTGCCAGCAACTCCTGCTCCCACTCGGCCAGCGGCTCGGCGCC
>JGI12053J15887_10000197_pt1 | contig 22049 bp, 17 predicted proteins | sample MedBloCAOM1_O3_FD_15887 | JGI IMG/M metagenome (IMG submission 15887)
GTCCCACACCTGCACAACGTCCCCAGTCCCTCAGACCAGCTGTCCGCTGGAGGCGGCCCATTCTCGGGGCTGCGCTTCGGGGAACACCCTGGCGCCTGTACCAGCGGAATAAGTCTTCGTGCTCACTTTGCGTTAAATGGACGGAAGTTTCTTTTCGAAATTCTGGCTCCGAATTTCTGCCGACGCCCCGGTTATAGCTTGTCGGGCAACCCAAAGGGCACCGGCTGGGGTCCCGACCACCGCACGCGCCTGGGCTGAGCTGATGGGGCGTCTGGAATACAAGCACTATGTGGCACAAGGTGGCGATTGGGGTTCGGTAGTCGCGGACGTGATGGCGCGCGGCGCATCAATCCTTCATCATCGAACTCCCACAGTTCGTTGCCGTAAGAACGATACCATTGCCCCCAGTTCATTGTGTCGCCACGCGCGAGTTGTGCGAAGCGCCGGGGATGTTAGCGCTTGGCTTTGGGTGCGACACTATCGCGGTAGAAGCGATGCAGGTTCTCGGAAATGTAGTAGATTCCCTGCGNCAGATCATTACGATGGGTGACAAGGACCGACGAAGGTCTTTGACCGCATCTACGAGAGCTGCACGTTCGTTTACAGGCTAACCGGCGGGGGCTTTCGATCTNAGTGTTCCGCGCGTGACCAATTCACAGCTAACTATTCGTTTTTCCATCGGCCGCGGACCATGCTCGATTTGAGCCTGTAGCATATCGATCGAATGCGCGATTACCTGGTCCACATGGGAACGAATCGTTGTTAGATTGTAATTCGGCCAACCCGCCATCTGGATGTCGTTGAAGCCAAGAATGCCTACCTGCTTAGGTATTGCTCGATTTAGCTTGTGCCGAACAGCGTCGAATGCGCCAGTTGCCAACAGATCATCAGCACAGAACAGTGCATCTAGCTTCGGATGCGATCTGAACATGTTCAATGTCGTCTCCATCCCGGCCGCATGCGAGTATTCTTTGGCAAACGCGAGGTAAGCGAGTGAAATGCCGTCGCTTGCCAGCTGACTTTGAAAGCCGGACAAGCGGTCTTGGGTGGTGGTTGCATGCTTGGGGCCGCCAAGGAATCCGATGCCACGGTAACCGGCCTGCACGAGCGCCCGCGCCGCAATCCTGCCTCCCTCTACGTTATCAACAAACGCGGCACTGACGGCGCTCTGGGAAATGCCACCTCCGAAAGCGATAACGGTAGGCATCCCAAAATCCGCTACGCTCTTGGCGAAATCATTAGGTAAAGTAGACGACGCAATGACGACGCCATCAACTTGGTACTGCGCCATGAGCCAAATTACGTCGAAGGGATCAAATTCGGTTCCTAAATTAAAAATTAGCGGCCGCAACCTTCTGTTTTGGAGTTCAATTGTAAATCTATCGATTATATCCATTACATAAGGATTTCTGAAGGCGTTCGAAACCAGCGCGATCAACTCCGAGCGGCGCGTAATCAGACTCCGAGCCAGTATGTTAGGACGAAATCCCAACTCATTGGCCGCTTTTAAGACCTTCTGTCGAGTCTTCTTCGAAACCGATGCGCCTTGTGTAAATGTGCGCGAAACAGCGGATATCGAAACCTTTGCTCGTAGAGCCACATCCTCGAGAGTCGCCCTGGTTCGCGTTTTCTTTTCCATTCCAATGTTTAGTCCCCAATCATAACTGGTCTATCCATGCACNACAGCGAGNGGCNGNCTGCTTGCAGAATCGCCTAAGACCAGGCAGCTCGAACTCCATCGTCAGACCGAGGGTCCATAGTTCGCAAATCGATCCACGCTGCATTCATGCTCGCAGATTTAGCCGCCGCATGAACGGCGCGGACCATTGCAGCTCCGCGTCTGACATCAGGGTATCCAGGAGCTTCGGTGATATTGCGATGCACTCCGTCTGAGTTGAGCGCGGTGTAAATAGCCCGATATATGTTTGCAAAGGCGCTGAACATGCCTTCGGCGTGCCCGATTGCAATTCTCGAGGCGTTAGTAGCTGCAGGATAAAGGCGCGCGCCTCCACGTTCGAGGATCTGTGTCGAACCGGCGAGGGGACTCCAGTAGAGTTGGTTAGGCTGCTCCTGGTGCCACCGAATTCCTCCTTTGGATCCGAAAACACGCATAGAGAAACCGTGGGGCTGTCCGCAGGCGATCGCGCTCGCCCAAAGCCGACCCACAGCGCCGCCGTCAAATCGATATGCTAGCAAAGCGTCGTCTTCTAGTTGTCGTCCTTCGACGCAATGGTCGAAGTGCGCGGATATTTGGATAATCGAGTGCCCAGTCATGAACTCGGCCATATGCAAGGCATGGATTCCAAGGTCTGCAACAACCGAGCTTACACCGGCCTCGGCAGGGTTGTAGCGCCAGCGAACGCGAGGATTGTCACGATCATCCGCATTGGCGTGCGCGCCGTGTGCAAACTCGGCAACAACTACACGGATTTGCCCGAGGTCCCCGCGTCGGATCATCTCTCGAACTTGGATAGCCATCGGATAACCAGAGTAGCCGAAATTGACCGCACAGATTGAGCGGGATTGATCAACGATCGTGCAGAGTTGGTCGGCCTCCTCAACGGTCATTGTCAACGGTTTCTCACAGAGAACATTGAATCCAGCTTCGAGGAAAGCCTTCGTGATTTCAAAGTGAGTTGCGTTCGGTGTGGCAATCGTAACGAGATTAAGTCGATCGTTCGGAGCTCGCTGAGACTCTCTTGAAAGCATCTCGCGCCAATCACCATATGCTCGATCCTTACTGATGCCGAGATCTAGCGCAAAGGCTCGTGCACTGGCCGGGTCGACATCGAGCGCGCTCGCGCTGAGCTCAAAAAGACCATCCACTCTAGCTGCAATTCGGTGGGCTTCTCCGATCTGGCTTCCGCGTCCACCGCCGACCAGGCCCCAACACATTTTTTTGTGCATGTTCGTCAGTTGTTTTTGCACTGTTTGGAAAAGACAAGTATGATGATGAATTGCAAAGGTTTGCAAGAAGAATGCAGACTTATTCGCAATTCGATATGCTTACCCCGGAACTAAACCGCCGTTTCGAGCGAAGAGTCCACTATGAAGATCGGAATAGTATCTGACAGCCTGGCACACCTCTCCTTTGTTGAAATGCTAAAAGTTGCCAAAGGCCTTGGCATCAGTGGCGTCGAGTTCAACACTGGGAACTGGTCAACCGCACCGCACGTCGATCTGCCTACCTTGTTGGGCAGCGAGTCGGCCCGCGACGAGTTTGTTTCTCAAATCGCGGAGCAAAACCTCGAAATTATTTCTCTCAATTGCAACGGGAATCAGCTCCACCCCATCGAGGGTAAAGAGCACGATCAAGTTGTCCAGGATACAATCAGATTATCGAGTCTATTGGGTCTTAGTAAGGTCTGCCTAATGTCCGGCTTGCCCGGGGCTGACCCGAATGAAAGGTATCCAAACTGGATTGTCAGTTCCTGGCCACCGGAGACCCAGCGGATATTGGAATGGCAGTGGCATGAGCGTCTGATCCCGTACTGGAAAGAACTTGTAGCATTTGCCGCAGATCACGGTGTCGGAACCTTGGCGGTTGAAATGCACGGTAACCAGCTTGTGTATAATCCGAGGGCTTTAATTCGGTTGCGCGAAGAAATTGGTCCCGCTGTCTGCGCAAATCTCGATCCCAGCCATCTGATGTGGATGGGTGCAGATCCGCTAGCTTCGGTAGACTATCTCGACTCCGCCATTGTACATGTTCACGGGAAAGACACCGCGCTAAACAGCCCAGCCTCGGCTACGGCAAGTCTGCTCGAGAACGGACCATTAGATGATGCAAGAAACAGATCCTGGAATCATTGCACCTTGGGTTATGGCCATGATGCGAAATGGTGGGCTGACTTCTTCTATCGCCTGGGCATGATTGGCTATGATGGCTGGATCTCAATCGAACATGAAGACGTAAACCAGTCGCGTATCGAGGGTATTCGCAAAGCCGTCGATTTGCTCAGGTCGTGGGCGATATTTGATCCACGCGACTTTGCAGTTCAGGAAGTATGAACATTTCGAGCAACCCCATGCTGCAAACACTAAACGGATTTTGTATCTGCAATATCCGCGTTTCGTCGAGATTGTCAGTCAGGCAATTATGAGACCGAAAGCAGTTTGCTGAGAGGCCAGCGCGAAGCCGTTGTATTAGTAAAGTTTCGCCCTGGATCAGCGCTGAGCAAAACTCAGAACCGAGGAAGTATGCTCAGTTCGCTCTTCAAACCAACGAGCTGTTACCGTCTTGGTCTGCGTATAAAATAGGATGGACTGCTTACCATAAGGCCCAAGGTCGCCTAATTTCGAACCTTTTGAGCCAGTGAAGCTAAATTGTGCCACGGGAACAGGAATCGGAACGTTTACGCCGACTTGTCCCACTTCAATTCGTTCTTGAAATGTGCGGGCAGCCGCGCCGCTTTCGGTGAAGATGGCTGTGCCATTTCCGTTTGGGTTCCTGTTAATGAGGTCGATAGCCTGATCTAACGTCGCAGCGAGGCAAATGCAGAGGACAGGTCCGAAAATCTCCTGATCATAGATAGACATACCTGGCCTCACCCCGGAAAAAATCGTTGGTCCAATGAAATTACCGGACGGATAGCCTCGAACGGCGAGAGTCCGTCCGTCGAGTTCGACTGTAGCTCCTTCGGCTATGCCTCTCTCGATCAAGGCTAATACTCGCTCTTTCGCTGTGGTTGACACGAGAGGGCCAAAGTCCGCATCTCCTTCACATCCGGCGTTGACCTTGAGATCTTTTGCCTTTTCAACCATATCCGGGATCCACCGTTTCGCTTCGCCAACGAGTACCACCACGGACAGAGCCATACAGCGCTGCCCTGCTGCACCAAACGCCGCCCCGACCAGATTGCTGATGGTCTGCTCCTTAGCAGCGTCCGGCAATACGATCGCGTGGTTCTTAGCGCCCATCATACATTGCGCTCGCTTACCCGTGAGAACTGAGCGTTGATAGANCTTCGTTCCAACAGATGTCGAACCAACAAAGGAAACTGCTTTAATATCGGGGTGCTCGCATAGAGCGTNGACTGCATCCTCGCTGCCGTGGATCACATTGAGAAGTCCGGGTGGGAAACCTGCTNTAACCGTCAGCTTTGCCAACTCCATTGTAACTAGCGGGTCTTGTTCAGACGGCTTGAGGACGAAAGTGTTGCCGCACGCGATTGCCATTGGAAACATCCAGAGTGGAATCATTGCAGGAAAGTTAAACGGGGTGATTCCGGCACACACTCCAAGCGGCTCAAGCACAGAGTAAGTATCGACTCCTTTTGCGACGTTACTCGATAGCTCCCCCATTTGCAGGAGGCTGATATTTGATGCATGCTCTACCACTTCTAAGCCCCGAAGGATTTCCCCTTCGGCATCTGCGATTGTCTTTCCCTGATCGGCAGAAAGGACTGCTGCCAACTCTTTGAGATTCTCGTTTACTAACTGTCGTAATGAAAGAAAGAGCCGAGCTCGCTTAGAGAGCGGTGTGTAACGCCAAGTTGCAAAAGCAGATTTCGCGGCTTCAACTGCCGCATTGATTTCTGCTCGGGTTGCGAAAGGTACTCTCGCGATTACTTCTTGAGTCGCGGGATTGATTACCTGGCGCCATGCTGTGGTTTTTGATTCGATGAAGTCTCCAGCAATAAGAAGCTTCACGCTAGACGGATTGTGAATGCGGTCTTCTATATTCATTTTCGTGGCTTACGTAGCGCTTTCCCGGAGATCCACTCGGCTTGCAGTATATGTTGACGATTGATTTTCACAAAACTATGCAAAGGTTTGCAAAGCTCTCTGGAAGATGAATTTGGCAGCGCCCTACGAATCTTTGTGCCTCCGGTTTGGCAGCGAAAGAGCTGATCTATATAGGGAGAACTGGCGTTTCTGCGAGGAATATATCTTTGATCGGCCATCTCTCGTGCGGGCGGCTGTTTCGTAAATGGGTTGATGTTGTCGCACAATAATAGCAATCGTTTGCAGAGCAAGTACGATCGTGTATCATATCGGCACGAAGAAATCCAAGAGAGATTAATCCCCCCTGAAGCAGAACGTCTGATGAAACGAAGATCATTGATTTGTCTTACTGTGTTTATATGGCTGGCAGCCCCGGTGGTCACGGTGGCTCAAAAGCAGCTCCATATAGTGGTCGTGACGCATGGCGCAGCGTCTGACTCTTTTTGGGCTCCAGTAAAGAACGGAGTCGAACAAGCGGGCAAAGAGATCGGATGCACGGTCGAATACCGCGCACCTGAAAAATTCGACATGGTAGCGATGGCGCACCTCATCGAGGCAAGTGTCGCTGCGAAACCCGATGGGCTGATTGTTACCATCCCTGATGCCGACGCCCTTGGAAGAGCAATCAAAGCTGCGTTGAACGCAAAGATTCCAGTCATTTCGACGAACTCGGGATGGGATGTTTCGAAGAAACTGGGAATCGTGCTCCACGTCGGGCAGGAGGAGTTTATCGCTGGAAAAGGGGCTGGAGAAAGGATGAAGGCAATGGGCGTAAAAAAAGCTGTTGTGGTTAACCATCTGGTTGGGAACGTTGCTTTGGACCTGCGGGCCAAGGGCTTTATTGAAGGGCTAGGTCAAAAAGCCGAGATTCTGGCCACAACCCTGGATTTTACCGAAGCTCGAAACGCCGTTTCCGCCTATATTCAAAAGAATCCAGATCTGGAAGCCGTGATGACTCTGGGCCCGGACGCTGCCGAGTCAGCTATGCAAGCCCTAGAGTCGGCCGGCAAACTTGGGAAAGTGAAGTTTGGAACCTTCGACCTTTCGCCAGGGGTTCTCCAGGCTGTGGCTAAGGGTCAGATAGATTTTGCCATTGACCAACAACCGTTCCTTCAGGGGTATCTTCCGGTCGTGTTCCTCGTGAATTATATCAAGTACGGGATAATACCCTCACAGGATACAATATTCACCGGACCCAACTTTGTAACGCAAGAGACCGCACCAAAGGCCCTGGCTCTTACCAAAAACGGAATTCGTTAAGGAAGTGTTGGCTGGAAGAATTCAGACTGAGGTACGTCATCGGCCGCACACCCGGTTCCACGAGAGACCGGGCAATAGCGAATTCACGATGACTTAGCGTCCTTAGATTGGTTGGTTTTGAGAATCCATTGATGATCCGGATCGGTACGAGTACGCCAGATTCTTTTTGGTCCGGCCATAACGTTCAGATAGTACAGTTCATAACCGTGCGGCGCTCCGACCGGATGATATCCATAGGGCACTAAGACAAGTTGGCCGTCGTGAACGGAAATAGTTTCGTCTGTGCTCTTGTCATCGGTATAAATTCGTTGGACGGCAAATCCCGAACAGGGCCTTATCCTGTAGTAATAAACTTCTTCAAGGCTAGATTCCCACGGGAGATCATCTCGGTCGTGCTTATGAGGAGGATAACTAGACCAACTGCCGGCAGGGGTAATTGCTTCCAACACGAGGAGACTATCGGCGACATCTTGATCTTCCGGGAGGAGATCGTAGACGTACCTCTTATTGGTACCAGTGCCTCGTTCTTGCTGAATCACTTCATCTGGTCGAATTAATCTCGGCTCTTTGGCGTTGGTAGCCGGAGCGGAACATACCGCTACTTCAAGTGACGTCACAGCCGTTATCTCCCAGTTTGCCCCGACCGGAACGTAGAGGGCCCAAGTTTCCCTATGAAAGGGAGAGATGCGATGCCGAGTATTGGCTAACAAGGTGTCATTTGCGCGCAGCGTCGCTGTTCCTGTAATGATTACGGCACAGATTTCACGGTCGACATTAATTCCGGAAATGCCTTCTGATGGTTGCAGATTATAGAGATCAAATCCCACGTACTTCCATCCGGCGATTTCGGGAGTTAGGTGGAGAATGCGCCCGCTGCGATCTGGGCTAGTTGGCCGGATATGCAGCTTACTTTCCATGATTGCTCGTTGCAGTCTCGTCAATTAGTTACCAGAAGAAGCGCATCTTTCAGCAACTGAAGTTGTATGACGCAGAGCGAGAGGTCCGCCACATACCAATAACAGCCTCAAAGTTTGAGGCAATTGCTGCACATGCCTCCTCGTTATTCAGACGCCTCAGTAACCACTCCTGAAGGACTGCACCGTGAATGATCCGGCCGATCGCAAAACCACGAACCAAACAGCAAGGCCTGGAGGCCTCGAAAGCTTGCTGCAGTTCATCAGCCTTAGCTGTGGAACCAAGAATCAGGATTCCGCGGCAATCGGCATCGCCTGAGCCGACAGCTTTCCCGATGTTGTCCCAAGCCTTGGTCGATCGGATCGGCTCCAGTTTCCACCAATCTGGTCGGATGCCACGGTTATAAAGAGCCGTGATAGACCTCGAGACAGTCTCATCGTTGACTATGCGATCGCGGTTGCAGATGATTTCAATCAGAAGCTCGCGGCCAAGTGCTTTGCACGCTTGATCCAGTTGCAGGAGTGCATCCTCCTGTTTTGCGCGCGATTCTGGTGGATCATCCGGATGATAGTAACATAAACATTTTACAGTTTGCGACTTGGGCCAAGTGAGCAACGCGGAACCCACATCATATCCAAGCACATAGGATAGCGGCTTTGCTCCAGGCTGCTCTATCGTGCGCGCGATCCATAGCGGCAACTCCTCCGCTGCAAAAAGGGCGTCAGCCCCATATTCATCATCACAAATGATCCCAATGTTACTGTACCTTTTCGCGACTGACGCTGCTGCTCTTACCGCTAGCTGCTTGAATTCTGATAAACGTACCGAGTCCGCTCCAATTCTCACCGCGAGGTCCTCGAACTGCTTACGATGATCCACCGCCAGGACGAACAATTCGTCCGGCAGTTTTCGTCTCGTCTCAGTCCAATGCAGATGGGATAGGTCCAGTCCGTCGATATGACGGCCACCGGCGGGCTGCCACTGGAGAAAAGAGCTCAGTTCATTCCAAGTCGGATATTCACTTGAGCAAAGTAAACGCGATACGGCGATCGCTCCGCACGCATTCGCCCAGGTTGCCGTAGTCTGCAGGTTTTCTCCTCGGAGCCATCCACGAAGGAAGCCAGCCATGAATGCGTCACCGGCACCGATCGCGTTTAGGACCTTTACCTGGAATGCAGCGCCTCGAACTGGGTCGCCCAATGGGTCGTCGTTACGGACAGGAAAAATATCACAACCTTTGGCGCCTCTCTTACAAACAATGAGTGCAGAGCTTATTTTTCGAATTCCTTGCAGAGCAAATTGAAGGTCGTCCTCATTTATCGCGACCCGCAATTCTTCTTCAGTCCCGACAACAATATCGCTAACTGCGAGGATCTCTCTGAGCGCGCTCTGCACCTGTGCAGATAGTATGTAGCGAACTTCACCGCCCTTGTGCCCGGCAAGGCGCCAAAGTGAAGGTCGGAAGTCGACATCTAAAACGACTTTAACACCGGCTTTCTGCGCGATTCTTATCGCCTTCCAGCTCGCCGCAGCCACCCGCTCCGTCGAAAAATGAGTCCCGGTAACGACAATCGCAGTCGCTCGAGCAATTAGGCTTGGATCAACATCGTCCTCACACAAGGCCATATCCGCGCAATTTTCCCGATAAAATATGTGTGGAAAGGATACCCGATTCCTGACGGCTAGAAGAACCAGTGCGGTCAACCGACTTTCATCTACGACGATGCCGGCAGTAGAGACGCCTTCCCTTTGCATCTGGGAGACAATAAATCGTCCCATCTGTTCGTCGCCAACGCGGGTCAAGATAGCCGATTTGAGTCCGAGACGAGCGCATCCGATAGCAATGTTGGCTGGACATCCACCTACCGATTTGCGAAAAATATCGACGTCTTCCAAACGACTGCCGATTTCGGCCCCGTAAAGGTCAACTGAACAACGCCCAATCGTGACTACGTCCAAAAGGTCACTTCCTGGCGGGCGGTCCTGTTCGTGATGAGTTAAGCCTGGCGAGTTACTCGACATTGGATCACGACCATTATGTGCAAAGGATTGCAAATATAATCGGGGAAATCATATGGGTGTCAAGAAACGATGACACTCCGCGCGCGCTGAAACCGAAGATCGGATTTGCTCAACTGTCGCCAAGTTACCTGGGAAAACCGGAGATACTGAGCAGGCGAATCCAGTTTTGGATCTACTAGCAAAGCGAAAGAAAAATTCTTTTGAATATTTCAGCAAACGCTTGCAAAGTTATTTGTCGGCGGTTATCGGTAGCGGTAAGCCTTGGCGCGGTTAATCCCTGCAGGCTTCAACTGGAGCGGCCCCAAGAAGCAATAAATCCAGATTTGAAAGGAGAATATTCGTGGCCCGGATTCGTTTAACACTCGCTCAAGCAATTGTGCGCTTTTTGATGAACCAGTATGTGGAGCAGGATGGGCAATCGCAGCCTTTCTTTGCCGGCCTATGGGGAATATTCGGCCATGGAAACATCGGCGGAATTGCGCAGGCCGCCCAGCAATATGGACCGGCGTTCAGCTACTATCTTGGCCGGAATGAACAGGCAATGGTTCATGCCGCTATTGCTTACGCGAAGCTGAAGAATAGGAAGCAGACTTTCGCGTGCCTCTCCTCGATTGGACCGGGTGCCACCAACATGGTAACCGGCGCAGCCACAGCTACGGTTAACAGAATTCCGGTGTTGTTATTGGCAGGTGATATCTTTGCAGAACGTGTCCAAGCACCGGTTCTGCAGCAATTAGAGTCCGAGCATTCTCAGGACTTTTCTGCAAACGACGCGTTTCGTCCGGTGTGCCGTTACTGGGATCGTCTTTACCGTCCAGAGCAGGCGATCACAGCTCTTCCAGAGATCATGCGGGTACTGACCTCACCTGCAGACACCGGTGCGGCATTTCTTGCCCTACCACAGGACATTCAAACCTACGCTTTTCATTACCCGGAGGAGCTCTTTTACAAACGGGTTTGGAGCATTCCCCGGAACCGTCCAGACATTGATTCTATGGCTAAAGCGGCTTCGTGGATTTGCGAAAGCGAATCTCCGCTTATTATTGCTGGAGGAGGGGTGCGATACAGTGGTGCGACAGAGATACTTCAACAGTTCGCGGAGCAGACAGGAATTCCTGTTGCAGAGACGCATTCGGGCAAAGGCTCGCTTCGCTATGATCACCCCATGAGTCTCGGTGCGGCCGGTGTGTCGGGCAGCAAAGGGGCAAATATCATCGCAGAGCACGCAGATCTNGTTATCGGGGTCGGCACCAGGTTTACGGACTTTCCGACCGCATCCAAGACTGCATTCCGGAACCAGAACGTGCGTTTCGTGAACATCAATGTGTTCGAGATGGACGCTTACAAGCACGCGGCTACTCCACTTGTCGGGGACGCTAAGGCTACTCTTACGGAACTTTTGCCGATGTTAAAGGGATACACGACACCAGCCGCCTTCCGAGAACAGATCGGAAGATTGAACAAGGAATGGAACGACGAAGTCGAGCGCCTCTACCACTTGAACACGCAGCCAGTTATGAGCCAAGGCGAAGTCATCGGTGAAGTCGAGACTTCGTCCGAACCTGAAGACATTGTTGTGACTTCCGCCGGTAGCTTACCTGGGGATCTGCTCAAGCTTTGGAGATGCCGAGATGTATGCAGCTATCAGGTCGAATATGGCTACTCCGTAATGGGTTATGAAATAGCTGGCGGACTCGGCGCCAAGATGGCGGCGCCTGATCGAGAGGTCTATGTGATGGTGGGTGACGGCTCATTCCTGATGATGAGTTCCGAGATTGTCACTTCGATCCAAGAAAGACTGAAGTTGATTATTGTACTCGTCGACAATCAAGGATTTTCGAGTGTGGGTCGTGTTTCCGAGCAGGTCGGTAGTGAGGGCTTCGGATGTCACTACCGCTATCGTGGGAAAAGCGGGTGGTATGATGGAGATCCGATTCATTTGAATTTCCAGCAAATTTGCGAGGGATATGGGGCCAACTCGATCACGGTGCAGACGCGACGCGAATTGGCGGAAGCCTTGAACCAGGCACGAGCTGCCGAGAAGACGACATGCATCTATGTCCGAACCAATTGGCACGAGCGTGTGCCTGGATATGCCACGTGTTGGTGGGACATGGCTACCGCCGAAGTATCCACTAACAAGGGCACCAAAGCAGCGCGGTCGGTTTACGAACGCGAAAAGGTGAATCAGCGATATCTCATGTTGCCTGGTCGCCCGGACAAAGTTTGACCCGCTTTTCCTCCCAGATTGAGGACAGTTGTTAGCGCAGACTCACACCTCACCCCTCAGAAAAAATGAAACCAAGAATATTAAATTCGGACTCGCTTGCCGAAATTGTGGGCTTATGGACGCCCGTATCCGTATCAGCTCGGAAATGTTGTACCGAGTTTACCCTGACGTCTCGAACAAGGGAGCGGTACACCGCCTTCGGGAAGGATCACCTGGCAGGTACAATAGCTAGCCTTTGTAAGGGTCTTGCTGTTGCCATAATACTGATCGCCTTCACTGCGGCGGTTTCTCCTGCCGCCGAACCGGTGATTGGCATTTTGCCAAAGACCATCATCGGCGATGTTTTCATGAAAAATATGGCCGATTTCGCGGTCGCTAAGGGGAAAGTGTTCGGCGCTAAAGTGGAGGTCTATAGCGTGTCTAGTCATGAAGCTGTGGAAGAACAAGTCTCGGCAGTCGAGTCCCTCATCTCCCGCAAAGTTGATGCGATCATTCTCGCTGCGATCGACAGCAAAGGGTTGGCACCCGTCGTGGACAAGGCAACGACGGCCGGCATCCCGGTCATCCTTGTTGATTCTGGTGTACAAGGCGCGAAGTACATCACGGTTGTTCAAACCGACAACGTTGCGGCCAGCAGTTTGGCAGCCGATTATGCTGCGGCCTTGTTGAGCGATCGAGGCAAGGTTGCGCAACTTGAAGGAGAGCCCGCGTCCGAAACAGCCCAATTGCGCAAGAAGGGTTTCCACGAAGAAATCGCTAAGTACAAGAACATCGAATTGGTCGCCTCGATCACTGGCCATTGGACCACTCCAGGTGCTGTGGATGCGACCGAGGCAATTCTCAAGGGGCACCCTGAAGTGAATCTGATCTTTGCCTCCTCTGATCTCATGGCGGTTGGCGCCTCGACCGTGCTGGAGCGAGAAGGGCGCAAGGACATCCTGGTGCTCGGCTTCGATGGACTCCCAGAGGGTATGTCTCTGATAAAGCAGGGCAAGGCCGTTGGCGACGTTGCACAAAATGCTAAGGCAATGGGCGAAAGGTCTGTTGAGATTGCCATGCAAGTCATCAAGGACAAGAACGCCGCTGCCAATGTTCCAAAAGTAATCGACTCAGGATTTGTCCTTGTCCATCCGTGGAATGTCGATGCTTACGCAAAGGAGAATTTCGGGGGAATTAAATGAGCAGCTGCGAGCCTCTGGAAGAGGCTCGCAGCAATGTCTTAAAGTCTTTGGGTCAATCGCTAATCCCATCCACGGCAGAAGCACCAATTAAAGGAAATGGTAGTGACAGAAGCCAATCCGGTTATCGAGATCAGAGGCGTCAAGAAATCGTTTGGTGCTGTTGCCGCACTGAAGGGCGTTGATCTAGATTTCTATCCTGGAGAGGTGCTGGCGATTGTAGGTGATAACGGAGCTGGCAAGTCGACGCTCATAAAAATCCTATCTGGAGCCTGTCCGGTCGATGAAGGTACCATTCAAATAGATGGAAAGGTGGTCAGCATCAAGTCTCCAAAGGATGCTAAGAGATTCGGTATAGAGACAGTCTATCAGGACCTCGCGTTGTGCGATAATCTCGATATCCCATGCAATGTTTTTCTCGGGCGGGAAATTACAAAAACGATTGTTCCCGGTGTATTGCGGATCTTTGACCACAGAGCAATGCGTGAACGTACTAGGGCGTTGCTCGATGATCTGCATATCGGTAATCTGGAGAACGTGACAAGTCAGGTCCACCATCTTTCGGGGGGCCAGCGCCAGTCGGTCGCGATTGCCAAGAGCGTCTGCTTCAATGCGCGCGTCGTGATCATGGACGAACCGACCGCTGCTCTTGGCGTAACGCAGACCCGCCAGGTTCTTGACCTGGCGAGACGCCTGAGTCACCGAGAGTGCTCCGTCATCTATATCTCGCACATAATGCGTGACGTTTTGGAGACTGCCGATCGCGTAGCGGTGATGAAATCCGGTCAACTAGTGGGCGTGCGCAACGCGAATGAAACTGACAGCGATGAACTCGTTTTTATGATGATTTCCGGCGAAAATCGGAAGTCACGGCACTGAGCCGACATGAAGAGCAAGGTAGAGATAGAAACCAACGCCGACAAACGGGTCAAGGAAGTGCCGCCAGCCACACTCACTTACCAGGAGCGATTGTGGCGCCAAGTAAGCCGCTTCGGTCCGGCTCTCATGCTTCTCGTGGTTGTTGCGGGTATGTCGATCGCTCATGCAGATTTTCTCACTATTTCCAATGTGATGACAATTGGGCTGCAGGCAGCAGTGCGCGCGCTGCTCGCGATTGGAGAACTCCTGGTGATCATCAGTGGGGGGATCGATCTGTCCGTCGGCACTTCCATGTCCCTTTCGATGGTGGCGATGGGTTTGTATGTGATCAATGGCCATGGCTCTCTTCAGATTGGTATCTTGATCGCCATTGCGACGGGCATGCTTGTTGGTCTGGTTAACGGAACTCTGGTTGCGCTCCTCGAATTACCGCCCTTCATCATCACGCTCGGCATGCTCGGTATTGCCCAGGGCTTTGCACTGACACTGAGCAATGGCTTCTCAATGTATGGATTTCCCAGAGACTTCGATTTTATCGGAGGTGGCCAGGTCTTTGGGGTTCCGGTGCCTATCATCATTTTGGCCGCAGTAAGTGTTGTGGCGTCGTTTGTATTTCGGGAGACGAAGTTGGGTCGATATGCCTATGCAATCGGAGGCAGTGAAGAAGCCGCTAGGCGCTCCGGCATACCAGTGCGGTTGTTTAAGATTGCTATTTACTCCTTTTGCGGTGGTTTGGTTGGAATCGCTTCGATCGTCCTGGCATCACGCATTAATTCAGCGCATCCAGGGATCGGCCTTGGATATGAGTTGGATGCGATTGCCGCAGTAGTGATCGGTGGAGCGAGCCTCATGGGTGGGCGCGGCAACATCAGCGGCGCTATCATTGGTGCTCTGACTATGTCCGCTATTCGCTTCGGGCTCAACGTAATGGCTGTCACCCCTTTCATTCAACAGATCGTAATCGGCGTGATTCTGATCATCGCCGTTTATCTCGATCGGCTGCGCATCCTTGGAGAAGCCAACCTCGATCGATTGAGAGCCAAGTGATGTCTACCGTAATAGAAGCAATTGACAGGCGTCTGCGGCTCGCGATGATTGGCGGCGGTCTAGCGTCTGTAATCGGACAGGTTCACCGCATTGCGGCACGGCTGGATGGCTACTATGACATTGTTGCCTCAGCGTTGTCGTCAAATCCGGAGCTATCACGTGAGTCGGGACGGGCCATAGGAGTTTCGGCGGATCGTGCCTATGAATCCTGGCGAGCGTTGATTGAATCCGAGGAGAAAAGAGAAGACCGTGTCGATGTCGTTGCTGTGATGACCCCAAATGATAGTCATTACGAAATTTGCTCGGCGGCCCTCGACGCGGGCTTTCATGTCCTTTGTGATAAACCATTGACTACCGACCTCGCGACGGCTGTGAGCCTGGCTCGCAAAGTCAAGGCGACCGGAGCTGAATTCTGTCTTACGCATTGTTATACCGGCTATCCCATGGTGCGCCAGGCACGTGATATGGTGCGTTCTGGTGTGATCGGCCCGATCCGCCAGATTCATCTCCAATATGTTCAAGCTTGGTTCACCTTCGATGATGTGGCGTCTGGCTGGCGGCTGGATCCAGCCCGGATCGGTGCATCTGCCATTTTAATCGATATCGGGACTCACGCTCATCATCTTGGCGGTTATGTTTCTGGACTCGATCTTACTAGCCTTTGCGCTGACGTCGGACACGTCGTCCCCGGTCGGAATGTAGACGATTATGGGTCCCTACTTTTGCGCTATACGAATGGCGCGCGAGGCTCTATGTGGGTCACGAATGCTGCCGCTGGAGCCGAACATGGCTTGAGCTTCAGAATCTTTGGCGAAACCGGCGGTCTAGAGTGGCATCAGGAGGTGCCGAATCGGCTTGTGCACCGCCGGAGAGATGGCTTCGAAGAAATAGTGACGCGGCGGAAAGATCAGCTGGTAACAGACAGCGCGAGAGCCGTGACCCGCGTGGAGATTGGGCATCCGGAGGGCTATCTCGAAGCGTTTGCTAATCTGTATTCTGACTTGGCCAGGGCGATCGTAGCGAGACTGCGCGGGAAAGCACTAAGTGAAGCCGAGCGCGCTTTTCCTACAGTCGATGACGGCGTGAATGGCCTGGCTTTTGTCGAAGCAGCGGTTCGCAGTGGTAGTTCTGGCCACTGGGAGCCTATCGAAGCCATCTCGATTTGAGGGAGGCATGATTTCAAAATTATTAGCTAGGAATTAAAAAGAGAAAGACATGTTAGCTGCAGTATTCAAACGGACGGGCGTTTTAGAGATTGAAGACCGGCCACAACCGCAGGGGTTAGCCGGAGATGAGGTTTTGCTCGAGGTCGAAGGTTGTGGAGTCTGCGGATCAGATCTTCACATCCTGAGTGAACCTCCNGGTCATCCCGCAACCGANGGAGTGATACTCGGGCACGAGATCGTTGCACGAATTGTAGATAAGGGAGCTGCGGTCCGNGAATTTGAAACAGGAACCCGCATCATTGTTGATCCGAATCTCAAATGCGGGCTTTGCTCGTTCTGTCGAAAGGGCCAGCCGAATCAATGCAAGAACGGAACGACCATCGGGATTTTCTTAGACGGCGGTTTTGCTCGGTTTGTCAAAGCGCCTCAGAAGGCACTACACCCGATCCGGGCTGATGTTCCTCTCAAAGAGGCGGTCTGGGGCGAACTCCTGTCGTGTGTCCTTGGCTCAACTGAGCGGGTTCGCATTCAACCGGGACAAGTAGCGGTGGTGATTGGAGCCGGCCCTGCAGGAATGCTGCACGCCATGTTATTTGATGCGGCCGGTGCCGANGTCATTCTGGTTGACGTAGCGAACGGGCGNCTGAACTTCGGACGGTCGGCTGGCATTACTAAGACGNTTAACCCCAAAGAGACAGATCTGGAGAAGTATATCTCTGACGTGACCTCCGGTGAATACGCCGATGCGGTGGTGGATGCCGTCGGAAACCAATTCGCTGCGTGCCTAGGCATCGTCGCTCGAGGCGGCGTCATATCTTTATTCGGAGTCAATTCGCACGCATTGCCACTTATCCCTCAATACGACATCACTCGAAAAGAGGTGACGATCGTAGGAAGTTTTGTAGGCCGGAACATGTTTCCTCGATCAATAGCCGTTCTGGAATCCGGCATATTGGATCTCTCGGGGCTGATCTCCCACGATGTCGGGATTACTAATCTTCCCAAGGCGATCCAAGAAGCACGCGAAGGAAGAGCGATGAAAATCTTGGTGCGTCCGGAGGAATGATTTGGAAACCTCGCTCGGGTCTAAGATAGAGCCGGGCAATCCATTCGTTTAGCGAGCGATANCTGCTACGGGAGATANTATGAAGAACTTCAGNAGTCAATTCGACGGTAAAATCGCAGTGATCACGGGAGGAACTCAAGGATTAGGTTTGGCGACGGCGCAGCTTCTTGCCGNACGCGGGGCTGCGGGCTTGATCATTTGCGGACGCAATGCGGATAAGGGAGAAGAAGCCGCAGCAGCGCTTGCTGGAGATCATTGCCCGACCTCCTTTGTGAAAGCAGACTTAGCAGAAGTTGCCGATTGCCAAAATGTCGTCGCGGCTGCTCGAGCCCGGTTTGGCGGCGTCGACGTGTTAGTCAACGCTGCTGCGGCAACCGACCGTGGCACCATCTTCGATACAACGCCGGAACTTTTTGATCGTATGTTCAAAGTAAACGTACGCGCGCCATTCTTTCTCATTCAGGAAACGGCAAAACTGATGCGGAGCGCTAAAGTTCACGGCACGATTGTGAATGTATTAAGTCAGGCCGTTCACGGTGGTCAACCATTCATTACGGCCTACTGCGCATCCAAAGGTGCACTTGCTACGCTGACAAAGAACGTGGCATTTGCGCTGATGCCGTACCGCATCAGAGTCAATGGTCTTGCTATCGGGTGGATGAATAGCGAAGGCGAAGACCGGACGATGAGACTGTACCACGGTGCGAAGGACGGTTGGCAAGCCGAGGCTGCTAAGAAGCTCCCGTTTGGGAGACTAATAGAGGTCGATGAAGTCGCTCGCGCGATCGCTTACCTTGGGTCCGAGGAATCCGGATTGATGACGGGTTCGATTGTGGATTTCGACCAGTCGGTAGTCGGTGCCTACCAGTCACAACCACCACATCCTGCGATCCCGGATGATGTTTACTAAGTGCTCGGTTCGCGGATCCTTTAATCGCGCTAGGTTTAGTCGGGATCCACGGAGAGGAGAGTCTCTCTTCTCCCAGATATCAACTCACGAAGGTTCTGATGCAATCCTCTATTCATAATTCACCTGGACTCTGCCTTCGGCAGGCCATGGANGAGGAGAGGCCGCTACAGANGGTCGGAACGATCAACGCCTTTTGTTCGTTGCTCGCTGAAGCTGCNGNGTTTCGAGCAATCTATCTTTCGGGCGCTGGTGTAGCCAATGCTTCTTTTGGTCTGCCTGACCTTGGAATAACTACACTAAATGATGTGCTAGAGGATGTCCGCCGTATTACGGCTGCAACGGATTTACCCTTGATGGTAGATGCAGACACGGGCTAGGGTAACGCCTTCAATATCTCTCGAGCGGTCCGAGAGCTAAGTCGAGCTGGAGCAGCCGGTTGTCACATCGAGGATCAAGTCCAAGCAAAACGGTGCGGCCATCGGCCGAACAAGGAATTGGTCGGCTCATTGGAAATGGTAGATCGCATTAAGGCGACTGCGGACGGCAGAACCGAGTCTATCGCGCAATCCGTGAGACCAGATCTCAAAAGCAAGCGCTCGCTCAAATGCAGACGCGTGATCGCCTATATGAGATCCTTAATTACCATGAATTCGAATCCAGGCTGGATTCATTCTCCAATAGAAAAACATGAGTAGCAAGAATGCTTCCGCTTCATCGGCAGGCCTGCGTGGTCAATCGGTCGGCTCCACGGCGATTTGCACCGTGGGTAAAAAAGGCACTGGTTTGACTTACCGAGGCTATCCGATTGAGGAACTCGGTTCCGGGGCCTCGTTTGAGGAAGCTGCATACCTTTTGATCTACGGCGACTTGCCAAACCGCTCCGAACTGGATGAGTTTTTTCTGAGGCTTAAGCAGAAGAGACAGCTGCCGGTACTCTTAAAACAGGTGCTCGAGCTAATTCCAGCCGAGGCTCATCCCATGGATGTGCTTCGCACCGGATGCTCATTTCTAGGATCGATTGAGCCGGAAATCTCATTTGACGAAGAGAGAAACATTGCCCATGCCTTTTCGGCATAATGGAAAGCATCGCGCTATCGTTATCGCTTTGGCTTTCTATCTAGGGCGAAGGCATTTTTCGAGGTTCGCTTTTGCGATACTCCCTTGATGTCGGCTGTGCCTTTTGCGTCAGAATTCAGCTCTGCTGCGCGGATATCCGCTATGCGAAGCGTTGCACCCGCCGCCTCAAGGGTTTTTGCTTTGCTGCTGGAGAGGTGACTATCAGTGATCGTCAATTCAACGTCGCAAAGGCGCGTAAAACTGGTAAGGCAATTGTGACCGTACTTGGAAGAATCTACCAGCACGTAGGTCTCGTCGGAAACGCGCATAATTGCCTCTTTGATCTGTGCATCGTCTGGATTAGGTGTGCTGTGCCCTTTCTCAGCCGTAAAGCCGGAACTGCCAAGGAACGCCTTGTCGGCGCTATAACGTTCCAAGATTGTCAGTGTTTCCCTGCCCAATAAGGCCAAGCTCTTATTTCTGACGAGGCCACCCAAAAGGAGGATGTCATAACCGGCGCTGGACAATTCGAGCGCCACCGGCACAGAGCAGGTGATTATAAAAGCTGACTTTACCTGTTCCTTCAAAAGCTGGGCTAAGGCGAGAGTGGTAGTCCCTGCATCGAGAATGATGGTGTCCCCGTCTTTGATGTATTCTAACGCTGCCGCGGCAATGGCACGCTTCTCCTGCCGATGTATCTGAACGCGTTCAAAAAATGATCGGTTAAATCGACTCCGATGGGAAAAGACTGCCCCGCCAAAAGTCCGCTGCAGAAAGCCTTCACTCTCTAATTCATCTAGGTCCTTCCGGATAGTGACCACGCTGACTGCAAAGCGATCGGCCAAATCGCCAACATTCAGAGTACCGATTTCTTCAAGAAGGTTTAGGATCTGCTGACGCCGCGGTTCGGTTTTCACGATGACCTCAGCTTTCCTTTGATTTCAATATAGGCAAAAGAAGCTTAGCCGTGAGCCGTTCCCTTGATCAAGGGAGGAGATGAGTTTTCCTGGGAATAACAAAGGCGGTTAACCGTAAGGCCGACCAGCGAAAACCCTTGGTTGGCCGTTAGATCAATCCCGGGCGCTCCCGGCGGCAGCATAATGCGGAAGAAGATTCCAAGTTGGCTGGCAGCCCTTCTTCCGAGGACGATCGTGCGAAAAAAGCTCTTAATCTGGTTGCGGCAAATGCTTCTTATTATCTTTCGAAAAGAAATATTTTCGTAGGCCAAACGAAAATAGATTTTGACAATGGTACATTTCTAATTCATTTCTAAAAGCAAGTTATTCGAAAGCCTCGTGCTTTGCGGTTTCCCCCTGATTCTGATCGCCAAGAAAGGCCATGGGCGACCCTGCACAGCGAACTTTTCCTTGGTGCACAGATGTATGAACAGGTCGATTCGTCTTACAGTTGGACAAGCGCTGGTCCGCTTTGTTGCCGGGCAATACGTAGAGCGGGATGGTCGCGAGAACAGGTTCATAGAGGGCTTCTGGGGTATTTTTGGACACGGCAATGTTAGTGGGCTCGGCCAAGGAATTGTGGAGGTCGCTGCACAGGAAGGCTTTCGATTCTACCGCCCTCAGAATGAGCAAGGAATGGTGCATATCGCTACGGCCTTTGCTAAACACCGAAACCGACTTGCCACTTTCGCCTGTACAACTTCGATCGGACCGGGCGCCACGAACATGATCACTGGAGCAGCCACTGCCACTGTGAATCGGCTACCGGTGTTGCTTCTACCCAGCGATTATTTTGCCAATCGAATTCCTGATCCGGTGCTTCAACAGATCGAGCATCCGAGCGAACGCGATGTAAGTGCCAGCGACGCCTTTCGGCCAGTCTCCAAGTTCTTTGACCGCATCTCGCGCCCGGAACAGCTGTTGGCCAGCTTGCCGGAAGCCTTTCGGATTTTGACGGATCCCGCGGACACCGGTGCGGTCACGATCAGCCTTCCGGAGGACGTGCAGACTGAAGCGTTTGACTGGCCTGCCGAGTTTTTCAAGAAACGGGTTTGGCATGTGCGCCGCCCGCTTCCCGAACCTGAACTCATCGGAGCTATCGTCGAGCGGTTGAAGAGAGCGGAACGACCACTGATTATATCGGGCGGTGGAACAGTCTATTCCCAAGCGTGGGTCGAGTTGCAGAATTTTGCAGAAGAGTTTGGCGTACCAGTTACTGAAACCCAAGCCGGCAAAGGCGCGCTCAAATGGAATCATCCGTGGAACGCCGGACCGGTGGGTTCGAACGGGGCGACCTCAGCAAACGAGTTGGCAAAAGAGGCGGATTTGATTATCGCCCTTGGCACGCGTCTGACCGATTTTACCACCGCCTCCAAGTCACAATTTCAAAACGCCGCGGTCCGTTTTGTTGCTGTCAACGTGGCGCCGCTCGATGCAAACAAACTTTCGGCCTTGCCTGTGGTAGCCGACGTAAAGCGGACCTTACCGGCTCTGAGTCGAGCGCTAAAGGATGCGGGCTATACAGGCACCTCCGACCAATATCGCCAAGAGGTAGCAAAGTTGAAAGCACAATGGGACGATAGAGTAACTGAAATTCGGACTGTTATAGAGGAAGGCGGGACATTGCCTGAGATCGG
>JGI12053J15887_10000198_pt1 | contig 22006 bp, 19 predicted proteins | sample MedBloCAOM1_O3_FD_15887 | JGI IMG/M metagenome (IMG submission 15887)
CGGTGCCGACGAGGCGACAAGATCGAGGAATTCCTTGTAGTCCATGCGGCCGGCGGCGTGCTCCTGGCGTGCCCACCACACCACGGTTCCCGAGCCAGCGCGCTCGCCCTTCCACCAGCCGTTGAGCATGGGCCCGCCGGACAGGACGATCGCAGGAATGTCGACGGTCGCAGCCGCCATGATGGCCGCGGGCGTCGTCTTGTCGCAGCCGGTGGTGAGCACGACACCATCGAGCGGATAACCGAACAGAACCTCGACGAGACCGAGATATGCGAGGTTACGGTCGAGCGCCGCCGTGGGACGTTTGCCGGTCTCCTGGATCGGATGCATGGGAAACTCGAACGCGATGCCGCCGGCGTCGCGGATCCCGTCGCGCACGCGCTTGGCCAATTCGAGATGGTGGCGATTGCAGGGTGCAAGGTCGGACCCGGTCTGGGCGATGCCGATGACTGGCTTCCCGGAATTCAGCTCTTCCTTCGTCAGGCCGGAATTGAGGTAGCGCTCGAGATAGAGCGCGGTCATTCCCGGGTTGTCGGGATTGTCGAACCACAGTTGCGAGCGCAGGCGCGGCCTCTTCTCATTCGTCGGCACGGGCGGACTCCACTCCAGAGTTCCAGGCGTAAGATTCATATAGGGCGGCGCGCATGGGTCCTAGGCGCTTCAGCCGGGGAGGGGAAGTCACGAAAATCAAGCAACGGCGCGGCCTACATTGTCTGCGCGGGATCATGCCGCCGCGAGCGTCTGGTATGCGCCGGCCTTGCGAAGCGCATCGACGATCTGGTCGGGCGGCAATGGCATCTGAGCAAAGCGCACGCCGAAGGGCGAGAGCGCATCCTCGATGGCGGAGATAATTGCCGCCGGGGCGGGGATGGTGCCGCCTTCGCCGGCGCCCTTGACGCCGAGCGGATTGAGCGGATTGGGCGTCTCCACGTGCTCGATCGTGCAGCCCGGCACGTCGGGCGCCGCCGGCAGCAGATAATCCTGGAACGACGTCGTCAGCGGCTGCGCGTCGGCGTCATATTTCATCCACTCGAACAGGGCGTTGCCGATGCCATGGGCGACGCCGCCCTGGACCTGGCCATCGACGATCAGCGGGTTGATGATATTTCCGCTGTCATGGGCGACGGTATAGGCGAGGAGCTTCACTCCGCCGGTGAAGGGATCGACCTCGACCTCGGCGACATGCGTGCCGTTGCAATAGGAGGCCTGCTGCGGCGTGAAATAGGCGGTGTGCTCGAGACCGGGCGCCTGGCCGGCGGCAAACGAAAATCCCGGCATGCCCTGGGCCAGCCGCGCGAGCTCGCCAAGCGTGATCGACGGCTTGTTGCCGCCGCGGCCGGTGGCGCGACCATCCTCGACGTCGATGTCGCTCTCCGCCACGCCGAGCGCGCGCGCGGCCAGCACGACGATCTGGTTGCGCACGTGTTCCCCGGCCATCAGCGCGGAGGAGCCGGCATTGATCGCCTGCCGGCTGGCAAACGCGCCCACACCCTGCGAGATTGCCGCGGTATCGCCTGCGGTCATGACGATATCTTCCAGGCGGCAGCCGATCCGATCGGCGACGATTTGCGACAGTGTCGTGCGCGTGCCCTGTCCTTGCGACGTGGCGCCGGTCGCGANCGCGACCNTGCCNTTGGGNAGCACGCGCACGGTCACGCCCTCNAANGGCCCNAGCCCNGTCCCCTCNACGTAATTGCCGATGCCGATGCCGAGATANCGNCCNTNGGCGCGCGCGTTGCTTTGGCGTGCGCGAAAGCTCCCGTANTTCGANAGNGCGAGCGCNCGGCGCTGNCTTTTCGGAAAATCTCCGCTGGCATAGACCAGCGGCTTNCCGTCACGAAAAAGCAAGCCGACGGAATAGGGCATCTGCTCGGGCCTGATCATGTTGCGCGCCCGCAACTCGGCGGGATCGATCTTGAGCTCGCGCGCCGTGCGGTCCATCAGCCGCTCCATCGCGAACACCGCCTGCGGCCGGCCGGCGCCCCGCACGACCGTGGTCGGGACGCGGTTGGTGAGCACGACCGTCACCTCCAGCGCATAGGCGGGTACGACATAGGGGCCTGGGAACGTGGTGGCTGCGATATAGGGCGCGATGATGCCCCATGGCAGGAATGCGCCATTGTCGTGCAGCATGGTGCCGCGCAGACCGAGGATTTTTCCGCTCGTATCCACCGCAATGGCGACCTTCCAATGCTGGTCGCGTTCCTGCGTCGCCGAGAGAAAATGTTCGCGCCGGTCCTCCTGCCAGGTCACCGGACGGCGCAGTTTCATGGCGGCGGCCGCAATGACCGCTTCCTCGGCATAGAACGGCGCCTTGGTACCGAAGCCGCCCCCGACATGGGGCGCGATCACGCGGATGGATTCGAGATCGCGCTCGAGCAGATCGGCGAGCGTGCCGCGGCAAAGGTGCGGCGTCTGCGTCGCCGACCACACCGTCAACATGTCACTGCCCGGATCATAATTTGCGAGCACGGCGCGCCCTTCGAGCGTCATGGCGCCACCGCGATGAAGCGACAGCTCCTCCTCGAACACGTGTGCCGCGTGCGCAAATGCTGTATCGACGTTGCCATAGGCCATGGGAACGACGGCGACGATGTTGGTCGCAAGATCGCTGTGGGCGCAAGCGGCGCCGGGTCTGGCACCATCGCGATAGTCGCTCACGGCCTGCAGGATCTCGAAATCGACCTGCACGGCCGCGGCGGCGTCCTCCGCGAGGTAACGGTTGGCCGCGATCGCGACCGCAAGGGTCTGGCCGACATAGCAGACTTCGTGGCGCGCGAGCGCCAGTTGCGTGCGCGGCGTCCTGATCGATGGATTGGGCACCAGCATCGGAATTTGGCCGGTTGCCATCCGCGGCGGCAGATCATCCGCGGTGAGCACCGCGTGCACGCCGGCCATGGCGCGCGCCGCAGAGATGTCGATGGAGCGGATCTTGGCATGGGCATGCGGAGTGCGCACGAAGCATGCGTGCAGCGCGCCGGGTATACGGATGTCATCGACGAAGCGACCGCGCCCGGTGAGCAACGCCGGATCTTCGAGGCGCGTGACGCGGGCGCCGAAATGTTTCGCGCCCATGGTCGATGTCCCGGAACAGCGCAACGAGGCAACGGACGATACACCGGCAGCGTTGCATTGCAATCGCAACAAATCGTACTTTGGCAGCTGTGCGTTTCATCGTCGTTTCGACCAGGCGAGCGCGGGGAGAGCCGGACGCCCAAGCGCCGGGGCTGGCGGCACCACCTTTCAATACCGGGCGTTCTATGGTTATGGAGACCGTGTTCCGGCTTCAGCCGGTTCCGCAGTGCTGCCTGAATCGTCAGTCGCCGAGGTTTGTCAGATGCTCGACGTGAGCACCGATCCGCGTAGATCCGCACGACCGCCGGCTGGACCGCCGCTTGATTTCCACTCGCACCTTGCGGCGCTGGAAGCGCAGGGACTGCTCGTGCGGGTCGACCGCGCCATCAACAAGGATACCGAGTTGCATCCTTTGGTGCGCTGGCAGTTCCAAGGCGGGCTCGCGGAAGACCAACGCCGCGCGTTCCTGTTCACGAACGTTACGGATTCGTCCGGCCGGCGCTATGACATTCCGGTCGCGGTCGGGGCGCTCGGCGCTTCGCCGCAGATCTATGCCATCGGCATGGGCCGTCCGGTCCAGGAGATCGAGGCGGCGTGGGTGCACGCGGTCGCCCATCCGATCGCGCCGGTGGCCGTGTCCTCGCCGCCGTGCCAGGCCGTGGTCATCCAGGGCGATGACCTGCATGGTCCCGGCAAAGGGTTGGCGCGGCTGCCGGTGCCGATCTCGACGCCGGGCTTCGATGCCGCGCCTTATCTCACCGCCACGCTTTGCGTGACGCGCGATCCCGACACCGGCATCCAGAACATGGGCACCTATCGCGGGGCCTTGAAGGCGACGGACAGGCTCGGCGTGCGGATGGCGTCGCGCATCGGCGGTGCGGGGGGCTATCTGCATTGGAGGAAACACAACAAGCGTCGCGAGCCGATGCCGTGCGCCATCGTCATCGGCTGCGCGCCAGTCGCGATGTTCACGGGCGGCATGAAGCTTGCCATCGATCTCGATGAAATGGCGGTCGCCGGCGGGCTCGCCGGCGCTCCGATCCGGATGGCAAGAGCCGTCACCGTCGATCTCAATGTCCCGGCCGACGCCGAAATCGTCATCGAAGGGTTGATCGATCCAGATTTGCTCGAGCCGGAAGGCCCCTTCGGCGAAAGCCACGGTCACGTCGCGCTCGAGGACTTCAACATGTCCATGCGCGTGACTGCGATTACGCACAGGCAGTCGCCGGTGTTCGTGTCGATCATCAGCCAAGTGACGCCGAGCGAATCGAGCGTGCTTAAGAAAGTGGCGATGGAGCCCTTCTTCTTCACGCATTTGCGCGAACGACTTTCGGTCAAGGGCGTTCGGCGCGTGGTGATGCACGAGCCGCTCTCGAACCTGCGCAAGGTGATCTTCGTCCAGTACGAACGAGGCACGCCGCGGACCGAGGTCTGGCGCGGGTTGCACGGTGCCGCGACGCTGCTCGCCGATTGCGGCAAGATCTGCATTGCAGTGAGCGAGGACATCGATCCGACCAATACCGATGCGGTATTCTGGTCGCTGGCCTATCGCTCCAATCCGATCGAGGATGTGCATATCGCTCCTCATCGCTCCGCCGGGCATGGACCGAAATCCGGCCCGCGCAGCGAAGAGTCGACCATTCTCATCGACGCGACATTGAAGCATTCGGCGCCGCCGCTGGCGCTGCCGGCGCGCGAATTCATGGAGCGGGCACAAACGATCTGGCAGGAGCTTAAACTGCCTGCACTCACTCCGCAGCCGCCCTGGCACGGCTATTCGCTCGGAGATTGGTCGGAGAACTGGTCGGCCTATGCGGAGCGCGCCGTGGCAGGCAAATGGGAGCAGACCGGCCAGGAAACGTTCGCCCGCCGACGCGGCGGACTGATCCCGGAGACGCCGGTACGCGAGGTCGAGGGGAAAGAGAACAAGGATTGAGTTCTTCGCGTGGATGGATGCTTGCTCCTCACACCACGATCGTCAGCCGCTTCGCGGCCCGCGTTACGCCCGTATAGAGCCAGCGATCGCGATTGTCCGGGAACGCGCCGGATTCATCGAACAGCACCACGTCATCCCACTGCGAGCCTTGTGCCTTGTGGACCGTCAACACGTAGCCAAAATCGAACTCGTCGTAAGCTTTGCGTTGCTGCCAGTCGAATTCCTCGATGGCGCCGGTAAAGCATTCCGGTCGAACCGATACCTTGATCAGCCGCTCTCCGAAGTCCTCATCGGGCTTGAGCCGCATCCGGATGATTTGCCGGCGCGCCTTCGGACGTTCCTTCACTATCCAGAGGCCGCCGTTGAACAATCCCTTGCGCCGGTTGTTGCGCAAGCAGACCAACTTGTCTCCTGCCATAGGCAGCGCGTCGGCAAAGCCTCGACGCTCGCGCAAGCGCGCATTGTAGGCGCGGCGCGTGACATTGCGGCCGACCAGGACCTGGTCGGCGTCGAGCACGCGCTTGGGGTCGAGCGCGTCGCGCCGCACCACCTGAGTCTCGCCGTATTGGCCTTGCGTCAGCGGATTACCGGCGCGGATCTCCATCGACAGCCGCACGATTGGATCGTTCTGCGCCTGCCGATGAACCTCGGTGAGCATGGCGTCGGGCCTGGCGTCGGTGAAAAAACCGCCGCCGTGAATGGGCGGAAGTTGCGCGGGGTCGCCAAGCACCAACAGCGGCACGCCAAACGACATCAGATCGCGCGCGAGCTCGGCATCGACCATCGAACATTCGTCAATAATGATGAGCTTGGCCTTCGAGGCGGGTGCATCGTTCCAGAGCTCGAAGCTCGGCGTCTCCTCGCCGCTTTCGCGCGCCTTGTAGATGAGGCTGTGGATGGTGGAGGCGCTGTAGCAGCCCTTGCTGCGCATCACGCACGCCGCCTTGCCGGTAAAGGCGGCGAACAGGACCTTGCCGTCCACTCCCTCGGCGATGTGCTTGACGAGGGTCGTCTTGCCCGTCCCGGCATAACCGAACAGCCGAAAGATCGAGGAGCGCCCGCGCGCGCCTTTGAGCCAGTTCGAGGCCGCGGTCAGCGCGGCATCTTGGTGGGGCGTGAAGACCGGCATCGACAATAAGAGCACTCTGGGAGCATAAAGAACAAAAAGCGAACAGCTGTCAACCGTCCAAGACGGCTAACAGCTGACCAGTTCGGAAAGAATTGGAGCCCTGCGCAAGTGCATGCGCACGCGACGCGCGCACGCGCTCGCACAGGATATCAGACGAATAAGAACCGTACCGTGGATGCTGCCGCCAGCGCCGCGCCCAAAGTCGCCAGCAGATATTTGATCCAGGACGACTCGGCCGGCCCCGGCGTCGGACCGGCGGCAAGGTCGAGCTCGTTGACTTCGTTCGGATCGACGGTCGCTACCCCGCGGGCCAGGGCAGGCGCGGTCGCTCCCTCTGCGCCGGTGGCGCCAGCGCCGGGCGTCGCAGGCGCAACTGGCGGCGCAACCGGCCAAGCCGCGATAGCGGGCGCCGGGTTTTCGTTACCCTGGATTTCAGCGGGCGCCGACGTTGCTGCTGCCGGCGCAACCGTGCCCGAATCGACCGCCTGCTCCTGCACCTCCGGCTTGGCCGGCTTGGCGCGAGACGGCGCGCGCGATGCTTCTCGTTCGGTCTTCGGTCGTGCCTTGTCGTCCTGGTGCGTCGCACGTTCATCCTGGTGTGGTGCCGCTTGATTCGCCTTCTTGCGCGCTGGCGCGGCCTTGGCCGGCGCATCGGTCGTCTCCGGCGCGTCCGACACGATCGGGCACGGGAAGCGGTCGTTGTCGCAGGCCAGCGCATTGCTCAATGGCAGACCGGTGAGCACCCCAGCCGCAGTCGTCACGACTGCCAAAGCGCGTAATGTACGCATGCATCCTCCTGTCCCCATAAGGTGGATACGCCTATACGCATGGGTGCTGATGGCTTCAGGTTGACGTAATTGAGGAATTGTTCGCGCAATTCGGGGGAAAAGACGGCGGTTCGAGGGCAGCCGCTTCACCGCGCACCATCGCAAAAGGAGCAATCATGAACGAGGACGTTTTCAACGGCAGCATCCGTAAATTCCTCAANACGCTGGGCGTGACCGCCCAGCGCGAAATCGAGAAGGCGGTGCGCCAGGCGCTGGCGGAAGGCAAGCTNAAGGGCACCGAAAAATTCCCCGCCCGGGCCACCATCACGCTCGGCGGCATCGGCTTCACGCACGCGATTGAGGGCGANATCGAGCTGGANTGACCCACGGCAACATCGGCGTCCCCCTGGCTCAGGGCAGCGCGAAATCAATCCACCACCACACCGCTGGCCTTGATCGGTTCCGCCCATTTTGCGATCTCGCCCTTGACGAACTGGCCGAGATATTCCGGCGTGGTGCGGTCCTCCGAAACGACCACGGCGCCGAGCCCTTCGAGCCGCTCGCGCACCGCCGGGGTTTTTAGCGCTTGGACCACCGCATCGTTTAACTTCTTGACCACATCGGCGGGCACGCCCTTCGGCAGGAAGATGGCGTTCCAGGTATAGGCCTCGAGGTTCTGTGTTCCCTGCTCGAGGGCGGTCGGCACGTTCGGCAACGCTTTCGAGCGCTCCTTGGTCATGATCGCAATCGACTTCACCGTGCCACCGTCGATCTGCGGCTTGGCGGTGCTGACGATCTCACAGAGATAGTCGATACGGCCGCCCTGGAGGTCCTGCATCGCGGGGCCGGTGCCGCGATAGGGCACGTGCGTAATGTCGACGCCGATGAGGTAGTTGAGCAGTACGCAGCCGAGATGGGTAGCCGAACCGGCGCCGGCCGAGCCGTATTGCATCTTGGTCTGGTTTGCTTTCGCGTAGTCGATGAATTCCTTCAGGTTGTTCACCGGCAGGTCCTTGCGTGTGATCAGCACGATCGGGACCTCAGCGATGAGCGCAACCGGCGTGAAATCAGTTGCCGCGTTGTAGAGCGGCTTCTTGTACATGGTCTGACTCTGCGCGTGAGTGCCCACCGTGCCCAGCACGAAGTTGTAGCCGTCTGGCGCGGCGTCGGCGACGCGCTTTGAGCCGGTCATGCCGCCGGCGCCGCCGACGTTCTCCACCACAACCTGCTGGCCAAGAATCTCGCTCATGCGCTGCGCCATGACGCGACCGAGCACGTCAGTCGGACCGCCGGCCGCGAACGGAATGATCATCGTGACCGATTTGGACGGATAGGGTTGGGCCAGTGCGGCGCCTGTCACCGCGAGCAATAGGCCGAGGGCCGCGCCGGAAATTTTTCTGAGCATTTCCTTGATCTCCCTGGATTTGCGACACTTGCCCATCTGCCGGATAAGGGTCAAGTCGCTGTTTGACGCGGGGTTCCCCGTCCTTGTGACCGAAGACCGCGCCGGGTATGACGCAAGCTCTACAGCTGGAGGTCCTGCCCGTGAAGCTCTGCTCATGCCGGTGATCCGCGTCGCCATTGCCGGCCTCGGCGCGATCGGCCGCGTGCTCGCGCGCAGGCTGGCCGACGGCATACCGGGCCTGGTGCTCGCCTGCGCGGCGGCCCGCGATGTTGCCAAAGCGCAAGCCTGGCTTGATGCCGAACGGATCACCTGCCCGCTGGTCGAGCCCGAGGCGTTTCCCACCCTGGCCGATCTCGCGATCGAGTGCGCACCGGCGTCGGTGCTCGAACGGATTTGCCGGCCGATGCTGGAGGCCGGAAAGCAGGTGATGGTGCTCTCGGCTGGCGCGCTCTTGCCGCGACCCGAGCTGGTCGAGCTAGCAAAGGCGCGGGGAGGGCAGATCATCGTGCCGACGGGCGCGCTCCTGGGGCTCGACGCGGTCACCGCCGCCGCCGAGGGCCGAATTCATTCCGTGCGGATGATCACGCGCAAGCCGCCGGGCGGGCTCGCCGGGGCGCCTTATCTCGAGGCGAACGGCATCTCGGTCGAGGGTCTCAACGAGCCCAAGCGGGTGTTTGCCGGCAGTGCCCGCGATGGGGCGGCGGGCTTCCCCGCCAACGTCAACGTGGCGGCGGCGCTGTCACTTGCAGGCATCGGACCTGACCGCACGATGATGGAGATCTGGGCGGACCCCTCAGTCGAGCGCAATTGCCACACCATTGAGATCGACAGTGACTCGGCCCGTTTCACGCTCTCAATCGAGAACATTCCCTCGGAGAACCCCAAGACGGGACGGATCACGGCCCTCTCGGTCCTCGCGGCCCTGCGAAAGCTCCAGGCGCCGCTACGAGTTGGGACTTGAGTTAATCTTTTCTGAATGTCGCCGACCCCCGTATTTCAGGACAATGGCCCGCAGTCGCCCCCGCGACGGGCATCAATATACCGTTTCGGGCTCCCGGTACCTCTCGTTAACAAGTTGAAATGGTTACTGGATTTTAGATCGCGCGGCAGGGTCCAAGGGGCCGTGGATCAGCCATAATGTTAGGTCCCAAATCGTCTGGGCAGCGTCGGGGAACGGGAAAAGGGGGTTGGGCGGTGCCATCTCTGTGGCGGAAGCGTGAACCCAATCGCAGCCCCCCGCGACTAATCTTACGAGTCCGGCCGTCCGAAGGCGATGCAAGCGAAATCAGACGAAGTGCTGATCGGACGAATCGCGAACGGCGATCGGCTGGCTATGCAGGTGCTCTACGCGCGGCATCATGTGCGAGTGTTTCGGTTCGTGGTGCGTCTCGTGCGCGACGAGAGCGTGGCTGAGGATCTGATCAGCGAGGTGTTTCTCGACGTGTGGCGTCAGGCTGGTCGATTTGAGGGGCGCTCGGCGGTGTCGACTTGGATGTTGGCCATCGCGCGCTTTAAGGCTCTCTCGGCGCTCAGGCGACGGCCGGACGAGGAGTTGGACGAAGAGGCCGCAGGCGCGATCGAAGACCCGACCGACGATCCAGGAACGACGCTGGAGAAGAAGGATAAGGGTGCATTAATCCGGAAGTGCCTCGTGGGACTTTCGGCAGACCATCGGGAGATCATCGATCTCGTGTACTACCACGAGAAATCAGTCGAGGAAGTGGCGGAAATCGTTGGCATCCCTGAGAACACGGTCAAGACGCGCATGTTCTACGCGCGCAAACGACTGGCGGAGCTGCTCAAGGCGGCGGGAATTGAAAGAGGTTGGCCATGAACATGATCAATAAAGAGCCAGAGCGCTACGACATCGAAGCTCTGCTGCCGTGGCACGCCGCTGGTACGCTGAGCCGCCGTGACGCCGATCGCGTCGAGCAGGCGCTTGCAGGCGACCGCGAACTTGCGCGGCGCTATGACCTTGTTCGCGAAGAGTTGGCCGAAACGATCCATCTCAACGAGACACTGGGTGCGCCGTCGGCGCGGGCCATGGAAAAGCTGTTCGCAGCGATCGACGCGGAGGAGGCGCGCGCGCCGCGCCGTCAGCGTTCGTTCGATTTCGGTGCCCGCATCTCGGAGTTCTTGTCGAGCTTCACGCCGCGCACGCTGGCCTGGTCGGCAACCGCCGCCGCGGTTGCGATCCTGGTACAGGCCGCGGTGATCACCAGCGTTGTGGTCAAGGAGCAAGGCACGTCGGCCGGGCCCAGTCTTGCGAGCGCGGCTAGCGACGGCTCATTTGCGGTCGTGCGCTTTGCACCGCAGGCGACGGCGACCGACATCACCAATTTCCTGGGCGCCTATAAGGCCACGGTCGTCGAGGGGCCACTGAATATGGGTGGCCAGCTCTATCGCATCCGTCTGTCCGAGGCCAAGCTGCCGAAGGATGAGGTCGGCAAGATCATTCGGCAGATGCAGGAAGAATCGAAGGTCGTTGGTTTCATCGCCGTCAACGAGTAGCGCCCAGCGCGACTTGGTGCAGTACGGTCCCTGTGAGTGGGCCGCCTTTGGGTGAAGGAACCGCGCAGGCAGCGTCCACAGAGGGCAAGCCGTGCGCTCGAACGACATCAAATCCAGCGCCACCAAATCATCCAAACCGATCAAATCGCGCCTGCGCCTGTCGCTGGCGATGACCGCAATTGCCATGGTTTTCGTGCTCGCCTCCGGCGCGGACGCCGCCCAACGCGTGGGGTCGTCGGAAGGGTCCGGCGGCAGAATGGCCAGCAACACCGGCAGCGTCGATCAAGGCGGTGGTGGCGGCGTTCGGGATGGCCGGCAGATTGCCCGACGCACCGCGATCGCCGTGCGACCCGCCAGTGAGCGGCGCTATGTCCGTGATGAAGTCCTGATCCAGGTCGCGTCGAGCGTCCCCAACGAGACGATCGTTGCGCTCGGCCGGCGGCTGCGGCTCGACCGGGCTGCATCATTCACGGATCACAACATCCCACCTTCCGTTGGACGATTCTCGACCGGCGCCAGGTGCCGGCGGTCGTCCGCTCGCTCGAAGCCGAACCCATCGTCCTGGCGGCGCATCCCAATTACGCCTACCAGCTGGAACAGGCGCAACAGACCGGGACTAGCGCGGCCGGCCGGTCGAGCCCTGGCGCATCCAGCCCTGTTCAACTTAGACGGTCCGAATCCCGCCAACTCGCCAAGGGCGAAGGGCGTTGATCGCGATGATCTGTTCGAAGCTGGCGGTACTTTTCCCGGGGTTCGGAGGCCGGGCGGGGCGAGCGGTCGGGGCCGTTTTTGCCCGAGCCTGCCTGGAAAATCGTGCTCGGAACCCGCGACTCCCGGCCGCAGACGGAACCATTGTTTCCGCCGCCCCAGAAGACAACAGATTGAAATAGCTTGCGTTTTTCTTCGGCTAAGGGCGCCAGCAGCCCGCTGGCAACAGGCCAAAAATTTCTGCGCGAACTTTTAAATCGCCTTGAACCTTTTGGAGCCCTCGGGACACTAATAATCAACCAGGCCGACATGGCCAGGAATTTACAGCCCCGATCGGCGCTCACGCCCCCCCGATCCCCTGCGCCGATCAACGCGACCCGCCCGGATTTCCCCGTCCGGGCGGGTCAGTTTTTTGGGGCATGCACCCCACCGCGGACCAGCCTGCGCCGAAGCCTGAACCCCCGCTTTATCAAAACTCGCCCCCTTGCCTCCCGCGGAAGCGGACTATGATGTGGGTGGTGATTCGGCGCGTAAATCCGGCTCAGCGGATAGCAGTGAGCAGTCAGTCGTTGCTTGCGCGTGCTCCCGACACAATTCCTCATCGCGAACGGCGATCCGATACAGCCTCCCCCATGTCGGAACGGCAACCCGCGCATGCACTCGAGGAGGTCGCGCAGAAATGGCGCGCCTTGGCCGATCGCCGATGCGAGTATTTTCTTGAACTCCATCGCAGCGGGCGGTGGAGGCGCTACTACAGCGAAGAGCAGTTCCTCGTGCGCATGCGCGAGGCCATTCGGCTGAGCGAGAGATGGGCGGAGATTGCGCCGCCCCCACCAGCCGAAATCGTGCCTGAGCACTCCCAGTCTGTTGCCGATATGCCCAGCCGCACCGCGGCTTGAACCTGCCGGCCGCGTTCAATCCGGTCTCGGCGCGCCGGTCGCGGCCAAGACAATCGACGGTGACAATTGTGGTGCCGGCCGCTTCCGACCGGTCGCGCCATTCCCTATGTTTCACGTTCGCTCCACCCGCCTCCCTCCCTCCCATCGACGCGTGTGCCATGACCAGTTCCCTATTTTCTCCCATCCGCCTTGCCAATCTCGAACTCGCGAACCGGATCGTCGTCTCACCCATGTGCCAATACAGCGCCGACGACGGCGTGGCCTCCGACTGGCACCTCAATCATCTCGGCATGCTCGTCAATTCCGGGGCAGCGCTGGTCGTGATCGAGGCCACCGGCATCGAGCGCAGCGGCCGCATCAGCCACGGTTGCTTCGGACTATATTCGGACGACTGCGAGGCGGCGCTGGCGCGTGTCGTGGCCCATTGTCGTCGTTACGGCACCGCGAAGCTCGGCATTCAGCTCGCCCACGCAGGGCGCAAGGCCTCGGCGCAACGGCCATGGGAAGGCAGTCAGGCGCTGGGGCCGGGACAAGACCCGTGGGAGACGATTGCTCCATCCGCCATTCCATTCGGTCCCAAGTGGCCAACTCCCAAGGAGGTGACGACGGACGACATGGTGCGCGTGCGCGATGGCTTCGTGCAGGCGGCCAAGCGCGCAGTTCGCGCCGGCATCGACGCCATCGAGCTCCATGGGGCCCACGGCTATCTCCTGCATAGCTTCGTCTCTCCGCTTTCCAATCGGCGCAGCGACGGATATGGCGGCTCGCTCGCGGCGCGCATGCGCTTTCCGATCGAGATCGCGCAAGCCGTGCGCGCGGCGGTGCCAAAGGGAATGCCGCTCGGGGCGCGCATCACCGGCAACGATTGGAGCGAAGGCGGGCTCACCCCCGACGATGCCGTTGCGTTCGCGCAAGCGCTTAAGGCGGTCGGCCTTGATTTCGTCTGCATCTCCTCCGGCGGTATCAGCGCCGACACGCGTCCCACCTTGGTCGCCAATACCAATGTCGAGTTTGCCGAGAAGGTGAAACGCGAGGTCGGCATCGCCACGCGCACCGTCGGACTGATCGCGACGCCCAAGCAGGCCGAAACCATCATCGCACAAGGCAAAGCCGACATGGTCGCGCTTGCCCGCGCCATGCTCGACGACCCCCATTGGGGTTGGCACGCGGCTCAAACACTCGGCGCCGAGGTCGCCCGTCCCAAGCAGTACCAGCGCGCCGCGCCAAAGGTGTGGGCTGGAGCAAGCTATCGCGATTGATCCATGCATACCTCGTCGTCCGCTCGCGGGATCGCGGCGGATCATGACCATCGAGAGACGATGGCCACGCAAGCGCGCGGAATCATTTTCGCCATGGATGCGTTCGTTTTTGTCGCCGTCTTGTTCGCCGCCGCATGCCATGCCGGATGGAACGCAACCATCAAGGGCGGGCTCGATCCGTTAGCGACGACGGTCCTGATTTCGATCGGAGCGGCAATCGTCTCGCTGGCATTCCTGCCGGTGACCGGCTTGCCTGCCGTCGCCGCATGGCCATGGTGCGCGGCGTCGGTGCTGATCCATCTCGTGTATTTCGGGGCGCTGATTGAGAGCTACCGCGCCGGAGACATGGGACAAGTGTACCCGATTGCACGCGGATCGGCCCCTCTGATGACCGCAGTCGCGACGACGGTGTTCATTGATGAGCGGCTCGGCCTGCTCGGTTGGTGCGGCATCCTGCTGCTCGTCGCTGGTGTCTTGTTGCTGTCGCTGCGTGGGGGCCGCGACCTGGCGCGGCTCGATCGCAAGGCCATCGGTTTTGCGCTGTTCACCGCGGTGACGATCTGCGCCTATTCGGTGGTGGATGGTGTGGGCGCACGGCTCAGCGGCAGCGCCAACGCCTATTCAGTGATGCTGTTCGTGGGCATCGGCCCGATCATGATGATCTACGCGCTCGCCTACCGCGGCCGCGAGGTGATTGCTGCGATGGGGCACCACTGGGGCATAGGTCTTGCCGGCGGTAGCTTGCAGCTCGGCTCCTATGGGATCGCGATCTGGGCGATGACGGTGGCGCCGATCGCGATCGTGGCGGCGCTGCGCGAGAGCAGCGTGCTGTTCGGCGCGGCGATCGCCGTCGTCTTCCTCAAGGAGCCGTTGCGCGCAGGCCGCGTCGCCGCGGCGCTGATGATCGTCGCCGGATTGACCTTGATCCGCCTGTTTTGAACCAAGTCCAGACACGGGACTGAGCTGCGACGCGTACTCATGACCTTCCCGAGGGGATCAGGTCATGCAGGCCGATCCCGCGCATTCGCTCGAGATCCCGCGGGAGGTCCACGTCCCACAGCGTGGCCGGCTCGTGCCACGTCAGGCCGAGCGTCCTGAGCCTGCGGCGGGTTTCGTCCATGACGATTGGCGTGCTCCAGGGCATGTCCGAGAACAGCGCAGGCTCGGGTGTCCGCATGCCGATCAGCGCGTAGCCGCCATCTTCCGCCGGAATGACCACCGCAGGGGCACGATCGCGCAGCACGTTGGCTGCCGTGCGCAGGTGATCCAATTTGAGGGCGGGGCAATCGCTGCCTATCACCAACACGCAGGTGTTCGCCGCCGTGATCGCCGCCAGCATGCGCGCGCCAAGATCGCCATCCGCTTGGCGCGCGAGCGTGATGCCAAGACGCGCACCAATCGATTGGAAAACAGGGTGGCTCTCATCCGGCGTGGTCCACAGGGTGACCGGACCGATGGCGGCGGCACACGCGGTTTCAACCGCGCGCTCGACCAGGCGTGCTTGCAACACGGCGGCGCCGCGCGCTCCCAGCACCGGGATGAGCCGGGTCTTGGCGAAGCCTGCGATCGGCGCCTTCGCGAGTACCGCGACGGCCACCGGCTCATTCATAGCCGTAGCGCCGCGCCAGCTCTTTCGGATCGGCGCCGAAGAAATAGGCGAGCCGTAGGCGCCACATCAGCACCACGGTGTTGAGGACGCCGCCCTTCTCCCAGCGCCGGCCGGAGGTGACGACGCGTTCGCGCAGGCGCAGCGGTCGGCTGACGCGTTTGAGGCGCATGCAGAGTTCGATGTCTTCCATAAGTGGAATCGCCGCAAAGCCGCCCGCCGCCTGGAATGCGCCGCGCCGCACGAACATTGCCTGGTCGCCGGTTGCTACACCGGTGAGCCGCGAGCGAAGGTTCATCAGCCGGGCGATGACGACCAGCAGTGGCGACTGGCCCTCGATCTCCACATCGAAGTGCCCCCAGACGCGGCCGGACCGTTCCAGGCCGTTGAGCACCACGTGGTCAGCGTCGGCCGGCAGTCGAGTATCGGCATGGAGGAAAAGCAGGACGTCGCCGGAGGCTTTCTCAGCGCCCGCGTTCATCTGCAGCGCACGCCCGCGCGGCGCTGCAATGACGCGGTCAGCGCGCAGCCGCGCACGCTGGATCGTCGCGTCGTGGCTGCCGCCGTCGACCACCATAACCTCGGCGCCGAGCGAGCGCAGAACCGCGAGCGCATCGAGCGCCGCGGCGACGCCCTCGCCCTCGTTGAGCACCGGCATGATGATCGAGAGCTTCGACATGACGATGATCTTAGCCGAGCTTGTGCACGCTTTCTGCAGGCGGCGGCATGATGAATTGTCGGCTGACGTCGGGCAACGATGAATTAGAGATTTGCACCGGCCCGCTACGGGGCGCGGCTGTTCCGACGCCGGGCGGATAGCACTTTCACTCCGCTGCCTCTCTCAGCGCGCCGCCGCAACTCGATCCCTGGCCGGCGGTGCATCCGTAGCAGTGGCCGGCAACCCGGATCGGCCTGCCCGCGAGCTCGGCATCGAGCAGGTCCGACAAGTGTACGCGCTCGCGCGCATGGTGCTCTAGTGGCAGATCCAGCATCTGGTTGAAGTCGCAGTCGTAGACATAGCCTCGCCAGTCGACGGAGATGAGGTTCCGGCACATCACGTGCTCGAGATTGGCGTCCAGATGCGCTTGCCGAAGCAAATCGAGATAGCGATCGAACTCGTCCTTGGAGATGAGGATCGCGCCGAAGCGCTGAATGGGCATATTGGCAAGCGTATAGAGCCGGTTGAACTCAATGCCGTGGCGCTCGCCGAGCACGCGCTTGTAGTCGGCTTCGAGCGTCTCCTGCGGCGGCGGCAGCGATGGTCCCTGCGGATTGTAGACGAGGTTGAGCACGAGGCCGCCCTCGGCGTGGCCATAACCTAGCCTGTTAAGTCTTTGCAGGCCGCGCAGCGAACCTTCGAACACGCCCTTGCCGCGCTGGCGATCCACGTTGTCTTCGAGATAGCAGGGCATGGACGCGGTGATCTCGACCTGCTCGCGGGCGAGGAATTGGGCGAGGTCCTCCTGCCCAGGCACTTCAAGAACCGTCAGATTGCAGCGATCCATCACGTGCACGCCGATCTTGCGTGCCGCGCGCACCAGTTTGCGAAAGTGCGGGTTGAGTTCCGGCGCGCCGCCGGTGATGTCGAGCGTCGCTAAGCGCTTCGCGGCGAGGAAAGCGAGCACGACATCGATCGTCTCGCCCGACATTTCCTCGGTGCGGTTCGGACCGGCGTTGACGTGGCAATGCACGCAGGATTGGTTGCAGCGATAGCCAAGATTGACCTGCAGCGTGTTGAGCCGTCCCCGTTGGATCGGGGGAAATGCGATCTGCTCGAGCAGTGGCCAAGTATCGCGCATCAGGCTCGCCCGCTGTTCCGAAACGCAGCGTCGCATAACCATCCGCGAGCGTCACGTTGGCCGGCGTGGCCTGGGGACAAGAATGCGTGAATGTGGGTGCAAATCCGCGGGTCTGTATGGGCTCCGCCCCGCAAGCGAGACACTCAAACGGAATCACTTCGCAGGCGCGGCCGCGGCGACCGCTGTTCCATCATCGATGCCGATGCGGCCGAAGCCCGGCAACTTGACGGCCGGGTGGCGCAGGTCGAGACCTGCGACCAAGCCCAGAAAGTTGACTTCGATACCCTCGACCCAACCGAGCTTCACGCCCAGGAGGCCCCACAGCGAGGCTTCGATGCCGGTGCCGCTATCGGTCAGGCCGACATAGGGATAGGCGCGGAAATCCTTACCCACCGCGTTCGAAGGCAGTGTGGCCTCGAGTTGGGGCACCGCGCGTAGCACGGTGGCGGTGAAGGTGTTGCTGTTGGGGCCGGGCCAGATGCGGTAGTCGCCGGAATTGCCGTAGCTATAGTCCGCGATCGCCGCCTTGATCATTGGAATGAGCGCAGCGGCTTCGGGTCCGCGCACATCGACCAGCACGCGCGGGACGTCGCCGAACCAGCGCCCGTCGGGTGCCCAGCCATTGCTGCGCACGGGCTGCCCCCAGCCGACCACGTCGTAGCGGCTCCAGGTGGTGGCGTTCTCCGGCTTGAAAACGACCCAGCTGTGGACGGCGAATATGCCCTTCCAACGGCCGGTACGCCCGGTAAAGACAAGGAACCTGGCCTCGCGATCCGCACTGGCCGCAGGCAGCATCCCCACGCTCGACCAGTCGGCGTCGCGAAAACTGGCCGGGCGCTCTTTGCTGGCATAGAGCGCCGCATGGACACCGAGAGGAAAGAGAAAGAGGGCGAGGATGACGAGGAGCACTTTTCGAACGGGGCGCATAGAGGTGAATGAGACGTGGGTTCCAGACTCAAATATGGCGCGTGTTGCCGGCTGTGTACAATGGCGATGCGTCACAGCGGCACATTAAAAGCACGCAATGTTGACAAAGGTGAGGTCACGCAGCGGCTTGCGTGCCGGCAGGCGAGTTGGTGTGCAGCCGGTTTCGCCTGACCGGGCCGACCCATTCCCTCAGGGGCCGGATCAGCGTGCCGCCATCACTGCCGCACGTACGATCGCCTCGCCCGCCTCCGTGAGGTCATCGAGCGTCAATGAATTCCGCCGCGACGGGCTCTGCGCGCGGCGCACTGCCGGCACATGGACAAATGCGACGAGACGAGGCGCGCCGGTGCCAGCAGCCTCGGCGGCCCGCCAGCACAAATAGTTGCAGAGATAGCGGCCGGCGTCGCGGGATAGGGCGATCGGCACACCGGTCGCACGTGCCGCAGATAAGAGTCGCTGCGCGGGAGTGCGCAAAGAAACGGTCGTGGGCGCCCCCGGAAGAATGGTGGCAGCGAGCGGGATTCGCCCGCTCACGTCGGGAACCATGCGTGTGACCGCATTACGTGCGCGCATTTCGACCCGCAGCTGCTTGGCGCGCGTCGCGAGCCCGAACATGATCAACGCGTCGGGTCTTTCGTGTTTGAGCAGCGCCGGCAGTTCCCGATCCACTGCCTCGTAGCTCACGGGGAAAATGTGCGCGATCCGACGCACATTGGCGAAGGCTGGATGGCGCCGCCGCGCCAACTCGATGACCAGCGGCCCGGTGGGATTGTAAGGTGCGCCGGGGAACGGGCCGAAGCCGGTGATGAGGATCGTGGCAGTCATTGCTCCCAAATCATCCGGGTAGGGGGCGGCAAAGGCAACCGCGAAACACTCGATAACACTTAGGCAACGTGCAGACCCGGACCCTCCGATCCGATCCTCACGGCTAGCGGCGAGCGGGATGCGTAATAATCCAGTCGCGCGCTAGATGCCCAACGCGGCCGCGATCTCGTCGACCGCCACCGCCGGCGACATGCGCCCATCGGCGACGGCAGCTTCGAGGCGGGGAAGCTTTGCTTTGAGCGACGGATCGGATCGCAGGCGCGTGAAAACGCGATCTTCAAGCATCGCCCACATCCATTTGACCTGCTGCTCGCGACGACGCGCGGCGAACTCTCCAGCCTTGGTCATGCGCGCACGGTGGTCAAGCACGGCGGTCCACAGGTCGGCGACGCCATCTCCGCTCAGCGCGGAATAGGTCACGACCGGCGGGGACCAATGCGGCGAGCGCGGGTTGAGGATATGCAACGCGGCGCGATAGTCAGCAGCGGCGGCCTTGGCGCGCCTGATGTTGTCGCCGTCGGCCTTGTTGATGGCGATCATGTCAGCGATCTCGACCACGCCCTTTTTGAGACCCTGCAGCTCGTCGCCGGCGCCAGGCAACATCAACACAAGAAAAAAATCGGTCATGTCGGCGACCATCGTCTCCGACTGGCCCGTGCCGATGGTCTCGACGAGCACCACGTCGTAGCCCGCAGCCTCGCAGATCAACATCGATTCCCGCGTCTTGGCTGCAACACCGCCCAGCGTCCCGGAGGAGGGGGAGGGGCGCACGAAGGCATTGGCATCGCTGCCCAGCCGCGCCATGCGCGTCTTGTCGGCAAGGATCGAGCCCCCGCTGCGTGCCGAGGACGGATCGACGGCAAGAACAGCCACCTTGTCTCCGTGTGCGGTCAGAAACGTGCCCAGCGCGTCGATGGTGGTCGACTTCCCGACGCCGGGCGCCCCGGTGATGCCGACGCGAACCGCTTTGCCGGTCGCTGGCAGAAGCTCCTGGACCAGCCCGCGCGCCGCCTTCTGATGATCCGCCCGCCGGCTTTCCGCCAACGTGATGGCGCGCGCGATCACGCCACGCTCGCCTGCGCGGATGCCGCGCGCCAGACTCGCAATGTCGGGGACCGGGGGTTGGTTGCGCGAGGACATAAATTCGCCCTAGACCCGCACGCGGGCCGTGCCGCGGGGATGCCCGGGCAGCCGGGGGTGCAAGCCGCATTCCCCAGGCGCTTCAATGCGATAGCTGGGTGCCAAGTCGGTCATTCCTCATTGGTTCAGGAGCGATGAACTTTGCTCGCTCGCGGGCGGGGCGGCCAGCTAGTATAGCCGTGGATGGGGTCTGGGAGGGGTGTATGCGTCGACAAGCGCGCGCGACCGCTTGGGCCGTATCTCTGTTCGCCTGCATGGCCGCCCCTTCGAGCCAAGCGGGCGATCTGATCTGGGAAGTCGAAAGCCCATTTCGGTTCTTCAAGGCCAGCCGATCTTTCGCATTGCACGAGACCGCGTTCAACGCGGCGCGCGGCGATCCATCGGGGCCGTTGCCGGCAGATATCGTCTGGCGGACCGAACGCGCGCTCAATGATCCCGACTGCAAGGATGCCTCGACGCCCGACCGTTGCGCGGCGACCGCCGGCAAGCGATATCAGCAAAGCCGCCTCGGTTGGGCCGCACAGACCTTGGGCGAGACCTGCTACGAGAGCAACGGGCGACCCCGTCGCTACGCGGTGGTCTGCGAGCGCAAATATTCCTGGGGCACAGCGAAAGAAGACTACGTCCTGCCTGAGGCGCACACGGTCGCCATCCGGATCGCACCCGAGCAGCTCGCGAGGATAAGCGGAGACTGCATCTGGGCGTGGCAGCCGCGCAGGGCCGGCGGCAAGATTGAAACCAAGGGCACCGCTTGCACGGACAAGCTCACCATTGCGCGCGTGCCTCATGCGGTCGATCGCAGCAAGTCCGGCGTCTCCGTCACGGTCAAGCTGCCCGATGGTCGCGAGCTTAGCGAGCAAGAGGTGGTGGTCGAGGATCTCTTCATCGTGGCGCTCGGGGATTCATTTGCCTCGGGTGAAAGCAACCCGGACCGGCCGGTGCAATTCAGCGGCCAGCGCGAGATGGTGTACGATCCAGCCTTGGTGCGTGAGGAATTAGCGTCGAGGACGCCTGCCAAAGACGCGGCGCCGGGCTACGGCCTTGCCTTCGGTGACGATCAGACCAATCCGAAGGTGCTGCCGCGGCGGCTCATGGACGACGAACTGGCCGAGCGCTTCCACAAGCTCTCTTCGCCCGAGTTCGTCGCAGCATTCGAAAAGGCATCGGCGCGCTGGCTAAGCCGCGACTGCCATCGGTCGCAATATGGCTACCCGTTTCGCGTGGCGATCGAGCTTGCGCTCGAGAACCGCCATCGCGCGGTGACGCTGGCAAGCTTCAGCTGCTCGGGCGCGGAGGTGACCCAGGGGCTGTTTCTCGACATGGACCCGCGCGAGGGCGCGAGCGAGGTCCCCGGCGGCAAGGTTCGCGCGCAGCTCGACCAGCTCAGCGACCTCCTCTGCCGCGGCGCCCGCTCGCAGAGCGCGACATACACGCTGCCCGCCTATGCGCATGGCAGCACGCAGGTCTCGCTGCAGAACATCACCAAAGCCTGGTGCCCGCCACAATCACGCAAGCGATCGATCGACGTGGTGCTGATGTCGATCGGCGGCAATGACGTGGGTTTCAGCGCGCTTGCGGCCTATTCTTTGACCGAGAACATGGCCGATCTTGCTCCGGTCGCCGGCCTGACGGGATATTCGAGCCGGTTTGGGCCGCACGTGTCGCGGGTCTATCTCGACGTCTTGGACGAGCGCATGAAAGCGGTCAAAGAGGCGTTGCGCGACGGTTTCGGCGTTGCGCCCGTGCGGGTCGTGCAGTCGTCGTACGAGCCGATCCACTTCGACGAGACCGGCGCGCTGTGCGGCGGGCAGCCGACCTTGGGCATGGACGTGCATCCCGGCCTGAAGGTCAGCCGCCAGCGCCTGCAGGAGACGGCGGATTTCCTGCGGGATCTTCTGCGGCGGCTCGAATGCATTGCCGGCAAGAACCGCGCGGGTTGTCCCGCCGATCTCGCGACCGGCGCCGGGACCGGCTTCACGCTGGTGACCGACCACATTCCCGAATTCGCCAAGCGCGGCTT
>JGI12053J15887_10000199_pt1 | contig 21911 bp, 19 predicted proteins | sample MedBloCAOM1_O3_FD_15887 | JGI IMG/M metagenome (IMG submission 15887)
TACATCCTGCTGCCGATCTGCATCGTCTACGCGCTGTTCCTGATGTGGCAGGGCATCCCGCAGACGCTCGGCCCGTACGTGGATGCGACCACGCTTGAAGGCGCCAAGCAGACCATCGCGGTGGGCCCGGTCGCCTCGCAGATCGCGATCAAGATGCTCGGCACCAACGGCGGCGGCTTCTTCAACGCCAATGCCGCGCATCCGTTCGAGAACCCGACGGCGCTGTCGAATTTCGTGCAGATGATCTCGATCTTCGCGATCGGCGCNGCGCTCACCAANGTGTTCGGCCGCATGGTCGGCAACCAGCGCCAGGGCTGGGCCATCCTCGCNGTNATGGGCNTCNTGTTCATCNCCGGCGTCANCGTNGCCTATTGGGCGGANGCGCACGGCAACGACGCCTTCACGGCGCTCGGCCTCACCGGNGGCAANATGGAGGGCAAGGAGGTNCGCTTCGGNATCGTGGCCTCGGCGNTGTTCGCNGTGNTCACGACCGCTGCGTCCTGCGGCGCNGTCAATGCCATGCACGATTCCTTCACCGCGCTCGGNGGCATGATTCCGCTCATCAACATGCAACTCGGCGAGATCATCGTCGGCGGCGTCGGCGCCGGCATGTACGGGATGCTGCTGTTTGTGATCCTCGCGGTCTTTGTCGCCGGCCTGATGGTGGGCCGCACCCCCGAATATGTCGGCAAGAAGATCGAGGCCAAAGAGGTCAAGATGGCCATGCTCGCCATCCTGATCCTGCCGCTGATGTATCTCGGCTGGACCGCGGTCGGGGTGGTATACCCGACGGCGGTCGCCTCCATGGCAAATCCCGGACCGCACGGCTTCACTGAGGTGCTCTACGCCTACACGTCGCAGACCGCCAACAATGGATCGGCATTCGCCGGCCTGACCGGAAACATCCTGTTCTACAACCTCACCGGCGCCATCGCGATGCTGGTCGGCCGCTTCTGGATGATCGTCCCGGCTATGGCGATCGCCGGCTCGCTCGCGGAGAAGAAGTCGATCCCGCCGTCTGCCGGCACGTTCCCCACCACCGGCGGTCTGTTCGTCGGTCTCGTCGTCGGCGTGATCGTCATCATCGGCGGCCTGACCTTCTTCCCGGCGCTCGCGCTCGGGCCGATCGTCGAGCACTTCGCAATGACCGCCGGCACCTTGTTTTCAGCGAACTAACCTCGGAGCCACGTCGATGGATACCTCCCAGATGCGCAAACAGATGCCGGTCTCGGCGCTGTTCGACCCCAAGATCGTGGTACCGGCGATCGGCTCCGCCTTCGTCAAGCTCGATCCGCGAACCTTGATGAAGAATCCGGTCATGTTCGTGCTCGAGGTGGTGACCGCGCTTACGACCGTCATATTGATCCGGGACATCGTGACCGGAGGCGCGAACCTCGGCTTTGAATTCCAGATCGTCTTGTGGCTGTGGTTCACGGTGCTGTTCGCCAACTTCGCGGAAGCGGTGGCGGAGGGCCGCGGCAAGGCGCAGGCGGATGCGCTGAGGCGGACGCGCACCGAAACGCAGGCGAAGCTTCTGATCGGTGCCGATCGCAGCAATTTCCGAAGAGTGGCGGGCACCAGCCTCAAGGTCGGCGATGTGGTCGTGGTCGAGGCCGGCGACACGATTCCATCGGACGGCGAGGTAGTCGAAGGCATCGCCTCGGTGAACGAGGCGGCGATCACCGGCGAATCGGCACCGGTCATCCGCGAGTCCGGCGGCGACCGCTCGGCCGTGACCGGCGGCACCCAGGTCCTGTCCGATTGGATCAAGGTGCGCATCACGGCGGCACCGGGTTCGACCTTCATCGACCGCATGATCAAGCTGGTCGAGGGTGCCGAGCGCCAGAAGACGCCGAACGAGATCGCGCTCGATATTCTTCTGGTCGGCTTGACCATCATCTTCGTGTTCGCGACCGCGACGATTCCGAGCTACGTGGCCTATGCCGGCGGCGCCATCTCTGTCGTGATCCTGGTGGCACTGTTCGTGACCTTGATCCCGACCACCATCGGCGCCCTGCTGTCGGCGATCGGTATCGCAGGTATGGATCGGCTGGTGCGCTTCAACGTGCTGGCGATGTCGGGCCGCGCGGTCGAGGCCGCCGGCGACGTCGATACCCTCCTGCTCGACAAGACCGGCACCATCACCCTCGGCAACCGGCAAGCGACGGAATTCAAGCCGTTGCGCGGCGTAACGGAGCAGGAACTGGCCGATGCCGCGCAGCTCGCCTCGCTGGCCGACGAAACGCCGGAAGGGCGTTCCATCGTCGTTCTTGCGAAGGAAAAGTACGGCATCCGCGGCCGCGATCTCGCTGAGCTGCGCGCCAATTTCATCCCGTTTAGCGCCCAGACCCGCATGAGCGGGGTCGAGGTCGGCAGCTCCTGGGTGCGCAAGGGCGCGGTGGACTCGATCCTGAACTTCCTCCACACACCTGCGTCGAGCGTGACCGCGTCCGGCGCCGTCCGTGCGCTGCAGCCCGGCGTGAGCACGGATATCGTGCGGGAGATCACTGCGATCGCGGAGGCGATCTCGAAGTCGGGTGGCACGCCGCTGGCCGTGGCCAAGGACGGCAAGCTGCTGGGCGTGATTCATCTCAAGGACATTATCAAGGGCGGCATCCGGGAGCGCTTCGCCGAGCTGCGCCGCATGGGCATCCGCACCGTCATGATCACCGGCGATAACCCGACCACCGCTGCCGCCATCGCCGCGGAGGCCGGCGTCGACGATTTTCTCGCGCAGGCAACACCCGAGCACAAGCTCAAGCTCATCCGCGACGAGCAGGCCAAGGGCAAGCTCGTCGCCATGTGCGGCGACGGCACCAACGACGCGCCCGCGCTCGCCCAGGCCGACGTCGGCGTTGCCATGAATACCGGCACGCAGGCCGCGCGCGAGGCCGGCAACATGGTCGATCTCGACTCCAACCCGACCAAGCTGATCGAGGTGGTCGAAATCGGTAAGCAACTGCTGATGACGCGCGGGGCACTCACCACGTTCTCGATCGCCAACGACGTCGCGAAGTATTTCGCCATCATCCCGGCGATGTTCGTCGCGTTCTACCCGCAACTGCAGGCGCTCAATATCATGAACCTGTCGACGCCGCAGAGCGCGATCCTCTCCGCCATCATCTTCAATGCGCTCATCATCGTCGCGCTCATCCCGCTGGCGCTCAAAGGCGTGCGGTATCGGCCGATCGGCGCCGGTCCGCTGCTGCGGCGCAACCTGCTGATCTACGGCGTCGGCGGCGTCATTATCCCGTTCATCGGCATCAAGGCGATCGACCTCCTGGTCACCGCCTTGCACTTGGCTTGAAGTGGCACTGGCTTGAACTGGCACTTGCTTGAACTGGCACTTGCTTGAAGTTGCAATTGACTTGAAGTGCTTGGCCCGAGGAGAAAAGTCATGTTGAAGGAAATCCGTCCGGCGATCGTGTTCGTGGTGGCGCTCACCGTCATCACCGGTCTCGTCTATCCGTTCGTGATGACGGGCGTCGCCGGGGTCATTTTCCCCTACCAGGCGCAGGGGAGCATGATCGAACGCGACGGCAAGGTGATCGGATCGGCGCTCATCGGGCAGGAATTCACCAGCGAGGGCTATTTCCACGGCCGTCCGTCCGCGACGGTTGCGCCCGACCCGAACGACTCGACCAAGACCGTCCCTGCGCCCTACAACGCGGCGAATTCCGGCGGCTCGAATCTGGGTCCGACCAACAAAGCCCTGATCGAACGGNTGCAGGGCGACGTCGACAAGCTCAAGCAGGAGAACCCCTCGGCNCAGGTTCCGATCGATCTGGTGACGACGACCGGCAGCGGCCTCGACCCGGACATCTCGCCGGCGGCCGCGCTTTTCCAGGTGCCCCGTGTTGCGAAAGCCCGCAACATGCCCGAAGATCGCGTGCGCCAGCTTGTCGACGAGCACGTCGAAGGGCGTACCCTCGGCTTCTTAGGCGAGCCGCGGGTGAACGTCCTGGCGCTCAATTTGGCGCTCGATCGCGCGGCGGCGCGTTAAGTCCCCGATCGGGACACCTTACATGGCAGAGAACTTAATTCCTGATGGTGGATCAGCGGCGCGATTCTGACCAGCGACCCTCGCCTGAGGCTTTGCTCGAAGCTGCCCGGCGAGAAGAGCGCAGATCCGGCCGGCTCAAGATTTTCGTCGGCGCCGCTCCCGGCGTCGGCAAGACCTACGAGATGCTGCAGCAGGCGCGCGCCAGGAAACAGGACGGCTACGATATCGTGGTCGGCGTCGTCGAAACGCATGGGCGCAAAGAGACGCAGGCGCTGCTCGACGGGCTCGAGATCATTCCGCGCAAGCGCCTCGACTACAAGAGCCAATCGCTCGAGGAGATGGATCTCGACGCCATCGTGGTCCGGCATCCGCAGATCGTGCTGGTGGACGAACTGGCGCATACCAACGCTCCCGGCAGCCGGCATCCCAAGCGTTATCTCGATATCGAGGAACTGCTCCATCGCGGCATCGACGTCTACACCACCGTCAACATTCAGCACATCGAGAGCCTCAACGACGTGGTCGCGCAGATCACGCATGTCCGGGTGCGCGAAACCGTGCCGGACTCGGTTTTCGATCGGGCCGATGCCATCGAGCTCGTCGACCTGACCCCGGACGATCTCATCGAGCGGCTCAAGGAAGGAAAGGTCTACGTCCCCAAGCAGGCAGAGCGCGCGCTGGAGCACTACTTCTCGCCCGGCAACCTGACCGCGTTGCGCGAGCTGGCGTTGCGCCGAACGGCCGAGCGTGTGGACGAGCAGTTGCTCACCCATATGCAGGCCCATGCGATCCCCGGTCCGTGGGCGGCGGGGGAGCGCCTCCTGGTCTGTGTGAGCGAAGACCCGCGCGCGGCCGGCCTCGTACGCTATGCCAAGCGGCTTGCGGACCGGCTGCATGCGCCGTTCACGGCATTCAACGTGGAGACGCGGCGCAGCCTGCAGTGGACGGAGGAGGAGCGCGACCGGGTCGCGGATACGCTGCGGCTCGCCGAGGTGCTCGGCGGCGAGGCGATCACCCTGCCGGGCGGCGGACGCGGCATCGCGGACGACGTGATCGCCTTCGCGCAGGCCAATAATGTCACCCAGGTCATCATCGGCAAATCCGCGCGCTCGCGCTGGTTCGAGCTGCTGCACGGCTCGGTGGTCCATGACCTGGTGCGGCGTTCCGGCAACATCAGCGTGCACGTCATCGCCGGCGACGAGCTCGCGCGCGATCCGATTCCCCGGAAGACCGTGCGGGCGGCGGAAGAACCGCCCTTTTTCAACTCGCGGCCGTATGGCGTGGCGCTGCTCTCGGTCGCCGCTGCCGTCGGGGTCGGCGAGCTCGTTCAACCTCTGCTCGGAATCGAAAACGTCGATCTGGTCTTCCTGACCGCGGTGGTCGGCGTCGCCGTGCGCTATGGCCTTTGGCCTTCGCTGCTTGTCACCGTCGCCTCGTCGCTGTGCTACAATTTCTTCTTCCTGCCGCCGCTCTATACTTTCACGATCACGGATCCGACCAACTTGGCCGCCTTCGTGTTCTTTACCGTCGTGGCGGTCGTGGTCTCGCATTTTGCCGCGCGCGGGCGCTCCCAGACTCTGGCCGCGGGCGAGCGCGTGCGCGCGGTCGAATTGCTCTATGCGTTCAGTCGCAAGCTGGCGGGGGTCGGTACCCTCGATGATGTCCTCTGGGCGACGGCGTATCAGGCCGCGCTGATGCTGAAGGTGCGGGTGGTGCTGCTGCTGCCGGAGGGCGGTTCAATCGCGGTCAAGGCCGGCTATCCACCCGAGGACATCCTCGACGACGCCGATGTCGCGGCGGCGAAATGGGCGTGGCAGAACAACCGGGTCGCGGGTCGCGGCTCGGACACGCTCCCGGGAGCAAAACGCCTGTTCCTGCCGATGCGGACCGGCCGCGGCGCCATCGGCGTCATGGGGATCGACAGCGACAAGACCGGGCCGCTGCTCACCCCCGATCAGCGCCGCCTGCTCGACGCGCTGATCGATCAGGCCGCGCTCGCCATCGAGCGCGTCTACCTGGTGGAGGACGTCGACCGGGCGAAACGTACGATCGAGACCGACCGGCTGCGGTCGGCGCTGCTCACCTCGATCTCGCACGATCTCAAGACGCCGCTCGCGGCGGTGCTGGGAGCGGCAAGCACGCTACGCGACCTGTCGACGGGGCTGAGCGATGCCGAAAAGGCCGACCTGCTCGCGACCGTCATCGACGAATCGGAGCGGCTCAACCGCTTCATCGCCAACCTGCTCGACATGACCAGGCTCGAGTCCGGCGCCGTGGTGCCGAACACGGCGCTCCACGACCTCGGCGAGATCGTCGGCAGCGCGTTGCGGCGCGCGAGCAAGATCCTGGCGGGTCATCGGATCGAACTGGAGCTTGCCGCCGGCCTGCCCATGCTGGAGCTGGATGCGGTGCTGTTCGAGCAGGCGCTGTTCAACCTGCTGGACAATGCCGCCAAGTACTCCCCCGACGGCAGTACCATCCGCATCCGGAGCTGGCGCGACCAGGACGCGATCTGTCTTCAGGTGCTGGACGAAGGCGATGGCATACCGCCCGGAGACCTCGAGCACATCTTCGACAAGTTCTATCGGGCGGAAAAGGGCGATCGGGTGCGGGCCGGCACCGGGCTCGGCCTCGCGATCTCGCGTGGGTTCGTCGAGGCCCTGCATGGGGAGATTACGGCGGCGAACCGTCCCGACCGGCCCGGCGCGGTCTTCGCGATCAGGTTGCCGGTGCCGCCGGCGACCAAGCAACTGGATACCGCGGCATGAGCGCGGCCCCGCTCAAGGTTCTCGTGGTGGATGATGAGCCGCCCATCCGCAAACTGCTGCGAATGGGCCTGAGCACGCAGGGCTACGACATCCTGGAGGCGCCGAACGGCAAGACCTCGCTCGAGCTGCTGGCGCAGAATCCCGATCTCGTCATTCTCGATCTTGGATTGCCTGATATGCAGGGCCTGGAATTGCTGCGGATGATGCGAGCGCGCAACGAGGCCGTTCCGATCGTGGTCCTGTCCAGCCGCGGCGACGAGGTCGGCAAGGTCCAGGCGCTCGACCTCGGCGCCGACGATTACATCACCAAGCCCTTCGGCATGGATGAACTGCTCGCGCGCATGCGGGCCGCGCTTCGTCATCAGCTTCAGGTGCATGGCGAGCGGCCGATCTTCCGGACCGGCGACCTCTCGGTCGACCTGGTGCGCCGCATCGTCAAGGTCGCCGACCGGGAGGTGAAGCTTTCTCCCAAGGAGTACGACCTGCTGCGCGTGCTCGTGCAGCATGCCGGCAAGGTGCTCACCCACAAATTCCTGCTCGGCGAGCTGTGGGACAGCCTGACGGATGCGCAATACCTGAGGGTGTATGTTCGGCAGCTCAGACAGAAGATCGAAGCCGACCCCGAGCGCCCGCATTTCGTTCTGACCGAAACCGGAATCGGCTATCGCTTGAGGGCGCCGGACTGAACGCCGCAGCCGGGCATTGGCCCGCTGCCACGCGCAATCAAACCATGTTAGCCTGCGCTGTCGGTCGGGCAACATGGTCAAAACGACCGCCGGGAGGAACAACGTGAGAATGTCATCGACAAAGATGGCGGCTGCCGTCGGGTTTTGTCTCGCCAGCGTGTTCGCAGCCGGATCGGCTTGCGCGCAAGTCAAGGTTGGAGCGGTGCTGTCGGTCACGGGGCCGGCCTCGTTTCTGGGCGACCCGGAGAAACGGACGCTGGAGCTCTACGTCGACGAGATCAATGCCAAGGGTGGCGTGAACGGCCAGAAGCTGCAGCTCGTGGTGTATGACGACGGCGCCGACGCCAACGCCGCGCGCACCTTCGCCACCCGCCTGATCGAGGAGGACAAGGTCCTCGCCATGGTCGGGGGCACTACGACCGGCGCAACGATGGCCATGATGCCCCTGTTCGAGGAGGCGCAGATCCCCTTGATCTCGCTTGCCGGCGCCATCCAGATCATCGAGCCGGTGCGCAAGTGGGTGTTCAAGACGCCGCACACGGACAAGATGGCGTGCGAGAAGATCTTCGCCGACCTGAAGCAGCGCAGCCTGACGACCGTCGCGCTGATTTCGGGGACGGATGCGTTCGGCAAATCCATGCGCGACCAGTGCGTGGCGGTGGCACCCAAGGCCGGCATCACCATCGCGCACGAGGAATCCTACGGACCGCGCGACAGCGACATGACCCCGCAGCTCACCAACATCAAGGGCAAGGCGGGCGTGCAGGCGGTGATCAATCCGGGTTTCGGCCAGGGGCCGGCGATCGTCACGCGCAACTACCGCCAGCTCGGCATCACGCTGCCGCTCTACCAGAGCCACGGCGTCGCCTCCAAGCAGTTCATCGATCTCGCCGGCCCGGCCGCAGACGGCGTGCGGCTGCCGGCCGCCGCTCTGCTCGTCGCCGACAAGCTGCCGGACAGCGATCCGCAGAAGCCGGTCGTCACCGGATACACCAAGACCTATCAGCAGAAGACCGGCCAGCCGGTCTCCGGCTTCGGCGGCCACGCCTATGACGGGCTGATGATCTTCGCCGAAGCGGCGAAACGCGCCGGCAGCTTCGACAAGGCGAAGGTGCGTGACGAGATCGAGAAGACCAAGAATTTCATCGGCACCGGCGGCGTCGTCAATATGTCGCCGACCGACCATCTCGGCCTCGATCTCTCCGCCTTCCGCATGCTCGAAATCAAGGGCGGCGACTGGACGCTGGTGCAATAAGGCACGTCACCCTCCCCTTCCAGGCAGGGCGATCGCATATGGCTTTTCCCTGGAACATCCGCCTCATCCTGAGGAGGGCGCACGCAGGCAAGTTTACGCAGCCTGCGCAAGCTTGGCTGCGCTTTGCCCGTCTCGAAGGATGGGCGGCCACGGTCAGGCCTCATGGTTCGAGACGCGTCGCTGCGCGACGCTCCTCCCCATGAGGGGACAGACGCAATTCCATATGCGATCGCCCTGCCCTCCAGGGGAGGGGAGAAGTGCCTGAACTTCTGCAGTTCACATTCTCCGGCCTGACCGTCGGTGCGGTCTATGCCCTGGTCGCGCTCGGCTTCACGCTGATCTACAACGCCTCCGACGTCATCAACTTCGCCCAGGGCGAATTCGTCATGCTGGGCGGAATGACGACAGTGTTCCTTGGCCTTGCGGGCGTGCCGCTGCCGTTGGCGGCGTGCCTCGCAATCGTCTTTACCGTTATCGTCGGACTCGCGCTCCACCGCTTCGCGATCGAGCCGGCACGCGGGACCAGCGCCGTCGTGCTCATCATCATCACCATCGGCGCCTCGATTTTCCTGCGCGGCGCCGCGCAGGTGGTGTTCGACAAGCGCTTCCACAGCCTGCCGTCCTGGTTCGGCAATGATCCCATTCGTTTCGGCGGCGCCGCCATTTTGCCGCAGAGCCTGGTTGTGTTCGCCGGCGCCGTCGTCATCGTCGTCCTGCTATGGGTCTTCATCGACCGCACCTTGCTCGGCAAGGCGATTGTCGCCACCGCGGCAAACCAGCTTGCCGCGCGCCTCGTGGGCATCAACCCGCGTCGCATCGTCGGCTTGTCCTTTGCCATTTCGGCGGCGATCGGGGCGGTGGCGGGCATCCTGATCACGCCGATCACGCTGACGAGCTACGATGTCGGCACGCTGCTGGCGCTCAAGGGCTTCGCCGCCGCGATGCTCGGCGGCATGGGCAGCGCGCTCGGCGCCGTCGTGGGCGGACTGCTGCTCGGATTGCTCGAAGCATTCGCCGCCGGCTATCTCTCCTCGCAGTACAAGGATGCGGTCGCGTTCCTCGTCATCTTGATCGTGCTGTTCGCCATGCCGCGCGGTCTTTTCGGCCGGGCGTCGGTCGAACGGGTGTGAGGGCGGACGTCGCCATGCGCGCCATCCTCGACCACCGGCTGGCGAGCATCCCGGTGCTGGCCGCGATCGTCCTCATGCTGCCGCTGCTATTCCCGTCCGGCTACTACTACCGGGTCGCGGCCCTGGTGTTCGTGTTCGCGCTCGCGGCAATCGGCTTGAACCTGCTGATGGGCTTGGCCGGGCAGGTGAGCCTCGGCCATGCCGGGTTCATGGGCATCGGCGCCTACGCGGTCGCGATCGGCCCGACCCATCTCGGCGCGCCGTCGTGGCTTTCCTTGATCCTGGGGGCGGCGCTGTCGGCGCTGGTCGCGTATCTCGTGGGCCGTCCGATCCTGCGGCTCAAGGGGCACTATCTTGCGGTTGCCACGCTCGGTTTCGGGCTGCTGCTCGCCATCGTCTTCAACAATGAAGCCCGTTTCACCGGGGGCCCCGACGGCATGTCGGTGCCGCGTCTTGCGTTGTTAGGCTGGCCCCTGCGCGGGCCGGATACCTGGTATTGGATCACAGCGGTTAGCTTTCTGATCGGTGCCACGCTGGCGCTCAACCTGATCGAAAGCCCGACCGGACGCGCGCTGCGCGCCATCCATGACAGCGAAGTCGCCGCGCGCATGCTCGGCGTCGACGTGGCGCAGAAGAAGCTCGCGGTCTTCGTCCTCTCCGCCGTCTACGCCTCGATCGCCGGCTCCTATTTCGCCTTGCTGAACGCGCACATCACGCCCGACGTCTCCGGATTCCTGCGCTCGATCGAGCTCGTCGCCATGGTGGTGCTGGGCGGGATGGGCTCGATCGCGGGCTCGCTGGTCGGCGCCGCGCTCCTCGTGGTGCTGCCGCAGACGCTGACCTTCCTGCACGAATACGAGCACATGGTGCTCGGCCTCATCGTCATGGCGGTCATGATCTTCCTGCGCGCCGGCATCGTGCCGACCCTGGCGAACGCGCTGACGGCGAGGCGCGCATGACCATCCTCGCGACCGAGCACCTGTCGATCGCCTTCGGCGGCGTGCATGCGGTGGATGATGTGAGCCTGGCGGTCGCGCCGGGCGTCGTATTTTCCATCATCGGCCCGAACGGGGCCGGCAAGACCACCTTGTTCAACATCATCTCCGGCCTCTACCTGGCGCAGCAGGGGCGCGTGCGGCTAGGAGGAGAGGATGTGAGCACGCTCGCGCCCGAGGAGCTCGCGCGTCGGGGCTTGTCGCGGACGTTCCAAAACCTGCAAGTCTTCTTTCGCATGACGGCGCTCGAAAACGTCATGGTCGGCCGCCACCGGCATGAGCGCACCGGCATCTTCGCCGACCTGCTTCATCTGCCCGCGGTTGCCCGGCAGAATCGGGCGACCCGCGATGCGGCGATGGCTGCGCTCGAACGCGTCGGCCTTGCCGCGGCGGCGCAGCGCGCGGCAGGCAGCCTGTCGTTCGGCGGTCTCAAGCGTCTTGAAATGGCGCGCGCACTTGCGAGCGAGCCCAAGCTGCTTCTGCTCGACGAGCCGGCGGCGGGCTGCAATCCGGTGGAGACCGCCGAGATTGAAGCCATCATCCGCAGGCTGACCCGCGACCGCATCACCGTCGTGCTGGTCGAGCATGACATGCGGCTGGTGATGAACATCTCCGATCGCATCCACGTACTCGCCAACGGCCGCACGCTCGCGGAAGGCACGGCTGCCGAGGTACGCGCCAATCCGGCCGTGATCGAAGCCTATCTCGGGGTTCGCGGCGCGCGGGAGAGCAGCCGTGCTGTCGGTTGAGAACGTCACCAGCAGTTACGGCCGCATCCAGGCACTGCACGGCGTTTCGCTGGAGGTGGCGGCCGGCGAGATCGTCACCCTGGTCGGGGCCAATGGCGCCGGCAAGACCACCCTGATACGGGCTATTTCCGGCGTGCAACCGATCTCGGGTGGCCGGATCAGGTTCGAAAATCGGCCCATCGATCGCATCCCGGCGCATGCGCGCGTTGCGCTCGGAATCGCGCAGGTGCCCGAAGGCCGGCAATTGTTCGCCCCGCTGTCGGTCGAGGACAATCTCAGGCTCGGAGCATGGTGCCGGCGAGATGACGACATCGAGGCCGAGCTTGCGTCCGTCTACGCCTTGTTCCCCATGCTCGCGGCCCGCCGTGGCGCGACTGCCGGCATGTTGTCGGGTGGCCAGCAGCAGATGCTGGCGATCGGTCGCGCCCTGATGGCGAAGCCGCGGCTGCTGTTGCTCGACGAGCCCTCGATGGGACTTGCTCCGATGCTGGTCGAGCAGATCCTCGACGTGGTCGAGGGGCTCAAACGCGCGGGCTTGACGGTGCTTCTGGTCGAGCAGAATGCGCGCGCCGCGCTTGCCGTCGCCGATCGTGGCTATGTGGTCGAGACCGGCCGGATTGCGGCGAGCGGCAGCGCCGCGCAACTTCTCGCCGACGACCGCGTGCAGGCCGCGTATCTTGGCGTATGAGAGAAGACCAATGACAAGAGCATTTTCATGCATCAGGTTATTTTCGTGCATCACATACGGCCTGCTCGCTGCGATTGCGGTGGCGGGAGGAAGTGCCAGCGCGCCGGCCGATGATTACCCGACGCGGACCATTCGCGCCGTCGTTCCGTTCGCCCCAGCCGGCGTCATGGATCTCGTTGCCCGCATCGTGCTCGAAAGGGTCGGCCAGTCGCTTGGGCAGCAGATCGTGATCGATAATCGTCCGGGCGCCGGCGGGACCATTGCCATCGACCTGGTCGCGCATGCGCCCCCCGACGGCTACACCATCGTGATCGCCGATCCGGCGGGGTCCCTGGCCGCAAGCGTCAGCCTTTATCCGAAGCTGAACTTCGATCCGGTCAAGGATCTCAGCCCGATCGCGCTCCTGGGGACGTCTGGCGCGGTGCTGTCGGTGAGCAACGCGCTCCCCGCCAAGACGCTGCAGGAATTCGTCGCGATTGCGAAAAGCCGCCCGGGTGAGTTGCTGTTCGGGTCGGCCGGGAACGGCACGCCGGGACATCTCAACGGCGAACTGTTCAAGCGGCTCACCGGCATCGACGTGGTCCACGTTCCGTATCGGGTCGGCTCCCAGGCGGTCACCGATCTGATCGCGGGCAGAATCTCGTTTTGGATTTCTCCCATCGCCACCGTGCTGCCGCAGATTCAGGCGGGCCAACTGCGCGCCCTGGCCGTCTCCGGACGCATGCGCTCGCGCGAGCTGCCTGACGTACCGACGGTCAGGGAGAGCGGATTCGGGGACTATGACGTGTCGACGAGCTATGCGCTCTTTGCCCCGGCGGGGACGCCGCAGCCAATTCTCGGCAAGCTCCAGGCCGAGGTCAGACGCGCCCTCGAAAACGACGGCGTTCATCGGCGGCTGCGCATCGCGGGGGTCGAGCCGGGCGTCGGTCCGCCCGAAGAGGTCCAGCGCCTGCTGGCAGCGCGGATTGCGCAATGGTCGGATGTGATCAAGATATCCGGCATCAGAATCGACGAACGATGAGCTGAGCAGCAGCGTGGACCTTGGTGCAGCACCGAACATGATCCCGCGTTATCACCAGGCGCTCGACTTCGAAGCGCTATGGCGTGAATTCCCGCCGCCGCCGGACTATTTCGGCACCACGTATCGGCTGTCGCGCGATGAAATTCGCGGGATGCAGGAACAACGGTTCCTGCGCCAGATGGAACGCGCATGGCAGGTGCCGTTCTATCGTCGCCGCTGGTCGGCGCAGGGGATGGAGCCTGGCGACATCCGCGGCCTCGACGACTTGGCCCGCATCCCGCCGTTCTCCGTGTACGACATGCGCGAGAGCGCGGGCAACGATCCGCCATGGGCGGATTATATCGGCATCGATCCCGCCGAGCATGCGCCGCTGCCGCTGATCCTGCAGACCAGCGGTGGAACCACCGGTCTGCCGCGGCCGATGATCTTTACGCCGCGTGATCGCGAGGTGATGAACATCATCACCGGCCGGCGGCTCCATATGCAGGGTGTGCGTCCGTTCGATCTCGTCCAGGTCGCCCTGTCCATGGGGTTGACCAACGGCGGGGTGCTCGCGCGCGAGGGCATCTGGAAATACACCGGTGCGGTCCCGGTCATGACCGGCTCGGGCGCTCAGACCCCGACGCGGCGTCAGATCGAGCTCATCAAGGCGTGGAAGGCGAAATTCCTGATCGGATTTCCAGCCTATCTGCGCCACATGGGTCTGGTCGCGCGCGACGAGCTCAAGATCGATCCGCGCGGGCTGTCGGTGAAAGGACTGATCGTTCATCTCGGCACCGACGATCGCGCCGCGCTCGAAGCGCTGTGGGGCGCGGATGTCTACGATACCTATGGCTGCAATGAATGCGGGACGATGGCCGCCGAATGCAGCCACAAGAGCGGCATGCATGTATTCGAGGATGCGTTCATCCTCGAAGTCAACGATCCCGAGACCCTGGAGCCCAAGCGCGAAGGCGAGCGGGGCGTGGTCTTCATCACGACCCTGTTCAAATATGCAGCTCCGATGATCCGCTACAACATGAACGACGTCACGTCGCTTGCAAGCGGCGAATGTGCGTGCGGCTGCGTTCATCGCCGCATCACCAAGATCTTCGGCCGCAGCGACAACATGGTGAAGCTGCGCGGCGTCAACGTGTTCCCTGAAGCCATCGGCGCCATTGTCAGCGAGGACGCGCGCTCGAACGGTGAATACGTCTGCGTGTTGGAGGTAGCCGAAGGCGGGCGTGAGACCATGACCGTCATGATCGAGATCTGCGACGAGAGCGCGCCGTCGGGCGTCATCGAGCGTGAACTCGCCGACCGCCTGAAAGAGGCGCTGGGCGTGCGCCTCGAGGTCCAAGCGGTGGAGCGCGGCCGGCTCGATCACCTGACCGGGCTGTCGCAAACCTCCAAGATCAAGCGCCTGATCGACAGGCGTCATCCCGCATCGACCTGAGGCTGCATTCATGGACAAGGTGACGAAGCTGTTCGACTGCCATTCGCACTGGGGCACGAAACGCGGCTATCTCTTTCGTACCGAGGCGGAGCTCGCCCAGCAGGAAAAGATCTGGAAGACCAAAGCGACCTTCTGGTCCGAGGACGAGATGGCGGACTACTTTCGTCGCAATAATGTGCGCACCATCCTCGATCTCTCGTTCACCAAGTTTCTGCCAATCGAGGAAATCCGCGCGCACCACGATTACGCGTTTGAATTTCAGCGCAAGCACCCCGACGTGGTGTTCGGCCATTGGCTGCAATTCGATCCGCACCGCGCGCTCGAGGCGATCCGCGAATTCGACCGGGCGCTCGCGGCCGATGCCGGCTTCGTCGGCTTGTGCGTCAACGGCCAGGTGCTCGGCATTCCCCCGAGCGATCCGTGCTGGGATCCGCTCTATCAGCTCGCGATCGAGGCCGGCCGCCCGATCATGATCCTCACCGGTCTCACCGGGATCGGGCAGGGATTGCCGGGCGGCAAGGGCATCGTCCTCGACCACGGCCATCCCCGGCACATCGATGCGGTGGCGGCGCGCTTTCCACAGCTGCGCATTCTCGCGGCCCGGCCCGCCTATCCGTGGCAGGATGACATGCTGGCAGTGCTGGCGCACAAGCCCAATGTCCACTACGAGCTGCACGGCTGGGGGCCGCGCCAGTATTCGCCAGCTTTGAAGAAGGCGATCGCCGGCCGCTTGGCGGACCGCGTCATGTTCGGCTGTGATTTTCCGGTGCTCCGTTACGAGAAGGTGATGGCCGATTGGAACGCGGAGGAATATTCGCGCGAGGTGCTGGAGAAGGTGCTGTACCGCAACGCCGAGGCTTATTTCGCGGCAGACCAGGGTGAGAACAGATGATGCTACGCATATCCATTGCCGTCGCCGCCTTGCTCGCCGCCGGTTCGCCGATCGCGGCACAGGAACAGCAGTATCCCTCGCGTCAGGTCGAATTGGTGGTGCCGTTCCCGGCCGGTGGCGGCGCGGATGTCAGTGCCCGCATGGTGGCGCAGATCGCAGGCGAGAGCTTGGGGCAGCCGTTCGTCATCCAGAACAAAGGCGGGGCAACCGGCGCGATCGGCTCCGAATACGTCGCACGCGCGACGCCCGAAGGATACACCCTGTTGTTGGCGACCGGCTCGACCCATGCGGTGCTGCCGGCCTATCGCACCGATCTTCCCTACGACACGGTGACGAGCTTTGCCCCGGCCACGCTGGTGGCGATCATCCCGAACATGCTGGTGGTGAATCCCAAGAAGGTGCCGGTCGCGAGCGTTGCCGAACTGATCAACTATCTCAAGGACAACCCGGGCAAGCTCAATTTCGCAAGCTCGGGACCCGGCAGCTCCATTCATTTCGCCGGCGAGCTGTTCAAGCTGATGACGCGGACGCAGATGACGCACGTGTCCTATCGTGGCAGCGCGCCCGCGCTCAACGACCTGCTGGCGGGCAGCGTCGATCTGATCTTCGACAATATGCCGGTGGTCTGGCCGCAGGTGCAGCAGGGAAACCTCCGCGCGTTGGGAGTGGCGAGCCTCGAACGCACGACGCTGGCGCCGCAGGTCCCGGCGATTGCCGAGACCTTGCCGGGCTTCGAAGCAGTGTCCTGGGTCGGGATCGTGGCGCCGGCCGGTACGCCGTCCGCCATCGTGGACAAGATCTCCCAGGCCTTCGGAGCCGCCGTGCTGCGCCCGGAAATCGTCAGCCGGCTGCAGGAGCTCGGATACACACCGGCCCGCAATACGCCGACCGAGTTCGCGCAATTCATCCGCGACGACCGCGCGAAATGGCAGCGCGTCGCGCGCGATGCGAACCTGTCGGCGAAGTGACGAGCCGGCATTGCTGCTGGTCAACGGGGGATATCATGCCGGATGCCAACGATCGAAGAGCGCGCGGCCTTGCCGTCTACAAACAGATGGGCTGGGGCGAAAACACCGCCGTCAAAGAGCTGGACGAAGATTTGTGGCAGTTCACCACCGACGTGCTGTTCGGGGAAATATGGTCGCGACCCGGGCTGAGCTTGCGCGAACGTGAGCTGGTGACCTTGGCCACACTGATGGCGGCGAAGGCGGACGGGATCGCGCTCCACATGCGCCATGCGCACAATCTCGGCATCACCTTCGACGAGATGAAGGAAGTGATCCTGCAGGCGACGATTTATCTCGGAATGCCGAAAGCGCTGTTCGCCATGCGCAAGCTCAAGGCGGTGATGGCCGACGCGGGCGAGGGCGGGACTGGCGCGAAAGCGTAACAGCCCAGCGATTTTGTTGCGGCTGGCATCGTGCCTTGGCCAGAATTTCCGGTGCGCGTGCTTGCGCGTCGTCATGCAACCGGAATTTGCGAGCTTTATCGCAGCTGTGCGGCGTTTTGAAGGATCAATCCGATGGCTGCATGTCTCGGCGGATGTTAGCATCCGGGAGATGCCGGGCCAAAATCACTGATAAGGAGATGGGGTCCATGCCAGATGCGCTCAGATTGGCGACGCTCGCGGTCGCGGCGGTTGCTTTGTTCGGAACGGCCACAACCGGCCATGCTCAGGAGCCGATCCGCATCGGCGTCCTGCAGCCGATGACGGGGCCGGCGACCAAGAACGGCACCGAGAACTTCACCGCCATGCAGATCGCCCGCGACATGATCAACGAGCGTGGCGGCATCAGCGGGCGCAAGGTCGATTTCCTGCTCGCCGACATTCCCACCCCGACCGCCGCGATCAGCGAGACCGAACGCCTCACCACCAAGGACGGGGTCAAGATCACCCTCGGCTCGGGGGTGTCGCTGCTCGCGGTTCCGGTCAGCCAGGCCGCCGAGCGCCACGGCGTATTCCACTGGGAAACGGCGGGTGCGGCCGACATCATTACCAAGCGCGGCTTCAAGTACACCTTCCAGGTCGGGCCGGCGGCGTACCGTTATGGTCAGGCGGCGGTGGACCTCACGCTCGGAGAACTCGCCAAGCGGCTCGGCAAATCTCCCGCCGACCTGCGCATCGCGCTGTTGTGGGAAAACCGGGCGTTCGGCAAGTCCGTGGGCGATTCCATCCGCGCCGATGCCAAGGAAAAGAACATCACTCTCGTCTATGACGAGGGCTACGACCAGTTCCTCACCGACATGACGCCGATTGTCCAGCGGCTGAAGGACGTGAAGCCGGACGTGCTGCTGGCGATCTCGTTCCCCAACGATGCGATCCTGTTTCAGCGCAAGGCCAAGGAACTCGACTTCAACGTCGGCGCCCTGGTCGGGGTAAGCGCCGGCTATTCCAATCCTGATCTGCGCGACTCCATCGGCGACATGGTCAACGGCATCTTCGTTTCGGATTTCGCGGCACGGGTGAATCCCAAGGCGCTGACCCCGGAGACGCTCAAGATCGCGGACGAGTTCTTCAAGCGCTATGACGACAGGATGAAGCGTCCGCCGGCGGGGCATGCATCCTCGGCCTTCTCGGCGACCTGGGCGCTGTTCACTGAAGTCTTCCCCAAGGCCAAGACCTTCGAGCCGGCGGAACTGCGCGAGATCGCGCTCAAGCTCGACCTGCCCGAGGGCAGCCTGGCCAACGGAAGCGGCATCAAGTTCACCAACAACGACTGGCCCACCGATCCGAAGGATGCCGGCCAGAATCTCCGCGCCTCGATCGGCGTCTGGCAATGGCAGAAGACCGGCAACAACCAGATATTCCCGGCCAAGCTGGCGACCACCGAGCCTGTGATGGTGCCGCTGCCGAACTGGAGCCAGCGCTGACGTGATCGCCTGGTGCGAGGCCGCGCGGTCCCGCGCGGCCCTCCAACTTGCGCTGCCCGGGTCTCCAGCGGGACCATGACGACTGTCGGGCAGCTCGTCTTTTCCGGTATGCTCATCGGCGGCATTTATGCGCTGATGAGCATCGGACTGACGCTGATTTTCGGCGTGTTGCGCATCGTCAATTTCGCCCACGGCGAGTTCCTGATGATCGCGATGTACGGCGCCTGGGCGATGACGAGATATCTCGGCCTCAACCCGTACTATTCCATCGTCGCGATCGTGCCGGCCATGTTCCTGTTCGGGGTCGTGGTGCACCGCCTGATCGTCATGCCGGCGCTCGACAAGCCGCACCTGGTGGTCGTGTTCGCGACCATGGGATTGTCGATCCTGATGCAGAACGTCGCGCTAATGGTACTGTCGGCCGATCTGCAGGACGTGCCTCCGATTCTCGGAGGACGCTCGTTCACTTTCGGACCGTTCTACGCCAAGCCCGAATTGCTCATCGGCTTCGCCGTCGCGGTCGCTTGCACGCTGGGGCTGCGCTTCATGTTGCAGGCGACCTATCTCGGCAAGGCGATCCGCGCCACCGTCCAGGACGGGGAGGCGGCGCAGTTGATGGGCGTGCCCGTTCCGCGCATCTTCCTCATCACCTTCGCCGCCGGGTCCGCGCTGGTTGGTCTCTCCGCCTGCGTCATGATGCCTTTGTTCTCGGTCTTTCCGACAGTGGGCCTCAATTTCGTGCTGATCGCGTTCGTGATCGTCGTGCTGGGCGGCATGGGCAGCATCGAAGGGGCATTGCTCGGAGGCATCTGCATCGGCATCGTGCAATCGCTGAGCAGCTACTACATCGCGCCGGCGTTCGGGCAGATGTTCTTCTTCATGCTGTTCCTGCTGGTGATGATCTTTCGCCCCGCCGGCCTTCTCGGCCGCAAGGGCGAGGCTACCCTCGGCATCAACGACTGAACCGGCATGGATGCGGCGCCGCCAAGAGCCAAGCAACGAAGCGGCCGGTGGCGGCTGCTGCCGGAACGCGGCACGGTCTCGCTGTTCGAGCTGGTGCTGCTGGCCGTTTGCGTTGCGCTCGTCGCCGCTCCGTTGCCGCAATACCTCCAGGACGTCGTCATCCAGACCTTTCTGTGGGCGGGGCTTGCGCTCGCCTGGAATATCGCAGGCGGTTTTGCCGGGCTCATTTCATTCGGACATGCGGCCTTTTTCGGCATCGGCGCCTACACCTCAAGCATCCTGGCGGCGAACTACGGCCTGACACCCTGGATCGGGCTGTGGATAGGCGGCGTCCTGTCCACCGCGTTTGGCGCGGTGCTCACGCTGGTATGCGCACGGCTGCGCGGGCCGTTCTTCATCCTTTCCACGCTCGCGGCTGCCGAGGTGGTCAGGATCGCGGCGCTCAATTGGGCGACGCTGACGGGCGGAGCGGAAGGCTTCTCCATCCTGCCGATCGCGAGCATCGCCAACATGGTGTTCGAATCGAAGACCACCTATGCCGCGTTGATGCTGGGATACTTCCTTCTCATCTACGCCATCACCAAAACGGTCGAGGGCTCGCGTTACGGCTACTACCTGTTTGCGGCGCGGGACGACGAGGAGGCTGCCAGCGCGGCGGGCGTCAATCCGTTGCTGGCGCGCACCGGCGCCATGTCCCTGAGCGCCTTTCTTGCCGGCATCGGCGGCTCTCTGTTCGCGCAGTACTTCCTCTTTCTCGATCCCACGCACGTGATCTCGCCTGAACTGTCGTTCCAGTTCGCGCTCCTTCCCGCACTGGGCGGCCTCGGCACGGCGATCGGACCGGTGCTCGGTTCGTTCGTCATCACGCCGCTGTCCGAGATGCTGCGCTCCTATTTCGGCGGCGCGGCCGCGGGTCTGCATCTCGCGATCTACGGCGGTGTGCTCGTGGTCGTGATGCTCTATATCCCCAGCGGCATTGCCGGCGCGCTGCAGCGGTTGGCGGAACATCGCCGCAAGGGCACGCCATGACAACGCTGCTCGAGGTCCGCAATCTGATCCGCACGTTCGGCGCGCTTAACGCGGTTGCCGGCGTGAGCTTCTCGGTCCGGCAGGGAGAACTCGTCGGTTTGATCGGACCGAACGGTGCCGGCAAGAGCACCCTCTACAACCTGATCGCCGGCGCGATCGCCCCGACCTCAGGTGAGGTCGTGTTCAAGGATCGGCCGGTCGGTGGCTGGAAGCCGTACCAAGCCGCGCGCGCCGGCGTTGCGCGGACCTTTCAAATTCCCAAGCCGTATCGCCACCTCTCGGTGTTGGAGAACGTAGCGTTGAGCGCAATGCTGCACGATCGGTCGGTTGCGGCGGCGTGCGAAAGCGCCCAGGCGATACTGGCCGACGTCGGCCTGGCCGACTATGTGGACGCGCCGGTGGGCAACCTGACGGTCGGCCTGCTCAAGCGGCTCGAAGTGGCGCGCGCGCTGGCGCTGCGTCCAAGCCTCGTCCTGTTCGACGAGATCATGGCAGGCCTGACGCCGAGCGAGGTCAAGGGGATGACCAGCCTCGTCGCCGGCCTTCCCGCGCGCGGCATCACAGTGATCTGGGTCGAGCACGTGCTCTACGCGATCATGAAGACGGCGCCGCGCATTATGGTGCTCCACCGCGGCGAACTAATCGCCGACGGCGCTCCCGAGGTACTGGTCAAGGATCCTGCCGTCATCAAGGCTTATCTCGGAGAGGAGACCAGCGTTGCTTAGTGTCGAGAACCTCGACGCGTTCTACGGCCCGGTGCAGATTTTGCACGACATCAACCTCGCCGTCGACACCGGCCAGATCGTCGCGCTGGTCGGGGCCAATGCCGCCGGGAAGAGCACGCTGATGTTCTCTCTCGCCGGGCTGCGCACGGCATGCACCGGTCGAATCTCGATCGGGCAAGAGCGCATCGAGGCACTGCCGGCCTATGAGCGCGTCGTGCGCGGCCTCGTGCTGGTCCCGGAACGGCGGCGGTTGTTTCCGTTCATGACCGTGCTCGAAAATCTGGATGACCGGTTGAAGGTCGCGTATTTGGGGCTGTGAGGATGGTCACAGATATCCACTGTCATTTCATTCCGGACGAGCTGTTCAAGTTCGTGCAGGCGCGCAAGGAATTCGACACCTGCGTGACGGCGATGGATGGCGAGCGCATCGACCTCACGGTGCGCGGCATGCACTTCGGCTTGAACCCGACCTTCTTTGAGTCCGCGCGGCAGGTTGCGCGGATGGACCTGCTGGGCATCGATCGCACCGTCATTTCGCTCGCGACCCCGCTGGTCAACTACTATCTCGAACCCAAGATCGCGTGCGAGGCCGCGCGCCTCTGCAACGACGGCTTCGCCGAGCTGGTTGCGAGCGAGCCGGGGCGCTTTTTGGCGTGGGCGTTTCTGCCCATGCAGGACCCGATGGCGGCGGCGGCGGGGCT
>JGI12053J15887_10000200_pt1 | contig 21889 bp, 18 predicted proteins | sample MedBloCAOM1_O3_FD_15887 | JGI IMG/M metagenome (IMG submission 15887)
CGGCCCGCTCCGTAAAGGTAGACGATCACAGCAGGAACGTTCCGTGAAACGAGAGCGGAAAAGAAATGCCGAAAAGATGCAATATTTTTCCAACTCGTGCGCAGCGGCCGGCCCGCGAAGGGCCTTCATTCAGGCGCCTTCCTAGGAAGTGCTTCACTCTTCGTGAAGGCTTCGAGCCGCAGCTTTCTCCGCCTCTTGCGGTCCCGCCGCCTCTTGGGTGCGCGGCTCCTGTTGCGGCTTCGCGTCAGGGTTGCTGCGCCCTTCTACATGCTTCTCTTGTGCGACGTAATGCGTTGCCGAGGGCTGCCGTGTGTTTGCCCACGCCGGAACAATGCCTTCGACCCTGTTGCTGCCGGAACAAGCAGCTAGCAGAGTGCCGAAAATCAACAACGCGGCAATGCGCACCATAGACGGCCCTCCGAGAGTTAGGATGCGCAAGGCACCCGCACTTTCAAATCCAGCACCACGGGACGCAATCGAAACGATAGCGACGTTCATCCATGCTAAGGGCCTGCCGAGCCCCGCTGAGTGCGACGGGCAGAAGCGCTGGCAATGACTTATTAATCGGATAGCACCTTGGTTTGCATCGCCTCGGTGCCGCATGCCGTACAACCTAGCTTAGTATGTTCCTCCCCATTGACGATCTCAATCGAACGCGTGCGCATGAGCTTTTCACATATCGGACAAATCCAAACGGGCGGGGGCTCAGACTGGCGAGGGTAAGGCATTGGCGCCTCCGTTTGCTGCTGGTACGGCGCGGCGAGAGCTGCTGGTCAGGCTAGTCAAAATGCTGAATTGCTATCGCAAGCACATTGAAGCCAATGGCGGCCGCTAGAACTATCGCGGTCAGGGTCAGCCACATGCTCCACTCCCCGGAAAATGCTCGGCAGTCAGTATGACGGGATACCTCCAGCCCCCGACAAAACGCGCGCCGGTTGGTTTGGTTCCCGACCAACGGGACCCTATGCCCACTTTAATTGCGGATGGGTGACTTCCGTTCCCCTTGCGTTCTCTAGCGGCTCATGACCATTGGGGACTGACGGTTGCTGCGGAACTGGCGCAAGGACGGGCGCTTCGCGGTCACGTTGAAGGTAGCGGCAATGTCGCCCACGGCCGGTCTGGGCGCGCGTTTTGGTCGGTCGGCATGAAACTTCCGACCGGCCTCGCGGGTTGACGATAATTACTTGATCCGCCCGGGGTAATCGATGAACCCGCCTGATGAGGTATTCCTGAAACGCGCCGCTGAATGCGAGCACATGGCCGAACTCACTCGCGACCCTGAGAGCAAGTTTACTTGGAGGCGAATGGCAGAGAGATGGCATAGGTGCGCGAAAGTGGCTGCGAGCGCCAGCTTGGCGGCTGCGCACCACAGCAGCGAGCCAAGTAGGCACCGGAAACCCGCCCCCGGTTGGGCACATCGGTAGCGGTTCGGAGCAACGGCCCGGCCTCAATCTCGCGGCTTTGAGCTACCCAATACAGCGCCCAACGAAAACCCCGCCGGGGCTTGTTCGCGCCGCCGTGACGGGGTTCACGGACCCTGGAGGGGGCTTGGGGGGAAGTGCACATATCCAAGGATCCGCCCTGGCAACGTTCTCGACCGCCCACACGTTCGATCACAACGCGTTTCAAACTGAATCTCCAACTGAGAGACCTCTACCCGCCCATCAGAGAACGGAACGGGGACAGAAGTCATCATGCGAGAAAGCTCCATGGGGCGGGAACCAAACGGACCGTCGAGCGTTCTGGGCAAGGGTTGGAGGTATCCCCATCACGCCGACTGCCGGCCGCGCTTAAGTGCGGCCGCTAGAAAATTACGATGTGCCGTGTAGGCAGGGGGCTGCAATGATCGGAATACTGAATGACTTTCTGCTGTTTTCTTGCATGACCGCCCTGGTCACAGGGATCGTGCTAGCGGCAGCGAGCCTGCTAATCTGAGAGGGCGCAGGGGACAATGGGCTCGGCGGCCGTGCAGCCGAGCCCTTTGTGGACGAAAATCTTTCCGTCAAGGTAACGCTGGACGATTGGCGGTTCGTGGACGTGCCTCGATTCCGGCTCTTGCAAGCGTCCAGCAGGTGACGGGACTGACGCCGCATACTTACCAAGTGGTGCGTGTCCGCGTGCCGACTTGGTAGAAGCTGAAATCCCGACTGCAGCTGTTGCCGGCAAGTGCGGTGACAGCTCCGAGGTTGCCGACGAGCCCCTGCGAACGGCCACGCGCAGAGCAAGCCTGCTCCCAGCGCGGGGTTGATGATTCCGGCGGCTGCGCCGTTGTAGCCTGGGGCTTTGCCGGCGTCAGCGTGGCGTTGTGCCGGCACATCAACGAAAACACGCACCGAACGATTGATCTACCCGCTGGTTTGGGCCCGCCGCCCCGCCAGTTCCGCGCGCAGCTCCGCGACTTCGGTCCGCAAGCTCTTGACCTCGGCGAGGATGGGCGCCGCCTCTTCCTGGATCACTTCGCGTTCGACGGACTCCAACTTGCTTGCCTCCTCCTGCATCGCGTTGACCACCACGCCAATGAACAGGTTGAGCACCATGAAGGTCGTGATCACGATGTAGACGACAAAGAACACCCACGCATAGGGATGATTTTGCATGACCGGCTTGGCGACGTCGTTGGTCCAGCCTTCGAGTGTCATCACCGTGAACAGCGTGAACAGGGAGTCCCCGAGCGTGCCGAACAGGTTGGGATTGTCATCCCCGAACAGCTTCGTCGCCATGATCGCGAACACGTAATAGATCAGACCGATCAGGAAGACGATCGAGCCCATGCCCGGCAATGCCGCGAGCAGTCCGGCGACCACGCGTCGGAGCGTCGGCACCCCCGTGATCAGGCGCAGCACGCGCAGGACTCGCAGTGAGCGCAACACGCTGAAGGTCTCCGTCGCCGGCACCAGCGCGATTCCGATGACGACGAAATCGAACACGCTCCAGGGGTCGCGGAAGAACTCGAGGCGATGAACGATCACGCGGGCGGCAATCTCGACGACGAACACCGCGAGGATGATGTGGTCGAGGATTTCCAGTAGCCACCCATACGATGCCATCACCGTCTTGCTGGTCTCCAGGCCAAGGATCACCGCGTTGACGACGATGAGCAACATGATCACGCGCTCGGTGCGCGGATCGTTGACGACGGTACGGAGCGAGGCGAGCACGGTTCCCCCTTTGCGGCGATCGTCCGATGGCAATCGGCAGGACTCAATCCACGACAATATTGTTCTTTTTAATGATGTCGCTCCAACGCCGTGTCTCTGCGGCGATGAAGGCGGCCATCTCTTCCGGGCTGTTGCCGACCGGCTCGACGCTTGCGGCGCGGAATTTCGCCTGCACGTCGGGCATCTTGATGGTCTCGACCGCGGCCTTGGCGATCTCCGAGGCCAGCGGCCGCGGCGTCTTCGGAGGGGCGGCGAGCGCAAACCAGCCGGTGGACACCAGGCCCGGCAGGCCGGCTTCCGCGGTTGTCGGTATTTCGGGAAGCATGGCGGAGCGATGGGTGTCGGCGAGCGCCAGGATCTTGACCCTTCCGTCCCTGAACGGCGGACCGCCCGCCGCGATGTTGCCGAAGAAAACGTCGACATGACCGCCGATCATGTCGTTGAGTACCAGATTCTCGCCGCGATATGGCACGTGTACCATGCGCGTATCGGTCATGCCCTGAAACATCATGCCGGTCAGATGCGGGGTTGCGCCGTTCCCTTGGCTGCCGAATGTCACCTTTCCCGGGTTCGCCTTGACATAGTCGATCAGCTCCTTGAGTGAATTCACCGGCAGCTCTTTGCGCACGATCACGACATTCGGAACCGAGCCGACCACGGTGATCGGCACGAATTCCTGCGGCTTGTAGGAGAGCTGCTTGTAGAGGTTCTGGTTGACCGCGAGCGGTCCCGGCGGGCTGAGCAACAGCGCGTAACCGTCGGGCTCCGACTGGTAAGCGAACTCGGCGCCGATATTGCCGCCGGCGCCGGTCTTGTTCTCGATGACGATCGGCTGGCCCCACTTGGTCTGCAGTTTTTCCCCGACGATGCGCGCCAGCACGTCATTGATGCCGCCGCCGGGGAAGGGAACGATGAATCTCACCGTTCGAGTGGGAAACGTCCCTTGCGCGTGACCAAAATTCGGCGTGAGCGTCGCGAAGAGTCCAACCGCACACGCCGCCAGCATTCGTTTCATCGTTGCCTCCAATCATCCGCTGCTAGTATCGCCGTTTTCCACGTCGAGGCGTGAACTCGCGCACCCGATCAAGGCTGGTAACGACCACCGAAGGCCGGCTGGCTCTGGCCCAGTCCGGGAAGCTCCCAAACGCCGGCGCCGCCCGGATTCTTGTCAGCGCTGATATTGGCATTGATGAGATACGGCCGGCGCGCCCTGAGCGCAGTTCGCAATGCTTCGGAAAGATCGGCGGCGCGGTCGACGTTCACGCCCTCGACGCCGGCCGAGCGCGCCATCGCAGCAAAGTCAGGATTGTAAGGTGCGCCGGTCTCGGGATGGCGGAAGTCGGTCGCCAGCTCACGGCCACCGAGATAGCCGCGCTGCAATCCGCGGATCGAGGCATAGGCGAAGTTATTCCACACCACCCAGACCACCGGCAGATTGTACTCCACTGCGGTGCCGAGCACGCTCGCATGCATGAAGAAGGCGCCGTCGCCGCAAACCGAAACGCAGGGACGGTCGGGTGCGGCAAACTGGGCCCCCAATACGCCGGCAACACCGAATCCCATCGGACCGAATCCCATCGAGCCGATGAGCGAGTCGGGCCGCCGCGGATTGCAGAACTGGATGAGCCAGTTGTGGTGGACGCCGATGTCGCTCACCAGGATGGCGTCCTCGGGCAGCGCCTTGTCGATCTCATAGGCGGCCCGTTGCGGATGGATCGGCGTCGTATCATCGGTAAAGCCCGGCGCGATGAACGCATTCCACTCCTTGCGATAGCCGTCGATCGTGCCGAGCCAGTTCGCCCGCGCCGGCGTCTCATGCAGGTTTCGGCGCGAATCGATTTCCGCCAGCAGCTGGCGCAGGAATGTGCGCACGTCCGCCATCAGCCCGAGCGCGACCGGATAGTTGCGGGCAATCTCGTCCGGATCGATGTCGACGTGAATGAGCCGGGTCGGCGGGATCGTGAAGGAATAGCCCGGCAGCCAGGAGCTCGATGTGCGATCGTCGAAGCGTACGCCGAGCGCGAGCAGCACGTCGGCCGTGCGCGCGGCATGATTGGCCTGATAGGGACCGTTGCGGGCGACGAGGCCGAGCGCCAGCGGGTGGTGGGAATCGATGGCGCCGGTGCCGCTGGCGGACCAGGCGACTGGAATGCGCAGTCGCTCCGCGAGCTGCAACAAGTCGGCCGCTGCCCCACCATATTTGACGCCCTGGCCGACCAGGATGACGGGCCGTTCGGCCGCAACCAGCATGTCGAGGGCCTTCTTGACCCCCTCGGGATCGGCGCCGCAGCGCGACGAGATGTTGGCGTTCCACTCCTCCGGTCTCGGGGTTTCTTCCGCCGCCGCCTCTTTGAAGATATCGAACGGAACGTCGAGCACGACCGGCCCTGGGCGTCCGGTGACCATCGTCTTCCACGCTTGGCGGATCGCCAGCGGGACCATGTCGCCGCGCGTGGGCTGGAATACGCGCTTGCAGTAAGCGCGCACGGTGGACGGAAAGTCGGCCTGGTAGTGCCGGTAGAGCTCCTGAAACGCGCCGCGGTTGAACTGGCTCGTCGGCACATTGCCGGTGACCGCCAGGAACGGAACGGAATCGAGATAGGAGTTGGCGAGCGCGATCGGCAGATTGGCCGAGCCCGGGCCACAGGAGGTGAACGTCGCAGTCGGCCGTCCGCAGACGCGGTAATACACATCCGCCATGAAGCCGGCGACGGTCTCGTGGTGGACCGAGATGGTCTTGATCTCGTCGGAGCGTTCGTAAAGCGCGTCGATGAAGCCGATATTGCCGTGGCCGCACAGGCCGAAAACGTAAGGCACCTTTTCGCGGACGAGATAGTCGACGATCACCTGACCGCCATCGAGCATGTTCTGGGACATCGGGTTCCTTCTCGGTTATTCCGGCTTGATATTCGCGTCCTTGACGATCTTGGTATAGACGGCCAGTTCGGATTTAAGGTAGTCGGCCCATGCTCGCGGTTGGGTGGCGAGCGGCTCCATGCCTTGCGAGGCAAGCGTCGAAACCACATCCGGGGCTGCCACGGCCTTCGCCACCTCGTCGCGCAGGCGTTGGGCGATGGCCGGCGGGGTGCCGGCGGGCGCGAGGATGCCGAACCACCCGGCCATCTCGTAGTCCGGCACGCCAGACTCGAGGATCGTCGGCACATTGGGCAGGACCGGCGAACGCGTGGCGCTGGTGACCGCGAGCGGCGTGACCTTGCCCTCCTTGGCTTGTACGGCCATGACCGGCATGGCATCAAACATCCCGTCGATGTGCCCACCGAGGAGATCGTTGAGCGCCGGTCCTGCTCCGCGGTAATTGACGATGGTGATCTTGATCCCGGTCTTTGCCTTCAGCAGCTCGGTCGCGAAATAGAGGGAGCTCCCGGTCCCGCCACCGGCACCGAAACTGAGCTTGCCGGGATTCATCTTGGCGTGGNTGATCAACTCGCCCAGCGTCTTGATGCCCAGGCNGTTCTTCACGACCAGAATCAGCGGCCCGGTCGCGACNTGCGTGACAGGTGTCAGTNGCGTGAGATCGAATGGATAATCCGGATGCAACGGCTGGGTGATCAGCGTGCTGGTTGAAATGAAAAACAGCGTATGACCGTCGGCCGGAGAGCCCGTGAGCTCGCGCAACGCCGGAATGAAATTGCCGCCGACCTTGTTCTCCACAAAAACCGTGGCGCGGAGGTTTTCGCTCATCTTCTGTGCGACCAGGCGCGCCATGACATCGGTCGCGCCGCCGGCCGCCAGTCCGACGAGGAGGCGAATCGGTTTGCCGGAAAAATCCTGTGCATCGGCCGATCCGGACGGGCCGGAGAACAGGAGCGCGCACGCGATCAGAAGTAACGCCGTTCGACGTTGCATGTGGTCCTCCCTCGATCTGTTTCTGGCACTTTTTAATGTTCGGCCAACAGCGTCGCCATGATGCGCTCGCGCGTCAATGGCAAGGCGCGAATGCGTCTGCCGAGCGTGCGCGCCACCGCATTGCCGATTGCCGCCGCGGTAGGGCCCAGCGAGGCTTCGCCCAAACCCAGCGTCGGCTGGTGCCGTGCCTCGATGAAGCGGATGTCGATCTCGGGGACCTCGGAAAAGTGCAAGATCGGGTAGCTCCCCCAGGTGTCGGAGGCGACCCGCCCATCCGCGAAGCGCACGCCCTCCTTGAGGGTCCAACTCGCGGCCTGGATGATCCCGCCCTCGATCTGGTTCGCTGCGCCATCCGGATTGATCACGAGGCCGGCGTCGACGGCCGCCCACACGCGGACGAGACGAACCTGCTCGTCGACCTCGACCTCGGCCACCACCGCGGCATAGGCGGCGCGATTCTTGTAACGGGCAAAGCCGAACCCCCGCGCGCGACCATCGCGCGCGGTCGTGCCGAACCAGTCTCCCATCTCGGCTGCCGTCTCGATCACCCGCCGCCCGCGCGGATCGGACATGAGCGAGAGCCGGTAGGCCACCGGATCCTCGCCTGCGGTCTCGGCGAGTTCGTCCATGAAGGACTCGATGGCGAAGACGTTGGCGAAGGCACCCAGTCCGCGCAGCGAGGAGGTGCGCACCGGGACGTGGGGGAGGAGATGGTGCACCAGCTTGTGTCGCGGCAGGTCGTAGAGCGCCTGCGCGTTGCGCGTCGCGCCCCCACCGGCGTCGTCCGCAACGTCGTTGATGTCGACCGGAGGGGCCGCAGCATCGAGGAGCGCTTCCGCGCCGAGCAGATTCGCGCTTCCATTCATGCCCGGACGCTGCGCGTGGACCGGGCTCCAGATCTCGATCGTCCAATCGGCGGGGCGCGAATTGGCATCGAGCACCGCGCGCAGGCCGACGACCATGGCCGAGCCCATCGGCGCAGCCGAGAACTCGTCCTCGCGCGTCCATTGCACTCTCACGGTGCGGTTCGGCGTTCGCATTGCGACGAACGCGGCGTCGAACGCCGCGTCATCGGCCGAGTTGTGCCCGTAGCAGCCGGCGCCTTGCCGATGCAAGACCGTGACGTGCGCGGGATCGATGCCCAGCGCATGCGCGAGCCATTTGCGCAACTCGAACACACCCTGAGAGTGGGTCCAGACCGTCAATGCGCCATCCTTATGCTCCGCGAGCGCGCATGACGGCCCGATCGAACCATAGGCGAGGAACGGGCGCGAAAAACTTGCCTCGACCACGCGGTTTCCCGCGGCGCCAACCGCCGCCCCCGTTTCCACGATGCGATCGCGCGTGCGCTGGCCGCGAATCCAATTCGGTTCGCCCGCGTTGGAGGGTGGCTCGGCGCCGCCGGTCCACACCGCAAGTCCGCGCGCGGATTGTGCTGCGCGCATCACCGCCAATTCATCATCGGATGTGAATGCAACGAGGTCGCCGTCGCGCACGATGTTGATCGGCGCACCGGCCGCGCGCCGGACCGCAGCTTCATCGAAGTCCGCGAGCTTGGCTCCGGGCCAGGGGCGACGCAGCACACGCGCGTGCAACACGTCATCCGGCGCGAGATCATGGATGAAGGCTGCGCCTGTCACCTTGTCTGCGAGATCGAGCCGCGGCAGGCTTTGCCCCACGATGCGATAGTTCGACGGCGGCTTGGGCGTTGCATCACCGGCCGCTGGGCGGGCAAGGTCAACCTCCCCGGCGATCGACCAGTAATCCTGACCGATGTGGCGACCCGCGCGCAGGAAGCGGCCGTCCTCGATGGCGAGAGCCCCAACGGGGCAAGCGAGGCGATCTGCAACATAGCGAAGAAAGAGCATCCGTACCTCGGCGCAGACGAGGCGAATGGAACCGCCCGAGATGGCGATCGAATTGCTGCCTGACGTAAAGCCCTCTCGCGGGCTTGTCGGTGTCTCGCCTGAAACGATGCGGAGCCGGGTAGGGGCAACGTCGAGCTCCTCGGCAGCGATTTGCGCCAGGGCGGTGAGGACGCCCTGGCCGATCTCGACCTTGCCGGTCGCAAGCCGCACGCAGCCCGCGTCCTCGAAACCGATCCATGTGCCGAGCAGCGGATTGTCGAGCAGGCTGTTCGGCAGGCTCTTGGGCAGCGTGGTCACGGACGTGCTCCCATCAGCGCGCCGGCGCGCGCCACCGCTCGCATGATCCGGTTGTGCACGCCGCAGCGGCAGAGATGGCGGTCGAGGGCGGCGGCGATCTCGCTCCGGCTCGGCTGCGGATTGCGCGCGAGCAGCGCCGCGGCCGAGATCAAGATGCCCGAGAGGCAGTAGCCGCATTGACCGGCCTGCTCATCGAGGAAGGCCTGCTGCAACGGAGAAAGCGAACCGCTAGGCGCAAGCCCTTCGACCGTCGTGACGCTCTTTCCGGCAAGGCTTTCGATCGCACGCGCGCAGGAGAAAGAGGGCTCGCCATCGATCAGCACCATGCAGGCGCCGCACTGCTCGGTGCCGCAGCCGAACCGGCTGCCGCGCAGTCCGAGCTCATTGCGCAAGACCGACAGCAGCGGCTTTGTGGCGTCGCCCTGCACATGAACGCACCTACCGTTGACGATGAGGTCATATCCGTCGCTCACGCCGGCTCCTTGGTCGCTGCACAACCCGCGTCATTCCGGCCTGATCCCATGGCTGTCGATGAACTTCGTCCAGTTCCTGATTTCGTTTTCGAGCTTGGTTCTCAGCACCGGGGAAGGCGCGAAGCCGGGCGTGATGTCGAGCTTGGCCAGGCGCTCACGCACGCGCGGGTCGGACATCACGGTCGCCACGGCCTGTTCCAGCTTGGTCTTGACGTCGTTCGGCATGCCCCTGGGTCCGAAGACGCCAAACCAGAACCCCAGTTCAACCTCGGCGGCCCTCATGCCTGCCTCCTTGAGGCTCGGCACATCAGGCAAGGCCGGGGATCGGGCGGGGCTGGTCACGGCAAGGGCCTTGATCCTGCCGCTCTCCACCAGGCTCTTGGCAACCTGCACCGAGGTCATCGCCATCGGGACGTGCCCGGCGATCACGTCGCCGATCGCCTGGCCGCCGCCTTTGTAGGGAATGTGAATAGCTTCCATCCCCACGCCATCCTTGAAGACCTCGAAGCTCAAATGCGAGACGCTGCCGACACCGGCGGATGCGTAATTCATTTTCTGCGACACGGTGCGCGAGAGCGCCACCAGCTCCGCCACCGTGTTCGCGGGCACGTTGGTCGCAATGACAAGAGCAGAAGGCGAGGTCGCGATCGCAGCGATTGCATCGTACTGCGTCAGCGGATCGAAGCTCGAGGTGGCCTTCTTGTGCAAGGCCTGGCTGATTCCAAGCGCATTCTCGGCGAGCAGCAGCGTGTAGCCGTCCGGCTCCGAGCTCGCGACATGGTTCCAGGCCAGATAACCGTTCGCCCCAGGCCGATTTTCCACGACGACGGTCTGCCCGAGCGCCTCTTTCAGGTCGTTCGAAATCTGGCGCGCCAACGTGTCGGTCGCACCCCCAGCCACGAACGCGACGACCAGACGGATCGGCCGATCGGGATAGGACGACGGACTTTGCGCTTGCGTCAGGGCCGGAGCGGCGAGCAAGGCGCACACGACCGAGCACCTAAATAGCTTGCGCATTGAGGCCGCCTCCCTGTTTCATCGCCGTTTGCCGGCTGATTGCCCGTAGAACGGAGCCCCCATTGGATCACGCGTAGCCGCCCGCGTCGACGGGTGCGATGCCGGCGTCAGCTCGTTGCAGACCCTGCGCATGCATGGCCGCCCGGAACAGAGTCGGCAGAGACTGCGCTTGCCTCACATGTTCGCGAGCAGCCAGTCGCCGATGTAATCGACGCCGAGCTGGCGATGATCGACTTGGCAGTGTTCGGCACCGCCTTCCTCGGCGGTGAAGATCTTGATGTGCTTTCGCTTCGAGCCCACCGCTTCGTACAGCTTCTTCGCTTCCGAAAGTGGGACGATCCGGTCATTCTCGCCGTGCAAAACCAGGAATGCGCACTCGATTCGTTGCGTCACGCCCTCAAGCGTGAACTTCTTCGCCCATTCGAGCGCGGTCGCGTTGTCCGGCGCGCCCACCACCCAGCGGAATTGGAACATCGAGGTGGAGCTCGTGCGTGGATCGACCGCGAGCCTGGCTTTGTTGCCGGCAACCCAGTCGTAGATGCTCCAGTACATGGCGCCGAAGGCTACGGCGGCGGCGTAGCGCTTCTCGAACGCGACAATGCGTGGAGCGTGATAGCCCCCGAAGCTGTAGCCCATGACCGCGACGCGCTTGGGATCGACATCCGCGCGAGACGCGACGTAGTCGTAAGCGGCGGCGCCGGGCACCTCGTAGTCGTAACGACTGTGGATGTTGCGAAGACGCAGCGCCTCGGCCTGACCCGGCCCATCGATGGCGAGCGTGTTGATTCCGCGCTTGGCGAAATCGAGGCTCGCGAAGATCACACTCATCTCCTTCGCATTGTCCATCCCGTCGAACAACACGACGGTCGGGCGCCGGCCGGTGCCTTTGCCCTTCACGAAATAGGCGGGCAGGCTCGTGTTCTCGTAGGGAACCTCGACGCGCTCGATCTCGGGATGCAGGCGCTCCATGGCCGCGCGATACGCGCGCAGCGCCTTGTGATACATCGCCATCTTCTCCGGCCCGGGCGGGATGAAACGTTCCGCGCTGTAGTAATAGTTGCCCGCGCGCATGTAGTTGTTGCCGGCAGTGATGTGGCATTGTTCCGCCGCGGCTGTGTCAGCGACGGCCACGACTCGATCCGCCATCGCAGCCCATTCCTCGCGCCAGACGCGATCGAGATCGGCTTCCCCCGCGCGTGTCTCGAGCCGACGGCCGATGCGATCGACCTCGTCCATGGCAATTGCACCGTAGGGCGCCATCCCTTTGACGATCTGCATGGCGTTGCTCCAGCGCAGATTGCCGGGAAAATGCATGGCCCAGGTGCTTCCCAAAGGACGCCCATCGGGGCGGATGCCACCGCCGTCATCATCAACGGCGACGTCGCCCGTATTCATTGCCATTGCTCGCTCCTTCCCTGACGAAATTTTTTGCCGCTCCCGCGCAGCTTTGCCCCTACGTCGGGCGGGATCAAGAGCGCGGAGAGCCGAGCCGATGCCCCGCCTTGCTTCTCGTGCGCTTCTGTTTATGAAAGGCGCCCCGCTTCGCCGGAGTCCGACGGGCAGGGGGCTGGGCCGGAGTTCCGCATTCGCTCGCACTCGGCACGGGCCATCCGGCGTAATCTCTTGAAGGTGGTTCGTGGCCGCGCAGCACGGATTGGACGAAATCACCAAAGCGAAGCTGCTGCTCGTGCTCCTGGCTTTGGTCTGGGGCCTGAGCTGGCCGATCATGACGATCGCGCTGGCCGAGATCAGCGTATGGACGCTTCGTGCCTTGGGATTCTCGATCAGCGCCCTCTCGCTGTTCGCGTTGATCCGGCTGCAAGGTCGCAGTGCGGCCATTCCACGCGGCGTGACATGGCTGCATCTCCTTGCCGCCGCCATGTTCAACGTCATCGGCTTCGGGCTGTTCAGTTCGTTTGCCTTGCTCACCGCCTCCACCTCGCGAGTGGTGATCGTCAATTATTCCATGCCGATCTGGGCGAGTCTGATGGCCTGGCTGATCCTCGGCGAGCATCTGAGCATCAGAGCGTGCATTGGATTGGTGTTGTGCATCAGCGGACTGACCGTGCTCGTCTATCCGGTGGCGACGGAGCAGTCGGCGGTGGGACTGCTGCTTGCGCTCTGCTGCGCGCTCAGCTGGGCCGCCGGCACGGTCTACATGAAATGGGCGCGTATCACCGGTGACTTGCTCGCCATCACGGCCTGGCAAATCGCGTTTGGTGCGCTCGTCTTCGGCGTGGGGCTATTGGTGTTTCAGGGAATGCCCGCGCCGGCGGCGGTGTCGCCCAAGACGGTTCTGGCCGTGGTCTACAACGGCCTGATCGGGACCGGCTTCGCCTATATCCTGTGGTTCGCCATTATCGAGCGCCTGCCGACCGCAACGGCCTCGCTCGGTTCGCTCGCCACGCCGGTCGTCGGCGTCTCCAGCTCGATGCTGATGCTCGGCGAACGGCCGACGACTGAGGACATGATCGGCTTTGCGCTGATCTTTGCCGCCGCGGTGTGCGTGCTGACGCAGCCGGCACGGCGAACGGCGGCGCAGGCGCCGTGAGCGTATGGGCGAAGCCCCGACCGCCGCGGGCCCCTGGACCAGGAAGACCCATCCCTTCCCTGGGGATGGCTGCTGCCATCGCTTTCTTGTAACGCTCATGATGCGGACTGAAACGCTCGCTCGACCTAACAGCAGTTGCGACCCACGCCCGACGCGTTAGGGTTGCTCCTGCTGACAGCGAGGAGCGACAATGGAAGATCAGATCGCCGGCCATTCACCTGCGCAAACGATCGCGGGCGTTGCTGCGCCGGTGGCGTGGCGTGATCTTCGCGAATGGCTCGATCTGGTCGAGGCCAACGACCTCCTCAAGCATATCGCGTCGCGGGTGGAGCCGGACGAGGAACTGGCCGCCATCACCTTGCTCGCCACCCGGCGCGAGGACGCGCCAGCGCTGCTGTTCGAGCAGCTCGCCGGCGAGCGCTCGCATGCTCGCATTCTGTGCAACATGCTCGGCGCCAGCAAGGAGCGCTACGCCCTTGCCGCCGGGATCGATCCGGATCTTTCGATCGCCGACATGATCGCGGTGACGCGCACCGTCATGACACGGCGCATCCCGCCGGTCCGGGTCGCGAAGAGCGATGCGCCGGTGAACGAAGTTGTCCTGACCGGCGACGAGATCGACCTCAATGCTTTTCCGGTGCCGAAATTCTGGCCCGGCGACGGCGGCCGCTATATCGGAACCGGCGACATCACCCTGACCTCGTCTCCCGACGGTGGCCGGCTCAATGTCGGCGTCTACCGCCAGATGCTGCAGGGCCCAGCGCGCATCGGGCTCTATTGCTCGCCCGGCAAGCATGGCCTGCTCGACCGCGAGGGATGGTGGGCGCAGGGCAAGCCGTGCGAGGTCGTCGCCGCCTACGGCATCGATCCGGTGCTGTTCATGCTGGGCGCGCAGGCATTCGGCGCCGGCCAGTCCGAGCTCGACGTCGCCGGCGGCATGATGGGGCGGCCGGTGGAACTGACCGACGCCGAGTTCGTCAGCCTGCCGATCCCGGCCCGCGCCGAATTCGTGGTCGAAGGCCTGCTGCATCCGGGCGACCTCGAGCATGAGGGCCCGCTCGGCGAGTTCACGGGCTATTACGGACGCGAGCGCTCGCCGCAGCCGGTGATCGAGGTGAAGGCGGTGCATCACCGCCGCTCGCCGATCTTCACCCATGCCTTGATGGCCAAATATCCCTCCTGCGAGATCGGCGCCTATTACGCGATCATGCGTTCGGCGCGCATTCTCGACGACCTCGAGCGCATCGGCGTACCCGGCGTGGTGGCGGCCTACGCGCATCCCGCGGCGGCCTCGGGCTGGGGCATGGTCGTCGTCTCGCTGCAGCAGAAATATGCCGGCCACGCCGCGCAGGTGCTCGCGCTCGCGGCGCAATGTCCGGCCGCGGCCTATTACACCAAATGGGTCATCGTTGTAGACGAAGACGTCGATCCGACCGACATCAACGACGTGCTGTGGGCGCTGAGCACGCGCTGCCATCCCGCCGACGATCTCGACATCCTGCGCACCACATGGTCCACCGGGCTCGATCCCAGTCAATTTCCGCCGGAGGCGCGGCCTTACGGATCGAAGGTCCTGATCAATGCGTGCAAGCCGCACCAGCATCTCAAGCAGTTCCCGCAATCCACCCTGCTGCGCCGCTCCACCTACGACCGCGTGGCCGCGCGCTGGCAGGAGCTGGGCTTCTCCGGATCTGCGCCGAGCCTGAACGTGTTTCACCCGGAGTAGCGGTTACAGCAACCACGGTTCGCAGCGAATCGGCCCAAGAGCTCACAACTGGGTTCGGAGTTCGGGGCGCCGTCTTCGCTGTGGCTCGCACGCCCTAACTTTGCTATTCAGTGCGCCTGCCGGTTCGCGAACAGGCGGAATTGCGGGCGTAGTTCAATGGTAGAACGGCAGCTTCCCAAGCTGCATACGAGGGTTCGATTCCCTTCGCCCGCTCCACCTCTTTGTGGCGCCCCAGTCACACCTCGGCCCATTGCCGCAGCAGGTTGTGGTAGATCGAGGTGAGCGAAACCACGCTCGCATGCTCGGGGTGATCGGCAGAGAGCCGCCGGATCGCCATATCGAGGTCGAACAGTATCCCGCGCCTGGTGTCGTCGCGGACCAAGCTCTGCGTCCAGAAGAACGAGGCAATGCGCGAGCCGCGCGTGATCGGCGTGACATTGTGCAGGCTCGTTCCGGGATAAACGATCATGTCGCCGGCGGGCAGCTTCACCGAATGCTTCCCGTAGGTGTCCTCGACGGTGAGCTCGCCGCCATCGTAGTCCTCCGGCGCGGAGATGAAGAGCGTCGCCGAGACGTCGGTGCGGATCTGCAGCGAAGTGTCGAGATAGCCGCGGATGGCGTTGTCGACATGCGCCCCGAAGGTCATGCCGGCATCATAGCGGTTGAACAGCGGCGGGAAGACCTGCTTCGGCAGCACGGCGGAGACGAACAGGGGATTGCGGCCGAGCGCCTGGACCACCATGTCGCCGAGCTCGCGCGCTTCGGGCGCGGTCTCGGGGAGCTGCAGATTGTGCTTCACCTGCGCCGATTGATGCCCGGCGGTGATGCGGCCGTCGACCCACGCCGCCTGTTCCATCACTGCCCGGCAGCGCGCGACCTGCGCGGGCGCGAGCACGTTGGGAATGTGCACCATCATCGCGGGCGCCTCCGTGCGGCCCGGCCGGGGGTCGCTTGCCTGTCGCAAGCGACCCCCGGACTGCAGGACGTGGCGGGTCTCACCAGCGGGCCCGGTAGGTGAGCGATGCCCAGCGCCCGGATGCGGGCACGACGTTGGCGCCGAAATACTGGGAGTAATAGAGCTGGTTGGTGAGGTTGTAGACGTTGAGCTGCACGGTCGACTTCTCGTCGACCTTGTAGCTGATCATGGCATCGAACTTCCAGAAGTCCGGGACATAGGCGGTGTTGGTGTTGTTCGCCCAGCCGAGCGACTGATAGATGGCGCCGCCGCCGACCGTCCATTTCTGGGTGACCTCATAGGTCGTCCACAGCGTGAAATTGTGCCGCGGCGTGTTCTGCAGATGCTTGTCCAAGATGCTCTTGTCGCGGGTGTCGAGGATCTTGGACTCGAGATAGCTATAGCCCGTGAACACACTCCACTTGTCGGTGACCTTGCCGGTGGCGCCGACCTCGACGCCATCCACGCGCGCGACGCCGTCGAGCACCATCACGGTGTTGTTGAACGGATCGTTGATGCGCAGGTTGGTTTTCTCGATGCGGAACACCGCGCCTGCGAGGCTGATCAGACCATCACGCACATCGGCCTTGGCGCCGACTTCGATAGTGCGGGTCTGCTCGGGCGCGAGCGCTGCGTTGCTCGCGCTGGCGAGCGTCCCAAGCTCGGCCGACGGGTTGTAGGAGTTACCATAAGCCGCGTAGATAGTGGATTTTTCCGTCGGGTGGACAACCGCACCGAAGCGATAGCTGAACAGGTTGTCGGTGCGCTCGAGATTCCGGTTGATGACCAGGGCCTGATTGGGATCGCTATAGGTGGTGCTGAAGTAGTCGTAGCGCAACGACGCGAGCAGCTCGAAATACTTGGTGATCTTCACCTGGTCGGACACATAGGCGGCATAGTCCACTGCCTTGGTCTCGATCGGAAGAAAGTTGATGATGGCGCCGCCGATCGGAGACCCGTTGGGATCGGGATTATATGCATTGGTGCGGCAGGCATTGTTGGTCGAGTCGCAGAGGTCGCGCCGGTCCTGGTGCCGCGTCTCGCGCGCGGCCTCGAGCCCCGCCGACATCTGATGTTCCGCGATGCCGGTGATGAACTTGCCGACCAGATCGGTCTGGTTGATCAGGTAGGTGTTGTCGGTCTCGCGCTCACGCCGTTCGCGGCCGTAGGTCAAGAGATCGACCGGGTAGTTGAACGGGAACACGGTTCCGTCCCAGGTCGTGGGCGAGCCCGGCTTGCCAGGGAAGTTGTTGTTCGCGAGGCCGACGTTGCGCGGCGCGGTGACCCGTGCAAAGCGCTCGTTGTCGATATAGCGCGTGGCATTGGAGAGCTTCAGATCCTTGTCGAATTCATGCTCGATCTTTTCCGTGATGATATGGGTATCGGTCGTCGTGATATCGCCGAGCGGTCCGCCTGCGAGCCCCAGAAAGTTGGTGCGGGGAATCGGGAGCGGAGTCGTGGGCGTCCCGTTGCCGTAGTAACCCGGGTTGGTCTGCAGGCCGGTCTGGGGGCTGAACGCGGGCTGCGGGAGATAGGTGAAGCCGTAGTCCGACACGCCCTCCTCGCCCTGATAGATGTAGTACAGCGTCGCCTTGGTGCCCTGCTGGAAGTCGTAGACCATGGACGGCGCGACGCCCCAGCGCTTGGTCCAGATCTGGTCGCGGGTCGGCGTGTTGACATCCTGCCAAAGCCCCTGGATGCGGCCGGACACGTTGCCGCTCCTGCCGCTGGCGTCGACCACCTCGCGGTAGCCGTTGCCCGTCATGACCGTCGAGGTTGACTCGAGATAGTTCGCACCGGTCGGCAGCCTGGTCACATAGTTGATGGCGCCGCCGGTCGCGCCACGTCCGAACGCGAATGCCGACGGGCCCTTGTAGACTTCGATGCGGTCGATCGAGAACGCGTCGCGGGTATACCAGCCGGGATCGCGGATGCCGTCGCGGAACAGGTCGCCGCGCGCGGCGAAGCCGCGGATGATCGGGCCGTCGCCTTGCTGGGCGCCTTCCCCGGCGCTGAAGGTGATGCCGGGAATGTATTGCAAGGCCTGCTCGATAGTCGTGGCGTTTTGCTCCTGGATGATGGCCTGCGGGATGACGTTCACCGTCTGCGGCATGTTGAGGAGCGGCACCGGGAGACGCGTGATACCGGTGTTGGTGACCTGATACGGAGTCGGGCCGAGAGGCGGATTGGAGCCGCCCGATCCGGCCTGATCCGTCGCCACCGGCTGGGCGGGCGGCGGGGGAGCGGCCACCGGTCGGGATGGCGCCGCACGAACCGTGGCCGGCGCACGCGGCCGGCTGGCTTGGACCGAGACGGTAGGCAGGGTGTCGGACTTTTGCTCGGTCTGCGTGGACGGGCTTTGCGCCGGTGCCGTTTGTTGCGGCGCCGGTGTCGGCGCCTGCTCGGTGGTGGTCTGATCGCTGGCGGCTGGTTCCGCCTCGGTCTCCATCGCGCCGCTGAGATAGAACAGCGCGGCCGCCGTCATCACACCGGCTTTCGACCGTACCGCGTTCTGATTTGCTCGTGCCCCCGCACCTGACATAACACCACCTCATCCCATGCTTTACTTTAGAATTCTTAAATACTACAGTTGATCTTCGTATTACTTGCTACACTTTGGCTGATCCGCCAACAATGACAAATATGCAACAACGATTATCATTTATCACAAGGGCTTTTCCTTTTTATTATAACAATTCAAAACTAGAAAAGACTGGCTGCAAGTATTGATCGACACTGTGATTACCTGTATCGAGCAAGAACTCGCGGCTGCCCTCGTTGAAGTCCAATAATCACGATGCCGGCCCGTGGCGGGGACCTCAGATGATCAAGCCGGCGCGCCTGCGGACTTTTTGGTGGACCCTTCACCGCTGGATCGGTCTCGGCCTCATGGTCCTGCTGGTGCCGATCGCGGTTTCGGGCGCGTTACTGGTTTGGCACGACCCCCTCGATGCGCTGCTTCATCCGGGCCGTTACGCCGTGACGGGGACGCAGCTCGTGCAACCTTCGGCTTACCTGGCGAGCGCCACCGCAGCGCTTGAAGGCAGCGCACAGCCGGTTGCGGTCCGGTTTCCGGCGGACGAGGGCTGGCCGGTGATGGTGATGGCGCGGGGCGCGCCGCGGGTCGAGGGCGGCCCAATCCGGTTCGTCAACGTCTATCTCGATCCACCGACCGCGCGGGCGCTCGACGTGGTCGATTTTCGTTCTTCGCTCATCGGCTGGCTGCATCGCTTCCATGAGAACCTGACGATTCCCGAATATTCCGGCCGCGCCATCGTCGGTTGGGCAGGCGTCGGTATGCTGATCCTGTCGCTGACCGGCATTTGGCTGTGGTGGCCGCGCAACGGCGCGTTCCTGCCGGGGCTGCGCTGGCGCCGCGCGCCGCAGACAACGACCAACCTCCACCATTTGCTCGGGTTCTGGATCTCGATCCCGCTCGCGGTGGTGTCATTCACCGGCATCTATCTCGGCTTCCCGCAGACAATGCGGCAAGTGATGTCCTCAATCGCGCCCATGAACCCGCAGGGCCAGCGGCCGGGCATCGGCACGATTGCGCGTGATGCGCGGCTTACGCTGGACGGCGCACTTTCGGCAGCCGTTGCATCGCAACCGGATGCACGCCCGGCCGTCATATTCCTGCCGATGGCGCGTGCAAACACGGGCGACCGCGCTCGCGCGCAAGGCGCAGAGCGCCAAGGCAGAAGCGAAGGTAGAGTCGAAGGCGGGAGCGCCGCGGGCCCGGTCTGGCGCGTGCAGTTACGCAATGCGTTGAGCGGCGAGACTGCCACCGTCATGGTGGATGACCGCAGCGGCAACGTGGAACGTCTGCCAGGCCCGCTCGCTGGAGACCGCGCGGCGCAATGGATCCGGTGGATCCACGAGGGCAGCCACAGCGGCCGGATCTGGCAATTCGCAGTGTTCCTGACCGGGGTCTTCCCCCTGGTATTTGCCGTGACGGGCGTGATCATGTGGTGGCGGGGCAGGCGGACCCGCAAGGAAGTTGCCGGCTGCACCTCCACCCAAGGCGAGTTGCAAGCAGCGGAGTAGAGGGGTCCGGCGCCGGCGCGGGCAAAAGCCGATCCCGCTCAATTCCGTGCCGCTGAAGATCGTCCGCGGCACGCAACAATGTTATACTGTTACATGAGGGCGCGGGGCGCGTAGCGGTACCGGTGTGAGAAGAGGCCAGTGGAAATGCAGTTTCGGGAAATTACGGGCGGATGGATGCGTACTCGATGGCACTTCTTGCGCCGTCTTGCGTTGATGACGGCGACGGCCGGCAGTACCGCGTCGATCGCGGTCCCGGTGTCGGCGCTCGCGCAGGACAATATTCTGGCCACGGCAACGCTGCCGCGCGATCTCAGCCCATGGGGCATGTACCTCAATGCCGACCCCGTGGTGAAGGCGGTCTTGATCGGACTTGCCTTTGCCTCGCTCGTCACCTGGACGGTGTGGCTCGCCAAGACGATCGAGATCGTCATCTGCAAGCGCCGGGTGCGCGCTGCCTTGAACATCCTGGCAAGCGTGCGATCGACGTCGGAAGGCGTGGAGCGGCTCGCCGATGCCCAGGGCGAGGTTCGGCAGTTCCTCGACGCCGCCGTCACCGAGTTGAAGCTCTCGGCCGGTTCCATCGAACGGGACGGGATCAAGGAACGGATCGCATCACGGCTCGAACGCATTGAAGCGGCCTATGGCCGCCGCCTTCTGCGGGGTACCGGGGTGCTCGCGACCATAGGTTCGACCGCTCCGTTCGTGGGCTTGTTCGGCACCGTCTGGGGGATCATGAACAGCTTCATCGGCATTTCAAAATCGCAGACCACCAACCTCGCGGTGGTCGCGCCGGGCATCGCCGAGGCGCTATTGGCGACGGCTTTCGGGCTTGCGGCCGCCATTCCCGCTGTGGTGATCTATAACGTTTTTGCGCGCTCGATCTCGGGCTATCGCGCGCTGCTCGGCGATGCCTCGGCGGAGGTCTTGCGGCTCGTGAGCCGCGACCTCGAGCGCCCCGCCGCGGCGACCACGCGCCGAGGGGCGCCGTTGCCGACTGCGGCTGAGTAAGCGAAGCGCGTTTGCAAGCGTACATTCGAGAGTGTCGGCATGAGCGTACGTCTTGACCACGGCGAAGACAGCCTCACCGAGGTCCATGAGATCAACGTCACGCCGTTCATCGACGTGATGCTGGTGCTTCTCATCATCTTCATGGTGGCGGCGCCGCTGGCCACCGTGGACATTCAGGTCAACCTGCCGGCATCGACCGCCGATCCGACGCAGCGGCCGGACAAGCCGCTGTTCCTGAGCGTGAAACCCGACCTCACGCTCGCGCTCGGCAACGATCCCGTGCAGCGAGAGCTCCTGCGCAGCACGCTCGACGCGGCGGCAAAGGGCGACAAGAGTACCCTCATCTTTTTGCGTGCGGACAAGGCGGTACCCTACGGCGAACTGATGGAGGTCATGAACCTGTTGCGCACGGCGGGGTACCTGAAGATCGCGCTCGTCGGCCTGGAAAAGGTGCCCGGGCCATGATGGGGTTTGCGGCCGACGACCTCGTCGACCTGCGCCGCTGGGCGATCTGCGGCGCCATCGTCGTCCTGACGCATGGTGGCATCGCGGCGGCCATGGTCAACTGGCGCGATTCGGACGAAGCGGCCGAGCCGGCCGCCGCCATCGTGATCGAGTTCGCGCCGGTGCCGGTCGCGCCCGCAATGCCGCAGATGGAGATTCCGCCCGGGCCCGAGCAGGTGATGTCCGACGCTTCGCCCAACAAGCCGACCGAGAGCCTGGAGGAAAAGATCGAGGAGAAGATCGAGCAGAAGGTCGAGGCGAAGCTCGAGCAGAAGGTCGAAGAGAAGGTCGACACCAAGCCGGTTGAAGAGCCGCCGCCGGAAGTTGCGCCGGCGCCCGATCCGGAGGTCGCGGTCCAGCCGCCGCCGCCGCAGGAGGTCAAGCAGGAAACCCCGAAGCGGCAGGAGCCGCGCCCGCC
>JGI12053J15887_10000201_pt1 | contig 21814 bp, 16 predicted proteins | sample MedBloCAOM1_O3_FD_15887 | JGI IMG/M metagenome (IMG submission 15887)
GAAATCTTTCGTGTCGGTGTGGTTGGGACCGGTCTGATGGGCTCGGGAATTGCCGCCGTATTTGCTTCGGCTGGACGTGCGGTGTCTCTGTTCGACAAAGATCCAAAGCGTCTGGACGAGGCCACCAAGAAAATCGTCGAAATCTACCAAGAAATGCATGGGGTCGGGCTGACCTCTCTTTCGCAAACCGAGATATTGGCGCATATCAAACCGGTTTCTGAGTTAGCTGATCTGAAGGCAGTAGATTTTATCATCGAAGCCGTGCCTGAGGTTCTCGAGATCAAACACGATTTGTATCGAGAATTGGAAATGGTGGTGGAGGAGAGCGTGATTCTTGCGAGTAACACTTCCGGATTCATGCCTTCCAAGCTTTCTGAGTTTCTCGCTCATCCCAATCGGTTCATTGTTGCGCACTTTTGGAATCCGCCTCACGCGATCCCGTTGGTAGAGGTAGTTCCATCACAGCACACATTGCCTTCGGTGGTAGAGCGGACAATCGCGCTGTTGCGAGAGTCTCAAGCGGAGCCCGTGTTGGTGGAGAAAGAGATTCCTGGATTTATCGGCAATCGGCTCCAGTACGCGATTTTGCGAGAAGCACTAGCTATTGTTCGTTCCGGAGCGGCTTCGCCCGAGGCCGTGGACACGGTAATGAAGGCGTCCCTTGGTCGCAGGTACGCGACAGTGGGACCCCTAGAAACGGCGGATCTTGGCGGGCTGGACACCTTTCTGACCATCGCTTCACACCTGATGCCCGAGTTGGCCAAAGATGAAGACGTATTGGAGCTTATGCGTGTGCGAGTGGAGGCCGGACACGATGGGTTACGTTCGGGCGAAGGCTTCTATCGGTGGCCGCCTGAGCGAGCACAAGAAGTCATTCAACGGCGCAATGCCGATCTGCTGAGACGACGGGTTGCTGATTTGGGATGATGAGTTAATACCGGGTGGGTTTCAGGCTAGCTTAGGGCCGGAGCCGATAAACGCTAAGATAGCGGCATTGTGCAACCACGATTGGTAGGGCAGTAACTGAGCCGGTCTGGTTGTCGATCGATCAAGGTTGCCGAACCGCTGTGCTACTCCCACTGCGGCACCCTTCAATAACTTCGAGGCAGCACGACTGGAAAAGGACTTTGCAAGTGAGTCGGATATCCGACTTGCTCAACGCGAAACCGTTGGCTAGGCAACCTTGGTCACGATTCGTTCGTCGCGGCTGACAAGGCACGGAGGCAGGCGATTTGGGCGAAACGCGACGCACCAGAGAGCAAATCGCCAATGACAACAACATCATAAGCCGGGAGGCCTTGGCCAGCGGCTTTACTCATGAATGCATCTTCGGTTATTGGCTATCGGTTATCGACTATCAATCCCTGGTTGCTTGGCTCTAGGCTTATGCGTGGTGCGATCAGGGCAAACCGCTTTTGTAAAAAGACCAGGAAATGGAAAATCCAGAGGCGCCAACGGACCTCTGGCAACTGCTTCTCGCTGCCGGCCAATACCGTATTCACAGCGGGAACCAGCTGGAAAAATCGCTGGGGATGAAAGAATACCTCGGCAAACTCTTGAGTATACCACGAGGTTACGAACTTGAGATATAAGTCCATTACGCGACCAACTTGGTGCTCGTAGCGCGCGAATTCCGCGGCCCGCCGCTCTGGTTGGCGTAAGACTCGATCGAGCGTATCGGCCGCCTTTTCGCCGGAAAGAATGGCAATGAAAACACCACTACTCCAGACCGGGTCAATAAAACCAGCCGCGTCGCCCGCGAGCACCCAACGCTCTCCGGTGAAGCGTTTGTTCCGAAAAGAGAAATCTCCGGTGGCGTGCACATCGGTAATCCGTCGAGCTCGTGACATCTGCTCGGTTACCTTGGGGTTCTCCTCAAGAATTCGGATGAAAGCCTCCTCCGGTTCCAGCCTCATTCGTTTGAATGTTTGCGCGTCGAGCACAACTCCGATGCTGGTTTTTTTCGCAGTGATCGGAATGATCCAAATCCATCGGTCCTTACCTCGGACCATTTGGGTCAGGGTACCGTCAATTCCCGGTTCACGGTCGACACCTTCAAAATGAGCAAAAAGCGAGAACTTCCGCAGATGCGAATAATTCCGACGCAACTTAAAGCGTGAACCCACCAGACTGTTCCGGCCGGAACAGTCGATCAAATATTTCGCGCGGATCTCTCGGTCGATCGTCTGGATGGTGACGCCATCTCCGTCAAACGCCACGTCGGTTACATTGATACCCTGTGATACGGAACAGCCATTTTCGGCGGCATGGTCCAGCAAAAGCTGATCGAACATCGAGCGTTCCACTTGGTATGAAGTCGGATATTTGCATCGAAAAGCGTCGCAAAAGAGAAACCGGTTGCTCCGGGTGCCGCAGGCCGAAATGATCTTTCCGCCATACTTCACAATCACATCGGCTCGATCAATTTTCTCCTTCACCCCCATGCGTTCAAAGGTCCGAAGGCTGCCGGGTAAGAGGGATTCTCCGATTTTAAAACGAGGAAATTTCTCCTTCTCGAAAATCGCGACATTCCATCCGTGCTTGGCCAGCAAAGTCCCGGCAGTACTACCGGCCGGCCCGCCACCCACGATGACCACATCGAAGAACTCAGCCATATTGTTGCGCAACAGCTGCGTTAGTGAAACACATCTGGCGAATGTGTCAGCTCGAAAATGTGAGATGGAAGCAGATCTCCGGACTCACATTAGCCCAAACGCCTTGCAGTTGTGCCCCGACCTTGACTTCCGAGAGGGGCTTTTCATCTGGGATTTCTTGCCATTTTCCAACTGCTTTGCCCAACGGTCGTGCGCCCGGCTCAAGTGAGAGTGCATTGTTTTCCGGGCTTGCTCCGGATCGCCCACCGCCAACGCTTCGATAATTTTCCGGTGCTCGGCGATGACTGCAGTCCATGTCTTCGGATTGTCGAAATGGGCTCCGAACTGCTTACCCAAAAGAGTGCTCCGCTGGTCGAAAAGATCGGTGACGATCCGCAGGAGCATGCTGTTGCGGATTTTCCTGGCTATATACAAATGAAAGCTGCGATCGGCGTAGATGCACGAATTTGGGTCCGGAGCAGCCGCTGCCCGTTCCAGTTCCAACAGAATCCGCCTAAGTACTGTAATATCCTTCGATCGCATGTGAGCCGCCGCTTCCGCCGCGATTTCTCCTTCGATCACCTTTCGCGCTCGCATAATTTCCAAAGGTCCTTCCGTGCGGGAGTAGTCTGGCGCCGGACGTTTCGGCGTTGTCACAAAAACGCCGGAGCCGGGGCGGACATCGACATAACCTTCGACCTCCAGGGCGATTAAAGCTTCTCGCACCGACGGTCTGGAGACACCAAACTGCTTGGCCAATTCGCGTTCCGCCGGTAGCCGACTCTTAACCCGAAACTCGCGGTTCTCAATGAGTGATCGAATTTGACCGGCGATCTCCAAATAAAGACGCCGAGGCTCTATGACTTTTATTGGCATCGAAAGCTGCAATAATAGCCATGTCTCGATTACATATTCAAAACGGAATTCCGTGGGTGCACGCTGGAACATTTGCGGGCGGCGCAAGCGCCGCGCTCTCCGACCCGGGAGGTACCGCAATATTTTTGCCGGCGATGTAATCTCTGACCTCGGAGGGTGCGGCGCTTGCGCCGCCCGCAAACGTTCCCGTCGCGGACCGAGGAATCGAGCCAAGAAGGCCATCCTCTGACTAACATCTTTGGTCAGACCAATTGACCAATTGGTCGTTGAGCTCTACAGAAGGCTTAAACCCTCAACCTTCCGCCACCCCCGATGAAGAATCGCTTCCTCTCCGATAACTTTCTGCTTTCGACACCCACGAGTGAGAAGCTCTATTTCCAATTTGCCCGACCTCTACCCATTTTTGACTATCACTGTCATATCCCTCCAGCAGATATCGCCCAGAACAAAAGCTACGAAAATTTGACGCAGATCTGGCTGGCCGAGGGTCACTACGGAGATCATTACAAATGGCGGGCGATGCGCGCTAACGGTATCCCCGAACGGTATATTACCGGAGATGCCAACGAGTACGATAAGTTCCTCGCTTTCGCTAGGACCGTTCCGGCAACGATCCGCAATCCACTCTACCATTGGACCCATCTGGAGTTGCAACGCTATTTCGGTATTACCGATCTTTTGGATGAGCAGTCCGCACCGCGCATTTGGGCAGAAGCGAATGAACAGCTAAAGGAGTTAACCGTTTATCGAATCCTGGAAAAATTCAGAGTTTCGGTTATTTGCACCACCGATGATCCCGGTGACGATCTTTCGTATCACCAGACGATAAAGTCGAGTGAGTTGGCTACTCGAGTCTACCCCGCTTTTCGCCCGGATAAAGTCTTTGCGATTGATCAACCTGATCTTTTCAATCGATGGATTGATCAGATGGAAAAGATCAGCGGTCGCAGTTGTGCCGATCTGCCGGGACTACTGGACGCACTGCGAAATCGACACGCGTTTTTTGGCTCGCTCGGCGCCAAACTTTCCGATCATGGAATTCCATTTTGCTATTCCGCGGAATGCGGCGAAGCCGAAGCCAGCGCCATCTATTCTCATGCCAGATCAGGTGCGTCGGAAAGCCAGAAAAGCAAATTCAGCAGTTTCATGTTGCGTTTTTTTGGCGAGCTGGATGCTGACGCCGATTGGACGAAACAGCTGCACCTCGGTGCTTTGCGCAATGCGAACAGCCGAAAATTTAAGGAACTAGGGTCCGATACTGGGTTTGACTCGATCGGCGACTGGCCGCAAGGGGAGCCGCTGGCGAGATACCTCGACCAACTCGAATCCATCGGAAAGCTGCCGAAGATGATCCTCTATAATCTTAACCCGCGAGATAACTATCTCTTTGCTGCGATGATCGGCAACTTCCAGGATGGCTCANTTCCAGGTAAATTGCAGTTTGGCAGCGGTTGGTGGTTCCTGGATCAGAAGGAAGCGATTGAATGGCAGTTAAACGCGCTATCGAACGTAGGCATGCTCAGCCGGTTTGTTGGGATGTTAACCGACTCCCGGAGTTTTATGTCCTATCCGCGACATGAATATTTTCGGCGGGTGCTTTGCGATCTGCTCGGCCGGGAAGTCGAGCGCGGGGAGATCCCGATGGACGAAGAACTGCTCGGNAACCTGATTAGAGGAATTTGTTTCGAGAACGCGAAGAGCTACTTTGGACTGGAGTGCGGCGTAGTCTAGATTGTCTGCGACAAGAATCCGCCGTCCACTCGAAGATCGATGCCCGTAACGAACCCGCTCGCTTTTTCGCTGGCGAGAAAGATCGCTGCTCCAGCGAGCTCTGATGGAACCCCGAAACGGTTCATCGATGTATGGTTCAAGATTTCCTGGCCACGCGGCGTCGCGGTTCCATCGTCATTGAAAAGCAAGCGGCGGTTTTGCTCACCGGGAAAGAATCCAGGCGTGATCGAGTTTACCCGGACGTTGTCCGGCGCCCACTCCCGCGCGAGGAATTGCGTGAGATTCAACAACGCCGCCTTGGCGGCCGAATAGGCCACCACCCGCGAAAGTGGCAGATGGCCGGAAACGCTCGCGATGTTGATGATGCTGCCCTTGCGGTTTTTCTTCATCGCCGGGCCGAATTCCTGGCATGGTAACAGGATGCCGCCAACCAGATTCAAATCAAAATTTTCCCGCCAATCTTCAATGGTAATCTTTTCGAATGGATGTTCGGGCGTAACGTTGACCCGGGGATCGTTTCCGCCAGCGGCATTTACCAGGATCGTCGAAACACCGATCCGCCGGCCACGCTCTCCTGTGCGGACTTAAGCGATTGAGGATTGAGAGCGTCGGCAACGAAAAATTCCGCGATTCCACCGTTACCCTGAATAGATCGGGTCCTGCTCTCCCCACGATTCTGATTGCGTCCAAGTACGGCCACTTTTGCACCAGCCAAGGCCAGGCCTTCAGCGATCGCTCCACCGAGTACCCGGTCCCGCCAATCACCGTGGCAATTTCTCCCGTCAGATCGAACAAGTGCACCGATCCGGCCTTAGCTTGACAATCTTCCGACATCCACATACTGGTGAACTGGTAAGGCCAATTCCGTTGCTCGGCTAGGCCAAAATCTATCTCCCCCGAACCCGTGAAGGTTGAGAAATACACATTCGGTGTTGGCGACCGGTTTGCTCATCAGGGACACGCGCAGTTACAGGCGATTTTGCAGGCCCGGGGAGCTGATATCGATGTTTACCCGGTCTGGAACAAATCCAATCGTGAACATCTGATGATAGGGAGTAAGCCGGACGATGTTCGTGCTGAAGCGGACGCCGCAGTGGCCGCACTCGGTTGGGAAGGAACCTACTACGTCGATGCCGATCACATTGGTCTGAAGACAGTCGACGCATTCATTGAGGCCAGCGATTTTTACACTGTCGATGTCGCTGATTTTACCGGCCAGGCGGCGGATCCAGGCACGATCGAGGGCTTTGTTAAAGAGGCGCATCGATACATTGGATCCCACTCTATTCCGGGGATTGATCGACCCTTAGAATTGAGCCAAGAGGATCTTCATGCCGCCGCTGGTAAGTTTCTGCTGGCGATGCGAGAGGCAGGCCGTATTTACCGGCACATCGAAACCAGAAAAGGACGCGACAATTTCGTGACCGAGGTTTCAATTGACGAGACTGATACGCCGCAAAACCCGGTGGAGTTGTTCCTTATCCTGGCAATGATCGCCCGGGAAGGGATCCCGGTGCAGACCATCGCACCGAAGTTCACCGGCCGATTCAATAAAGGGGTCGATTATGCCGGAGATCTCGCGCAATTCGCCAAAGAATTTGCTGAAGATCTCAACGTCATCGCGTTTGCCGTCGACGAATTTCAGTTGCCGGACACACTCAAGCTCAGCGTGCATTCGGGGAGTGATAAATTCTCGCTCTATCCCATAATCAACCGGTTAATAAAAAAATATGATGCCGGTCTGCACGTCAAAACCGCCGGAACAACCTGGCTTGAGGAAATCATCGGGCTGGCGGAGTCGGGTGGTGAAGGGCTAGCGATCGCGAAAGAGATTTACGCCAGATCGTTTGAGCGTTTGGCCGAACTGACCGCGCCCTACCGCGCCGTGGTCGATATTGATCAGGGCAAACTGCCCAACCCGAAAGCCGTTGTTGGTTGGAGCTCGACCGAATATGTCTGCGCCCTGCAGCATGCGCAGTCGCGCCCTGGCTACAATCCGCACTTCCGGCAACTGCTCCATATCGGATTTAAGATCGCTGCGGAAATGGGGGAGCGTTTCACCGACGCACTAAGGGCCAATGAACCAATCGTCAGGCGCCACGTTACCGAAAATCTATTTCAGCGCCATTTGCTGCCAATTTTTGCATAGACCAACCGTTCAAAGGAAAGACGCCATGGCCCAAGCCTTGAAAGTTGAGCAGGGTGCACCGCCCGTGGACACCAGCGGTCGCTATCGTTGGATTGTGTGCGCACTTCTGTTCTTCGCCACAACCATTAACTACATGGACCGGCAGATCCTGTCGCTGCTCAAGCCGATTCTCGATAATCAGATGGGCTGGACCAATGAACAGTTTGGCGCGATTAACTCCGCTTTCCAGGGTGCCTATGCAGTTGGAGGATTGGCGTTTGGGTGGTTAGTGGACCGGATTGGAAGCAAAATCGGCTATTCCATTTCGATTACCGGCTGGAGCTTGGCCGCCCTCGGCCACGCGCTGGTCTCCAGTATCGGCGGCTTTTTCGTGGCGCGCGCTTGCTTGGGGATTACTGAGGCCGGTAATTTCCCGACCTCGATTAAAACCGTTGCACTGTGGTTTCCCAAGAAAGAGCGGGCCTTCGCTACCAGCTTGTTTAATTGAGGCGCAAATGTTGGACCGATCATTGCGCCAATCATCTTTCCATGGATTGCGCTCACTTGGGGCTGGCAGGCAGCATTTATAACCGCCGGCCTAGCGGGATTTATTTGGCTGTTCTTTTGGATTCCGTTTTACGACGTGCCGGAGCGGCAGAGTCGGCTCAGCCGTGATGAGCTGGCGTTTATCCAAAGCGATCGAGACGAATCACACACTGAGAGTCCGGGGAAAAGTCGCTGGCTGAGCCTGCTGAAATATCGGCAGGCCTGGTCGATCATCATCGCAAGATTTATGACCGATCCGGTCTGGTGGTTTTTTCTGATTTGGTTGCCCGATTATTTCAAAAAGACGCGCCACCTAGACATCCAACACAGTTGGATTCACCTGGCAACGATCTATGCGATCGTTACGGTCTTGAGCAATATCGGCGGCTGGCTGCCGGGATATCTGATGAGGCGTGGTTGGACCGTCACCCGTGCGCGCAAAACCTCAATGTTCCTTTTTGCCCTTTGCGTGGTGCCGATTTTATTCGCGACGTCAGTGGGCGACTGGAGCGCGGTTCTCTTGATCGGACTGGCTGGAGCTGCCCACCAGGCCTGGTCGGCGAACCTTTACTCAACAGCTTCTGACATGTTCCCGAAAAATGCGGTTGCATCTCTGATCGGAATAGGAAGTGCGGCAGGTTCAGTTGGCGGTATGATATTCCCGATTGTCACCGGAGTCCTGTTGGACAAGTTCCAGGCTAGCGGCAACGTCACCGCAGGTTATAGCATCCTATTTGTGATTTGCGCTTTCGCTTATCTGGTGGCATTCGCACTGAACCATCTATGCGCACCCAAGTTCGAGCTGGTACCTTTCGAACCGCGGAATCTGTGATTGGATTCCTGTAACCAGCGTACTAGTAAAGAATGGACTCTTTGTCTGAACGAAATTCTGGCCCCGCGCTTTCGGATTTTTTAACCCTTGGCGAATTCGAACCGGTGGCACGGCAGACGATGAGCCATGCGGTTTACGAATATGTAGCCGGTGGCGCCGGCGATGAGATCAGCTTGCGAGCGAATCAAACTGCCTTTGACAAGATTTTTCTCTTGCCGCGGGTGCTCCGCAGCGTTACTCCCGTCAATCAAAATACCACGCTTTTCGGTACCAAGTTGTCAGCACCGGTTCTGCTGGCGCCGGTTGCCTATCAGCGCATGATGCATCCGGACGGCGAGTTGGCGACGGTCCGTGGGGCTGGGACAATGGGGGCTCCGGTTGTTGTCAGTACCAACACGACAGTACCGATCGAGGAATTGGCTGCGGCGGCCCAAAGTCCCCTCTGGTTTCAGCTCTACTTCCAGAAAGATCGAGCCTTTACCCAGGAGTTGATTCAGCGGCTTGAAACAGCCGGTTGCCAAGCTCTATGCGTTACGGTCGATACGCCGGTGCTTGGCGTTCGAACCCGCCAGCTGCGCGCTCACTTTAGTTTGCCCCAGGAGCTAAAACTTCCGCACAACCTCGAGCAGCGTCATCGGCCGAGAAATACCCCGGATTTTGGCGCGTACTCGAATGTCACCTGGCCAGATATTGACTGGCTGCGGTCAATTACGAAAATGAAGCTTGTGCTAAAGGGCGTTCTCCATCCGAAAGATGCCGAGGAGTCTCTTCAGCACCAGGTCGACGGGCTTATTGTCTCCAACCACGGCGCGAGAAATCTGGATACCATAGTGCCGACCATCGAGGCCCTACCGGGAATTGCTGATCGGGTCGGTGGCAGAGTTCCGATCCTCCTCGACGGAGGCATTCGTCGAGGCAGTGACATTCTGAAAAGCCTTGCTCGCGGTGCTGCTGCTGTATTGATNGGGCGTTCCTACGTTTACGCACTGAGTATTGGCGGATCGGAAGGAGTTGCCCATTGTNTGCGGCTGTTGTATGCGGAATTCGAGCACGCTCTGGCTCTCGTCGGAGCAGCGTCAATTGCGGAATTGGACCGCGCCATCGAGTGGCGACCTTAGGCCGCCGCTCAGACTACGGTAGACGCACCTTCTAGGTGCGAACCACTTCCCCTCGTCAGGCGCGACCACACCTTCATTGACCGCGCTATAGCAAGAAACGGCAGTCCTCGCAGCTGGGAACCTGCGGCTACGTTGCTACCGCCCCTTGAGCGCTGTGCAGTTGAGCCAAGTCACGGGAATACCATCGTACCCTTTACCCGGAGTTTCCTGAATTTGCAGTGATACCCACGCAGCTGCTTCCTCAAAGATTGTTCTTAAGCGAATCGGCGACGGATAGTTGTAATAGCGGCCGAACCTATCACGTCCTTCTCCCTCGCCAGCTTTGAAGCTTGCGAACAGTATTCCGCTGGGCCGCAACACTCGATGTATTCGCGCGATAACGTCGTTCAAACGCGGGATCGGAACATGAAGGAGACACGCATTCGCCCACACACCATCAAATTTGGATTCTCTTTCAATTTCTCCGAATTCGAGAACCGCTACCGATCGATGGAGGTGTCGCTCAGCTTGCCGTGCCATTTCCGGGGAGCCATCGGTAGGCAGAACGTTTTAGCCTCGCTGCAACATCTCGGCACTATCGCATCCGGAACCACAACCCAACTCTAAAATCGTCGCACCGGTCGGCAGACGGCCAAGAAACGCTCCCAGAGTAGCAGTCGGAGCAGAGCCGGTTCGTTCACAATATCTTTCGGCCTCTTGGCCATAGAACTCCAGGGTAGCCTCATCTCCGGTCATTTTCGGGAACAATGGAGCATTAAGAAAAGAAAAGCTCTCGTTTCCGTCGAACCGGTCAGGACTCGGCGCGGCGTCCTTAACTATAAGCGTTGGTTGGTGCAGGCAGGAACTAACCGTGGGAGCCGCAGTTATCTGCTATTTGCTATTTGTCATTTGCGATTTCATTCGAGCCTAAGGCGAGAATGACCGCTACTTGGGCGCAAAGTTGAAACTGGGGATCTCTCTGCCGAAGGCATACCCGGCTCTAATGGTGTGATGAGCGGGAACAACCTTTCGGTCGGGCGAACCGTTGACGGCGTAAAGAGCGGTAGATTTTGTATCGGAATCATTCCTGATTTGAATTGCCCATCCGAAAAGAGTCTTCACTCTAAACGCGGTGAGAGACCCTGAGGTACCGACTGGGACGTCCGACCGAGAAAACCCAACCGAAGCGGTCAGTCCAAACACAATCAGAGCCAGCGCCATCCGAAGTGACAATAAAGTTTTCATTCCTTTTATGACAGTGTTATGCGCCCTTCGATCTATTAATCGTTCGCTATTCCAAGCGAGACCAGAAGCGATCGGTCGATGATTGGTTTCACTCTTTGGCAGTGTTCGACCTCGAACCGCTGTATTCCGTCCCCTGTATTTTGGCCGAGATACCCATCGACAAAGCCAGCGTAGTCGCCACGATCTCGCAGGGCGATCTGGACCTTTCTGGTGTTCGTAGGATTGTTCTGATACATCGCCTGCGGCAACGCCGGGGGCACCTGTTCACTGGTACACGCTCCCAGATAAATAGCGACTCCGAGCAAAAACATAAGCTGAGGTATTCCTGCCATATTTCCTTCTTCTACTCTTTTGTTGTAACCAAGCAAAAAAACTGCCGGCTGTCGTCACCGCCGCTACCTAAGACAATACAGTTATGAGCGACCGAAACATCCCTGTTTCGACGTAATTTTTCAACGAAGTCTTTTTCAGTAGGTGCGTCAGGCTTTTAAACCTTTCCCGACGCTCTCGAGTAGCTCGGCGGTCGCTCCCATTGCCCGACGGCTATCTTTGCTGCAGAATTTCTGCAGTAGTGAGAAGAGTCCGGGTGTCTCTGATCGTTTTGCTGATGCCTGAGGTAGACCTTCAGGAATGGAGCGCACGATGACGCCCAACAATTCAGGCTCGATGTTGCCCAATAACTGGCTCAACAAAAGCAAGTTGCGAACCGAGCGGATAGCTTTCGGCGTTTTGGCCACTTCTACCACCGTCTCGAGCAGGGTGTCACCTGCGCTCAGCGCCCCCTTTAGTAAATCCAGGACACCGCGCTCATGTAATCCCTGAAGTACCTCGTAGGCGGAGAGCAGCGCTTCAGCGTGTTCCAGCGGAGCCTTATCCAATCGATCGCGGAGTTCTACTCGAGCGTCACGCGCTAATGGTTCAAAACGAATCGGCCGAGCCATGATTTTCTCCTGTTGGTAGGCTGACGTTATCTGTGTTCGTCGAGGGTCGCTGCGTTCCCGGCATCCAGTAGTCTGCTCGTTTCCATTTCCGTTCTACTTCTACGCCGCGCTGCGGAGTGGGATGACCAAGGCGATGATTGGTTTTGGGCAACGGAGATTGACCCATCTCCGCCAGGACTCGCATCTTGACCGAAGTATCTTTAAAGGCTGGAGTGTGGGTTACCGGATCCGTGTGGCTACCCGTAAGCCGATTGACCGGACTTTCAGTCGAATTCATTGGCATATAAAGTTCATGCCCCTGCACTCGATCCGTCACCAACGCGCGGACGCGAACCCGACCATGCCGAGAGGTAAGTTCTACCCAGCGTCCACTCTCGATCCGTCGCTCGGCCGCGAGTTGTGGCGAGATCTCTACCCAGGTATCGGGAGTCTTTTCTTTAATCCCGTCCACTCGATAAGTCATATTCCCTTCGTGGAAGTGTTCGAGCAGCCGGCCATTGTTCAAATGCAGATCAAATTCTGCGTCCACCGGTTCAGCTGGTTCACTCCATGCCACCGGAAAAAACCGGGCTTTTCCATCCGGGAAATTGAAGCGCTCAGTAAAGAGTAGCGGTTCATCTGTTCCATCCGGATGAACTGGCCATTGCAGTGATTTCCAGCCCTCGAGCCGCTCATACGTCACCCCGGCAAATAGCGGCGTGAGCGAAGCTAGCTCCTGCATGATTTCGGATGGATGATCGTAGCTCCAATCCGCGCCCAGTCGGTTGGCGATTTCTTGAATGATTTGCCAGTCAGGTTTCGTACCCTTTAACGGCTCAAATACCTGGTAGAGCCGCTGAATGCGCCGTTCTGTATTCGTAAACGTGCCTTCTTTCTCCAGGCTCGGTGTGGCCGGCAGAACAACATCGGCGAAGCGGCAGGTTTGACTAAAGAAAATCTCCTGCACAACAAAGAATTCCAGCTTCGAGAAGGCCTCTTCGACCAGGTTAGCATTCGAATCCACCAGACTCATCTCTTCGCCGTACAAATACATGGCCTTAAGCTTACCTTCGAGAATGGCGTCTACCATTTCATGGTTATCGAGTCCCTTCGTCGACGGCAACGTAATACCCCATCCCTGCTCAAAACGAGCTCGCACATCTGGATCATCGATTGGCTGATAGCCCGGAAATTCATCCGGCATCGCGCCCATGTCGGCCGCACCCTGAACATTGTTGTGCCCACGCAAAGGATAAGAACCTGCTCCCGGGCGCATGTAGTTACCGGTGAGCAGTAACAAATTCGAAATGGCGGTGGAAGAATCCGACGCATTGGTGTGCTGGGTTATGCCCATCGCCCAACAAATGCAGACACCATCTGCCTTCGCGATCATCTCCGCGACCGTCTGGAGCGTTTTAATCGGAATGCCACAAACTTGCTCCGCATACTCCATGGTGAAAGGCTCGAGACTCTGCTTATACTCGCTAAATCCATTGACCCACTGATCGACGAAATCCATTTTCGCCAGCCCCTTATCCAGGATGTAGCGACTCACTGCGCCTAGCCATACCAAATCAGTACCCGGCTGAGGTTTCAGAAGGATGTCCGCCCGCTCAGCCATTTCGTTCCGTCGCAGATCGGAGACGATCATTTTTTGGCCGTGTAATTTATGAGCTCGCTTGATCCGCGTAGCTAAGACCGGGTGGCTCTCTGCGGTATTCGATCCTATAATCACCACCAACCCGGCACGCTCCAGATCTTTGAAGGAGCCCGTGTCTCCTCCGTGACCAACGGTTCTGAACAAACCTTTCGTAGCCGGTGACTGGCAATATCGAGAACAGTTGTCGATGTTATTTGTCCCAATGACCGCGCGCGCGAGCTTTTGCATGAGATATGCCTCTTCGTTCGTACCTTTCGACGAGGCAATCAATGCAATGGCATCTGATCCATGTTCCTGTTTAATCCCTGAGAGCTTGGTCGTGACCAAACCAAGAGCCTCATCCCAAGTCGCTTCGCGAAACGTCTCTCCTTCTCGGATGAGTGGGCTGGTTAGGCGGTCCTGGTTGTTGACAAAATCCCATCCGAACTTGCCTTTTACACAGGTCGAAACACCGTTGGCGGGGCCTTCCGATGGCTCAATCTTTAGAATATGGCGATCTTTCGTCCAAATTTCGTAGCTACAACCAACGCCGCAATAGGTGCAAACCGTCTTGGTCCGCCGGATGCGATCTTTTCGCATCGCGGCTTCCACTTCCGAAACCTTCAAAATAGATCCGTAGCCAAGCTCTGGTTCGATGCCCTTGACCACATCGATCATCCCGCTTAAGGCATTGTGCGGAATGCCGGTCATATACCCTGCTTCACCAACCATCGATTTCTCCATCAGAGCGTTGCAGGGGCACACCGTGATACAATGACCGCAGGACACGCAGCTGGACTCGCCGATGGTCTTACCGCCGTCCCATAAAACGCGCGGATGATCGTCTTCCCAACGTATCGAGAGTGTTTCATTTACCTGCAAGGTCTGGCAGGCCTGTACGCAGCGGCCACACAGAATACACTGGTCGGGGTCGTACCGATAGAATGGGTTGGTATTGTCGACTTCGTAGGGCTTAGGTCGATAAGGTATTTGTTGGTGCTCAACCTTGAGCAACTTCGTTGTGTTATGAACCGTGCAGTTGCCGTTGTTGTTGTCGCATACGGTACAGTAGAGAAGGTGGTTCCCCAGGATGCGGTCGAACGCTTCGCGTCGAGCCGATTCTGCCTTCGCCGAACCGGTGACAATTCGCATCCCGGCAGAGACCGTGGTTCCGCAAGCGCGAGCCAGTTGGCCGTTCACTTCCACTAAGCAGGTATCGCAGGTTTGGATGGGGCCTAACTGTGGATGGTAGCAGACCTGGGGTAGTTCTTTTTCAATTCGATTGATTACATCAATCAGGTGTTCACCTGCTTCTGCGTCATAGCTGCCACCGTCGATAATTAGTTTTACCATATAAATGGCTCTCTCAATTCTCGTAGCGTTAGTAGATGCCAGCGGTTAGTGAGTTGCAGTTCAATCCACTTAAATTATGTGAGAGACCTCTCCAATAACCGTGTCTATCGGGCCTAACTTTCCCGCGATCTGGGTACGGGGACAAAAGGAGTACATCCAAAAAATTTGCACTTAGCTTCCTCCACCAGCCCTAGCAAAAGGCCCATCTGTCGCTAGCCGGAGTTACGGTAGCGGCCTTTCCAGGCGCGGCAATACTGCCTAGGAGTGTTGTTGGTTAACCCGAAAGGAGCAGTTAGCCGATTCTTTCTCTGACCTGTCGGATCATATTTATATCCCTCTTGCGAGCAGCTAAGAAACGCTCTTTTGATCCGTAGAGAGGCAATGTGTGCGATGATAGAATGGTCGTCGCTAGAGCTGGTTAAATTCGTCCTGACTAGCGGGATTGTGCGAAAGATTTTGCTAATGCAGGTTGGATCAGACGTAATCAAATTAATGCTCAAGAGGGCTTGGGCGAAGGAGAAGCAATGTTTCTAATTTTTCCTCGATCAATGATCATTCCGGAAATCCTGGAACACCTGGAAAAAACTGACTTCGAGGATTGGCTTACGGCCGCCTTAATCGAGAACGCAACCCCGGAACCATTACCGGATCTGCGGGCCAATGGTACTCACTCGTCCCCAGCGGGTATTGCTGACCTTTGGATGCTAGAGATTACTGAGCGAACTGGAAAAATCTGGAAAGGTAAATTCCAAGTTGAATTTACCGAAGAAGATGGTGAGCACTCGTACGAGGTCCAATTGATGGAAAACGCATCTGCAGAGATTCTTTTTGCCCTGGACACTGAAAGCGCCGAAATAACTTTCAATCCAGATGCTGGGCACAGGAACCATGATAATCGCCCTTTTCCATCCTCCTTGTTGAGCATTCCAAAATACCAACGACGTCAACAGCGAAAACAAGATCTACATCAGTAGAATCGGCTTTCTTCGAAAGAGCTCAAGAATTGATCGGTAATCGAACGACGATGCCGGTGCCGCGACCTGTCCCAGTAGGGATGGATAATTCTGTGCCGAGGTTCTTAGCTTGCCGCTAAAGCTACGGCGGACAGGTAGGGCGAATCGCCTCGCGAACAGTCTCACTTCTCGTACGGGACGTATTCCGGAAACCACTGACTTTCTGCTAGCTTTTTGCGGAGCGCATCAGGCTCGGACGCGGGAGCCAACCCTTCTTCTTGGGCTTTTGCTCCCACGCCGTAAGCAATATCCAGAGCAACGTCGCGGATAGTTTTCACTCTCGGTAAGAGAGAGCCGGTAGGATCTTGCAGCGCCGGTGAATGATCGCCAAGGGTTTTGGCCGCGGCGAGCAGCATTTTGTCGGTGACTCGGCGCGCGCCTGAACCAACCACCCCCAGGCCAACCGCTGGAAAAATGAACACGTTGTTGCATTGAGCGATCTCAATGGTTTTTCCATTATAGGTAACCGGCGCAAAAGGTGATCCGGTAGCAATCAGAGCTCGACCTTCCGTCCAGGCGATGAGGTCTGCAGGTTCCGCTTCGGAATGGCTGGTTGGATTCGATAGAGGAAAGATGATTGGCCGGTCGGTTTTTTTGGCCATTTTGCGAACAATCGGTTCGCTGAAAACTCCTTTTACCGTCGAGAGACCTATTAGTATGGTGGCGTCGATCTGGCCGATTACTTCGGGCAAACCAATTTGGCCCTTTTGATTGCGCGGCCAATCTGAGATTTCTTCCGGCGATCGGGTGTAGACTTTCTGTTCATCCGAGAGGTCTCGGCGCTCGCTTTCCAGCAATCCATCTTTGTCGATGACCCAAAAGTGGGTCCGCGCCTCTTTTTCAGAAAGGCTTTCTTCAACCATGGCGGCCCGGAGATAATCCGCGACGCCGATGGCGGCGGAACCGGCACCAACAAAAATGATTTGATGTTCTTTAATGCTTTTTCCCGCGACTTTTGATGCACCGACGATAGCTCCGAGAACGACCGCGGCAGTTCCCTGGATGTCGTCATTAAAAGTCAAAAGCTCGTTCTGATACCGCACCAGCAAGGGATGAGCATGTCGGGTCGCAAAGTCCTCCCATTGCAGGCAAGTCTGGGGTAGCTCCTTTTTAACCGCCTGAACGAAGCAATCGACAAAATCAAAATACTCCTGGCCACCTACTCTTTCGTGGCGCCAACCGAGATATTCGGGATCGTTCAATTTAGGTTGATTGTTCGTACCGACATCCAGAATAATCGGGAGCGTTCGCGACGGATGAATCCCTCCAATCAACGAGTAAAGGGAGAGCTTGCCAATTGGAATACCGAGACCGCCCACTCCTTGATCGCCCAGGCCGAGTATGCGCTCGCCATCCGTGACCACGATGACGTCGACTTCCGGATTAGGACGATTACGTAAGATTTCAACGATTGAGCCGCGCAAAGGGTACGAAACGATAAGTCCACGGGGCCNGCGATAGATATGACTGAACTGCTGGCAGGCGAGGCCGACGGTTGGCGTGTAAACAATCGGCATCATTTCCTCAATATGGTTTAGCATTAACCGGTAAAAGAGGGTTTCATTAGTATCCTGTAGCTGTCGCAAATAGATGTGACGCTCGAGATCGGTATTCTTTGGTTTGAACGCTTCATAGGCCCGCTCTGCCTGTTCCTCGAGTGATTCGACACGCGGTGGTAAGAGCCCCTGTAGACCAAAAATCGCCCGCTCGTCTTCATCGAACGCCGTTCCTTTATTCCAGATTGGCGTATCCAGCAGATCCATCCCACGCAGTCCGGCGGGAACCTTAATTTTCCTCGAAAGTGGCATAGTGGACTTTCTTTGATTGAATTGTTGGCTAGCAGATAAGGAAAAGGGCTCTTTCATGCCGTCATTCGANCAACGGTCATTGTCTCAGCATTTGGCAGAATAACACAGGTGCGGTGGGGAAGGCTACCGCGCTGCGACGCAATGTTAATGTGAGAGGCTAAACGTTTCCATCGGCGAAAAGAACGTCTTATTTCCTACTCGAACGAGCTACACGAGAGCCGTTGACCTTCTGCATCGAAAACCTACGGTAGTCCGAGACTTTCTTCGTATGGATAGTACCCAACCGGACAACCGAAAGGCAACTACGTTTCCATTTCGATTAGCCGCAATCGACCTCGATGGCACGCTGCTTGGGCCGGATAAGATGATCAGCGATCAGAACGCCGCTGCCGTTCGCCGGCTACGGGAAAATCGAGTAACGGTCATTATCGCATCTGGCCGCCGCCACCAGAATAGCGTTCGCTTCCAGCGACAGCTTCAACTGACCGGACCGATTATTGCCTGTCAGGGTGGCCTGATCCGAGACGGTGAAAGCGGCAATGTGATCGAGGCACATTTTCTACCGCAGAGTGTGACCCGCCAGATTATTAGCGAAGCTGAGAGTCGCGATATTCAGATCATCTATTATCATCTCGATCACTTGTACGTAGCGGAGAGAAATAATAAGTGGCTTGAACTTTATGAGACGCGGGTCGGCGAGAGGGCCGAGGTAATTGCCAATTTGGAGCAGCTCGATGGTCGTCGCGCGCTCAAGCTTGTCTGGTACGGAGACCCGGAAAACCTTACCAAGACTCGGCCGGAGATGTCCGCGCATTACAGCGAAAAGGTCGATATTCTTTCAACGGAACGGGAAAACCTTGAATTCATGCCGCGCGGAATTAGTAAGGCGACCGCTTTAGCGAAAGTTGCCGCGGAATACGGCGTACCGGCGGAACAGGTCTTGGCCTTTGGCGATGGCGAGAATGATGTGCAGATGCTGGCCTGGGCTGGAATGGGCGTAGCCATGAGCCACGGAAGTCAAGCAGCAATAAGCGTAGCTAGACTGGTCAGCCCGAAGGGTCCACCCGAAACTGCGTTCGCGCGCGCGGTGGATGCTTTGTTCGAAGATCCAATGGGCACGGCGACGAAGCGTTAACTACAATGCATAATCTCCCCAGTATCGCTGAATTTCCAAGGTTCGAAGCACTCGGCCGCATTCCTCTAGAGCCTCCCCGGTTCCCTGGTAACGATTTGCCAGGTCCAGCATCTGCAAAGGAATTTCCAACTTCTGATCGGACAAGATTCGGCTGTCGCGGATCTGTTTGATTGCCTGATCCATTTCGGCCAAAGCGCCCTGGACGGACGGCAGCTGGCGCTGGCAATCGCCTTGGCGAAAGCACTCGGCAAAGGCGTCCAGCATCTGCTTAAACTCAATCTCTAACCGCTCAAACTGCGGTTGCAGGATCGGTCCCGTGATTTCTGGCAAAATATTTCGATGCGAAACGAGCTCGGTAATTCGAGTCACGAGTGCTTGCAGGGCTCGAACGAAAGTGGTGATCTTGGCCTTTTCCTGTTCGGAACATCCCGGTATCCCAATCTGCTGAGTGGCTTGGAGGGCCTCTACCGGCAGAATCGCCAACTGCGTTTGAATTTTCTCTCGATGGGGATCTCCGCTCAACAACGCTTTGGTCTGGGAGAAAAGGGCGAGCAAATTATCTCGCAGCACCCTTTGTGGCAAGACCGGCCAGATTAGCCTTCCGACTACGGTCGCAATCCCCATTCCGATGATTATGCCAAGAAAGGTGTCGATGATCATCTGCGACGGTACCGGTTGTTGCGGATTGAGCCCGACAAAGGCGCTCATAGTTATCAATGCGACTTGCATCCAAAAGTTAACGCCGGGGACCGGGGCGGTGAGGAAACCAAATCCAAAAAAAATAAAGAACAACGCCAGATTCATGACCGCGTAGTTCGCGAGAAATGGTGTAGTCAACAAAAGGAGTGCCGCGCAGATGGCAAGACCGATAGCCGCAAGGAACGCGTTTTGAAAAGCTCGTAGATCGCCGGACCCGCCGGCACGCAGGAATGGTCGTCCTAAGATACTGAGAGTCCAGGCCATGAGCGGAATTGAAGCTGGCCCAGGAGGATTGATCCAATTGAGAAGAAGGACCGAAACCACCGCAGCCAAACCACCCTTTAGTCCGACCTTCACCCAAAACCAGTCGATTGTCGGGAGAAAGTCCCAGTGAGGCTTGGCTTCGGGCGGCGGCTGCCCGAAGCGCGGCAGAGCCTCCGTCGTACTGCGAATATTGTTCAGGTTGTCAACAAAAGAGCGCAGAGCGCCGAAATGCCCAGCAAACTTCATCGCTATCTCGGTTGGCGCAGCGACCAGAACACCCTGATCCCGAATCTCATTCACCCTTTTCTCAAAGGCTGCAAGCGCTTCATTCAGATTACTTGAGCGCAGCTTTTCCCCTGGAAATTGGGGTGCCGTCAGGATGCCAAGCTCCTCAGAAATCGTCGCTTCCAGCAATTCATGCTCACGCCGCAGGTGTTCAAGTACGGAAGTCTCTCCTTGACGCCACTGGTCCAGGTGGAGTGCGGCATGAAACAGGTTGATCAAAGACACCAAGAAAGAATTGTAATGTGAAAGGCGAGCGGAAAAGACGGTGCTCTCCCGGGATCCCGCCTGCAGCAGATTCCTAAGAACGGATAACTGCTTACCGAAAGCTTGATGAATTTGTTCCACCTCGGCCCGAGAGTTGGTTCGGCGGATGTCAGTCTGCATCGCGAAGAGTTCACTCACCGTTTTGAGAGCATCACGCCCCGCTGCAACAAACTCTTCTCGTGCGTAGCGAGGCCACACCATGGTCGTTACCAGCAGCGAGCTCCCAGCCCCAACCAAAATCTCCAACGTCCGATTGAGGCCGATCTGCCAGACCTGAGCCGGATCGGCAACTCCATAAGTTACGACTGCGATCGTGGTGAGACCGACCAGGAAATAAGCATAGGGGACCTGACTGGCTGGGAATTGCCCGAACTTATACGTGGCGAAGGCAACCACAACGAAAAGGACAGTGAGGAAGATTGCTGGTGTCGAAGCATAGTTCCCTACCAACCAGACGCCCACGATCGCTCCACCGATTGTACCCAATACCCGCATGATGGCTTTCACGGCGATCGAACCGACGTACTGTGAGCTCATCATCACCAGCACGGTGAGGATTGCCCAACTGGAATGCTCCAGGCGCAATATCTGTGTCGAAAACAGTGCGAGCACTGCCGCCAGACCAAGTTTGATCCCGTACCGTGCTCTCAAGTCATCAAAAAAATCCTGAAGCGGCCAATGCCACTTCGCGGGAAAGGAGGCGGCTTCGGTCTGAGCACCCATATTCACGGTTGCGCGGCGGCGTTCTTTTTGGGTATTTCAGTAGGCCCGACTTCGCGCGTCATGGCGGCCGAAACGGTTTGGCCAATCCGCAATGGCACCGGTGGTTTTCCCAAAACCTGGATGCGGACCGGGAAACGCTGCGGGAGGCGAACCCAATCCACGGTCTGATTAATCGATGGCAACAGGCCCGTCGTATCGCTGCCCGAGCCATCCTGAACATAGATGCCCCAGCCAACGCTCCGGACAATACCCTGGAACGGTTGGTTATTGTAGCCCATGATCGTGAGGTTGGCCTTCTGTCCAAGACTGATGTGGGGCAATTGGGTTTCTTTGAAATAGGCCGCGATCCAAAATGAACCCGTATCGACCAAGGCAATCAGCTGCTTGCCGGCGATCACATAAGTTCCCTCGCTGGTGTTCATGTTGGTGACGTACCCGTCCACCGGAGCGAAAACCTTGGTGTAGGCGAGGTTTAGCTTGGCTAGTTCGAGATTTGCTTTCGCCGAGATAAGCTGGGCCTGAGCGGCTGCGAAGCTATCCTGGGCGTTTTGAAAATCCTGTTGGGCGGTCACGTGGTTCTTATAAAGATTGGTTTGCCGATCAAGATTTTGCTGCTGTTGTTTCAAGGTCGCTTCGTCATTCTGGACCTGGCCATCGGCGAC
>JGI12053J15887_10000203_pt1 | contig 21783 bp, 20 predicted proteins | sample MedBloCAOM1_O3_FD_15887 | JGI IMG/M metagenome (IMG submission 15887)
GTGAACGACCACGTCACCACGCTATCGGAAGGTGCAGACCGCGGCGCGCCGGAAGCGGCCGCAGCACTTCGCCGGCGCAATCGACAGCGGCTGGAAATGCTGCGGGCCCTTGCGCTCGGTGTCGGTTTTCCCGTTCTACTGGTGTTGATATGGGATCGTTCCGTCGCGATTACCGGCACGCGGCTCATTCCAAGTCCGTATCAAGTGGCCGTGATGATGTACGACTTCTCGTTCGGAGGCGTCTACGACGACGCGTTCAGCGGCACGATCNTGATCCATATCTGGAAATCCGTGCAACGGGTCTATGGCGGATTTTTCCTCGCCGCATTGATCGGCATTCCGCTCGGAATGATGATAGGGCGCATCAAGATCCTGCGACAATTGCTGGATCCGACGATCTCGCTGCTGCGCCCGATTCCGGTAACCGCATGGTTGCCGCTGTCGATGATCTTTTTCGGATTGGGACCGAACGCCGCAATCTTCCTGGTGTTCCTCGGAGCATTTTATCCGATCCTCCTGAACACGATATTCGGAGTGCGATCGGTCGATCCGCGACTGTTCGAAGCAGCCTCCATGCTCGGCTGCTCCGGAACCGCGATGTTTCGCGAAATCATACTTCCAGCCTCGCTGCCGGCCATTTTCAATGGACTGCGGATCGCGCACGGATTCGCCTGGATACTCATCGTAGTCGGCGAAATGACGGGCGTGCCGACCGGCCTCGGCTCGGTCGTCATGGACGGCCGCACACTTTCCCGCACCGATCTTGTGATCACCGGCATGATCGTCATCGGCGCATGCGGGTTTGTCACGGACAGGATTATCGTTGCGATAAGCAACCGCCTCTTGAACTGGAGTCCGCAACACCTTGAGTGACGAGCCGCACCCAATCATCTTGACCATCCGTAGTGTCACCAAACGCTTTGCGGTCGGTGATGACGAAGTCGAGGCTCTGGCGCCGGTCGACCTGACGATCCCGCAAGGAGAATTCATATGCCTGATTGGAGCGTCGGGCTGCGGGAAATCCACGCTCCTGCGCATTATTGCCGGTTTTGAGGAGCCGACCACCGGACAAGCGTTGATCCACGGTAGAGCGATCACTGGACCGGGCAGCGACCGTGGCATGGTATTCCAGGATTATGCTCTGTTTCCGTGGATGACGGTGCGAGAGAACATCAGCTTTGGTCCGCGGCAGCGCAAATTGGCCCACGGCGAGATTCAGCGGATCACCAATGAATTTGTAAAGATGGTGGGACTGGAACGCTTCGCCGACCGTTACCCGAGCCAACTGTCGGGCGGAATGAAGCAACGCGTTGCGATCGCTCGCGTGCTTGCGAACGATGCCAATGTCCTGCTGATGGATGAGCCTTTCGGTGCGCTCGACGCGCTTACCCGCGAGCAACTCCAGCACGAACTCTTGCAAATTTGGTCGCGCACCGGCGTGACCACCATCTTCGTCACCCATTCGGTTGAGGAAGCCGTNCTGCTGGCGGANCGTGTGCTGGTGATGAGCGCCGGACCGGGACGGATCGAAAGCGATTTCCGCATCGATCTGGCGCGGCCTCGGGACGTGTCTTCGCCGGAATTCAATGCATTACGACGCGACATTGCGCGCCGGCTTACCAGCCATCTTGCACCTTCTCGGGCGCCTGCATAGTTCGGCGGCGAATTATTCCGGCCTACCCACAGAGACGGCTACGGATTCGACGTCAAATTCAAGTTACGTCTGCCGGCGGATCCCATATCATGACGCGTATCGGCGTTGGGTTGAAGCCGTTGCAAGGATTGTTGACCTGGGGACAATTCGAGATGACGAAAATCACGTCCATGTCAGCCGTCACGTCGACGTAATTTCCTGGAGCCGAGATGCCATCGACAACGGTAAACTTTCCAGAAGACTCGATCGGCACGTTCATGAAGAAGTTCAGGTTTGCGACGATATCGCGCTTGGTCAGTCCATGCCTCGACAGCTCCAGAATAAAATTCTCGCGGCACGCGTGCTGATACTTTGTCTCTTCCCCGAAACGGATTGCATTGCTTTCGCACGAACAGCAACCTGCTGAGGTATCGTGACGCCCGCAGGTATCAGCGGCGATGTGCGCCATCACCCGGCCCCTGTTCGAGATCAATCGCGTTCCAAGTTCGACATAGGCCGATCCCTGAACGCGCAGCGTATCCTGCGCACTGTAACGCTCCGTAGGATCATCCGCGCAATAGAGCAAGGCATCGACTGCCTGCTGACCCTCGCTATCGATGATCCGCAAGGTCTGCCCTTGCTTCAATACCCGGGACCAGGGCCGCTCTGCCGGTACATCATGGCAGTATACAGCGTTGGAGCTATCTGGATTCGATGATGGGGTTGCTGGACTGGTCACTGAAGCCCCTCCTCAGGCGTAGAGCCGATCCGTGAACTCGAAGGCGCGGACGATTTCCGGTGACGTCGTCCTGCAGGGATCGTCTTGCGCGGGCGGCGGGATGCGGTGGCGAATCACCGTGATCGGTCCAGGGGAAGCGGGACGGGCCGGATCGAGCGGATGAGAACAATTCGAGACCACGAGCACGAGATTCATCTCGGCACGCAGGTCGACGAAGTCTCCCGCTCGCTTTCGACTTGAATTCCAGAGGAAGCGGCCCTTTGCGTCGAGCGAGACGGGGGCGAAAAACGTGACACAAGGCGGAATGTCGCGGAGGCTAAGCCCGATCTTGGCCGCGGCGCTAAGGAAGTTCTCCTGCGTATTTCGCGAAGTCGCTCCATACGCGGCGCGCGTTGAGGCAGGCGTAGAACCTCCGACCAAAAGATCATGGGCGCCACAGGTATCCTCGACCAGCGAGAGGAATACGCGTCCCATGTCCGACAAAATGACGCGGCCTTTCGAGATGGCGGCGCTCCATTGTACTTTGACGGTGTCAGCGCAATTGATCCGCTCGGAGGTGTCTTCCTCGCGCCAGCCGATCAGCGAGACGCTGNAGCGGCCGGAATCGTCAACGATCCGGAGCGCCTCGCCACGTCGCAACCGAACCGTTGCGTACCAGCCGGCGGGGACCTGTTCGCGGCTGACCACCGCCTCCGACGCGATCGGGGCGCCGTCAAGGGCGGTGGCTTCCGGCAGGCCTTTTGGCGTTGGGTCTTGTCCGGCCGCCCGAAGCTGTTCGTAACGGCGCCGATTGGCCTCGGCGATTTCTTGCTTCGTCTGCGCCGTCGTCACGCTGTCGCTCCGACTTTGAACGGCCCTTCGGTGATCGTAAAATGCGCCTCGACCGGCTTACCGGCCTTGCCGTTGATCGGCAGGATATCTTGCGGACAGGCGGAAAATGCGATCACCAGATCCATCTCGGCCCGCAGCCGAACATAGCCTCCGGGTATTGGTCGCGGCGGAGCTGCAAAACCGAGCGTGCCGTCTGCCGACCATGGGATGTTCATAAACAGGTTGAGCGGACTCGGAACTTCGGTCGGCACGAGGCCAAGTTCAGCCATTCCGGCAAAGAGATTATCCGTGCAATTATCGTGATAGTCCTGCACACCGAGAAAGGCATAGCGGTAGCGGTCGCAGGCTGCGATCAGCGTATCGTGAATGCCGCCGGATGTATCTTCGGTAAATGTCAGGATCGGCCGCCGCTTGTTGGTCCGCAAGACATCGCCGGGCTTGGGAACCAGATGCAGGCTGTGCGCGCGTGTGTGCTCGTTCGACATGAACTCGCCGAGATCGGCGCGGTTGAAAGCCCAGGTGTCGACCACCTGTTCGCCATGAGTATTGATAACGGTGACAGTTTGCCCGGCTGAAACAAACGCGGCCTTGCCACGCCTTGCTGGAATTTCGATGGCGAACTTCGTCATGCTAACGCCTCACGGTCGCACGGCAATCATGTCGATCTCGACAATCCCGCCCCGGGCCAGACCCGTCACGCCCACCGTGGTTCGGGCCGGACGCTTGTCGGCGGCGAAATAGGTCGCGTAGATTTCGTTCATCTTGGCGTAGTCACCGTTGAAGTCGGTCAGGAAAATGCGCACGCAAACCACATTGGCAAGCGTCAAGCCGCAGCCTTTGAGGACGCGGATCAGATTATCCATCACCTTGTGGGTCTGAGCCTCGATGCCGGGCGGAATCGGCAGCGAATCGTCGTCCGGATCGGTCGCGAGTTGTCCGGTCACGAAAACGAATGCTCCGGCCTCGACGGCATGGCTATAAGGCGCGACCGGCTTCGGTGCATTGGGCAAAAGATGGAAGATTGGATCCATGGTGAGCGTCCCTTGCTAGGTTGTTTTCAGCCCCTGCCGTTAGCGCTGTCACCAGCGTAGCGCTGGAGAAACTGACGTGCGCGTTCAGTCTCGGGATTGGAGAAAAACCGGTCCGGTGCTCCGGTTTCGACGACCCGCCCGCGATCGAGAAATAGCACCCGCGTCGCCGCCTCGCGCGCGAATCCCATTTCGTGGGTGACGATCACCATCGTCATGCCCTCGCGGGCGAGATCACGCATCACGACCAGCACTTCGCCGACAAGTTCCGGATCGAGCGCACTGGTGGGTTCGTCGAAAAGCAAGAGATCCGGACGCATCGCGAGCGCCCGCGCGATACCGACGCGCTGCTTCTGCCCACCCGACAGTCTCGCCGGAAAGGCGTGGCACTTCTCGCTGAGCCCAACCTTTGAGAGCAACGCCAGCGCTTCGTCGCGGACTTCGGCCTTTGGCCGCTTCTGGACCTGAACCGGCGCTTCCATCAGATTTTGCAGCACCGTAAGGTGGGGCCACAGCGCGAAATGCTGGAACACCATGCCGATGCGCGTTCTGATCCGCGACAAATCGCGATCGCTCATGACAATGCCGGCGCCATTGATGCCAACCCGCTCCCCGTTCAGGTAGATTTGCCCGGCGTCCGGCCGTTCAAGCCAGTTGATACAGCGCAATAATGTCGATTTGCCCGAGCCCGACGGTCCAAGCACGCAGATCGTCTCACCCTTGTCGACCTGGAAACTGACGTCGGCGAGGACTTCGACATCGCCAAAGCGCTTCGACACTCCGGCGACATCGAGAACCTTTTTGAATTTCGCCATCGCTCATCCCTATCGGCGCGCTTCGGCAACGCGGCCGATCGAACTCACCCCGGCTTCGATCACCAGACAGAGTCCCCAATACAGAAACACTGCCGTAATGAAAGCCGCGAACGGAACGTAATGCCGCGACTGGATCGAGCTGGCGGCGTGCGTCAGTTCCGGCAGCGCGATGATGGTCAGGAAGGCGCTGTCCTTGATGATCTGGATCATCTGATTGCCGATCACGGGCCCCGCCGATAACAGCAGCGGCGGAAGGATGATGCGGCGAAACAGCCGGATCTCCGAAAAGCCGAACGCGATACCGGCTTCGATCGGTTCGCGCGGTTGTACCACCCAGGCGCCGCGCAGAATCTCCGCCATATAGGCGGCATTGTAGATTGTCAGGGCGGCTAATCCCGAGGTCCAGTTGTCCAGCCTGACGCCGAACGACGGAAAGCCGTAATAGACGATATAGGCAAACAGCAGAAACGGGACACACCGCATGCCATCAACGAACAAGCGTGCCGCGCCGGAAACAGTCCGCTGTTTTGACATCAGGGCGGGGGTCAGGAGGAAACCCAACAAGAGCGCGGCGATGGCTGATAGCGTCGACAATATCGCCGTGTTGGCGAGCCCACTCAGAAGCAACGCGCGTTCGTTCCAGACAATGCCGAAATCGTGGATCATGCGGCTGCCTCGGCCGCGACCTGGCGCCGTTCGATCCAGCGCTGCAGCGACACCAGCGCAAAGACGATCGGCGCGTACAACGCTACCGCTACAAGAAATGGCGGCAGCGGCTCGTAGGTTTGGGCGCCAATCCTGACGGCGGCGCGTGTGATGTCGACAACCCCGACAACCGCAAGCACCGGCGTGACCTTGATGAGCAATGACATTTCGTTGACCAGACCAGGAAGGCTTGCGCGCGCGATCTGAGGCAAGACGATTCTGCGGAAGCGTTGCTCTGCACGCATGCCGACCGATTGGGCGGCCTCATATTGGTCCTTTGGGAAATTCATCAGCGCGGACCGCCAGACCTCGGAGTTGAACGCAGAAGTGTTCATGACAAGTGCTACGATCGCCGCCGATATTGGATTGATCGGCACACCGATGTTGGGCAGGGCGAAAAACAGCAGCAGCAACAGGGTGACCAGCGGCGTGGCGCGCAACATGCTGACATACAGAGTCACGATCCCCGCGACGATCGGAACATTCGCCCACCGGATCAATGCGAGGCCAAGTCCGATCGGCAGCCCGATCAGGATGCCAATAAGTGACAGCGTTACCGTCACGATGGCACCCTGAAAGATGGCTGCGATGTCGCTCGCGGTCATGACAGATCATTGCTGCCAGAGGGCGGTTAGAATTCCGGCTCGAAAGCAACCGGCAGATCCGGGAATGCCTCGCCAAACCATTTCTTCTGAAGCTCGGCAAACCTGCCGCTCGCCTTCTCCTTGGCGATAAACTCATTCAAAAAGGCCAGCAGTTCCTTATTGTCCTTTGCAACGGCCCAGGCCGGGAAGGATCTTCCCGAGACCGCCTGACCGACTTCGAACACAGGTTTTTCGGCCACCAGTGTCTTCAGATTGATGATGGTGTTGACCACGTAATCCACCCGGCCCAAAGCCAGGTCCTGATAGGCTTCAGGATAAGACGTATATTCGACGATCTTGCCGAGCTTTCCACCTTCCTTCTCCAGCATGGTACCGAGCTCAGGAAGACGGGCGAGCAGCGCGCTGCCGGCTTGAACGCCGACGGTCTTGCCGTTCAGATCCTTGATCGAGGAAATCGATTTGTCGTCCTTACGTTTGACATAGTAGTGCGTTGCGTCCGCGATCGGGCTGGTAAACTCGAGCGACTGCTTGCGCTCTTTGGTGATGATCGCCGCAGTAATGGCGACATCATACTTGCCGGTACTGACGCCGGCCAGAATGCCGGTCCAGGGCAGGATTTCCTGCTTGATCTCGAAAGGCGCGTATTTGCGTAAGTCTTCGATCAGTTCGTTATCGAAGCCCGTCGGCTTGCCATCCTTGACGAATTCGAACGGCCGGAAATCGTCTTCCGTCGCGGCGATCAGACCGCGCTTCTTGATCTCGTCGAGACCGGCGGCCTGTGCATTCCCGATCAGCATCGGCATGGCGAATTGCGCTGCCAGCAAGCCGAGTATCAGGCGTCGTGACAGAAAATTGGAGCAAGTGAGCGAATACATTGTCATGATGGATCTTCCTCCGTTGGGGTGATGACAAGTCAGGGCCGGCAAAGCAGATGTCGGTGTCGGGTTTGCGTGGTCCTTTCAATCGAAGCTGAATCCGTGTGAACGCAGATAAGGCGGGAACGCCGTACCCTCGGCCTTGGCGGCCTGCCGAGCCTTGTCTTCCGACCAGCCGTAGAAGGTCGCCTCGCCAAATTCGGCGTTGGACCGCTGTTGCTCCTTGGGAATGGCGTGCAAGGCATCGCGGCGGCGGTCGTAATCGTCGATGGCGTGAGGAAGCGCGCTATCATCGTAGCGATCGCGGTGCGTCGTCACACGACGCGGCAGACGCAAACTGACGTAGCCCTCGGTCTGCGGATAGCCGAGGCAAAGTCCTGCAACCGGAAAGACCAGATTGGGTAATTCGAGGATCGCCGCAACCTTGTCGATCTCATTGCGAATGACGCTGATAGGACAGACACCAAGGCCGACGGACTCCGCACACAAGATCATGGTCTGCATCGCCAGCGCGGCATCGACGCTTGCGTTGAAGAAACCTTCCAGCGTGCCGTTGCGAACCGGCCTTCCGCGCAATTCACCGATACGTTGCAGTCGCCTCGCATCTCCAAGGAAAACAAAGAACGCCGGCGAAAGCCCGATCCATGGCATGCTCGGGAATAGTTTGCCGATCGTAGCGCGCTGCGTTGAATCGTTGACCCGCAAGATCGATGCCTGCTGGAAATCCGACTTGGCCGAACTACTCAAGGCCGCAGCGACAAGCAGATCAAGCAGGCTGTCACTGGGAATAGCGTCGCTGTAACGGCGGACGGTTTTTCGCGAGACAACCCGGCGGATAAAATCGTTCTCGGCAGCGCCCCCGCCCGACGGACCGCCATCGCCAAAACGTCGCTCGATCGCGTCAGCATAAGCGGACATCAGTACGATCCCCGGTCGATTCTGCGGATCGAGCGCTTGATCGGCGCATCGACAGTCAGCGCCCGCTTTCGGAAATGTGAGACGTCCATCGCCAACTCCACGCAAGGTTCACAACCTTGGAATTGGCATAGACCCGAGCGGTGCCAATTCCTGGCTACTGAGGTCTCCCGGGATTTTATCCCACCGTGCCCTGTGCAGATTTCTCCCGCCCAGGCGGCAGCTCTTGGACCAGCCATCAAGGCAGATGCGGAACCCTAGCCACCAACTCAATGACAATGATGGAGCAAATGACGTGCCACTCCGATCGCCAGCCGGCGAACGTGGCATTTTTCGTTTCGATTGCGCTTCAACGCTGTCGATCTGGCTAAGCGTCTAGGGATTGCGCAAGAAAATTGCCTCACCGAACCCAAGCCGTTGGAATGAAATGCGAAGTGTACTTCGCAATGACCGGGTATCCCGGCTTGCTCCGGCACCAGTTCTTTTGCAGCTGCCTTTTCGGAGGCACGATGCACAGATTGTAATCGTTCCGCTCCCACCCGGGATTTAGTGGCTCAATCCAAGGCGGCCGACCGATTTTTTTGATCGGAGCTTGCCGCCACGATCCGCTGCATCATCGCGATGAACCGCTTTTGGTCTATCTTGCTCAGATCGGCCACCGTCTCACGGTGAGCGGCGCGAGCCGATGCTTCCATCTGGCGCAGCAATGCTGCTCCGGCTTTCGTCAGCCGGCAAATCTGCGCGCGGCGATCCCGGTGCTGGATTGAACGTTCGATAAAGTTACGGGATTGCAATCGTTTAAGCGCGCCAGTCGTCGTTGTGCGATCGAGCGCGACATCATCCGCCAAAGTGGTCTGGTCGGCGGTTCCGCGCTCCGCCAAGGCGGAGAGAAGGCTGTACTGCAGTGGCGTAATCTCAAAAGCAGCGCAGCGCTTCTGGAACAATGCGACGTGGATTTGGTGCAACCGCCGGATCAGAAATCCCGGCCTTTGGCCGAGCGGCCAGGAGTTGGCGCTCTTTTGCGTCGGCTTCTTGGCCATATTCAACCACTCTGTCCTTGCCCAAGCTGCATGAATTTGATGCAATCTATGGCACGAATGTTGCTGTATGAAAATGAGATGAAATACGAAGCATGCTTCGGAATTAGCTGGCAGCTAACGACGCGCCAGCGGACCGGGAGAGGAGATCGACCATGTCTGCAAGCACAACATTTGACCTGCTTCTGCGCGGGGGTCGCGTCATCGATCCGGCATCACGCATCGATGGCATGAAGGATGTCGCCATCCGCAACGGCAAGGTCGCCGCCGTTCAATCCGATATTTTACCGACAAGTGCCAGGGAAATCATGGATGTCACGGGCAAAATCGTTTTGCCCGGACTGATCGATACCCATGCGCACGTCTATCAATATGTCACGGGCCGCTTTGGCGTGAACGCCGATATGGTGGGCGTCCAATCAGGGGTAACGACGCTGGTCGATCAGGGCGGACCGTCCTGCATGACGTTGCCGGGTTTTCGGCACTTCATCGCGGAGAAGGCCCTGTCGCGGACGTATGCTTTTCTGTCCGCTTATTTGGTAGGAGGATTGGAAGGACACTATTATCCCAATCTTTATCGACCCGACTGCGTCGATATCGACGCCACCGTGAAAGCGGCGACCGCCAATCGCGATCTCGTTCGCGGCATCAAGGCTCATGCCGAGATCGGTGGCTTTGCGCGCTGGGGAATCCGCGTCATCGAGATGGCGGCCGAGATCGGCCGTCGCGCGGACCTTCCGGTTTATGTGCATTTCGGACAATTGTGGGGGCTGCCGGAAAGCGGTACCAATGGTGAAGACGTCGATACGATACTGGCGCGGGTGATCCCGCTGCTTCGTTCCGGCGATGTTTTGGCCCATCCGTTCACGCGGCATCCCGGCGGCTTCGTCAATCGTGAAGGCGAAGTGCACCCCGTCATCCAGGCGGCACTTGATCGTGGGCTGCGTGTCGATGTCGGCCACGGCAGCCACTTCTCGTACCGTCTGGCACGCAAGGCCATCGCCTCCGGCATCATTCCGACCACGTTGGGAGCCGATATCCACGGCTACAATACGCATGTGCCGGCTCCGGCTGGGACGCCGGACGAGCCTGCCGATGACGAGAACCATCCCTTTGCAAGTCAGGCAAAATTCAGCCTGGTGCAGGCGATGAGTTCGATGATGGCGCTCGGTCTCACGCTGGAGCAAGTGGTGCCGATGGTGACTTCGCACCCGGCCGAAATGCTGGGTCTTTCAGATACCATCGGCGCGTTGCGTCCTGGCATGGAGGCCGACGTCACCGTGCTTACGGAAAAGCCCGGCCGCTATATTCTGCGTGACAACGAGAAAGCGGAAGTGGTTGCGGACAGTCTGTTGCAGCCTGTGTTCTGCCTGCGCGCAGGTGCGCGCCATGATGCGGTGGCTCCGATCCTGCCACGAGCGGTCGCAGCATAGCCGCGCCCAGCGGATTTCGGTGGAGACTGCCATCAATGTCTCATGGTGAGAGCGGTTTTCCCTCGGATGCGGTGGCCGAAACCCGACAAGGCGTCGGAGCCCGGTTGCTTCGCAAGGAAGACGATCGCTTCATGCGCGGGCGCGGCCAGTACGTGGCCGATATCCGTCTCGCAGGTCTGCAGGATGTCGCCTTCGTTCGCAGTCCGCTGGCACATGCCCGGATAAGGGAAATCCATGTGCCGGAGCGATATCGTGATGTCGTGTTCACGGCCGCGCATCTGACCGGGATCAAACCGATCCGCGCCGTATCCGGATTGCCCGGTTTCAAGATATCCGAGCAACCTGTTCTCGCCACCGACAAGGTCCGTCACGTCGGCGAGCTCGTCGCGATGTGCGTGGCGCCGACGAGAGCAGAAGCCGAAGATATCGCCGCCTCGGTGACGTTGGAGCTCGAAGAGCTTCCGGCCGTCTACGATATGCTCAAGGCGCGTGACGCGGAGACAGCGCTCGTCCATGAGCACTGGGGCGACAACGTCTTTCTCGAAAGCGCCTTCGAGGTCGATATCGTGCCGGCCTTCGATGCGCCCATCAAAGTGACGCGCGAAATATCGACCGCGCGCCAGTGCATGTCCCCTCTTGAGGGGCGCGGCGTGGTCGCCGCCTTCGATCACCGCCTTGACCAGCTCACGCTTTATACCGGCGCTCAGATGCCACACATCGTTCGCAACGGCCTGTCCGATTGTCTGGCCATGGAGCAAGGCCAAATCCGTATCGTATCGCCTGATATCGGCGGGGGCTTCGGTCACAAGGGCATCCTGCTGCCAGAGGAAGTCTGCCTGGCCTGGCTTGCGATGCGCAAAAACTGCGCCGTCCGCTGGATCGAAGATCGGCGCGAGCATCTGACGGCGAGCGCCAATTGCCGCGAGCACCACTACAAGATCACCGTCTATGCCGATCGCGATGGCCTTCTGCGCGGGATCGACTGCGAGGCCACCGTCGATTCCGGCGCTTACTCGTCATATCCTTTCTCCGCCTGTCTCGAGGCCGCGCAGGTGGCGAGTATCCTGCCCGGCCCCTACCGAATGCCGGCCTATCGCTGCCGAACCTTCTCGGTGGCGACCAACAAATGTCCGATCCTCCCTTACCGCGGCGTCGCCCGCACCGGCGTCTGCTTCGCGCTGGAAATCATGCTGGATGCCGTGGCCGTTGAAGCCGGCATTGAACCGGGCGAGGTGCGGCTGCGCAATCTGGTAAGCCCGGATCAAATGCCATTTGATAATATCACCAAAAAGCATTTCGACAGCGGCGATTATCCGCAGGCCATGCGGCGGGCGCTTGCTGCAATCGATATCGCGGCTGTGCGGGCGCGCCAGCGCACCAAAGAGCCAGACGGGCGACTGATCGGCGTTGGCCTTTCGATCTATTGCGAGCAGGCCGCACATGGCACGTCGGTGTATGCCGGCTGGGGCATTCCAATGGTGCCCGGACACGAACAGGCCAATGCGCGCATGACACCGGACGGCGGACTCGAGATCCGGGTCGGCGTACATTCGCACGGCCAGGGCCTCGAGACGACGTTGGCCCAGATCGCGCACGAAATTCTCGGCATCGATACGGCCAAGGTCCGCGTCGTGCATGGCGATACCGCCATCACGCCCTATTCCACCGGTACCTGGGGCTCGCGTTCGATGGTGATGGCCGGCGGGGCGGTTGCAACTGCTTGCATTGAAATCGGTGAGCGCGCCAAGCGGATCGGCGCCAAGCTTCTTCAACTTGATGCAGCGACGGTTAGCTTGCGAGACGGCCGTGTGTGCGGACCAAACAGCAGCATCGGCTTAGCCGAAATCGCGCACACCTGGTATCGGCGTCCGCAGGATCTGCCGCCCGATGTTGATCCGGCAGGGCTGGAGTCAACCAGCGGCTACAAGCCGCAGCGCGACAGCGGCACCTTCAGTTATGCGGCCCACGCCGTTATCGTCGCGGTCGACCCGGATCTCGGCGATGTCGAGATCCTCGACTACGTCATCGTCGAGGACGGTGGGGTGCTGGTTAATCCAATGATCGTCGACGGCCAGATTTATGGCGGTCTTGCGCAAGGCATCGGTACGGCACTTTACGAGGAAATGCCGTTCGACAGCGCCGGACAACCGCTCGCGACGACGCTTGCCGACTATTTACTTCCGGGGCCGACGGAAGTTCCTGAGCCCCGTCTCGATCACATGGAAACCGCATCGCCCTACACCATGTTCGGCGTCAAGGGCATCGGAGAAGGCGGTGCCATCGCGCCGCCGGCCGCCATCGCCAACGCTGTGAACGACGCACTGCGGCCGCTTGGGGTTGAGCTTCTGCATTCGCCGATCTCGCCGCGGCGGGTTGTCGAGGCCATACTGGCGGCCCGTGAAGCGGAAAGATCGGCCGCATGAAAGCGGCAGCGTTCGCTTACGCACGCCCGGCCGATTTAAATGCCGCGCTTGCCCTGATGGCCAATGCGGACGGCGTGACCAAGATCATCGCAGGAGGCCAGTCACTTGGCCCGATGCTTAACCTGCGGCTGGTCGAACCGGATCTCATCATCGACATATCAGGACTTTCCGAACTAAAGCAGGTCGAACGCAGCGGCGATGAACTCGTCATCGGTGCCTGCGTTACGCATGGCGACATCGAAGACGGAAGGATACCCGACGTGACACGTGGCGCTATGCAGCGGGTTGCCGGTGCCATCGCCTATAGGGCGGTTCGTAACCGCGGCACGATCGGTGGTTCGCTCAGTCACGCTGATCCCGCCGCGGACTGGATTTCAGCATTGGCAGCGCTGGGGGCAAAGGTCACGCTGCGCGGTGTTGCAGGGGCTCGCAATCTCGCCATCGAGGATTTTATCACGGGCGCGCTCGAATCCGCGCTGCAGCCTGGGGAGATCGTTGAGGCCGTGCGGGTTCCGGCAATGATGCCGTCGGCAAAATGGGGCTATGTCAAAGCCTGCCGCAAAACCGGAGAGTTCGCCCACGCGATCGCGGCAGTACTGGTCGATCCGGAGTCGGCGACAGCACGCGCCGCGATTGGCGCATTGGATACGGCTCCAATCGTTCTTGGCGACGCCGCGGCACTTTTTGGCGGGCGCGTTACCGGCGACTTCAAGCGACAATTCGATGCGCGAATAGCCGACGCGATGCTGATCAAAGCGGGTGTTGCGAACGCCGCCGATCGGCACATTCATGTGACGGTGCTGCGTCGTGCGGTCGCTGAGGCTTCCGCGTGACCATGATCGCGCTCACCGTGAACGCGCGCGCGGTCGAAGCTTCGGTGGAGCCGCGCACCCATCTCGCTGATTTTTTGCGCGACAGTCTCGGTCTGACCGGCACTCATCTCGGTTGCGAGCATGGCGTGTGCGGGGCGTGCACTTTGCTGCTCGACGGTATGCCGGCGCGCTCGTGCATCACTTACGCCGTCGCCTGCGACGGCACGCGAGTGACCACGATCGAAGGGTTGGATGACGATGAGATCACCATGGAGCTTCGCGCGGCCTTTACCCGGGAACATGCCCTGCAATGCGGGTACTGTACGCCGGGGATGCTGATCTCGGCGCGCGACCTCGTACTGCGCCTGCCTGTGCCGGACGAGCGCCAGATACGGGTAGGATTGAGCGGTAATCTCTGCCGCTGCACCGGATATGTCGGCATCGTGCGGGCAGTACGCTCCGTGATCGAGCAGCGGCGCCGGCGAGGGATCTTGGCCGTGCCCGGCGGAGGCCGCAGCGCACTCGGCCCGGCGGGATCGGGCAACGGTGCAAAGGCTTCCACCTCAGATATCGCAAAGGCGCCGCCGGCAAGAGCCGAACTGCAAAGCGAATATAGCGGCGCGCTGGCTATTTCGGACTTCACGCCCGACAAGATTTTTACAGATCATTTCACGGTGGCTTATCCACCTAAGAGGGTATTCGACATGTTCGGCGACGTCGCACAGGTCGCCGCCTGCCTTCCCGGCGCCTCGCTGACCGCCGCTCCGACACCGGATCGTATCGAAGGCATGATCCGGGTAAGACTCGGACCGATTTCAGCGAATTTCCGTGGCGCCGCGCGTATCGAGCGCAACCTCGAAAACTTGTCTGGTCGGATCGTCGGAACAGGCGGCGATCAGCGCAGCCGGTCTTCCACGCAAGGCGAGATTCACTATCATCTCGTAGCGGTTGAACAGGGCACTGCGACGCGTGTCGAGCTTTCGATCGGCTACAGCTTGAGGGGAATGCTCGCCCAGATCGCCCGTGAGGGATTGGTCCGTGATCTCGCTGCCCGGCTCACCGCGGACTTTGCGCGCAACCTCGAACGGCAACTTTCGGGCGTTCAGCCAGCGGCTGCGCAAACCCTCAATGCTGTTTCCTTGCTGATTGGGCTGTTGCGCACGCGCGCGCGTAAGGCACTTCGGCACGTCCTGGGCCGATAACGTCTTGGGCCGATCTGGGGTCATAATGGCGGCGCTATTGGTACGATTCTTGCTCAGTCCGCGCCGGGAACAGTCTTTTTGTACGGAGGGCGTCATGTCGAATTCCGAGCTGCGTGCCGACATTCACAGCATAGAACCCATTCCGGATGCCGACCGGGACTCGACCGGACTACAGCAGATGTGGATTTGGGCTGGGGCGAACATTGCGCCGGTCAACTGGGCGCTGGGCGCGCTCGGTATCATTCTCAAGCTAGGCCTGTGGGAGACCATCGCGGTCATCGTCGTAGGCAACCTGTTCGGCTGCGCCATCTTCGCCGCCTTCACGGTGATGGGCCACAAGACCGGCGTCAATCAGATGGTGCTGAGCCGCTCCGCGTTCGGACGGCGCGGCGCCTACCTGCCGAGCGCGCTGATGTTCCTGATGACGCTGGGCTGGATCGGGGTCAACACCTACTTCCCGGTGAAGATCTCGATGGCCATTCTGGGCCAGTTTGGAATTGCCGACACGTTGGTGGCGACATTCATCGTCATCACCATCGTGATGGTGCTGCAGGTCGTCATTGGTATCTACGGCTTCTACGCCATCCGCACCTTCGAGAAGTATACCGTGCCGCCGACCGTCGCCATCATGGTGCTTATGAGCGTCCTCGCCTGGAGCCAGCCCGGGGTTGTCAATTGGCATCTCGCCAGCACGCTTCCCCCTGGCGCACATCTGGCGATGTTGACGCTGCTGATGTCGGCGATCGGGGTGGGCTGGGGAATTTCCTGGGTCACGTGGGCCTCGGACTATTCGCGCTTCGTGCCCCGCAATGTCTCCTCGACGTCTGTCTTCTGGTACAGCTATGTTGGAATGTTCGTACCGTCGGTGTGGCTCGCCATCCTCGGCGCAACGATCGCCAGCGTCACGCTGGACACCGATCCTGCCAAGATGGTCAGCGCCGTGTTCGGGGGCGCGGCGAGCGTGCTGGTACTGCTGATGGTGCTGCATGGCCCGATCGCGACCAATATCCTGAACGTGTATTCGGCGGCACTGGCAGCGCTCAGCATGGGATTCCGCCTGTCACGGACGGCGCTGGCATTGATCGTCGGCATCGCCGGTTATCTGGTCACGGTCTACTTCATCTTCGCGCCTTCGTTCGCCAAGGCGTTCGACAACTGGATGATCAGTCTGCTGCTGTGGATGAGCCCCTGGGCAGGCGTCGTGATGGCCGATTTCTTTATAAAACGCAAAGGCCAGATCGATGTCGCCGAACTCTACCGCTCGCCGGAAACAAGCGCCTATGGCGACATCAACTGGAGCGGCACGATCGCGTTCTTCGCGGGACTGATCGCCGGCTGGTCGGTGCAGGACGGGCTCGTTCCCGCGCTGCAGGGGCCGATCTCCACCGGACTTCTGGGTGGCGCAGACCTCAGTTGGCTGTTCGGAATTGTCGTCGCTGGAGCGGTGTACCTGGTTCTCGGTCAGCGAGTCGTCGCCGCGCCCATCGCCGCTACCGGTGGCGCCGGCAAATGACGTGCGCGAATTCACGCGTGGACTGAGAGCAAACTGAGCAAAGGGACGCGATGTCTTACCTATCCTTGAAGGCCATGGTCACGGGTGTGACCGCTATCTGCCTGGCTGCGGCTGTCGCTATTGAAGCGAAAGCAGACGCCACAAGCTGCCCGTCGCCGATCCCGTTCGGGCTGACCACGGCCCTCACCGGCAATCTCGCGCTGCTCGGTACCCAGGCGCGCAACGGCGCTGAATTCGCGGTCGACGAAATCAACGCCGGCGGCGGCATTTCGGGCAAGAAGATCGCACTCACTACAGAGGACACCGGCGCATCCAGCACCGACGCGCTGAACGCCATGAATCGTGTCCTCGAAGGCAAGCCGCTCATCATCTTTAGCTCGATGATCAGCCCGCATGTGTTCGCGCAGACGGAGGTCGTCACCAAATCGGAAACGCCCTTTCTGGTCGGCGCGACCAACGCAAAAGTGACCGCACAGGGTAGCAAGTGGCTGTTCCGCACCCACGTTCATGATGGTCAGCTCGCCGATCTCATTCCCGAATATCTGGTGAAAACACTGGGCAAGACCAAGCCCGGCATCATGGCGGTGGCGGACGACTACGGCCTCGGCGCATCCAAGGGCATTCAGGCCGCGCTCGCCAAGCTCAAGGTATCTCCGGCCGCCGTGACCTCCTACGCGCCTTCCGACAAGGACATGAGTGCGCAACTTCTTGAGATAAAGGACAAGGGCGCCGACAGCCTGATCCTGTTCGGCCGCCCCGCCGACGTGACCCTCGTCATCAAGCAAATGAACGACCTCGGCATCAAGCTGACGACAATTGGCAACGCCAGCATTGTTGCGCAAACCACGCTCAACAATCTGTCGGCTGCAGAGGCCGACGGTGGCTATGCCATCGGCGGCATGATTCCGCAAACCTCGACGGACGCGAAAATCCTGGATTGGTCGAAGCGCGTCCAGGAAAAATATAAAGTGCCGGCCGACAACTTTACGGTTTCGTATTACGACACGGTCTACTTGCTGAAGTCGATCATCGAGAAGGTCGGCTGCGACAAACCAGCGATCCGCGATGCGTTGGCCGCCACCAAGGACTGGAACGGCATGCTCATCACCTATCAAGCCGATCCGCAAGGCGATCTTGCACATACGCTTGGCATCTATCGCAACGAGGGCAAGACGCCAAAATTAACCGGTCCTATCAGAGAGAGCGGATACTGATCCCTTCATGGGTCAGCTCGTCGTCAACGGCCTGGCGCTCGGGAGCATTTACGCTCTCGTTGCGCTTGGTCTGTTGCTGATCTTCAACACGGTGCAGATCGTCAACTTCGCGCAAGGCCAGTTGCTGATGCTGGGCGCCTTCATCGGCATTAGCTGCGCGGTGACCCATGAGCTGCCTGTAGCGGCGGCCTGGGCCATCACCATGGTGGCGATGGCACTGGTCGGCATCGTTTTCATGGTGCTGGTCTATTTTCCATTGCGCGGACGCCCGGCATTTCTGGTTATCTTGACGACAATCGCGATGGGCATCGTACTGGAAAATCTCGCGCTGATCGTGTGGGGGCCGTTACCGGTCTCGCTGCCCTCCCCGATCCACGGCCCACCCTTGCGTTTCGCCGGCGTCGTTGTTTCGATGCATCAGATCTTCATCTTCGTAACACTCGCCGTGATCCTGCTGCTGCAATTTTTCTTCCTGACCAAGACCCGATTCGGAATCCTGATGCAGGCGACCGCGCAGGACCTGCACACCGCGCGGCTGGTCGGCATTCCGGTGAACCGCACCATTGCCGTTGCCTTCGCCTTCGGTGCTGTCTTGTCAGGGATCGCAGGGCTGTTGGTAGCGCCGATTTTCCTCGCCGAACCGACCATGGGCGGGAGTCTCGGTCTCAAAGGATTCGTCGTCAGCGTGATCGGCGGTTTTGGCAATCTGCCGGGTGCGGTGATTGGCGGACTGTTTCTTGGGTTGATCGAAACCTTCGGCGCCCGATACATCTCGTCTAACTTTCGCGACGCTTACGCCTTCGTTGTCATGATCGCGGTTCTCGTTGCCTGGCCGCGTGGCCTGTTCGGCGAAAAGAGCAGCGAGAAGGTCTAGATGAAGAAGGCTTTGAGATGAGGAAGGCTTTGAGATGGAAGGCTTGGCCCATCATCGCGGTCAGCGCCGCCGTCGCCTTAGCGGTGCCGGTCATCGCCCATGACGGCTACGTCATTCAGTTGCTGAATATTGCCATTCTCAACGCAATCGTTGTGATCGGCCTGAATTTTGCGACAGGTTGGGCCGGCCAGATCAATTTCGGACAGGCCGCGTTCTATGGACTTGGCGCATACACCACGGCAATCGCGACCAAAGCCGGCCTGCCCTGGATCGTGACACCATTCCTGTCGGTCATCGTCGTGGTTGTCGCCAGCCTCATACTCGGTCTGCCGACCATGCGCCTGCGCACTTACTATCTGGCAATGACCACCATCGGCTTCGGCGAAATTATCAGGCTGATGATCGTGCACTGGGAGCCGGTGACCGGCGGCACCTCCGGTTTACGCGCGATTCCCGGGATCAGCATCTTCGGAATTGGACCGCAGGGACAGATACAGCATTACTATCTGTTGATCGCAACGCTGGGGCTCGCCGTTTTGATCGCGTTGCGGGTTCGCAACTCGGTTCTCGGCCGCGCGATGATTGCGACCAAGGACAGCGAGATCGCGGCGGAGCAAAGCGGCGTCGATACCACTCGCACCAAGCTCCTTGCCTTCATGATAGGCGCTATCTATGCGGGGCTTGCTGGGTGCCTCTATGCATCTTCGATCCGTTTCATCAGTCCCGACAGTTTTTCCGGCACCCAAGCTATCCTGCTGATGACCATGCTGATCATCGGCGGTATGGGCTCTATCGCTGGCTGCGTCGTCGGCGCGGTGGCCCTGACAATTCTCCCCGAGGCGCTACGGTTTCTTGGTCAATGGTACCTCGTGCTCTATGGCCTCGGCGTGGTCGCCGTGATCGTATTGGCGCCGGGAGGTCTGGCCTCGCTCGCATCGCAAGTGCAGCCACGCCGGGCTCGCCTGCGTTGACTTCGGAACCGATCATTGCCGCGCGAGGTGTGACCCGGCGGTTTGGCGGCCTCGTCGCGCTTGATAGCATCGACCTCGATGTACCCCGAGGCATTGTGCAGGCCATCATCGGTCCAAACGGCTCAGGCAAAACCACGCTGCTCAACGCGCTGAGCGGCGCCTCGCACGCCGATGCCGGTTCAATTCGCATCGGTGGCAATGAGATCTTTCGCCTCAAGCCACACCGCATTGCGCGGCTCGGTCTGGCCCGAACATTCCAGACCATCCGAATCTTTGACAATCTGAGCGTGATCGAAAACGTCAAGGTCGCGGCGGGCTGCAACATGCCGACCTCGCTTTTCAACATCATCGCATCGAATGCGCGACAAAGGCAAAGCGAAGCCGCGATCGATCGTAACTCGCGTGAGGCGTTGGAGATTGTCGGCCTCGCCGGCCGGGCCAACGACCACGCCACGCAATTACCCTACGCGCAGCAACGCTTGCTGGAGATCGCACGCGCGTTGGCGTCGAAGCCGAATGTTCTCTTGCTCGATGAGCCGGCCGCCGGCATGAACATGACCGAAAGCATGACGCTGCTGAATACAATCGCCAGGCTCAAAAGCAGCGGCATCACGATTCTGCTGGTCGAGCACAATGTCCGGCTCGTTATGGGCATCAGCGACCGCGTCACGGTGCTCGACTTCGGCAAGAAGATCGCGGAAGGCGCGCCTTCGGAGGTTCAGCGCAATCTGCTCGTCATCGAAGCCTATCTCGGCAGGCGGCACCGGCATGCTTAAAATCGATGACTTAAGGGTATCCTACGGCCACATCGAGGTGTTGAAGGGCATTTCGTTCAGCGTCGACATGGGTGAGATCGTCGCATTGATCGGGGGCAACGGCGCCGGCAAGACCACCACGCTGAGCACAATCTCCGGGCTGGTGCGCCCGACCTCGGGTACGATCTCCTGGAAGGGCGAAAACATTCAAACCGCCGCGGTCGAAGCCATCGTCGGTTCGGGCCTCGCCCATTGCCCCGAAGGGCGGCGTATTTTTCCAGGTCTGACCGTGTTGGAAAATCTCATCACCGGCACGGCGTCGCGTTCTTACAGGAAGCGCGAAGTCGATGACGATCTTGCGCTGGTGTTCGATCTGTTCCCGCGCCTCAAGGAGCGGCTCAAGCAGGGCGGCTGGTCGCTATCCGGCGGCGAGCAGCAGATGCTGGCTATCGGCCGCGCCCTGATGAGTCATCCGAGTCTATTGATGCTGGATGAGCCCTCACTCGGTCTCGCACCGATCGTCATTGAGCAGGTATTCGACCGGATCCTCGAACTCAACAAACGTACCGGTCTCGGGGTGTTGCTGGTTGAGCAGAATTCAGCGATGGCCCTGGAAATTGCAAGCCGCGCTTTCGTGCTGGAAACGGGAACGATTACCTTGTCCGGACCCTCGGCAAGCCTCGCTGACGATCCGCGTATTCGCGAGGCCTATCTGGGCCGCTGAAGAACTAACGTTACTCGCCGCGTTCCAATAGGTTCGGATGCGATGATGGGGACGGACCAGGGCTCGAACTGAGACCCGATAAGGCCGCACTCGTCGATCAAGCTGCGGCGCGTCGCCGGTGCACAGCTTGGCATCATCAATCAGCATTGTTCGCGCTTGCAGCGTATCACGCATCCACCATATTTCAATCGCGCCGGCAAGCGGCGGCTCCGCAGCTCCGCATGGGAATTATGCTTCTCGTGAAGGCATCCAATTAAAGCCAAAAACGTTATGTAGCCTTGGTTTGGGATTCCGGTCATTCGAAGCGGCCGGCTTATTTTCAAACTTGCACGCTTCTGCTCGAAGGCCGCTGAGTTAGTCGCTACTGGACCTTTACTGCGCTCGCGGGATGGCATGCGACGGTGAAAGCCGAAGTCGAAATCAAGAAGAACAGTTCCGATCGCAAGATGGAAATACCGTACTTGAGGAGCAGTTCAAGATGACGCAAACCCGTACTGCGGCGCGGACGACGAGCCCGGCGCCGGCCAAGATTTCGGTTGCGCTCGATGTCAACGGGCGGCAGAGGCAACTCAAGGTCGCGCCGTGGACGACTTTGCTCGACGCGCTTCGCGATCACCTCGACCTCACCGGTACGAAAAAAGGTTGCGATCATGGCCAATGCGGCGCGTGCACGGTGCTG
>JGI12053J15887_10000204_pt1 | contig 21697 bp, 24 predicted proteins | sample MedBloCAOM1_O3_FD_15887 | JGI IMG/M metagenome (IMG submission 15887)
GGCGCATCGGGCGCGTCTTCCGGAGATACACTCAACGTATACATGTCTCGCATCTCCGCGGTACTCGCATCGATCCAGGGATCCTCGAGAATGCCGCTTTCATAGCTTATGTGGAGAAGATTGCGATCCATGGAATAAGGCTTCTTTGCCGTGGCAGCGACTGGGATACCGTGTTTCTCGGCATACTGAATCATCTCCGTGCGACCGGGGAATTGTTGCCGGAAAGCTTCGTCCCGCCACGGTGCAATGACGCGAATGTCTGGAGCAAGCGCTGCGACCGCCAGTTCAAAGCGTACTTGATCATTACCCTTGCCGGTCGCGCCATGAGCGACTGCCTTCGCTTTCTCCGCTCGAGCTATTTCTACCATTCGTTTCGCAATTAGCGGGCGGGCAATGCTGGTGCCGAGATAATATTGATTTTCATACAGCGCCGAAGCTTGGAACATCGGAAAGATGAAATCTCGAGCGAACTCGTCGCGCAGATCGTCNACGTAACATTTCGACGCNCCNGTCCGAAGCGCCTTCTCTTCTAATCCTTCCAGCTCTTCCTCCTGGCCGATATCGGCACAAAATGCAGTAACCTCGGCCGAATAGGATTCTTTGATCCATTTCAATATGACCGACGTGTCGAGCCCTCCCGAGTATGCGACAACGATTTTCATGGCGGCCAATATGCAACGAACGTCAACGAACGCCAGCGAACGTCAACGAAGGCCGGCGCCGTTGCTGTTCATTGACGTTCATTGTTGTTCATTGACGTTCGTTGACGTTCGTTGAGTTATATGCGGCTCTTTAAGATAGATCGGTTCGCCCAGCGGAGCGTAACTAGCTTCTTTGCCCAAGAGAAATCGCGCAGAAGGAGCCTTCACTTCAACGTCGGGCAATTCCGGCATTGGACCGACGGCAAAGAGCGGAATACCTGGCTGATTGCCAACCAAATTAGATAAGTCGGTCTTGGGCAACAACTGTGGTCCTTCCGCAATCACCCCTTCGGCAATACGGGCGAAGAAGAATGACCCACGGCGCGCATCACCAATCACTGTGTAGTCGTTTTCGGCAAAACCAAGAATCGAGGGACATCCAATTCTCTGGCAGTCAGTCGCCAGGCTTAGCCCAAAGGCAGTCGCTATGCCGACACGCAATCCAGTGTAGGAACCTGGACCAATCCCCACGATTACTCGATCTAGTCTGGTAAATAGTTCAATCGCCCTGGCGACCTCAGTCGCCAGCTCGCCCGCACCATGAAATACGCGCTCGTGAACCACGACGCCGTCTCTCGCAAGGGTCAGACTTCCGGGAGCAGAGGAATTTTCGATTACCAGAGTCGTCACCAGACAATCAATCTTTCATTCCGAGAGCTAATTTCGATTTCCACCCGAATCGCGTCTCGAGGTATTCGATCGGGGAATCGGTCGGCCCACTCGATGGCGCAGATCCCCGGTTCGCGGAGATAATCGTCAAAACCTATCTCATCCAGCTCTTTCTCCGTCTCCAAGCGATAAAAATCCATGTGAAACAACGGCAACCGGCCACTCCGGTATTCATGAACCAGGGTAAATGTTGGGCTGGTAACCGGGTCCGTCGCGCCCAGACCCTCGGCGATGCCTTTCACAAACTCAGTCTTACCGGCACCTAGATCTCCGGATAAGCCGATTACAGAATTTTCCGGAAGAGCCAGGCTGAGTTCTCTTCCAATGGCTCGAGTCTCTTTCGGGCCGTGAGCCAATCGCTTCATTTCTGTTCCGTCACACGGAAATGGTCGTACCCGGAATCGGTGAGTTGGTCAAATCCGGGCGCGTGCAGTTTCTGCGCGCTCGGCTCTGTCAGCCGTCCAATATGGGTCAGTGCCAGCGTCGGGAATCTCTTGTTCCAGCGTTCTTCCAGAGTCGGAGCGGCTCCCGGAGAAACGGCGAACAGAAGTTCGTAATCTTCTCCGTCTGATATCGCCTGCTCAATCGAGCATCCTTTGTTTACGGGCAGATGCTCTCGATCGACTTCGAAGCCGGTGCTGCTGGCCTTCGCCAGTCTGGGCAAATCGCTACCCAACCCGTCGCTGAGATCTATCATCGCGTTAATTGCAAAATGATCGGCTAGCCAAAGCGCCTCGGCTAACCGTGGCTCGAAGCGAAGGTGCTTTCCGCGAATCGATCCACCCAGTTGCCCGGTCACATAAAGAAAATCGCCGGGCCTCCCGCCTGTGCGCAATAGCGCACGTCGCTTTTCGACGATCCCGGTCAGCGCCACTGAAATAAATGCTGGTCCCGGCGAACGCGAGGTTTCACCGCCTACCAGGTTCACTTCATAGCGCTGAGCTGCTTTCCGGAGTCCCGAATAGACGCCGCGAACCCAGCGTAATCGGACTTGCGGAGCGACCGCAATTGTTACCAACGCATCCATCGGTTTGCCGCCCATCGCAGCAACATCACTAATTGCCCGGCAGAGTGCTTTCCAGCCAACCCAGGTTGCCGGTGATTCTTTCAAGAAGTGAATACTTTCTACGATGCATTCGGTTTTCAGGAGCTGCCAGCGTTTGCCGAATTTCACCACGGCGCAATCATCTCCCGGACCGATCTTCACTCGCGCGTTGTGTCTTAAGTTCCTCGTCAATTCGGCAATCAGACGATCCTCGCCCACATCAGCCAGCTCGACGTCCCGTATTCCACCTCGTTTTCCGCTTGCCTCGTTCATCTTGGTTGGAAGGCGATTGCTACCAGATTGACGGTGTTGAATAGCGCATGCATTGTCATCGGTACCAGAAGACTGCCGGTTACCTCGTACGATACCGTGAACAAGCAACTGAGTACGAAGAGCGGGAACAAGGTCGGTACATTTAAATGGATAATTGCGAAAAGAACCCCGGTAAAGACCAGCGCGGGCAACGCCCCGAAGTAACGGCGCATCACTCCATAAAGATAACCTCGAAATGCTAGTTCTTCGGCAACCGGAGCGATCACGACCGCCAACAGTATGATCGGCAAACGCTCGCCAATGCTCTTTGAGTGTTCGAATACCTGTATGATCTCCTGTGAATCGGTCGTTGGATCACTATGCAAAAAATACGACGCTAGATAACTTGCAGCAAAAATCAGCGGAAGCGCGCAAACCAACAAGGAGAGACCCCACAGGATTGATTTTTGCAAAGGCAACTGATCCATTCCGAAGACGGTAGATAGGCGAAACCCCCTGAGCCGAAGTGAGAGTAAAATTGTTCCGAGAATTAACCCCCAGAAGTAGAGTGCGCTCAGGAGCAGGCCTCGAGTGTCAATGTTTGCTGGCAACGATACCCGAGTCGAGTCGACGTTCGCAAACAGCTGAGTCACGACGATAAGAATGAGTCCGCCAGCAAACAACCCGTCAAGTAATGAATATGCTCCGACGAAGACTTTGCCCGTGTGCTTTGCATAAACGCGCCAGAACATTCGGCCATACACCCCGAGCGCAACTGGGATCAGCAAAAGTATGAGTATAGATAAGACAAGATCCATTCCTAAAAATGAGAAGCTCACACTACACTGGTTTGGATTTCGGTCTATGACAACGAACGTCAGCGAAACGTCAATGAACACCAACGAACGACAACGAGTGTTTATTGACGTCAGTTGTCGTTCTTGAGGTTCGCTGACCTTCGCTGCCATTCACCGACGTTCGTTGGCGTTCGCTGCCATGCGGGTATTACTACAGCGGGTTCTGAACGCGTCGGTCGAAGTCGATGGCCGGTCTGTCGGTCAAATCGGTCACGGCCTGCTTTTGTTTGTCGGATTCGAAACAAGTGACAATACAGAAGATCTCGATTGGCTAGCCGGCAAAGTTCTCGGTCTGCGGGTATTCGCGGACGAAAACGGCGCAATGAATCGCTCGGTCCAGGATACTCGCGGAGCATTGCTGGTCGTTAGCCAATTTACTTTGTATGCCAGCACCAAAAAAGGAAATCGCCCCTCCTTCAGCAAAGCCGCACCGCCCGATGCTGCGGAACGGATGTTTAACGAATTTTGCGCGCAGCTCTCGATGCACATGGATCGACCGGTCGAGTGCGGTGTGTTCGGAGCGCACATGACGATCAACCTGGTCAACGATGGTCCCGTCACCATCTGGATTGATTCGAAACAGCGAGAATGAGATTTACGGAGGGACGCGTTCNGGCCGTTCTCTCGATGTCGCGGACGAATCTTCCGCATCGCCGCGCTCGATCAGGAAATTGCACTCATTGAAATCGGTAAGCGATTATCGGCCGAACGGCGCGCCGCCTCCGCCAGAGCTAAAGAGCGCAGCCCGTCATGAATGGTTACCGAGAAGGGCTCATCTGATCGGGCCTTAGAAACAAAATCGTCGAGCAAGCGCTCATAAGAGGAAGCGTAGCGCTGCGGAAAGAACTCGTACAGCGGCCCTCTTTTCTCCCCTTCTTTAGTAAACCATCTGACATTAGTAGGCCGCGGATTCTCCAAGGCGATGGTGCCAGCCGAACCAAAGATTTCGATGCGCTGCTCGAAACCGTAAGAACAGCGTCTAGAATTTAGAATGGTGCAGGTTTCACCACCGGGACCAATCAATTGAACGGACACCGTATCGTAGTCATTGAACGCCCGGATATCATCGGAAAACAGGCAGCTGCCGTGCGCAAACACCGTCCCAAACTCAAAAGGGACGATGGAGCGTACAGTGTCAAAATCATGAATGGTCATGTCGCGAAAGATTCCTCCCGACTGACTCACATAGAGCTGAGGCGGAGGAGCTGGATCTCGTGATATGACCACAATTTGTTCAATGGCACCAATATCTCCTTCCTGTACCGCCCGACGAATAGCAGCCAAAGAAGGATCAAATCTGCGATTGAACCCCATCATCACTCGGGTTGCGCGATCACCGAGGTGCTGAACACAAGCCTTGGCACGCTCGAGATCGAGATCGACCGGCTTCTCACAAAAGACATACTTGCCGATCTCCACGGAGCGGAGGACATAATCGACATGGGTGTCGGTCGGAGAACAGACATAGACTGCTTCAACGCCGGGAAAGTTGATAGCTTCCTCGAACTCCGAGACCTCCTGACATCCCGCCATTTCAGCGACGCTTTTTGCCCGTTCTTTGTCTTGCTCGAGAACGCAGAGAAGGCGGGCACGGGGATTTCTTACCATATTTCTCGCGTGGAGCTGTCCAATTCGTCCAGCTCCGATCAAGGCGAGTCCTAAAGGCGCTATGCTCATCGAAACAGTCTCCTGAGAAGGTTTGTCCTAATTGAGACGAACTTCTTGTCCTCCTTGGGCTGACGACTCGTAACAGGCGGCGATTAATTTAAGAATGTCGCGGGCGTGAGCCGCGGGGATTTCGACCGGCCGTTCGCCACGGACGGCAGCGACGAAGCACTCCACTTCTCGCCGGAAGTACTGCAAATTACCGATCTCAGCCAATTCAGGAGTGTACTCCGTCTTCTCTGAAGCCCAGGCAATTGGAAACGAGGTTTCGTTCCAAAGAGTCCAACCCGCGTTGAAGCGGCCCTTCGCCCCTTTGAGGAACAGTTTATAGGTCGCTGGAAGCGGCCTCGAATGCAGCACGCCCTCGTTTCCATAAAAAGAGATGGCCCAACTTTCCACCCAGGGCAGAGGGTCCCAGGTGCTAAAGTCGAAACCCACAATTTTATCCGGATACTCGAACAGAGCGATTCCGGCATCCTCGCGGGATCTTGCGTCGAACAAGCCAGCAAACTTCGGAATCTTGGCATTGACCGAAGCAGGCATCCCGAGGTGGTGAACGAGCAAATCGATCAGGTGACAGCCGATGACAAAAAATGCCCCGCCCATATCATCTGGCTGATTAAGATGCGATGTCGCCGCTTCGTCAAGGGAACAGCCGCCGTGCAATCTCACTTGAAGAACCCGTCCTAGCATACCCGTCTCGAGCACTTCGTCCGTGATCCTGACTGCCGGTGAGAACCGATAGGAATAACCCACCTGGCAGATACCGTTCGTTTCTTCGACAACCCGAACGAGAGTCTCTAGATCCTCCAAGCTTTTGCCTCCAGGTTTTTCTACCAGCACTGCTTTTCCAGCGCGCAGCGCCGCCGACGCCAGCGACACCATCGCGTGGCTCTTACTGTGTATCAGGACGATATTAATATCGCGGTCGTCCAGAATCGCGTTCAAGGGCCGATTGGGAATCTCAAACTTCTTGGTGAACGGTTCTATGACCGGATCATCATCCCAAGCCCCCAGGATCGGAATCGATCTCTCGATGAGAGCACGGGTTCGACCCGAGGCATGCGGATGACTTACTCCGAGTAGGGCGGCTCCGGCTTTAGTAGCTGCATGGGTCATAGATTTCCTGGCCAGGTAAGCGACCTCGATTCAGTCCGAGGTCATCGACAATTGATGCTATCCTGCCGGCCGAATCTCGAATGGGCCGTTACTCCTTGGGGGTGAAGAGCGAGACGAGCAACAGCTCCAATTGTTGATTGGCAACAAAGGTCACCGCGCTATCTTTTAGTAGCAAAGCTGCCGACCCGGGCTCGAGGCGAAAGCCTCTGCCATTGACCTCCAGCTCGCCAGTTCCGGTAATGACGTACGCAGCAACTTCCTTGTCTTGCTGGCTTAAGGTAGCGGGCGCGTTCGTTTGAACAATCCGCCTTTCAACGGAGTCCCACGGTCCTTCGAAATAGCTCACCAGCGACTGAATCTGGCCACGCTCCAAGTGGAGGAATTCACCCGGCATGCTGCACCTCCAGTTCATCGGTTGGACGCCGGCGCGGCAATTTCCCAGAGATCGCCGGCGGGAATACTTCGATCACGATGTATTCCAACTGTTCGGAACCATCATTGATTACGCTTTGCCAGGAGTTCAAAGGGGTCACCACCAAATCGCCCGGACCGACTCTGCGTTCATCTCCGTCCATCGTCACTAAGCCGGTGCCGCTCAGAAAATAGAAAATTTCTTCGGTGTGAGTATGCGTATGCTTTCCCACCCGATCGCCCGGCCCAAGCGCGACCCACTCAAAGCCGTCCCAATCGGCCTGCAAATGCGACCCGGTAGCTAAACGTTTCCAAAGCAATGTTCCCGTTCCACCGTGTACGCCGAACACGGTCGAAGGGTTCTTGCGATCCGAAAGGATGACTGTGCTGTGTTTCATTGATTTCATTGTTTGGCTAATGAAGACCGCAAACGATCACGGAGGGAACCTAATAAGTGTATACACTTATGGGCGCTTAGCAACCGCTCTTTTTCTGTTGTTCCGCCTCCCTCGACCAGCGGTTGGCCGCCACTACTGCGCTGTCCATCCGCCGTCCACTTTCACGCACGAACCGGTAATGAGAGCCGCAACATCAGAGCAAAGAAAGACTACTGCTGGCGCAATGTCTTCCGGCCGTCCTAAACGGCCAATCGGAATCTTCGAGAGCACCGATTTCCGAAAGCTTTCGTCCGCAAACATCCGCTTGGTAAACTCGGTTTCAACGAATGTTGGCGCGACCGAATTGACTCGAATGCCATGGGGAGCAACCTCAATGGCCAATGCTTTGGTGAATCCTTCCACCGCGTGCTTCACCGCACAATATACAGTCCGGTTAGCTGCACCCACATGTCCCATTTGAGAGGTAATATTCACAATCGCGCCCTTCACCTGGCTAGCTATCATTGCGTCGACTACAGATTGCGTCAGAAAAAACAAGGCTCGCATGTTGAGCCCAAAGATCTGATCATAATGAGACTCCGTCACCGTCACAAACGGCTCGGGAATATTCATCCCAGAATTGTTGACTAGAATGTCTATCCGGCCCAGACGGCCGATCAACTCGCTCAGATCAGGCGGATGCAACAAGTCACAAATGAGTATTTCTGCTTCCCGGCCAAATCCGCGAATCGTGACTGCTACCTCCGCAAGATCTGATTCCGAGCGGCCGAGCAGCACCATATCCGCTCCGGCTCGCGCTAAGGCGAGAGCGATGGCCTTGCCGATGCCCCGACTAGCACCAGTAACCAGTGCGCGTCTATCCGGCAAAGCCAATCCCAAAGAACCGTCCATCAGAATGTGCGCTCGATCGTAGTTGGAAACGAAACCATCTTCACTGCCGTACGGACGGCGGTTGGGTCATGATCAGGAGCCAGCACACCGAGCAGGCCCAAAACCACTGATGAATAGTGCCGGGCCAATCGCTCAGCCGCCAGCGAAGGTTCCCGCTTGGTACATGCATCCAGAATGTCCCGATGCTCCTTTATCCCCTTTGACCAGGCTCGCGGAGTTTCAGTGGTGTAGGCGTGGCGGTACCGTTCCGCATGTTCCGACAATTCTACGATTTCTCGCAATTGCCGCTCGCCGATATGCCGAACCAGGCCGAAGTGAAACTGCCGATGCGGTTGCTCCCAACCGAGGTAATCTTCCTCCGCCGCGTAGCGTTCCATTTCCCCAAGGTACTTTTTGATTTCTTTGAGTTCGCTCTCCAAGAGGTGAGGCACACTGAGACGAATCGCCAATCCTTCCAGCAAAATGCGCATTGCGTACAGGTCTTCCAGTCCTCGGAGCGACAATGGAGAAACGCGCAAACGCTTGTACGATTCGCCCTCGATTAACCCCTCGCGCTGCAGCATGCGCATCGCCTCCCGCAGCGGGGTCCGGCTCACGCCCAGCCGCTTGGCTAGATGAACCTGATTTAAAATCATCCCGGCGGGAAGTTCGTTCTTTAGAATCGCTCTCCGCAACCCGTCATGGATCTCTTCCGCATTCTCCCACTCGCTCTTGCGGGGAAGCGCGTTTAACTCAGGAGAGACAGCCTTGACCATGCGTACCAGCGCTTTCGCGAATCAAATACTCTTTGTGTATACAGAATGGGCTATTGCCGATCGATTTGATAACCCGAACCGCACCATTTTCCAACCTATTTTATTCCCTCTTCCCTGATCTGATTCGCGTCTGACCTCCGCAACCCAACCCGATTCCGATCGTGCACGGGATTGGCCAGACGCCCGATCCTTTCGATCTCAACCTCCACTACATCAACATCACTGGCGATGACTTCTTTGGTTTTGGACCAATCGGTCGACTGATAGTCCAGCGACAATCCAGCCGCCTGAGCTATCGCCGAAGCGTCATAAACAGTGTCTCCGACCTGGATACCGCAACGCCTGCCCGGTTCCGTACCGTAGGAAACAAGTCGCATCGATTTTCAGAGGAAAATGGTAAAAAACGAGCTGAAGTGCATACACCTGCTAATAGCGGCCAATATCCAACTCATTTAGGCATTGATTCCTAGGCCACTCAAAAAACGCAAACTTTCAACCATCTCGGCCGATGCCGATTCCCGGCTGCCCGGTTTACGGTCCTGCTCAATCACAGCCGGCCCGCTAAACCCGTTTCGATTCAGAGCTTCGCAAAAGGATCGGAAATCGACATTACCTTTTCCCAAAGGCCGAAATACACCTAAATCAACCGCGTCAAGGAATCCGACTCCATCGGCTCTAACCTGATCGAGCAGTTCAGCCGAAATATCTTTGAAGTTCACATAGGGAGTGCGGTCAGCATGGCGCCGGTAGAGCGCCGCCGGATCGATCTGACCGTACAAGCAGTGTCCGGTATCGATCGCCAGTTGGATTAACTCGGGTGCAGTATGAGCGAGCAATTCCTCTACCTCGTCTTCAAACTCGAGATTGGATCCGGCATGGGGATGTGCCACTGCCTGAACGCCGAACTCGTGGCTAATTTCACCTACCTTCTCAATTCTTGCCCAAAAGTCGCGCTGAGCTCGGCCTGCCAATCGATATGCTCGTTCAGAACGTCCGGCAGTCGCACGCCTCCTCTCGCTCCAATCGACGATGACCAGAAAGCTCCCACCACTGTCAGAGATCAGCTGAGCGAGCCGTCGCGCTTCATCGAGAGCTTGGTCACTAAGGCTCTCCTCTTCGAACGACGCCAGCAACGCCGCGCCCACACAGGTCAGTTGCCGGGCGGCGAGTTGTGCTTTTACCAGTTTCCCATCCTCCGGCCAAAAGCCGAGCGGTCCAAGTTCAGTATACCTAAAGCCGACTTTAGCGATTTCGTCGAACACTTCCCGCCAGGACGGCAACCCGGCACGACCCATATGGTCCACTCCCCAGGAAACCGGTGCAGTGGCTAGTTTAATTTCCTTCAGCATAAATCTCTCCATGAATTGAAGCCCCGTGCAACGAGCCCAGAAGCCCGCAACAATGGCTGCTCCAACTTTCTTCCAGCAGAACGCAAATCAGCCCAATCTTTCGCTCTCCTCGGTCCGTCCAAGTCGCGATCGGAGAAAAACTCGAGTTGCGCCATGTTCAGTTATCCGCGGACGATAGCTGCCGTTGATTGGGTAGGGGTCGCCACCTTTCACCCGTTTGGCTTACTATGACCGCTCGATCAGCGGCATACCATAATCGCGGAAATTGGCTGGAGGCATCGGACCCCAGATGTTGTTCCACTCGGGAATGTCGCTCCAGTCTTTCCATTGGTAGCTCTCTTCTCTCTCAACGCGTAGAATGTCTGTAAAGTATTCGACCAAAGTGCCGTTCAAATCCGCGTGATAAGTAAAGAGGTTGCCACCAGGACCATGCCTACCCGGTCCCCAGACCAACTGGCGGCCGTGGCCGCGCAGGGTGTCACCCAACTGTTTGAAGACCGCCCAATCGTCCACCTCCCAGGCATAGTGATGTAGGCCGGGAACACCTTTCATCAGATTGATCGAGTGATGAATCTCACTGCAGCGAAGCCAAACGATCTCGCCGTTGAGCGCGCGGTCCGAGATTCGGAAATTCAGATATTGAACCAGAAAATCTTCGACCGGCTGAAGGTCTTCAACCTTGAGCAGCGCGTGTCCGAGCCGCCGAGGTCGAACCCCCGGCGTGCCGTAAGACAAACGTTCCGAACGCTTGGAATTCGTGGCCAGTTCAAAGGCCTGCCCGGAGGGACCAGCAAATCGAAGCGCCTTGGTTATTCCAGGATATGGATCCGACAATTCGCTGAAGAAAATGTTTCCGTCTTTCAACCTGCTTTTAAGTAGGCGGAATGAGTCTTCGTTCGTCGCCTCCAGTCCTATTCGCTGCACCCCGGCGGTAGACCCAGATCGCAACAACAGTTCAAATGCTCGTTCTCCCGAGGTGAGATAAGCGGTATCAATGCTACGTCCGACCAGGTGTAAGCCGTTGATTTCCTGGGCTTCGTCGATCGCGGCCGGGAGATCGGGCACTACCAGGGTTAGATAGGCGAGAGATCGAGTAACCGGATAGTAGTCGGATTTGTTCATTAGGGGACCTCTAGTGGCTCTTACCGGGAGGACCGGAATCTCACCAATAGTGTGTACACTTTTAGCCAAATGGTCAACCGAATTTCTTAACCTGCCGGAAGATTCCGATCAGAAAAAATGAATCGATCCACCAGATAGTCACTCAACCAGCTTGAAGTGTATACAGTTATAGTTAGATTGGGTCCTTCAGCGTTGTCAGTGTTCCCCCGCCAAAAGAAGAACCTGCATTCTGCCCCCCACGAACGAAAGTCAAAAAGCAGCAATACCGATTTCGCTATGATTACTACCCTTAAACCTGGCCGTAACCTCGATGACCGACAGCAGGCGGAACGCAACGTCCGTGTTACGGTCGAAGAAATTATCGAAAAGGTTCGCAACCGTGGCGATACTGCCATCCGGGAGTTATCGGTGGGATTCGATCAGTGGGACCGGGAGAGTTATCGACTGAGTACACCGGAAATCGAGCAGCTGCTCGATTCCGTTCCCAAAACTGTGATCCGAGATATCGAGTTTGCTCAAAAGCAAATTCGCATGTTCGCCCAGGCGCAAAGGAGAGCGCTTACCGACATCGAGATTGAAACCGTTCCGGGAGTTCGGCTGGGGCACAAGAACATTCCGGTCAATAGCGTTGGAGCGTACGTTCCGGGCGGAAGATATCCGATGGTGGCGTCCGCCCATATGAGCGTGGTCACCGCCAAGGTAGCCGGCGTTAAACGGGTGATCGCTGCGACCCCTCCGCTCAAAGGGGCACCACCAGCAGCCACTGTCGCAGCGATTGTCCTGGCCGGGGCGGATGAGGTTTTTGTCCTGGGAGGAGTTCAAGCCATCGCAGCGTTCGCGCTGGGAACAGCAACGATCGACCCCGTTGATATGCTAGTCGGCCCCGGCAACGCTTATGTCGCTGAGGCCAAACGCCAACTTTTTGGGACGGTTGGTATCGATCTTCTGGCCGGTCCGACCGAGACCTTGATCATTGCCGATGATACCGCCGACGTTGAGATGGTCGCAACCGACCTCCTCGGTCAAGCCGAGCACGGTCCGACGTCCCCGGCAGTCCTGCTCACGACCTCGCGATGGCTGGCAGAAGCGCTTCCGGCCGAGATCGAGCGACAACTGAAAGAGTTGCCCACGGCGGATGTTGCCGGTGTCGCTTGGAAGAATTGCGGGAGCATCATTCTGGCCGACTCCGAAGAGGAGATGATCGCCCAAGCCGACAAAATTGGCTCCGAGCATGTCCAAGTGCTTACCCGCGATCCGAAAATCTTCCTGGACGGAATGACCAACTATGGCGCCTTGTTTCTGGGCCCCGAAACCAATGTGGCGTTTGGCGATAAGGTGATTGGAACGAACCATACGCTCCCCACCAATCGCGCCAGTCGATACACGGGCGGACTCTGGGTCGGCAAATTCCTTAAGACGGTCACTTACCAGTCCTGCACTCCGGAAGCGAGCGCCTTGATTGGCGAGTATTGTTCGAGACTGTGCGAGATCGAGAATTTCGCCGGCCACAAAGCCCAAGCCGATCTGCGGGTGCGTCGTTACGGCAAGCGGTCATAGAAGAAAAGCCGCAGTCATCCGCTTTGGTACACACCGCAACCTCGAACGCCGTTTCAGGCCCGATTTTGAAATCAGAGAGTTTAAAAAAGAAAGGAGTGATCAGATGTCCGCTGTCCCAATCACCGACCACCAGGGCGACAAAGTCTCTCATGGCCGGGTCTTAGTAAACGGAGTTCGCTTGCATTACGTAACTGCCGGTTCGGGTGCTCCCTTGCTGCTCCTTCATGGGGTGCCAAAAACATCGTTTTACTGGTATCGAATCATTCCTCTGCTTACGCCGCATTTCACGATCGTTGCTCCGGATATCAGGGGATTTGGCGATTCCGCCAAGCCGCATGGCGGATACGACATGAAGACGATTGCTGAAGATCTTGCCCAGCTAATGAGCGCGCTAGGCTATGACACCTTTTCCGTGGCCGGGGAAGATTGGGGAGCCGCCTTCGCATACGCTCTCGCCGCATCCAAGCGCGATCGAGTGAAAAAGCTGTCCTTCGGTGAGATGCTTTTGCCTGGATTTGGTATCGAAAAATGGTCGTTCCTGAATGAAGAGAACGTCAATTCGACGCACTGGTCCTGGCACGTGAACTTCTTTTATCTGCGCGACGTTCCAGAGATGCTCATTCAAGGTCGGGAGGCAATATTTTGGTCGACTTGGATAAAAAATGAAACGTTCGATCCAAGTTCGATTTCGGAGGAGGCGATAGCTGAATGGGTTCGTTGCGCATCGGCACCAGGCGGCCTGCGCGGAATTTTCGAAGTCTATCGGGCGCATTTCGAAAACGCCAGACAGACCGTTCAATGGGCGGCAAACAAACTCGAAATACCGGTCCTTGCTATCAGTAGCCAGTACTTCATGAAGGAAGAACCGTTGCGCCAGATGCAACAAGTCGCACGACATGTCGAGTATGTTGAACTGGAGCGTTGCGGACATAGCATGGCACTTGAGCAACCGGAAAAGCTGGCTGCGACGATGCTAGAATTTTTTCGAGGCTAGGCTTGAGGTAGTTAGTAGTCAGCAGCCAGCAGTTTCTAGTTTGGCGGATTGTGTCGAACTCGACCGATGCCCCTAGAACCTTGCAAGCACAACCTTGCCCAGCATATGGCCACTTTCCACCAGAGCATGCGCACGTTTGAGGTTAGCCGCATTGAGCGGGCCTAGCTGCTCCGTTACCGTTGTGCGCAGCACACGAGCGTCGAGCAACAACGCGACTTCGTTGAGAATACGTTGCTGGACAATCATGTCTGGCGTAGCAAACAGCGGGCGGGTGAACACCATTTCCCAGTGGAGCGAAGCGCTTTTCGTCTTCAGTGGCGCGGCATCCAGGCTATCGTGGTCGTCGATTATTGCGATCCTCCCTTGTGGGGCAAGAACATCTACGAGTGTACGGAAGTGATGTGCCGTATGAGTTAGCGCCGCGATGTGCGTGATCGGCGATGCGCGGATAGCGGCGACTTCCTCGATAAGCGACTGGGAATGGTCAATGACATGATGCGCTCCGAGCGACAGACACCAATTTCGGCTCTCCTTGCGCGCTGCGGTTGCAATCACCGTGAAGCCAGTAAGCCGGCTGGCCAGCTGGATCAGAATTGAGCCGACGCCGCCGGCGCCGCCGACAATCAACAAGGTGCCTGCATCAGGCGACTTGCCGGGCACAACTCCTAGACGGTGAAACAATAGTTGCCATGCGGTCAACGTTGTGAGCGGCAGCGCGGCGGCCTCGGCGAAACTAAGGCTGGAAGGTTTACGGCCCACCAGGCGTTCATCGACCGTATGGAGCTCCGCGTTGCCACCCGACCGGGTGATGGTGCCGGAATAAAAGACTTCGTCACCAGCTTGGAACCGGCTGACCTCGGCGCCAACCGCTTCGACGACGCCTGCGACGTCCCATCCGAGAACATCGACATCGTCCGGGACGGAAACACTGCCCATGCGCACCTTGGTATCGACCGGATTGACCGACACGGCACGCACCGCGACCAGCAGATCGCGATGGCCGGGCACCGGGGGCTGGCGTTCGACATCAACCAGACAGTCGTGGGCCGAAAGAGAAGAGGCTTTACGGAAGGCGATGGCTTTCATAGCGAAATTAGGATAAGTGCATACACTTTAATTTATTCCCAAATATTTATCATTATTTTCTCTGTGCCAGTGCCGCACGCAGTTAATCAGTGCATTTGGGCGACCGCTTATTAGTGGCTATTGCTACAAATTTCGCGCGAGCCGAGTCCTAATGCTCCTGATCTAGTCAAAGCTCAGGTCGACCTCCGGGTGGCAACCTTGCTAGCGATCATAGAGAAAAAAGGCCCGCAAATTTCCGTTTTGCGAGTCGTGTCGCCGGCCCAGCCAATTTACCGGTCCTCCTTGCGCGGCGGGAATTCAGGGCATCAACTGCGTGGCTGCCGGGCTGACACGGACGAATTTCTGGAGCAAGCTCGGCATGTCGGACGAAGTGCAAGCCGCGATGTTCGCCGACGGCGAGCGGTCGATCCCTTTGCGTCACGTCGCTGCACCTGAAGAAATCGCGCATGCATTACTCTTTGCCGCTACCAACCCTTATACTACCGGGACTATTCTTGACCCGAATGGCGGCTTGCACCTCGGCCGAGTGAGCGTGCAGTCGGAAGAACCTTCATCCGGAAGCGTCCGGGGAATCGCGAATAACCGTTAGCAGATTACGAACGCCATACTTTCTCAAGGCATAGCCAAGGTCCGATCTCCCGTCAGCTGCCAACGGCGACTGCCGGTATCCCGCTAACACTCAGAAACCTGATAGCTCGCTCAATCACAGCCTGATCGCGCATAATCCTCCAGTGCCCCACTCTAGAACTAGCGATTAATTGAGCGCCCGTCCACGACGCCGCGATTGCCTCACTGTGCGAAAAGGGAAGATCACGGTCTTCTGGATCATGAAAGATAAGGACTGGAGCATCGAATCTGCTGGCCATGAGCGGAACTGAAACAATCTCGGCCGAGTAACGAGCCGCAAACCTTTGCCTAAGCTCCGCAGCGACTGGTTCCGGGATTTGGCGCAAGCGGATGAATTCTTCCAGCAAAGAAGCAATCAATGCCGCCGGTGCGAGAAATACGACCCGATTGGCCTTGAGACCTTGAGCTAGCGCGATGGCGCTTCCCGCCGCACCAAGCGAATGCGCGATGATTCCATGGACTGCATCGCCGGCAACCACTCGAGCAGCTCGCGCGAACGCCGGCCCACTAGCGAATGAGCCGGAAGAAGTGCCATGAGCCGGAGCGTCAAAGGCGATCACTTCAAATCCGGCGTCGAGTAACGGTCCAACAAACGAAAAGAACTGAGCCGCCTTCCCTCCCCAACCGTGGACCAACAGGACGCGGCGATCCGTTTTACCCCAGTGATAAACTGCAACTTCTTCGACCTCATTTTCCGTCCCCGGAACAATCTTGATTCGGCTCACTTCGGCCCTCTCGAGGACAGCCTGCTCTCTTTTGAGATTTCGCAGTGGCAGGGGTGGGCGCAAGAATTCTTGTAGGGCTAAGGCGGAATCCATGAGGAGAGAGGGATGCGTGAGGCGTTGGTGTTCGGCAGGTTTCTAGAGAGTAGTCGGTAGACAGTAATCGGCAAACAACCAGTTCGACCATCGATAGCAGGGTGATTTTTGGAATAGGACTCATGAGTCGCATGAGACCTATAGGTCCTACGCTCTGACTCTAAACAGTCCCAGTAGCAACGCTTCGGGCTAAACGAAATTCACGCCGCAGTTCCCTATGGACTGCCACATTCTCGGTATTATCCGCGCCGATCACGATATTTGACTGAGAAGTCCCAGTCGAAAAATCCAGCGGAAGGCAAGATAGCCGAACGCAATTCCTCCTCTTTGGTCAGGAGGCGCTCTCTGAATTCGTTGGGTGCCATGCCCTTTCTCGCACGGAATTGGCGATTGAAATTCGACAGATTCTCAAATCCAGAGTCGAAACAAATCTCAGCGACGGTTTTGTCGGTGTTGCGTAACATCTGGCAAGCATGGCTGATGCGAAGGTCTCCAACCGCTTTGATAAAGGTGCGTCCCGTCGCTGCGTGGAAAAACCGGCTGAATGCGCCGGCACTCATCCCGAAAGCCTTGGCCAGCTCGGGTTCGAGGATAACTCCTCGAAAATGAGCGTTTAAGTAGCGATACACAGCATCGATTCGTTTTTCGTCTCCCTTAGAGAGAGATTTTTCGTAGGAGGATCCGCATACCAGACGACTTTTTCGATCCTCGCTGAGCTTGACGAGAATGTTGAGCAAGCCAAGGAGACGCGTGGCTCCGCTGCGCCGGCTCACCTCGAGCATCATCGATCCGATTAGTTTAGAAGTAGCCGGAGAAAATGCTATTCCGCGGGAGGATCGCTCGATCATTTCCCGCATCTCGCTCAATTCAGGCGCAAAGAAGAAATGTTCCCCAAGAAACGAGATTTCAAAATGGATAACGAAGGCTTCCGCTCGTTTGCAGCCTTCTTCGTTCAACCAGACATGCGGCAGATTGGGACCGAGCAAGAGCAGATCGTGCGTCTCGAAATGTTCGATTGAATCGCCCACGAAACGCTGGCCGTGGCTTTCGGCGATGTAGGTGAGTTCGATCTCCGGATGATAGTGGTAAGGAGCAGGAAACTTTTTGCCTTNCACGTGGTACCACAGGAAAGAGGCTGGCTGCTCAGCGACCAGCTTTTGGAAGGCTGGTCTGAGAACACCTGGCCGATGCATGAAGCAAAGATCAAAAAAGTATCGGTATTTGTCAATCTGAGCGAGGCAGTGTAGCCGGCAAATCTGCTTTGTTAGCACCTGTGTTGCTGACCACCTTCGTCGCCAGCAAGTATCTGCAGCTTAAGATCTAGAACAATGGAATCCACTCAATCTCCGCCAAGCCTCGCCTGCAATCGCTACCGAAATCTTCCGCCAGTCGCTGGACTTTGCAGCCTCCAGGACGGTATTCGAACCGGACTAAGTGTTGAACAATGTGTAAGCCGGTTGAAGCGATATCATTATGCACTCAGGCGTCTGCACGGAATCTTCATTGCGCGCCTGACCGCAGAACCAATATACGAGCTGAAATTGGCTTTCAGTCTCCATGCTCACTATTGCGCCGAGCACGTAGCAGCCATGCGCCAACGAGTGGGTGAAATGCGTGAACCGCCACTCGGATTAGAAGCGATGCCTGACCCAGCCTTGCAGATGTTCTTCGACGAAATCCAGAATGCTCCTACGACCGAGCTATTGATATTGGGAGCATACGAAAAGGCGCTCCCGGCGCTGAAGAGAGCTTTCGAAAGGCATCGGCAGGATTCAAATCCTTTGATCGACAGCCCGACCCACCGAGTATGCCGATTCGCCGCGGTCGAAGTACAAGAGATGATCGACTTCGGAACGGAAGCGGCCAAATGCATCATCGATCGCGCCCGGCGGAATGAAGCGCAAGATTGGTTGGGCTTGCTCGATCTACTTCTGGAAGATGCCGGTGCGCTCGGAGGTAGCGAACCGCCCCGGAAGGCGCGACGGCAGGTGATGTACTCTCAGACGCAGTTCCAATACGACCACACCCCAAAACGCGACGAGCGTTTTTCCGACCCCTATAACATGGGTGTTCACGCTGAAACGTTCATATACGATGAAAAGTTTAGCGCGCGGGACAAGACCTTGATGATTTTCTTCAAGAGGTTGCGAGAAATAGATGTGCCGGAAATGATGGCGAGCATTATCCAAGAAACCAAGGATAAGCCCTGGGAATACTATCGGGAAATGACCCGCCAGCTCTGGGACGAGGCTCGACACGCTATCATGGGCGAACTTGGTTTCACGCGACTCGGCATCGATTGGTCAGAATACACCCGGCCGCCTTTTACTTGGTCCTTAGCACTGAATACCCAACTCGCGCCTAAAGAGCGGCATGCGGTCCTGTACTTCATCGAGCAGGGGCTGATGCCAAAAACTGGGAAACGTTATGAATGGGAACTCGCCACGGAGTCGGGTGACCCGTTCGCGGCCCTCTGCCAGGATTATGATTGGGCCGACGAAGTGCTCCATGCTCGAATCGGAAGAGATTGGTACGCCCAAGAATTCCGGACCAACAAAGAGGCTATCGATTACGGAGACCAGAACTGGTCTCGAGTCTTGATAGACTGGGCACGGTTTAGGGAAGCGGGACTCACCGACCATCAAAACTGGTGGCCGAACCTTTATCGGAAGGGATGCGAGGTGTGGGGCGTTGAGCCAGACCCGAATACACTCAAATATCAACACACTTATGAGTCGACTAGAGCCGATTTGAAGACTTTGGCTGAGTAGAACCGGCCTCTCCTCAGGATGGTAAACGCAGGAAGCAAATCTCCCAAGAATCATGAAACCCAGCGCTAACCTCAGACGACTTCCGCTCTATCCGATTTTGCTCATATTCAGCCTCATCGCGTCGACACCTGTCAGCGCTTCGGCCGGTTCAGCTCAAGAAAAGGCGGTCTACTATTGGATTTCACACGGACCACCGAGCAACCCGACTTGGATGTATTTCCTACAAGGTGCCGAACAATGGGCTAAGGATACCGGCAACGAGGTTCGTACCTCCTTCCACAGCGGCGATGTTCCATCGCAACAGGAGGCTATTCGCGCGGCCATTTCCGTTAAGGCCAAAGGGATCGTCACCAGCATGCCTGACCCGGGCAGTCTGACAAAGATCATCGCCGAGGCGCACGCCGCCGGCATCCCAGTCATCCTAATGAATACCGATGACCAGGCTAGCGGTCGCGAGGCCTATGTCGGCGCCGACCTCACGGCAATCGGACACCGTTGGGCACAGTATCTGGTTGATCACAATTTCGTTAAAAAGGGTGACTTCGTTTGGATGCCAGTGGAGGTCCCCGGCGCGACTTATCAGACGCTCGAAACTCAGGGTATCGAGGCCGTATTTAAGCCGCTAGGGGTCACCTACGAGATCACCGAAGCCAAACTCGATCCAGCCGAGGTGATCGCCCATATGACGGACTACTTGACCGCTAACCGTGACAAGATTAAGGCGATTGTTGGTCTGGGCGATCTCGTGACTCAAAGCATCAAGCACGTATTCGACCAGGTCGGCGTCAAATCCGGCGACATTCCGGTAGTCGGCTGGGGCAATTCCATTGACGCCGCCCAGGAAGTCTTGGATGGCTATCTCAAAGCGGCAATGTGGCAGGATCCACAGGCAACCAGCTATTTGGCCTTATCGCTAGCAGCGATGACGGCGAGCGGCACTCCACCTGGATTCGACGTTAGCGTTGGTACGCTGTACGAAAGAGACCAAGCGGCTACCTATCTCAAGATCATGCAGGGTTCCGCTGCAAAGCCGAACAAATAGCTCTCGCCGCCACCACTGGTCACCGATCACTACCCGCCAACTCCATCGTGCCCTTAAACTTCGGAGCTTCCTCTTCAATCCCAAAATTCGCCGCGTATAACGACTCGATCCGATCCATCTCTTCTTGAGTCAGTGCCGGAGTGTCTGGAGCTTCGGCGAATTCGGTGAGCTGCTTTTCATCGTAGATGTTCGGCAGAGTCGACGCTACCCTTGGGTCGTGGAGCAGCCATTGCAGTGCCGCCTGTCCAAGGGTTCGCTCTGAGCTCTGCAAAAATCGCAATTGCTCAACCTTTTTCACACCATTGAGCAGCCAGCTACGGGGTCGGTGATTGCGATGATCATTCGGCGGAAACTGCGTTTCCGCAGTGTAGTGTCCTTCCAACATCCCAGATGAATGGGTTACTCGGATCAGGAACATGGTATCGCGACCGGCCTCAGTAGCAGCATCCTGGATCGCTCTGCCCGGATGTTGTTCCAAAATGTTATAAATATGCTGAAGACTTGTGAGGTTCCTGCGCTGGACACAATTTACGCCTTCATAGAGCCAACCAATTGCCGGCCCGAGTGCCACACCAAAATAGCGGATTTTGCCCGCCCGCTGAAGCTCAATCAGAGTTTCCCAAACGGAATCGCCGTCGACTTGTTCCATTCGGATATTATGCAGCTGCAGGAGATCGATCCGATCTGTCCGAAGTCTGGCCAAAGCCGCATCCGTCGCTCCTCGAACCGCTTCTGAGGAAAAATCCTGGGGTATCTCTCGCTGTCCTCTTCGCTCGTTGCCATGATGCACAAAATCGTAGCCAACCTTGGTGGCGATTACGATTTGATCACGCTGCGCCGGGAACGCTTCAGCAATCAGCTCTTCGCTCAACCCATTTCCGTAGGTATCGGCTGCATCAAACAACGTGATCCCAAGATCAAATGCGCGGCGCATGAGTTCTGTCGCCTCAGACCTTGTAAAATTGCCCCACCATCCGGTAGAGAGAGTCCAGAGACCAAAACCGATTTCGCTGACGATAAGGTCGGTATTACGGTAAGTACGATATTTCATGGCACACTGGCATTATTGAGTCGATCAGCCCCGGCTGCAACCCGGCCAAGAAATCGGGAGAGACCGGCCGACATGACCTTCGATGCGTTATGCCTAATCCGTATGCGCCGGGGTGACGCCGGATCCTCGCGATTCGTGGCGCTTTTCTTGCTTATATTCTTCCACTTAGTTTTTCAGGCTTGATTGTTTTGATCTCAGCGAGTGTTGTAACCAAACTTGACCGCCGCATGTGGCAGGAATCGAGAGAGATAGGAGAACCCGACTATGCAATCTGTTCGGACTTTTAATGTGTCGCCTCGACTGCCTGAGGTGCTGGAGCCGCTTAACGACCTGGCTCGGAACCTCTGGTGGACTTGGGAGCCCGACGCCCGCAAGCTTTTCCGGGATCTAAACCCGACGTTATGGGATCAAACCAATCACAATCCCATCCGCATGCTGCAACTTTCCAAGCAGGGCCGCCTCGAGGAAATCGCGTCGGACGAAGATTACTTACGCAGGATGCGCCACGTCCACGAAC